>Ga0209254_10005875_pt1 | contig 11285 bp, 7 predicted proteins | sample FrelakmetDIP11DI_FD_187148 | JGI IMG/M metagenome (GOLD analysis project Ga0209254, IMG submission 187148) | Freshwater lake sediment microbial communities from the University of Notre Dame, USA, for methane emissions studies - DIP11 DI (SPAdes)... | ecosystem: Environmental > Aquatic >... | reverse complement strand
CTTGCCGTCATCAAACTGCTCGTGCCGGGCGAGTACGTCGTCGAAGCCCCCGACGAGGCTTCCCGCGGCCACTTCGGCCTAGCCGTCAAGGATTACACGCACTCAACGGGTGCGCATCTTTCAGCCTCCGATATAGGGCCGACTGCTTTAAGGGACTGAAGGCGTCGACGTGGGCCACCAGCTGACAGTGCAGCTTGTGCGCACGGACGTGGATAAGGGATATATCGATTTCAAGAAGATTTGAAGATTTAAGGAGAAGCAATCAAAGGGAGGCCGCCGACATGAACATACTCCTGATCTCCCCGGCGTTTCCGAACACGTTTTGGAGCTTTAAATACGCGCTTAAATTTGTCGGGAAGCAGGCGGCCTATCCCCCGCTGGGCCTGCTCACGGTCGCGGCCATGTTGCCAGAAGAATTTAACAAGCGGCTTGTGGATGTGAACGTGGACCGACTCACGGAGGACGATCTCGCTTGGGCGGATATGGCTTTTATCGGAGGAATGGCCGTTCAGAGGCAGTCCGCGAAACACATTATCGCCCGCTGCAGGGCGAGAGGGTTGAAGGTTGTTGCCGGTGGACCGCTTTTTACAGCACAGCCGGATGAGTTCGGGGAGGTGGATCATCTGGTTCTCGACGAGGCCGAACTCACGTTGGGGCCTTTTCTTGAAGACCTGAAAAATGGACACCCTCAAAAAATCTACCGGGCATCCGGTTTCTGCGATCTTGATCACACCCCCATCCCGGCCTGGGATCTGGTGCGAATGAAAAAGTATGCGTCCATGAGCATACAGTTTTCCAGGGGGTGCCCCTTCAACTGCGATTTTTGCAATGTGACGGCGCTTTTCGGCCATCGGGTGCGCATGAAGACACCGCAGCAGGTACTCGCGGAGTTGGACAGCCTTTACGCGGCTGACTGGCGCAGCAACATTTTCTTCGTGGATGACAATTTTATCGGGAACAAGCCATACCTCAAGAGGCGGCTGCTGCCGGCCCTGATCGAATGGCGCAAACCCAAGAGGGGGTGTGTCTTCTATACGGAGGCCTCGATCAATTTGGCCGACGACCCCGAACTCCTGCACATGATGGTTCAGGCGGGATTTGATGCGGTTTTTATCGGGATTGAGTCTCCCGATGAAGGCAGTTTGACGGAATGCCAAAAGGTTCAGAACCAGAATCGGGATCTCCTTCAGGATGTGCGACAGATCCAGCGTGCGGGGTTGCAGGTGCTGGGTGGTTTCATTGTCGGGTTCGACAGCGACACGCCGTCCACTTTCCAGCGGCATATCGACTTCATTCAGAAAAGCGGGATTGTCACTGCCATGGTCGGAATCCTCCAGGCCCCTCCCGGAACCCGTCTCTTCGAGCGGCTTCAAAAGGAAAACCGGGTGGTGGGTCCGATGTCCGGAGACAATGTCGATGGGACCACCAACATTGTCCCGAAGATGGGTCTCAGCACGCTGTTGGAGGGTTATCGCGCGATCATGGCCCATATCTATTCCCCCAGGAAGTACTATCAACGTGTAAAAACGCTCCTGACCGAATTCGGAGCCCCTCAAGCGAGAACACCCATGGATTTCCAGCGGTTCCTTGCGTTCTTCCGGTCCGGATTGCGGCTGGGCATTTTAGGCAGGGAGCGTTTCGAGTATTGGCAGCTGCTGCTTTGGACGCTGGTCCGCAAGCCACGGCAGCTGCCGCTGGCCATCACCCTTACCATCTATGGTCATCACTTCCGGAGAATTTGCGAATTATACATTCTTCGAGGAGAAAGGAGGCATCATGCAGGCAACATTTATACCCAAGGATATTGACCGGCTGCTGGCAGAGGCGGATGAACTCATCAAACAGGTTAATTCCGATGCCATCCGGGATATGGAAGAGGAGCATCGCATCCAGTTTGAAGCGCACGCCCAGAGTTTGAAAAAGCTCAGGTCTGAGGTTCAGGAGAAGATAGATAAGGAAGGAACAGCGGAGGGCGGCGCATACAGCGAGGGAATGCACCAGGCGATTGACGAAATTGTAACGGCCATGAAGAATTTGGGAAGCTATTTTTCTTGAAGGAGCGGGCAGATGTCAAAAAGTGAAGGGAATGAACCGCCGGAAAATTTATTGGATAGGCTTCGCGCCCTATTCGGATTCCAAGCCACGCATAGAAAGGATGCTCTGCCGCCCAAAACTCAGTTCAGCATCTGGTATTTTTTGATTGCTGTTTTGGCATTTTCGTACATGCAACAATACTTTTTTTCCGGCAAAGTGGAGACGATTCCATACAGCCAGTTCAAACAATACGTAGCCCAAGGCAACCTGGCCAGCCTGGTTATCGGCCCCGAGGTGATCAGCGGAACCTTAAAAGGAACTTCGGGCCAGAAGTTCACCACGGTCCGGGTGAATGACCCCGGGCTGGTGAAAGAGCTGGATGAAAACAAAATTAGCTATTCAGGCTACTTCGAAAGCCAATTGCTGAGCACGATTCTGTCCTGGGTTATTCCGATCGGCATCTTCTTCCTGATCTGGCGCTATGCCATGAAAAAGATGGGACCGGGGATGGGAGTCATGTCGTTTAGCAAGAGCAAAGCCAAGATCTTCGCTGAAACAGAGACGAAAGTCACTTTTGCCGATATCGCCGGCATCGATGAGGCCAAAGAAGAGCTTAAGGAAGTGGTTGAGTTTTTACAGAACCCGGAGAAATTCCAAAAATTGGGAGGGAGGATTCCCAAAGGGGTACTCCTGGTGGGCCTGCCCGGGACCGGCAAAACGCTTCTAGCGAAAGCCGTGGCGGGAGAGGCCAAAGTTACTTTTTTCAGCATCAGCGGGTCTGAGTTTGTAGAAATGTTCGTCGGCGTCGGTGCGGCTCGTGTCCGTGATCTTTTTTCTCAGGCGGCCGCACAGGCGCCCTGTATCATCTTTATCGATGAATTGGACGCATTGGGCAAAGCCCGCGGAGTGAATATCATGGGTGGCCATGATGAACGCGAGCAGACGCTGAACCAGCTTTTGGTGGAAATGGATGGATTCGAAACGAATAAAGGGGTCATCATCATGGCCGCTACCAACCGGCCGGAAATATTAGACCCCGCCTTGCTGCGCCCGGGGCGGTTTGATCGCCAGGTTCTGGTCGATCGACCGGATATCAACGGGCGGGAAGCCATTCTGAAGATTCATTGCAAGCACGTCGTATTGGGTCCTGATGTGGATCTGCGCAAGATTGCCGGCCTCACTCCAGGTTTTGTGGGAGCCGATTTGGCTAACCTCGTCAATGAATCCGCCCTGCTGGCGGCCCGAAAAAACAAAGAAACGGTAGGGTCGGCGGAGTTCGATGAGGCGATCGACCGAGTAGTGGGAGGGTTGGAGAAAAAGAACCGGGTGATGAATTCGAAAGAGAAGGAGATTGTATCGTTTCACGAGTCCGGGCATGCGATCGTGGCTGAGTCTGTGGAGCATGCCGACCCGGTGCACAAGATTTCCATTATTCCACGCGGGATTGCGGCGCTCGGATATACGCAACAGCGCCCCACCGAGGACCGTTATTTAATGACCCGCTCGGAGTTGCTCGATCGGCTGGCCGTTCTGTTGGGAGGTCGGGTAGCGGAGGAACTAGTTTTTAACGAAATCTCCACCGGCGCCCAGAATGATCTGCAGCGCGCTACGGACATTGCACGCTCCATGGTCACTGAATACGGCATGAGCGATCGCATGGGGCTGGTGACCTATGAGCGTCCTCGTCAGCCCATGTTCCTCCCGGGGAATTTCTCTCCAAGCAACTCCTACAGTGAGGAGAAAGCCGCTCAAATCGACGAAGAAATCGCTCGGTTCATCGACGAAGCGCACCAAAGGGTCAAAAAAATCCTCTCTGAGCGACGGAGAGTTCTGGATGAGTTGGCCCACCTCCTTTCGGAGAAGGAAAGCGTCCCAGGGGAGGAACTCAGAAAGATGCTGGCCGCATCCAAGCTTGCAGCAGTGAATTAGTCCTCCGGGGAAGGCCGCCGGAATCCTGACTGCGAAACCGACGGCATACCGGCGAAACAGCCGATTAGGAGAATTTGTACATGGCAGCACTTGGACATTTCAAATGGTATATTCTGGGAGTGCTCGTCTTGCTTGCTGCAGGCCTGAGTACGATTCTCTGGCTGCGTCACGGCACCGGTACGACGGAGGGCATTGCTTCAGGCAATGGGCGCATTGAAGCCGTTGAAGTCGACATCACCACGAAATATTCAGGCCGCTTGGTTGCCATACTGGCAAAAGAGGGGGATATGGTCGAAGCAGGCCAGGTGCTGGCGAACATGGACGTCGAGGAGCTGAAGGCGCAGCTCCGACAGGCCGAAGCCGAAGTCAGACAGGCGCGACAAAAACACATTTTCGCCGCTGCCGTTGTCGAACAGCGCAAAGGCGAACTGGCGCTATCGGAAAAGGATCTCGACCGTGCCCGCCGGCTGTATGAAAGCAAGGCCGTAGCTCTGCAAAAGTTGCAGCATGATGAAACCGCTGAACAGACTGCAACGGCCTCGCTGGAGGCGGCCAGGGCCCAGCTTGCCGATACGGAAGCGGCCATTGAGGCGGCCGTCGCCAAGACCGAAGAAATCAATACTCACATGAGAGATAACGTTCTCAGATCCCCGATCAGCGGCCGGGTTCTCTATCGACTGGCCGAGCCCGGCGAGGTGCTGCCGGCCGGGGGCAAGGCGCTGACCCTGCTCGATCTCAGTGATGTGTACATGACCATTTTTCTCCCCACCGAACAAGCCGGGAAAATAAATATCGGCTCAGATGCCCGCATTCTGCTCGATGCCCTGCCGAAGGTTGTCATCCCCGCCACGGTCAGTTTTGTCGCTTCCCGGTCACAGTTCACGCCCAAGGAGGTGGAGACGCAGACGGAGCGCGAGAAGCTCATGTTCCGGGTCAAAGTCAAAATCGATCCGGCGTTGCTGAGAAAGCACATCGAGAAAGTGAAGACGGGCCTGCCGGGCGTCGCCTACGTGCGCATGGACCCGAACGTCCAATGGCCCGAGCGACTTTCGGCAGGGCTTGCTCAATGAACCCGGGGGATTCGCTCGTTGTTGGGGCGGCAGGCTTGACCCACCGCTATGGCAAGACCCGAGCGCTGGATGCCGTCGGCCTCCGGATCCCGGCCGGCGGCATGGTGGGATTCATCGGTCCGGACGGTGTCGGCAAATCGAGCCTGCTCGGCCTGATCGCCGGAGTGCGCAAGATCCAAGACGGCATGCTGGAGGTGCTCGGCGGGGACATGCGCGGCCGCCGGCACCGAACCGCGGTGTGCCCGAGGATTGCATACATGCCCCAGGGACTGGGACGCAACCTCTACCTGACCCTTTCGGTATGCGAGAACGTGGATTTTTTCGGCCGCTTGTTCGGCCAGGGCCCGGAGGAGCGGGAAGAGCGCATCAATGAGCTGCTATCAAGCACCGGACTTGCCCCCTTCAGGGACCGGCAGGCAGGCAAGCTCTCAGGCGGTATGAAGCAGAAACTGGGCCTGTGCTGTGCGTTGATTCATGATCCGGATCTGCTGATTCTGGACGAGCCGACCACGGGTGTTGACCCGTTATCCCGGCGTCAGTTCTGGGAACTCATCGATCGCATCCACGCCCGCCGCGAAGGGATGAGCGTTCTGGTGGCCACCGCCTACATGGATGAGGCGGATCGCTTCGAACTGTTGTTCGCTATGGACAGCGGCCGGGTTCTATCCACTGGCAGCCCGTCGGAACTGAAATCCCAAACCGGAACGCGCACGCTCGAGGAGGCCTTTATCCAGCTGCTTCCCGAGGAAAAGCGCCGGGGTCACCGGGTCCTCACGATTCCACCGCGCAACGTCCGTGAAGGCAAACCCGCCATCGAGGCTAAGGGTCTGACGAAGCGCTTCGGCCAATTTGTCGCGGTTGACCATGTGAGCTTCAAGATCCAGCGCGGCGAGATCTTCGGCTTTCTGGGCTCGAACGGCTGCGGCAAGACCACCACCATGAAAATGCTCACCGGCCTGCTGCCAGTCACGGAGGGCGAGGCCTGGTTGTTCTCCCGGGCCGTGGACGCCGGTGATCTGTCGATCCGCAAGCGGGTCGGTTTCATGTCCCAGGCCTTTTCCCTCTATTCCGAGTTGACGGTGCGGCAGAACCTGGAGCTGCACGCCCGGCTCTACCACCTACCCAAGGGCGAGATCCCGAAGCGAGTCAGCGAGCTGGTTGCGCGGTTCAGTCTCAAGGAGCATGAAAACGATCTATCGGCCGGGCTGCCGCTGGGCATTCGCCAACGCTTGTCCCTGGCGGTAGCCGTGATCCATGGCCCCGAAATACTGATCCTCGATGAGCCCACCTCGGGGGTGGACCCGGTGGCCCGTGACGGGTTCTGGGAGCTGTTGATCGATCTTTCCCGCAACCGGAGCGTCACCATCTTCGTGTCCACCCATTTCATGAACGAGGCGGAACGCTGCGATCGCATTTCCCTCATGCACGCCGGCCGGGTGCTGGCGAGCGACACCCCGGCGGCCTTGATGCAGGCGCGCGCGGCAAAGACGCTGGAGGAAACCTTTATCGGGTATCTGGAAGAAGCCGAAGGGGTCGGGCTCAAGACCCCAACCGCCGCAGCCGAACTCGCTCCTGCGGCGGCGCCCGCGACCATCGCCCGGGGTCCGGCGCCTGCGTCGGGCTTCAGCCTTCGCCGAGCCTGGGCCTATGCCCGCCGGGAGGCCATGGAGATCCGCCGTGATCCCATCCGGCTGGCATTCGCGCTGCTCGGCCCGTTGGTCCTCATGGTGGTGTTCGGTTACGGCATCTCTTTCGATGTGGAACATCTCCCCTATGCGGTGCTGGATCGCGACCAGACGCCGGAGAGTCGCACGTATTTGGAGAGCTATGCGGGTTCGCGGAATTTCGAACTGCGCCCGCCCATCCGTGACGCCGCCGAATTGGAGCGGCGCATGCGCAACGGCGAGTTGAAGTTCGCCATCGAGATGCCTTCCGATTTCGGCAAGGATTTGAAGCGTGGCCGACGTCCCGAGGTGGCGGCCTGGGTGGACGGCGCCATGCCGTTCCGAGCGGAGAGCAGTCGCGACTATGTGCAGGGCGTTCATCTCGCGTATCTGGCCGAGCTTGCGCGAGGGGTGCTCGGCGGGGAACTCAAAATGCTGCCGGTGAATATCGAGACCCGTTTCCGCTACAATCAGGACTTCAAGAGCGTGTTCGCGATGGTGCCTGGAGTCATCATGTTGCTGCTGATGCTGATCCCGGCCATGATGACCGCGGTCGGCGTGGTGCGTGAAAAAGAATTGGGCTCCATCACCAATCTCTATGCCACACCGGTGACACGCCTGGAATTCCTCACCGGCAAACAACTGCCCTATGTGGCGGTTGCCTTTCTCAGCTTTTTGATTTTAGTGCTTCTGGCCCTGTGCCTGTTTCAGGTCCCGCTCAAGGGCGGTTTCGTTCCGCTGGCCAGCGGCGCATTGCTGTATGTTGCCGCGAGCACCGCCTTCGGCCTTCTGGTTTCGACGTTCGTCAGAACGCAGATCGCCGCGTTGTTCGCCGCCGCCGTCTTGTCTCTCATGCCCACGATCAATTTCTCCGGCATGCTCACCCCGGTCTCGTCTCTGAGTGCCGGAGGCAGGCTCATGGGCTATGGTTTCCCCAGCGCGCATTTCCAGAAAATAAGCATCGGCGCTTTCACCAAGGCACTTGGCTTTGGCGAGTTGTGGATTCATTACCTGGCACTCGCGGGCTTCACCGTCGGCTTTCTGCTGTTGGCCCTTGTATTGCTCAAGACCCAGGAGATCTGACCGATGCAACGGCTGGCGAATATCTACCGGTTGGGCGTGAAGGAGTTTTTCAGCCTGCGTCGCGACCTGGTGATGGTGGGCTTGATCGTTTACGCCTTTACCTACGCCGTTTACGCACCCACTCAGCATGCTCAGACGGAACTGAAGAACGCTTCCGTCGCCGTGGTGGATGAAGACCGCTCTCAACTCTCCCAGCGCCTGCATGACGCGCTGCTCCAACCCCTCTTCCAGCCACCGGCTGAGCTGGCCGCAAATGAGATCGACGCGGCCATGGATTCGGGAAGCTATACCTTCGTGATCGACATCCCGCCGAAGTTCGAAGCGGACGTACTGGCGGGTCGACAGCCTGAGATTCAGATCAATGTGGATGCCACCGCCATGACCCATGCCGGTCATGGCGCCACTTACCTCCAGCAGATCATCGCGCAGGAGATCAGGGAATTTATGCGGGGCAAGGGAGCTGCCTTGCAGGAGCCGGTCTCCCTCGTTGTCCGAGCGAAGTTCAACCCAAATTTGAATTCCACGTGGTTCATGGGCGTGATGCAGATTATCAACATGATCACCCTGCTCGCCATCATGCTCAGCGGTGCCGCCCTCATTCGGGAGCGCGAGCACGGCACGCTTGAGCACCTGCTGGTCATGCCTCTGACGCCGGCGGAGATCATGATCGCCAAGGTCTGGGCCAACGGGCTGATCATCGTTATCGCCGCCACCTTATCGTTGAAGGTGGTGGTGCAAGGGTTGCTGGCCGTCCCGATCGCGGGGTCCGTCCCCTTGTTCGTGGCCGGGACAGCCCTTTATCTTTTCTCGGTCACCGCACTCGGTATCTTTCTGGCCACTATTGCTCGTTCCATGCCCCAGTTCGGGTTGCTGGCCCTGCCTATATTTACCGTCATGTATCTGCTTTCTGGCGGTACGACGCCCCTGGACAGCATGCCGCGTTGGCTCCAAATCGCCATGCAGTTCTCACCATCGACCCATTTCGTCAGCCTCGCTCAGGCGATTCTTTACCGCAGCGCGGGGTTCGACCTCGTCTGGCCCAGCTTTGCCGCCGTCACCGCCATCGGAGGGGTGTTTTTTCTTTCCGCCCTGGTGCGGTTTCGCAAGACCGTCAGTGAAGCTCAGACGTGAGGAGGTCTAATAGGATCAAAATGAAACCAGCAGGAAGCCTCGCAGACGTAACCGATGCAGACGTCGCAGCTGCGATCCCCCGTATGGCACCGTTGATAGAATTCAGGGGCGTCACCAAAAAGTTCGGGGCTCAGACCATCCTCGAGAGCGTCGACCTGCAGATCTATGAAGGGCAGGTCACGACCATTATTGGGTTAAGCGGTTCAGGCAAGAGCGTCCTGCTCAAACACATCATCGGGTTGCTGAAACCGGATGAGGGCGCCATCTATTTTCGGGGGAAACCGCTCCACCGCATGGGACGAAAAGACATGGATGCCTGCTGGGCACAGATGAGTTACATGTTTCAAGGCAATGCCCTTTTCGACTCCATGACCGTATACGAGAATGTCGCCATCCCCATTCGGGAAACGATGAACTTGAGCAAAGCGGAAATCGATCGCAGGGTCATGGCCAGAATCGAACAGGCCGAACTCGGAGAAGCGGCGCAGAAATATCCCTCGCAGATTTCGGGGGGTATGCAAAAACGAGTGGCACTGGCGCGGGCCTTGATCACCGATCCCAAGATCGTCCTTTTTGACGAACCCACCACGGGGTTAGACCCTGTGCGCAAAAATGCGATCCTGAGCATGATTGCGCAATATCACAAAAAATTCGGTTTTACCGCGATCCTGGTCAGCCACGAAATTCCGGATATTTTCTTCATTTCGAACCGGATTCTCGCCCTTTATAATCGAACGATCGTTTTTCAGGGCACGCCGGAAGAACTCGAAGCCTTTGAGCACCCTTTCAAGGATGAAGTTCTCCAAAGCATCGAAGGCTTGCAGGAGGAATTAACCGGTCTCTATTCCAGACGATATTTCAAGGTGCGGTATCAAACCGAGCTGAAGCGTGAAACATTCCGTGAGGCTTATGCGGTTGTGTTTTTTACGTTAGAGAACCTGAACGCCATCAGCGCCGGGCTGGGTCATGAAGCCGCACCGGAGGCCATCCGTTGCATGGGCACTTACATTGACAAACACTTTGGCGCTGTGGGCGGATTCTCCACCCGCCAAAACACCCATGAATTTGTAACGGTGCTCCCCAATTCGGATCTGGCTGCAGCCGAGGGTATTCTCGAAGACCTTATCAGGGATTTCCAGGAGAATGGAATCCGTCAGATTCAGGCGGGAGCCTACAAGAGCGCCACATCGGTGGAAGGCGTTGAATTCGTGATCCGCGCCGGTCTTGCCCAGGGCCTCCATGGCCAATCCACGGTGGAATTGGAATCCATCATAGCGCTTGCGAAACAGGATCAGAAGGAGATCGCCCGACTTCGCTGCATCGGGTGCGCTCATGCGAATTAAAGGAATGCGCCTGCCGCGAATGGATAATTCAGAATGGGAAGGTGGTTTATGACAACTGATTCGGATGCAAGACGAAAAGGTGTCCTGGAACAGATCGCCCGCCGGGCAATGCAGGAATATGGCTTTCTGCCGGATTTCTCGGCGGACGCACTCAACGAACTGAAGACTGTTTGGCCAACCAGTCGTGCGGCGGAATCTCCCGGGATAGACCTGCGTCACCTGCTCTGGGCATCCATTGACAATGATGACTCCCTGGACCTGGATCAGCTGACGGTGGCAGAGGCTTTGACGGATACAGAGGTGAAAGTTTTGGTGGCCGTCGCCGACGTGGCAGCCTTCGTCAAGAAGAACTCGGCCATCGACGCGCACGCCCGCCACAACACGACCTCGGTCTACACCGCCGGCAGGATCTATCCCATGCTGCCGGAGAGGCTCTCCACGGATCTCACCTCGCTCAACTATCATGAATACCGCGCGGCCATTATCATCGAAATGGTGGTCGGCGCAGGGGGTGTCATGCAAGGCTCGAAAATCTATCGCGCCCGGGTGCGCAACCAGGCCAAACTCGCCTATAACAGCGTGGCAGCCTGGCTGGACGCCAAAGGGCCCATGCCGGCGGCTGTAGCAGCGGTGCCGGGGCTGGCCGAAAACCTCCGGCTTCAGGACCGGGTGGCCCAGCAGCTGAAAGCCTTGCGGCATGAGCACGGTGCCCTGGGTCTCCAGACGCTGGAGGCCCGCCCCGTCTTTGCTGGAGACGAAATCCGGGATCTGCAGGCGGATGAGCCCAATCGCGCCAAGGAAATCATCGAGGACTTCATGATTGCGGCTAACGGCGTCACTGCGCGTTTTCTGTACGACAAGGAAGCCGCTTCCCTGAGACGCATGGTGCGCTCTCCCAAGCGCTGGGACCGGATCGTGGAGATCGCGGCCCAGCATAAATTCAAGCTTCCGGCGCAGCCGGATTCGAAGTCGCTCGAAAGGTTCCTGGCCGCGCAGAAAGCCGCCGACCCGCTGCGCTTTCCCGATCTGTC
>Ga0209254_10005874_pt1 | contig 11286 bp, 6 predicted proteins | sample FrelakmetDIP11DI_FD_187148 | JGI IMG/M metagenome (GOLD analysis project Ga0209254, IMG submission 187148) | Freshwater lake sediment microbial communities from the University of Notre Dame, USA, for methane emissions studies - DIP11 DI (SPAdes)... | ecosystem: Environmental > Aquatic >... | reverse complement strand
TCCATACCCAAGAATTTTATCCCCGCAATTGAAAAAGGTTTCCGTGAATCTATTAATCATGGCACATTAGCTGGTTATCCAGTAATTGACATTGCAGTCAATGTTGTTGATGGTTCTTACCACGATGTTGACTCCTCAGAACTTGCATTTAAGATTGCTGCTAGTCTCGCATTCAAAAAAGCAATGGAAGACGGTGGTGTAGCTCTTCTTGAGCCTATTTATGTACTAACTGTCACCGTACCAGACCAATATATGGGCGATATAATGGGTGATGTCTCATCAAGGAGAGGCAAGATAATGGGTTCTGATGCCAAAGGCAAACTTCAAATCATCAAGGCACTTGTCCCACTCTCTGAGATTCAAAGGTATGCCATCGACCTAAGTTCGATAACAGGTGGTAGAGGCTCATTCACCATGGAGTTTGATCACTATGAGGAAGCCCCACCCAAAGTTGTCGATGATGCCGTTGCAAAAGCCAAGGCCGAGCAGGCCTCAGAGCAATAGGAGGTTTTGTGGATAAGAACTCTGCAGTTCAAATAACACTTTCCTCGCCTGAGGAGATAAGGTCATGGTCTCATGGTGAAGTTAAGAAATCTGAGACAATATCTTACAGAAATTTCAAACCTGAACCTGACGGACTCTTCTGTGAAAAGATTTTTGGTCCAGTCAAAGATTACGAGTGTCGATGTGGTAAATTTAAAGGTGCTAGGTATAAAGGCGTCATTTGCGATCGCTGTGGTGTTGAAGTTACTATAAATAAGGTCAGACGTGAGCGTTTCGGCCATATCGAACTTGCCGCTCCTGTTGTTCACACTTGGTATCTCAAAACTATGCCTTACATTGCACTCTTACTTAAAGTAACCAGTAAAACGCTCGAGAAAATTTGTTACTTCATAAACTATGTGGTCATTGACACTGGTAACTCTCCACTTCAGAAGATGCAACTCCTCTCAGATGAAGAATACCGTGAGGCTCGTAAAAAAAACAATTTCAAAGCTAAAAAAGGTGCAGAGGCTATCCAAGACCTTATATTTGAGATTAATCTTGAGAAGTTAGAGAAAGAACTCTTTGAAGAGCTTACCTCTGGTTCAGCTCAAAGGAAGGCTAAAGCTATAAAGAGACTTGAGGTAGTTTCAGCTTTTAAAGCCACCAATCGCAATCCATCAAATATGATTCTCGAAGTTATCCCAGTCATACCACCTGACCTTCGCCCATTGCTTCAGTTGGATGGAGGTCGTTTTGCTACGTCAGACCTCAACGATCTCTACCAACGTGTAATCAATCGAAATACTAGACTCAAAAAACTCATGGAAGTTAAAGCACCTGATATCATGATTCAAAACGAGAAGCGCATGCTTCAGGAGTCAGTTGATGCTCTATTTGACAATTCGAAGAGAGACAGACCCATTCTTGGCACTGCAAACAGACCCCTCAAATCACTTTCTGACATTCTCAAAGGTAAAGAGGGTCGTTTCAGACAGAACCTACTCGGTAAACGTGTAGATTACTCTGGTCGTTCAGTCATCGTTGTTAACCCAACACTTAAAATTGATCAATGTGGTCTGCCAAAAGAGATGGCTCTTGAGCTTTTCAAACCATTTGTCATGGAAGGCCTTGTCAGAACAGGTTTTACTCAGAGCTTAAGACAAGCTCGATCGCTTATAGAACAGCAACACCCTGAGGTTTACAAAATCTTATCAGATGTAGTAAAAGGGCATCCGGTGCTGCTCAATCGTGCTCCAACTCTCCATCGTTTGGGAATTGAAGCCTTTGACCCGATCCTTGTCGAGGGAAAAGCTCTGCAGATCCCTCCACTGGTTTGTCCACCCTTCAATGCTGATTTTGACGGAGATCAGATGGCTGTCCATGTGCCACTAACAGTTGCTGCTCAAATGGAATCGCGTGTACTAATGCTCTCATCGCATTCCATTCTTTCTCCAGCTTCTGGTCAACCAATTATGAAACCAATACAGGACATTGTTCTCGGTTGCTATTATATCTCTATTGATGGAGATAATATTATCGAGGGGAAGACATATGATGGCTATTTTGAGGTCAACCATGCTCATCAGCAGGGTCTACTCAAACTTAGAGATTTGGTTAAATATCGTGTTAAGAAGGGTGAGAGTTACTACCAGAATAAAAAAATCCATTATGTCACAGATCCTCGTGGCAAAGAGATAATTACACCTGTTGGTCGTGTTATATATAATGGAATCATTCGTGAAGCTCTAGAACCCTCCATAAAACACAGAGCAGAAGTTGCAGAAGCTGCAGGTGTGAAGAATGTTGCCAAAGGATGGAACCTCCCCTTCTTCAACGAGTTGATGACGATGAAAGAATTGCTACGCCAGATATCTATTTGTTTCCGTCTCAATGGCCAGGCTATTACTGCCGAACTGCTTGATTTGATAAAATCAATTGGTTTTGAGATGTCTACAAAGGCTGGTGTGACTATTGGCTTATCAGATATGAAAGTCCCACCAAAACGTGCTGAAATTGTCAAACGTGCAGAAGGTGAAGTTGATAAAATAACAAAATTTTATGAAGAAGGCCTCATTTCAGACGATGAACGTTACCAGGCTGTGGTAACCGTATGGTCACAAGCAACAGAAGAGATTAAAGGAGCTGTTTTTAGCAATTTTAGCAAACTTGATTCTGTTCATATGATGGCAAACTCAGGTGCTCGTGGATCGCCCAAACAAATCAATCAGATGGTTGGAATCAGAGGCTTAATGACCGATCCTACTAATAAAATCATTGAGTTCCCAATAAAATCCAATCTCAAAGAGGGTTTAACCGTCCTTGAATACTTCATGTCAACTCACGGTTCGAGAAAAGGTCTTGCCGATACTGCTCTTAGAACATCTGATTCAGGTTATTTAACACGTCGACTAGTTGATGTTTCTCATGACATCATTGTTAGAGAACACAACTGTGCTGACTCAGAGGTTTACCCGATAAGAGTCGCAGGTCATGTTGTTAAACCCATTAGCCGTCAAGCCGTTGGTAAAACTGCTCTCGATGATATTGTAAATCCTATAACGGGTGAGGTTATTGTAAAAGCTGGTCACGTTGTCACGTGGAAAAAGGCTCAGCTCATGGATGAAGTAGGCGTTCTCAGGACTAGGGTAAAAACCCAGGTAGACGGCATTGCCTTAACCAATCTATATGATGGTAAAAGTATCATTGAGTCCATTTCTGATCGTATTCTTGGACGTTTAGCAGCAGAAGATATAAAAGTTTATCCTAGTACTTCTAAAAATGTTGATGATGAAGAAATTGTCGGTCAGGTCTTGGCTCAAGATATCGCTGACAAAATGAAAATCCTTTATACAGCTGGTTCTAAAATCACAAAAGTCTTACTCAAATCAGCAAGAAAACTCAGTCTTGATCATATCCTTGTTGCGACTGGTAATCCAATCGTCATTGTTAAGGAAGATGAAGAGGTTACTGAAAGAGCTGTTGAAAAAATTACAGAATCAGGCATTGCACAGGTCAAGGTTCGTTCTCCACTTACCTGTCAGAGTGCCGAGGGCGTTTGTGTTCTGTGCTATGGACGTGATCTATCTTCTGGTAACCTAGTCAATGTTGGTGAAGCCGTAGGTATTGTAGCTGCTCAATCCATTGGTGAGCCTGGTACACAGCTCACCCTCCAGACTTTTCATACGGGTGGTGTTGCATCAGCTGATATTACCACAGGTCTACCTCGTGTTGAGGAGCTCTTTGAAGCTAGAAAACCGAAAGGTGAAGCTCCAATTTCAGAGATATCAGGCATTGCTACAATCGAACAGGCCAAAGATATCCTTCATGTACACGTTACTAATAAAGAGGGTGTTGTCAAAACCTATGACATATCCTACACTAGTCAGCTCACTATTAGAAATGGCGAGGAAATCGATGCAGGACATGCCATTACTGAAGGATCACTTAATCCACATGAGTTGCTGCGTATCAAAGGTGTTGGTGCCACCGAAGGTTATCTTATTGAAGGTATCCAGAAGGTATACAAATCCCAAGGTGTAGACATACATGATAAACACGTTGAAATAATCATTAGACAGCTGTTGCGTCGTGTGAAGATAAAAGATCCAGGTGATTCCAAATTCCTACCAGGTGAAACTAGTGACAAACAAGAAATTGAAGAAGAGAATAGAGTGCTAACATCCCAAAATAAAAAACCTGTCTCTTTTGAACCAGTTCTCCAACGTGTAACCAAATCAGCTATTACCTCAGAGTCATTTCTTTCAGCTGCATCATTTCAGGAAACTCCAAGAGTTCTTGCCGAGGCTGCTGTTAAGGGAAAAATCGATCCAATACATGGCTTGAAAGAGGCTGTAATTGTTGGCCAACTCATCCCGGCAGGTACTGGTACGCCTATGTATACAGATTTAAAAATCAAAACCCTGGAAGAGTTTATCGAATCCCCGATCATTGAGATCTCAGAACCTTCTAAAATCGAGGAGTAATATGAAGTTTGGAACTAACTAAATAAAAGATAAAAGGGCGGTAAAAAACCGCCCTTTTTGTTTAATCTGACTTTTCGAACATCATAAACGTAGGAATCTTTGGAGGTGCGTATGAGAATTAAAGTATTGTCGATGATCATTACGCTAGTTATGGTATCAATGTTTGGTAACCCCATTATCTTTGCTAAACAAACACCAACAGAAGAGCTTAAAACATATAATGGGTGTTGTCAAAAAAGTTGAGGATAATTCGTTTAACATTAAGGAAGCTCCAGGTGAAAACGAAATTACAATAAAGACAAACGATGTCAAAAAGTATTTTGATCCCACCAAAGGTGAAAGGCCTGAGAATACCGATAGAAATATCCTCAAAATTGATGCCAAAGTCGTTGTTCACGTGAAGGTTGAAAAAGTTATGTTTGCGCGCATCGTTCAACTTGTTAAGGGATTTCCAAAAGAAAAACCAGGTCCAAGCTCACAGCCACCAGGTAAACCTGGTGGAGATAAGCAACCATCAAAGAAAGATTCGGAGAAACTTTTCCTTTTCGAATCTTATGTCGTTATAAACGATTTTATAGACAAGATAACTGTAAAATCGTGGATTGGTGAATCTAATGAGTTTTATGTTGTCAAAGATTTAACTATATTGATTAAAATAGCTAAGGAAAATCCACAAGAAAAACTTGACCTCTCAAAGCTTCAAAAAGGTAACTGGTTAATAATTTCTATTTTTTAAAAACCAGAGACTATTAAAAAAGATGAGAAACCAAAAACTTTTGTTCAACCTGTGGTGAACGCTGAATATGAAATGTTAGTTGACAGGATTGAAGGGTCTGGTGTGTTTGGAACAGTAGAAAATCTCCAACCCTCAATCATCTCTTTAAAACCAAATGGTAGAATACACAAAGAAGCTGAAATCGATTCAATGACCTTCAATCTCAACGAAATGGTCAAAGTCTTCAAGAGCGGTGGTGATGGACTAAAACCTCTAAAGCTTGATGAAATCAAGATTGGTGATAAGGTTGGTGTTAGGTTCGTCTTCATCAAAATAACTCAGAGAAAGAAGAACCATCTACGTTCATGGCGATAGTAATTATTGTTATGGATGAATTTCCATCCCCGCCCCCTATCGAGTTGATGAAAGTTTTTTAAAAGGTTAGAAGATAATTTTCTGGTTGGAAAGGTATTAAAAAAACCTAAGCCAATCCCTCTTGAAGAGGATGAATTAACCGAGATTCGTATAGCTTTTGACGAGAAGACAGAGTTCGGAAAAAATCAAAATGGTTTTGAGAAGATAAAACCTGATAAACTTAAAAAAGGTGACAGGTTAGCTTTTGTGGCTCTAGATTCGGTGGATAATAACCTATTGTCACTCAGAGTTTTAATCATAGAAGATCTAGGCAATCCATCGCCTTCTGGACAACAACCCAAGTCAATTTTAATGATTTTTGAGACTTTTGTCAGGTTCAATGGAACAAAACAACTATTAAAGATACCAAGATTGACAATGAAATAATGTTTGAGATTACATCGGATTGCAAAAATTTTAATATAGCCAACACAAATAAACAGCGACAAGAGATTGATAAAAAAGACATCAAAGATAGTGATAAACTCTAATTGATGTTAGTTGATGAAGATGATAAAAACCCAAAACCGAACAAAGATGAGCCAAAAACCGTTAAATGGCAAGGTAGTCGAGGTGACGATCATTCCAGAGTTTCTAAAACCTATGATGACAGGGAAACATAAAGAAATACATCTAACAAATTTCTTCTTGAACTTGATGGCAAACCTGGCAAGGGTGACATTAAAACAATAGAGTTTAAAATCACTACACAAACGAAGTTTTTTCAGATGGCAAAAGATGGCAAGACTGAGATCAGCAAAGAAGAATTTAAACCAGGCAATATCGTGTTAGTCGAGTTTGAAGAGAAAGATGGCATAAAAACTGCTGTGACTGTTATGAAACACGATAACCTATAATAATATCTAATTGAAAACCAATCTAACCACGGAATAGTCATTAACTCCGGTTTTTTAGCATGCTAAATTTGATAAATCTTTGAGTCAAATAGACGTCAGTTAATAAATAAGACTCGAGATTTTGCTCAAGCTTGCCAAAAAAAATAAATCAGAGTATGTTGTTTTTAGTAGCACTTGTTGTCAAGGAGGGGAAATGAAGAAGTTTTTTTTGTTTTTTCTGGTCTTGGCTATAATTTTACCTTTACTTTCAAACATTAAACCTTTGATTGCTAATGAAGATTGTGATTGGCCTATAATGAAAGGCAATCCTCTAAGGAATGGCATTTCAAACTGTGGTCCAAGAACTAATGAATTAACTGAGTCTTGGTTATTCAGTGCTGGTTCTATAGGTTATGGTGGAGCTGTCATTGGCAATGGGAAGGTTTACTTCACAAATTGTAACTTAGAAACCAATTACGAAAAAGAAATCTATGTATATTGCGTAGATGATAAGACAGGCAAGATGTTGTGGAAAGTACCTTCAAATGGCTGGGGATCAACCACTTCACCTCTCTACTACAAAGACCGTCTTTATTATGTCACTTACACCACTGCTGATGACAAGTTTTATTATGAAAATAATTTTTTGTATTGCCTAGATGCAAAAAATGGCTCTGAGCTGTGGAAAGTTCAGGCTATGAGCAGCATTTGGAACGGACCTGTTGCTTATAATGGCAAGATATTTTTTGGTTCATCAAATGAAGTTTTTTTCTGTGTTGACGCTCTGTCTGGTAAAACTCTTTGGACTTACAACGTTGGTAGTGGTTTTGGCGATGCTTCGCCAGTCATAAAAGACGGTATGATTTACGCATTTGCTCGAAATACGCTCTACTGTTTGAGTGAAAGTGGTTCATACAAGTGGAATCTAAAGCTGCAATTAAGTGATTCTACACCAGCTGTAGAAGGTTATAAAATGTATATGGGATCCGATGCAGGAAAGCTTATTTGTATCAATTTGAAGAAAGGTGAGATAGCCTGGGAATTCAACGCTACCAACCCTATCAGCATGTCACCAGTTGTTAAAGATGGATTAGTCTATTTTGGCACCTATTCAACGAAAGACAAACCAAATTATACAAAGTTCTATTGTTTAAACGGTGAGACTGGTGCGAAGGTTTGGCAGATGGATTTCACAAATAATGATGATTTGTATTCATCACCTGCTATTTCAGAAAACAGGCTCTACCTTAATGTATTGAATCAATCTGGCGATCTGTATTGTTTAGATATCAAAAATAAAGGCAAAATTGTTTCGAAAATAGAGCTTAAATCTCCAGTAATTGCTCCCCTTTCTATCGCTAATCGAGCATTGTATGTATTTGATTTTAATGGTAACCTTCATAAACTCAATGAAACGCTTGTTTCTCCGTCAATTGTTGACTTTGGGGGAGTAGATGAGAATACAACAAAGACGCTTGAGTTGACCGTTGGTAACCCCTTTGAAAACGATACTGAGATAAAGATTACAACGGATATTGACTGGTTAAAAATTGAAAAAAACTTATTAAAAGTTAAAGCCAGCAGCACAGCCAAAATAAAACTCTCTTTAGTTAGAGAAAAAATGATCCCCAAAGGCACACTACACTCAGGGACTATCCTGGTCATGGCTGGTCTCGAGAAGATGGAGATTAAGACAAAAGTTTTTATTAACACTAATGAGGTTACAGATGTTGGTACTGGATGGCCTATGAATGGTTACAATCCCGAACACACCAATGCACCACCAAGCACGTCAAGCCCCTTATCTAATGAATTGATAAAAGAATGGAATATTAAAGTGGATGACAATGCTCAAAACTATGCATTGTCATGCTCAAACAAAAAGTTATTTATTTCTTCAGGTCAGCAAGAAATAAAAAATAACTTAGTTTATTTCAAAGGTTTTACCCATTTTATTGATGCAGATACTGGTTTTTTGAGAAAAACTATAGATTCACCTACAATAGAGTCAACATGTGCTGTAGATAAAGATAGAGTTTATTTGGGTTCTATTTATGGCTTAAGCTGTATTAATACATCAAACTATAAAGAAGCATGGTTATTCAACACAGGATGGAATGGAAACAATAGTTTCATTAGTCCAAAACCAACTTTTTTTGCTGAAAAACTCTACTTCTGTGGATCAAATTCCATTTTTTATTGCCTAGACTCAGGAAATGGTTCTAAGATTTGGTCATATCAACTGAGCGAGAACGAAATTTCAAAATTTGCTCCAGCTATTTGGAATGGAATGGTTTATCTTGTGACTGACTCCATCTATTGTTTTGATGCAGGGTCTGGGCAACTTCATTGGAGAAGTGAAATTGGAACTGCCTTTACGACTCCAACAATCTATAACGGAAAAATATACTTTGCAACAGGTAGTGGAGAAGTAACCCCACTTTCTTCGAACTCATCAAAAACAAGTATGAGCACACTTTTTTGCCTAGATGCAAGGACGGGTAATAGCGTTTGGAGCTACAAATCTAAAAATAAAATACTAAATCCTATCTGTGCTAATAGAGGTCGAATCTTCATAGCAAACTTAGATCAAAACCTCTACTGTTTTGACTCTGAGACTGGTGATGTAGTCTGGTCAAACTCAGCTAGCGAAGATTTTGGTGAAACACTAGTTTATTGTGGCGGAAGATTATTTGTTGGCACAAATGGAAACAAACTACTTGGTTTCGATGCCATGACCGGTAGGCTTACCTGGAAGTTTGATACGATTGGCGCCGTTGATACTCAACCGATTGTTGCTGAGGGCTGGTTGTTTTGTATCACCAAGGCGGGACAAATTTATGGATTCAAATCCAAACCTGTAAAACCATCACAAATAAAAATTATCCCAGAAAAGCCGATTATGGAGCCTGATTCAACTCTTCGATTTTCAGCCTCAATTCTTGGAGATGACAAGGAGCCAATTTGGAATGATGATGTGACATGGAAAACAACACCTGAGGATGTTGGGGTCATTGACAAGAATGGCCTTTTTACTGCAAAAGCTGAGGGTGTATGCACAGTTGAGGCCAAATTTGGCGAGTTGACTGAGATGGTTATGGTCAAGGTTGTGAACCAAATCCCACCTAGTTTTCTTGATATGCTAGACTTTGGAGAGCTAATTGAAGGCGATGAGAAAACAATTGATCTTGCTATAAAAAACATGAGCAAACAAAAAATAGAAGTTAGAGCTTCAACCAACGATGACTGGTACTCAATTGATAGATCATCCATTATAATAGGCATTAACTCCTTTAACAAACTCAAACTCACTGTGAAAAAAAATGAGGCTAAGCCTGGCACTATGAAGATTGGTACGGTCAATCTTGACTGGGGATCAGGTTCAGGACAAGTCAAAGTGAAGATGTCATGCAAAGCTCCGTCGTTCTCGGAGAGCATTATCGATTTTGGCATAGTTGAAATTGGTGATACTCCAATCAAAGAAATCCTAATTAGAAATAAATCTGATAAACCGCTTGAGTTGACTCTCAAAACTGAGCCATGGATTGTTGCGCCTGCAAAATTGATAATAGAAGCATCATCCGAGGAAGAACTCAAAATTTTGCTTGAATCCTCGGTTCTTCAAAATCCTGGACAATACAAAACCACTATTGCTGTGTTTTGGGGGACAAACATCTACGAAATAACAGTTAAGGTAACGGTTACACCTGACAAAACTCCACCCAAGATAGAAATTGATTCACCAAAAAATGTGAAATCTCAATCTGAGTACAATCTGACTGGAAAATTTGAGCGTGGAAGCAATGTGATTGTAAATGACCAAGTAACAAAAATTGAAGGAGATAGATTTTCAATCGCTTGTAAACTCAAACCCGCCCCTTCTTTGAATTCATTCAAAATCATTGCCATTGATAAGGTAGGCAACAAAACAGAACTCACATTTGAAGTGGTTAATGTTTATGACAAGATTGTCAGTATGACAATTGGAAAAGAAAAAATGATTGTCAACGGCGTCGAGAAGTCAATCAATCCTCCACCAACAATTATGAAAGGTGCCACTATGGTTCCTGTACGAGCTGTAGCCGATGCTTTTGGTGCAACCACTCAATGGATTGGAGAAACTCAATCTGTAATAATTACATTCATGAACACTAAAGTGATTCTTTTAATCGGGTCTGAGGATGCATTTATTAATGATAAACCTGCCAAGGTGAAACCACCAGCAACCAAACTAAATGGAAAGACTATGATTCCGTTCAGATTCATTGCTGAGGCTTTGGGTGCAAAAGTTGAATACAAAACCCTGGAAAAAACAATTATTATGACTCTCGAGATCAGACCATAATTGGGGGCAAGATGAGAAGGATTTGGGCTATTTTGTTTTCTGTTGTTCTCGTTTTCTCTGTGAATATTGGTAAAAGAGTTGGTGCAATTGATTGTGATTGGCGAATGTTAGGCGGTGGTCCAACACATGTTGGCGTTGCCATTAAAGAGTGTGGACCATCCTCAGGTGGCTTAAAACGTGAATGGGAGTTTAGAAAAAATGGAAAGGGAATCTGTTTTGGAATAAGTATCGCTGTTCAAAAAGATAGCCTTTTTATCCAATATGCAAATGACGATAAAAAAACCACCCATATTCTTTGTATAAACACTAAGACTGGCAAAGAAAAATGGAATTATACAGGTGAGTTAATTGGAATTACCACTCCAGCCATAGATGGTGACAAGCTTTATTGTGGTGAAATAAATGGATTATTATGTATCGATTCTAACAAAGGCACTAAGATATGGCAATATACAATAGAAGGTTCAAGTTATGCTGAAGCGATAGCTATAGGTGTAATGCAACCTA
>Ga0209254_10005873_pt1 | contig 11287 bp, 6 predicted proteins | sample FrelakmetDIP11DI_FD_187148 | JGI IMG/M metagenome (GOLD analysis project Ga0209254, IMG submission 187148) | Freshwater lake sediment microbial communities from the University of Notre Dame, USA, for methane emissions studies - DIP11 DI (SPAdes)... | ecosystem: Environmental > Aquatic >... | reverse complement strand
ACCGGTTCTGCTATCTTGGATCGCCCGGGGACAGCACGCCTGGCTCCTCCCGCTGGCCTGGCAGCGTCCCCGTCTATCGCCTAGTAGGCCGAGGGCCGGAGGGTGTTGCGCGACCAGTAACCCGTGATCACGTCGAGCAGGTCATTCTCCACCGGCGCGACATTCTCCGCGTCGGGCCCGAACAGGAAGTTGAACCCGTTGGAACTGGACGTCCACGGCTCCCATGCCGGGTCCCAGGCCCACAGCATGTGGTTCATGCCCAGCTCCTCAAATAGCCCCATCTGGTCGTCCATGAACTGCGCCGCATCCGGCACCCAGCGCTCGGCGCCGAACTCGTTGACCGACACCGGCAGGGCGTGCTCTTCCTGGAAGGCCATCACAGGGGACAGCATTCGCTCCAACCAGTCGCGATCGAAGCGATCGGCTTCGCCATCGTAGTCGACGTCGAACTCGCCCGGATAGCCGTTCCCGCCCTCCGGGCTCTGGTGGGTGTACGTCTCCTGCGGCTCGTACTGATGCACCATGTAAACCGTGCGCGGGTCATCGACCGGCTCAAGCGCGGGCAGCCAGCGCACTGCGCCCCACCCCTGGGCGCTGACCAGGATCGGCGTCTCGTCGTCCACCTCCCGGATGCCCTCGACGATGCGGGGGTAGAACTGGTTCCAGTCGAGCAGGCTTCCGGCATGCTCGGGGTAGAACAGCTCCGGATCGTAGACGTCCAGGAAGATCCCCTCACCGTTCGGCTCGCACATCAGGTCGTAGCCGACAATCACCGCCTCGTCGCGGTAGCGTTCGGCGGTGTACCTCCACATGTCGACCCAGGCGTCCTGGGCCGCGGCGTCGGTCCACACCGACTCGACCAGCAGGTCAGCGTCGAACCAGTCGCCGGCGCCGTCGCGGTAGAAGGTGAAGTCGCTACGGCCGGGGCCGGTGCGGAAGGATATGACGACGAACAGGTCGGCCTGGGCTGCCATGTCGATCAGCCGGTCAAGGTTGGCTTGCACCTGCTCGTCGAGCACATACGGCGGCCGCTCGGTGAAGAGCCCCGGATGCGACAGGTCCACGACGTTGGCCCCCAGCTCGGCCAGGGAGTCGAAATCCGCCTGCATCAGCGGCGGGCCGATGTAGCCGTCGCCCAGGAACTCCGGTCCGTCGAGATCCGGGACGACAATGCGCTGCCAGAGGTTGGCCCCGCGCAACTGCGTGCCGTTGGTCCACAGCGACCACTTGTCGAATGCTGTCGCGAGAGACGGGTCGGCAGGCGCCTCCGCCTGGCCCACAGCCGGGACAGCATCGGCCTCGCCTCGTTCATCCGGCGTGGCTGGTAGGCCGCAGGCGGCGACGATCGAGAACAGCTCGAGCAGGACGACTGACACAGTGAGTGGTTTCATTTCAGTCCCTCGTGCATGAGCTCACAGGCATTCGGATCGAACGTGATTATGTACTGAATCCGGGACTTCCCACTATCCATTTCATCGTCGTCTACGAATGGCCTTCCACATCCAAGATATCCGATGGCTGACTGAGAGTCTTCGGCCACACATTCCGTTCCATACTTGGCAATCCAAGCGGGGTCGCTCGAGGCATCGGAATCAAGAAGGTTGGCCCCGACCAGTATGATAAGCGGTTGATCCAACCGTTGCAGCTCGCCAAACAGGAGGGTTTCACTGAATTGAATGCTCGTTGTCTGGTCCCCCGATACCAGCGCTGGATTGACCTTGTCGAACAGGCAAAGGGAACTTCGATTCCCGCAACTCTACGGGCGATAAGTACCGTCACCATAGAACTTGCGCGTCTGGTCCAGGTAAGACCCCGCTGTTGTTGCGCCCCTCTCATCCACGTGAATCGCATCATAGGCGTCTATCGTGTCCCAATCGCCGGGACCACCCGACCCATAGCCGTAGTGAGCCCACTCCAACTCGTCATCGCGAGAGTGCGAACGGGGAGCCTCCGGCGTCGGATCACAGGGGCTGACGAAGCTTGCCGACTATTGGTAGGGAGGATACACTCGCACCTGGATTGAGGAGGGTGGAAACATGTCCGACGCTCCCGCGCCGCCCAAGAATCGAATGGGTCTCATCGCTGGCATTGGCATTGCCGTGGTCGGCGCATGCATGTGCGTGGCCATCGCCGTGGGTGCATTCTTCTTCTTCCGCGGCCGCCTGGATCGGAGCATGCAACCGACCATCGAGTACATCCTCGACGCCTCGCCCCGCATGAACCTCGCCTCCGGTGGCGACACCAAGATGGGTGCCGCTCGCGGTGTCCTGGCCGAGATTGTCAGGACGGCTGATCCGCGCCTGACAGCTGGGCTGCGCGTGTTCGGCACAGGCGCTCTCGCGGAAAGCTGCCAGGACACCGACCTGGTCGTCCCGCTGGCGGTCTCGAATCTGGTTCGCATCGAGAAGGGTCTGGACGGCGTTGCACCCGGATCAGAGGCGGATTCCCCTCTGGCCGAGGCGATGATCGCGGCGATCCGCGATGTGGCCGAGACCAGAGGCCCGCACTCCATCGTGGTCGTCACCGGCGGCGCGGACAGCTGCAATCCCGAATCCGGCGAGTTGATCCGGCGGGAGGCGGAGCGCGCTGGCGTGGAGCTCAAAGTCTTCGTGATCGGCTTCGACATTCCCCCGGACGAGGCCGAGGCGGTCAGGGCGATGGTGGCGATGATCCCGGGCGCCACCTACGAGGAGGCGCCGGACGTGTCTGCCCTCCGAAGCACCTTGACGGAGGTCCAGGCCGAGATCAATCTCCAGGCCGATGAAGAGGCCGCAGGACCGCCAGCCCCGGCTTCAGCAGAGACCGCATGCGATCATCCCTACATGCCACTGCGCACCGGCTCGAGCTGGACGTATTCGACGCCGGAGGGCACGATGACGTGGAGCGTCACCAGTGCCAGCGGATCGAGCGATTCGGCGGAAGCGACAATGGAAATCGCCATGTCCGAGCTCAGCATGGGGACACACTGGAGTTGCAGCGCCGCAGGGATCGTCTCATACGACTTCGCCTCCCTCAGCGTCGCCAGCCTGGGGGAAGTCGCCAGCATGGAAGTTGTCGAAAGCTCCGGCGCCTTCTTGCCTCCCGCCGAGCTGATGGTGCCCGGCTACTCCTGGCCCCTCAGCTACACCTTGACGATACATGTCGCCGCCGAAGGAATGGAGCTCGACCTGACCACAACCTCAACCGGGACGTCGACCGTTGTCGGTATGGAGACCGTCTCGGTTCCGGCCGGCACCTTTGAAGCCCTGCGCGTTGATGGAACCGACAACATCACCTCGAGCGGATTCATGGGGATGGAACCCATCAATTTCACCGTGAACTCAACCTATTGGTATGCCGAGGGGGTTGGCATTGTGCGCTACACCTCCAGCAGCGAGGGGTCGGATTCCGGGGGCCAACTGACGTCCTACACGGTCCCCTAGCCGACGGGCAATCCAGGGGCAGTTCCGCTCAGCGCCATTCAGGGTCGCGAATTCCCGGGCCGGGCTCCTCCGGCTACGGCCGAGTGACGCGGAGATCGTCGAACGTAGTGACCAGCTTGCCGGGTTCCAGCAAGCCTGCCATCAGAGCGAAGGTCCCCGTCGCCGGGGATGGATCAGTCGCCTCGGCCGCCTGCCTTCCGTCCACGACGAACCGGATCGCGGGCCCCTGGCAGGTGAGCTGCAGGCTGTGCGGATCCCCTCCCGCACCCTGCGCGCCCGCCGCCGGAGTCCATTCCAGCCATCGGTCCTCGACGCCGTTGGTCTTTTTCCACAACGATACCTGCCCGTCGCCGCGCCAGGCCGCGGCGATGTAGTTGGCCTCATCCTGCCAGCGGCACAGCACGGCCATCTCGCTCAGGATCGGTCCCTCCGTCCGCTGGGCCTGTACCTCGATGAGCAGATCTTGCTCGTTGATGCCGGCGTAGGGCGAGAACCACTCCAGCCCCCCCGCGAGAGATGTGATCCGGAGCGCACCGTCAGCGTACTCGACGCGCCCATCCTCGGCCTGCACCACGCCGAAACCGCTGGCCGGATTGGAAAAGTCGTCCGTCAGCGGCAATGGCTCGGGGGTCGCGGTTGCAGCGGCGACGGTCGGAGGCTGAGCCTCCACGGTTGCGGTGGGCGTCGACGAGGTCAGGCTCGCCGCCAGCCCGCCACCCAGAACCCCCACCGCCAGCATGCACAGGAGGATCGCGGCCGCCCCGGTGCCAAGCAGCATAGCGCGTGATCCCTTTCGTCCAACCCGCATGCTGGGGGCCGCATCGACCTTTCCGGCGAGAGTCACCGAGGGGGTGGCCGCGAAAGCCTGGCGGAGGCGGCGGGCGAAATCGCCGGGCGTTGCCGGGCGTCCGTGCGGGTCTTTCGCCATTCCCACCAAGAAGACGGCATCCACGGCAGGTGGGAGTTTGGGCTGGAGAGCCCGGGCCGACGGGATGGGATCATGCATGTGACGAACGATCATCCCCAGCGCCGTCTCGGCCTGGTAGGGCTTGCTGCCCGTCAGCATCTCGAACGCGGTGACGGCGAGCGAGTAGATGTCGGAGGCGGCGTCGGCGGTCGCGCCGCGCCCCTGCTCGGGTGAGGCGTAGGCCGCGCTTCCTCCCGGTGCGGATCCCTCCAGGTCAAGCGCGGTTGCCGCGATGCCGAAGTCACCCAGGTAGACGTTGCCAGATTCGTCGAGCAGCAGGTTGCTCGGCTTGACGTCGCGGTGGATGACGCCGCGCTGGTGAGCCGCATCCAGAGCGCTGGCGACGTCGTCAATCCAGCGCAGGGCTTGGTCGACGTCGGTCGGGCCCGACTTGATGCGGTCGGCCACCGTTCCTCCGGTGAGGAAGCGGAAGACAAGGTACTGCGTTCCCTGGTGATCGCCGTAGTCATACAGCGGGACGACGTGGGGGTGTTCCAGCTGCGCCACCGTGGCCGCCTCGCGGCGGAAGGCGGCCAGTTTCGCAGGATCGTTGGTAGCGCGATCCAAGACCTTGACCGCGACCGTTCGGTGCGTGGCGAGCTGTTCGGCTCGATAGACGCGACCCATCCCCCCGCGCCCGATCATGCTCTGCAGATGGTAGCCGGGAAACCCGAAGGACGTGGCCTCACTCATGAGCTGGGGCCGCGCAGGACGAGGGGCTGGAAGGAGGGTTCATTAGGCAGCCTTCACTGAATCCGTATCCGGCTGACGCTGTCAGCCGACTCATCGGCCGTCCAGATCTCCCAGCACCCAGGTCCGCACGCAAGGGACTGCAATGCGATGGGAGCGCCCTCTACCGAGATGCTCTTAGTGACGGTTGCATCGCTCAGCCGGATGCGGAAGATCTTTCCCGCCTTCGGGGCCGCCGCCCAGAGGGACTCACCGTCGAAGGCGAGGGCAGACGGATCGGCGCCTGTCTCGACCTGTCGGCCGATCTCGAGAGTCTGCGGATCGACCTCGATGACCCGTCCCAAGTCGCCGATGGCGAGCCACAGCGAGCGTCCGTCGAACGCCAGCCCCAGCGGCTCGCCCTCCAGGGGAAGGGAGTCCGTCACTTCCGCCGTGCCGGGATCCACTTGCACCAGCGACTTGCCGTCCTTATCCGCGATCCACAGAGAGGCGCCATCGAATGCCAACGCCACCGGCCCCTTGCCGACCGAGACGTTCGCCAGCATCCGGCCATCCGGGGAGACCTTGGTGACCGTCCCGGCGAAGGCATTGGCCGTCCACAAGGCCGAGTCGGCCCAGGTGAGCGCCGAAGGGACGTGGGGCAGCGGGTAGTTGGCAACGACCTTTCCCGTTTCCGGATCCAGCGCCGACAGGCTCTGCTTGAAGGAGCTCGCCGCCCACACGTGCTGGCCATCGAAGGCAAGCGCCACGGGCAGGTCGTCGACGATGAAGGTTCCGATGCGATCTCCGCAGCTGACCTCCCCGGAGGCGCAGCCCGAGGCGTCCAGTTTCGTCACACTGTTGCCGAAGAAGTCGGCTACCCACAATGCATCCCCAGCAAACAGCAAAGCCCGCGGCGAGTCACCCACAGGGTACGAGGAGACGCGCGGGCCGAAGAACCTGTCCCGTCCCAGGAACAGACCCGCTGCAATCAGGCCTCCGATCGCCAGCAGGCCAAACGCTCCCAACGCCAAGATCATCACCAGATTCCTGGATGACTTGGCCCGCGGCGCGGGTGTGGGTGCGGCAGGGCCGACGACCGTTCGGCTGGGCGCCTTGGCTGGAGCGGTCGCGCCTGCCCGTGTTGCTGTCCGTGTTGCTGCCCGGGTCACGGCACTGCCCTCGCCGGCCGGCGCCAGCAGGGCCTGGCGCACCTCGGAGATCAAGTCCGTTGCCCGGGCAGGCCGCGCCTCACGATCCTTCGCCAGGCCGGCCGCCAACGCCTCCTCAACCGCAGCCGGTAGATCGGGCGCGTAGCGCCGGATCGGTGCGGGCGCTTCACTCAGGTGCTTGGTGATGTAACCCCAGGCGTCGTCCGAGTCAAACGGCAGGCGGCCGGACAGGGCCTGGTAGATCAGGACGGCGAAGGAGTAGACATCGCTGCGCCGATCCAACTTGTCACCGCGGGCCTGCTCCGGGGACATATAGGCGGGGGAACCGAGCACGCTGCCGGTGGCAGTGAGATCGCGGGTTCCACCGACGCTCTTCGCCAGTCCGAAGTCGGCCAGATAGCCGTTGCCGGACTCATCCAGGAGGACGTTGCCGGGCTTGAGGTCCCGATGAACGATCCCCTGATCGTGCGCAAAGTCGAGCGCCAAGGCGATCTGTTCCAGCAAGCGGACGGCCTCGCTCCGGCCGAGGGCGGATTGCCCCATCCGGTCCTGGAGGGTCCCCCCCGTCATGAAACGCATCACGAGGTAGGGGTTGCCATCCACTTCGCCGAAGTCGTAGACCGGCAGGATATGGGGATGTTCCAGACGCGAAATCATGTCCAACTCGCGGCGGAAACGATCCCGTGCGTCAGCGTACTCGGAGAAGGCCGCGCTCAGGACCTTGATGACGACGGTGCGGGGGATCGATGGCTGGTCAGCCTTGTAGACGGCCCCCATCCCGCCTTCGCCGATCTTGCCGCTGATGTGGTACTGCCCGAGAATCTGGCCGGGAACAAGGTCCATGGTTTGCCACCCACGACAGGCGGCAAGTATAGCCCCGTTCTTGCCAGGCTCGCCCGGATCGGCATCCAGGACAGGTGGTTCTCAATGCGAGCTGCGGCACCCCAGCCGGCCTTTGCCAGTATGCTTCGATGGGGTGCCTCTTCCCTCATGAACCATCCCCCTGAAGGCCAGGCGCATCTCGGGCGGCGCGGGTTTGAAAGCGATCGTTGTCCCAGAGATCAGGCGCCGTGGAGGAAGGCCGGCTTGCCATCCGGACAGCTATGCTAGAATTGGGGACCCTTCCGCGCGAGCTCGATATGCCCTCAGGCCCTGCGGTTCGCCAGATGTCGAGACTAGGCTTCCTCGTTCTTGTTGTGCTCGTCGCGCTGGCGAGCACAGGGGTGACCCCGGCCGCCCAAGCTCAGAGCACGGGCCCGACCGTCCTTGTCCATGACGTCGAACCACCGCAATCTGTTACTCCGGAGACCGGGGGTCTGCCGGGTTTGCTGTTGCGGGCCACCTTCTCCCTCCTGAACGCCAATGGCACGATCATGCAAGACGACATCGAGAATGCGCTTCTGCGCCTCGGCGGGGCGGTGTATTCGAGCAAGTTCAGCAAGCTAGAGACCGACCAGTCGGTGGTGCTGCTGATGGACACCAGCGGCACCATGAGCAGCGGGCGCGCCTTCAACGACTTCCGCACCATTCGCGACAGCCTGACCCGCTCCCTTGAAGGCGCGCCCGGCACCGCCAGGTTCGCGCTGATCCCCTTTGCCGATCGCGCCCCGACGGCGGTCGAATTCACCTCCGACCGCGAGCGCCTCGCCAAGGCACTCAAGAGCTTGCGGCCTCAATCCGGCAAGCCAGCCTGCCTGAATGACGCCCTGTACGAGGCAATCGCCAAGCTCAGCAATGCACCGGGGCGGCGGGCGGTGATCGCCATCACCGCCTCAGCGGACAGCTGCACTACGCGCTCCACGCAGATGGTGGTCGACTTCGCCAACGAGAACCAGGTCGATCTATACGCCCTCAACGTCGAGGGGTACACCAGCACTCGCCAGGCGTTGGACGCGCTTACACTCCCCACCGGTGGGTTCAGCGAAGCGAGGGGGGCCTCTGAGCTGGGCTTTTCGCTCGACAACCTGATGGCAATGCTCGCCAACCAGTGGCAGGCGGTGTGGGTGGTCTATCCCTCCGAGGGCCCACAGACAGGCGAGATCAGCGTCAAGCTGCCGGACGCCACCATTGTCACGGGGTCCTTGCCTTTCGTCTCCGATCGCAGCTACGCGCGCCCGCCAAGCGTGGCCGTTGCCGGGACGGCCCAATCGACTCTGGGCGGGGTGCGGTTCAACTTGGACATCATCAACCCGGAGCGCATCGCCGCCCTCGACGTCAACCTGGTCAACAAGCTCACCGGCCGCTCGGTCCTTCAGGAGCAATTGACCGAGGTGACGGATTCGATACTGCTCCCGGCGGACAATCTGGTGAAGGACGGCGAGTACACGCTGGTCCTCACTGCTCTCGACGAGCAGGGCCTTGCGCTGAGTCAGACGGAGCCGGCGGAGTTCCGCTATACGCCGCTGGAGCCCAGCCTTGCGGCAACCGTTCAGGAGTGGCCCAGCGCCGGAACGCCTTACTTCGCCATCTCCGTCGCCGTACAGAACCTGGAAGGCATTGCCAGCTATCGGCTCTGGTTGGAGGACCAACAGGGTGGTGCGCCAATACGAGGCACGGAGGTCACACTCCCCGCCGGTGAAGCGCTGCGTGTGCCCGTGAACGGGGTGAGGTCCGGCGCGTACCTGGTGCGCGTGCAGGCGCTCGACCAGAGTGAGCGAGTCCTGTTCGAGTCCTCGGAGCTCAAAGTCGCCTACCGGGCGCCGGGCGCCCTGGCGCGGATGGTCGCCTCGTTGCAGGGGTCGACCGTCGCCGTGCTGGGCCTGTGCCTGCTGGGAGTCGTGGCGGTCGCTGGCCTGGGCATGCTGGTGTGGTTCTTCATTCCCCGGGGCAAGGGCGTTCGCAACGTCGAGCTGATGCTGCCGGAGAAGGCCCGTCGACCACAAGTCTCGGGCGCACCTGCCCCACCTCCGGTAGCCTCGCCTTCCCCAGCCCCTCCCCAGCCGCCGCGGCCAGCCCCGGCGCCCGTCCCACTGGCGCCCATTAAGCCGGCAACAGCGGACCTTGCCCGGCCGCAGCCGGCGCCGCCCGCCGCGCCCGCCCGGGGAGCGGCACCTGCCCAGCCGCCGCAACCGTCTCCGCAACCGGTGCCACCGGCGGCGGTGCCTCGAGCCGCAGTCCCCAAGGAGACCGAAGCCCTGGCCATGGTCAGTGTTGCGGAACCCCGCATCGCCGACTTCCAAGCCGAGATCCGCAAGTTTCCGTTCCGGATCGGGCGAGCGTCCGACAACGATGGCGTCATCCCGGTCGACGCCACCTCTGGCGTCTCCGGCCATCACTGCATGGTCCTCTTTGCGGACGGGCGGTGGAGTGTTCAGGACGACCAAAGCAAGTTCGGCACCACAGTGGACGGTCAGCCCATCCCCAAAGGTAAGCCCTTCGATCTGCAGGATGGGGCGGTCCTCGGGCTTGGGCCCAGGGTGCGAATCCAATTCCGTATCATGTCCGGACCGAAGCCGGGCACGCCGTCCTAGAAGCCGGAAAGGCAGGCAGACATGGCTGCGGTAGTCGCAATCTTCCGCGCAAGTCACGATGAGTTGCCCAAGATCGCGAAGACCTTTGGGAGCGAGTCGACCCAGGTCAAGTCGACCATCGACCGGCTCAACCGGGTCGTCCAGGTCCTGGAGGGCGGCGACTGGGTCGGCGAAGGGGCCACGGCGTTCTACGGTGAAATGCGCTCGGAGGTGATGCCGGCGCTGCTGCGACTGATGAAGGCGCTGGAGATGGGGGCCGCCGTCACGAAGCAGATCGGCCAGGTCGTCGAGGAAGTCGAACAAGACACCCTCCACTTCTTCACCGCCATCTTGGTCGGCTTCGAAGGAGGCGCCGCCGGCGAAGGTGGCGGCCTGGGCGGGCAAGCCGGGGTTGCTGCGGGCGCCGGAGGTGCCGGAAGCGCCCCGACGTCTGAAGAGAAATCCTCCGGTGGTGGGGGCGGCGGCGGCTCCGGTGGGGGCGGCTCAGGGGGAGGCGGTGGCGCAGGAGGCGGCGGTGGCGGCTCGTGGGACGGCGAGATCGGCTTCCGGCAGGAGAAACCGCGCCCGGGCGCGTAGGGAAAGGCGGCCGCATCACCCGGGCGGCGCCGAGGCACGGGCTGATCGCCGACAACGGGGCTCCTCGATCCAGGAACGGAGAAAGCCCCCACGGTTGACAGGCTTCCATTTCCGTTGTCTCTGCTCCACCCTGCTGCGAGGGCGGCGCGTGCAGACGGCCCAGAAGCGCAGTGAGGCAGAGCATGCTGTATCTCAGACAGGGAGCGCTGAATCGGCCACCGCAGGTCGATCTTCCGACATGATTTCGCGAAGTCCTCACCCCCCAGCGGATTGGGCCATTGCGCGAGTCCCATCCCGCCGCCGAGAATCTCGTGCACCCCTTGCGGGGAATCTGCGCCACCCGGACACCGGGAATCGACGATATAGGAGCAACCTGATGAAGACCGGACCCTTTCGTCTCGCCGTCTTGACCTTGGCACTCATCTCTCTTCTCGGGAGGGGCCAGCCCGCGTGGGCGCAGGCGGGGACGACCTTCTTCATCACCGACGTCGACTCCAGCCAGTTCCCAACGGTGACCTTCCAGCTGCGCGCCGTCGACTTGAACAACCGCGTCGTGGACGGATTGGGCAATACCGACCTGACCATCTACGAAAACGGCCAGGCACTACCCGCCGAGAATGTCCAGGTAACCCCTCATGACGACGGCCCGATCACCTTCCTGTTCTTGATCGATCACGGTCGCCTGTCGAATTTCAGCGAGTTCGGCCCGCAGAACATCCGCCAGGTATTCTCCGCCCTGGCCGGCAGTGGCACCTTCGTGGACGGTCGCGACCAGCTGGAGGTGATGGTCCGGGAGAACATCAACAATGACCGGACCGAAACACGGCTCGCGCCGACGCAACAGATCGGGGATCTGACGACCTGGCTCGCCAACTACCCGTTTGAAGTGCGACGCAGTCAGAACTCAACCAAGGGGCTGGAGGGTGTGTCCGACGCCATTGCCGAGATGGGCGAACTCGTGCCCGTCCCCGGCAGCCAGACCGCGGTGATTCTCTTCGTCACCCGCTTCAT
>Ga0209254_10005872_pt1 | contig 11287 bp, 9 predicted proteins | sample FrelakmetDIP11DI_FD_187148 | JGI IMG/M metagenome (GOLD analysis project Ga0209254, IMG submission 187148) | Freshwater lake sediment microbial communities from the University of Notre Dame, USA, for methane emissions studies - DIP11 DI (SPAdes)... | ecosystem: Environmental > Aquatic >... | reverse complement strand
GGGCACCGTGCCCGGCATCAGGCTCGTGATGGTCGCGAACGCGCAGCGGGCGGGCCCGCGCGGAAAGCCGGTGCGAATCCGCACGAAGCCAGTCGCGAGCGGCAGACGCGGATCGAAGGCGCGGCGCGCGACGTCGATGCCCGCGACGACCGATCGCCAGACGAAGCGCGGCAGGGATCCGGCGAGCGCCAGGAAGCGCACGCGGCCCGCAACGGGGGGCAGCAGGTGCAGGCTCGCCCACGCGGCGGAGGCGGCCACCAGCACGCCGAAGACGAGGTCGCCGGTCGTCGGGATGCCGATGAGCACCAGCCAGAGCGCCGCGAACATGCCGAATCGGGCGAGCCCGGTGGCCATGCTGCCCTCAGCGTCGCGGCGCGCCCGGCGGCAGCACCGGCACCGGCTCGACCAGGTACGCGTTGATGGCCTCGAGGTCGGCGGGCAGCAGCGTGCCCGCGGCCAGGCGCAGGCGCACGAGGTTGGTGAGATAGTCGTAGCGGGCGCGCGCGTAGTCGCGCTCAGCCTCGAACACGCGGCGCCGTGCGTCGAGCGCGTCCACGTTGGTGCGTTCCCCGACCTCCACCCCGCGCTCGGTCGCCCGCAACGCGCTGCGGCTCGAGGCCACGGACTGGCGCAGCGCCTCGACGCGCGCCTGGTCGGCGACGACGCTCAGGTAAGCGTCGCGCGTCGCGCGCTCGGCGGCGCGCACGCTGCCGTCGAGCCGCTGTCGCGAGGCGCGGTGCAGCGCCACCTGCTCGCGCACCCGCGAGCGCGTCGCGCCGCCCGTGAAGATCGGCACGGCGAGCTGCAGGCCGATCACGTCCTCGGTGGCATCGCTGTCGGCGGGCCCGCGCGTGCGCAGGTCGAAGTTGCGGTTGGTGACCGTCTCGGTGGCGCTCTCGTCGAAGGCGCCGGTCGTGGCGTACAGGTCGAGCGTCGGCAGGTGCCCCGACTGCGCGATGCTCACGTCGCGCTTGGCAATCTCCACGCCGAGCCGGGCCGCCACCACCTCGAGGTTCTGGTCGACGGCCTGATCCACCCAGGCCTGCTCGCCGCGCCGTTCGGCGTCGGAAACGGGCAGTTCGTCACCCGGTCGCTCGAGTTCGGGGTGCAGCTCGCCGGTGAGCTCGGTGAGCAGCTCTCCGGCGACCGCGAGCTGGCGCTTCGCGGCGATCACGCCTGCCGCCGCCGCATCGCGCGCGGAGCGCGCCTCCTCGACGTCGATCACGGTCACCACGCCCACCTGGAAGCGGCGCTCGGCCTGCCGGAGTTGCTGAGTGAAGGCCTCGAGCGTCGCCTCGGAGGATCGCAGCGTCTCGGCGGCGGCGAGCACATCGAAATAGCGCTGCGACACGCGCAGCATCAGGTCCTGCTGCGCGGCGCGGTAACCCGCTTCGGCGCGCGCGACCACGGAGTCGGCACGGCCGAGTCGCTGCCACTGGTCCCAGCGGAACACGGTCTGGCGCAGGCCCGCCTTCCAGCGCCAGGTATCGGCGCTCACGCGCTGGTCGACGTCGAAGATCTCGATCTGCGGGTCGAGGCCCGGCCCGGGATCCGGATCGATCACCTGCAGGAACGTGCCGCTGCCATCGGTCTCGCGCGTCTCGATCTCGCCGCCCGCGAACACCTGCGGCAGCAGCGCCGCGCGGGCCTGGGGCTTGGCCTCGAGCGCCGCGGTACGCAGTTCGGCGGCTTCGAGGAACTGCGGATCGCGCGTCCGGGCGAGTTCGTACACGTCGAGGAGGTCCGCGCCCGCCGCGACGTCGATGCAGAGCGCTGACGCGACGAACATGGCGAGAGTCGTTGTACGCAAGGCCATGGAAGTCACCGCTGGATCGCTGCAAGAGCTGCAAGAGGCGCGAGCTTAGCAGCAGCGCAACTACGGCAACAGTTGTAACGAGTCTGCGGCCGAGTGCGCTGCCGCACTTGATTCGGTGCCACCACGATTGTGCCAATCTACGCAATGTGCGCCGCGGCGCCGTGCTATTTGTGCCGTCTCTGCAGGCATCTAGTGCATCTGGCGCTGCGCGGCCAGCTGGGGATACTTGCAGAACGGAGGCGGCACGGGGTGGCGAAACCTTCGCTGATTCGACTCAGGCTCGAACTGCAGGGCCTCGAAGAACTCTTCTCGGAGTCCGGGTTCGATCCGCTCGGCGGGCGCGCCGAGGAGCTGCCGGGCCTCGAGCGGCTGCTGAACGAGTTGCGTCCGCTGCCGCGCGGGGTCCCGTTGCGTACCACGCTGGTGCTGCCCGCGCGCGAGCGTGCGCCGGACCTCGAGGCGCGCTGCCGTGCGGCACTGCGCGACGTCCTCGACCGTCGTCTCGTGCGCAACCGCAACGACGCGCGCAGCCTGCGCCAGGAGGGGTATGCGACACTTTGGCGCGGGCTGGTGTTCCTCGCGCTGTGCCTGGCCGGCTCGCGTCTCATGGCAGTCGTCGATTTCGCGCCGGGTTTCATCGAGCGGTTCATCGACGAGGGCCTCGTAATCGCCGGCTGGGTGGCGCTGTGGTACCCGCTCGACGTGCTGCTGTACCAGCGCTGGCCGCTCGCGCGCGAGCGACGCCTGTACGAGACCGTCCGCGATATGGCGCTCGACTTCGAGTTCCGTGATTGAGTCGCGGCCGGGACGGTGGGAGGATGGAGGTGGCGGACGGCACGCTTCGGCATCGCCGATTGCCCCTGTTTCCGGATTTGTGTACTTCTTTGCATCGTCGTGCCGCTGCAACGGTCTTGCAGGGCCGGCCGGTTTCCGCGACCAGTTGGGAGTAGCCATCAGATGAGCACACGCTTCTCGAGGCCGGCCGCGTGGGTCGGCGTTGTCCTGTCGTTCGGTGCGGGACTCGCCGGCTGCCAGCGCGCGGAGGAGAAGGCCGCCGAGCCCGATGCCCGTCCAGTCCACTCCCTGACGATCGAGAAGCAGAGCGCCGGCGATGTCGTGGTGCTCTCCGGGCGAATCGCGGCGGAGGACGAGACCGCGGTCGCGTTCCGGATCCCCGGCCGCATGATCGATCGGCCGGTCAACGTCGGCGACCGGGTACGCGGGGGTCAGGTGCTGGCCCGGCTCGAGCAGATGAACGAGCGCAACCAGCTGCTCACCGCGCAGGCGGCGCTCAACGCGGCACGCGCCGAGCGAGTACGGGCGGGCGACGCGCTGCAGCGCCAGCAGTCACTGATCGGTGAAGGATTCACGACCCGGGCCAACCTCGACACGGCCCTCGCGACGTTCCGCGCGGCCGAGGCGCAGGTCAAGAGTGCCGAGGCGCAGGTGCAGATGGCGCAGGACCTCGTGGGGTTCACCGTGCTCACGGCCGAGTTCGATGGCTCGGTGACCGCGCGCGGCGCCGAGGCGGGCGAAGTGGTCCAGGGCGGCCAGATGATCCTGCGCATCGCACGCACCGGCGGCACCGACGCAGTGTTTGAGGTGCCGCCGCAGGTGCTGCGCGTCGGCTCGCGGCAAGCCCCGTTCGAAGTGGCCCTGACCGATGACCCGCGCATCACCGCGACCGGGCTCGTCCGTGAGGTCTCGCCGCAGGCCGATCCGATCACCGGTACGTTCACGGTGCGCGTGGGGCTGCAGAACCCGCCGCCCGCCATGCTGCTCGGTTCGGTGGTGTCCGGCCGCATGAAGCTTGCGGGCGAGCAACTGGTGGTCATCCCGGCCTCGGCGCTGATGACCTCGGGCGGCAACCCGGCCATCTGGATCGTGGACCGCGCGACCTCCACGGTGTCGTTGCGCAACATCAACATCCTGCGGCACGAGCCCGGCTCCGTCGTGGTGGGCGATGGCCTCGCGCCAGGCGACACGGTCGTGATCGCCGGCGTGCAGGCGCTGCGCCCCGGCCAGAAAGTCCGGCTGCTGGACGAAGCATCGTAAATGGGCGTCAATCTCTCGGCCTGGGCGCTCAGCCACCGGTCGTTCATCATTTTCGTGATGATCGCGTCCCTCGTCGCGGGCGCGATCTCCTACTCCACGCTGGGTCGCAACGAGGACCCGCCGTTCACCTTCCGCACGATGGTGGTCCAGGCGAACTGGCCAGGCGCCACGCTCGAAGAGACGGTCGAGCAGGTCACCGAACGCCTCGAGCGCAGGCTGCAGGAGGTCGAGAACGTCGACTTCCTGCGCAGCTACACCACGGCGGGCGTCACGCGGATCTTCGTCAACCTCAAGGGATCGACCCCGCCCGAGCAGGTGCCGGACCTCTGGTACGACGTGCGCAAGAAGATCGGCGACATGCGCCACACCCTGCCGCAGGGGGTGGTGGGCCCGTTCTTCAACGACGAGTTCGGCGACACCTTCGGCATCATCTACGCGTTCACGGCGGACGGTTTCACTCAGCGCCAGCTGCGCGACTACGTCGAGGACGCGCGGTCGCGGCTGCTGCTCCTGCCCGACGTCTCCAAGATCGACCTGCTCGGCGCCCAGGACGAGCAGATCTTCATCGAGTTCTCGAGCGAGCGTCTCGCCGGGCTCGGCCTCAACCAGGCCGCGATCCTGGCCGGCCTGCAGGCGCAGAACGTCGTGCGCCCGTCGGGCGTCGTACGCACCGGCGACGAGGAATTCTCGCTGCGCGTGACCGGGGCCTTCGAGTCCGAGAAGGACATCCTCGAGAAGAACTTCGTCGCCGACGGCCGGCTGCTGCGGCTGCGCGACATCGCCACCGTGCGTCGCGGCTATGCCGACCCGCCGACCTCCATGTTCCGCGTCAACGGCCAGCCGGCGATCGGCCTCGCCATCGCCATGCGCGAAGGCGGCGACATCCTCGGGCTCGGCACCAACGTCGAGGAGGCCATCAAGGAGATCACGGCCGACCTGCCTGTCGGCGTCTCCCCGGTGCTGGTGGCGAACCAGCCGGAGGTCGTGGACGAGGCCATCAACGAGTTCATGGTCTCGCTGTGGCAGGCGATCGCGATCATCCTCGTGATCAGCTTCGTGTCGCTCGGCGTCCGGGCAGGGCTGATCGTGGCGCTGTCGTTCCCGCTCACGCTCGCGATCGTCTTCCCGATCATGCAGATCTCGGACATCGACCTGCAGCGCATCTCGCTCGGCGCGCTGATCATCGCGCTGGGGCTGCTGGTGGACAACGCCATGACCACCATCGATGTCGTCACCGTGCGCCTCGCGGCGGGCGACGACAAGGTGAAGGCCGCGAGCTACGCCTACGAATCGGTCGCGATGCCGATGCTGACCGGCACGTTCATCACCGCGGCGGGCTTCGTGCCGATCGGATTCGCCGCGAGCTCGGCCGGCGAGTACACGTTCTCGATCTTCGCGGTGGTCTCGATTTCGCTGCTGGTGTCCTGGCTGGTGGCGGTGCTGATCATGCCGCTGCTCGCGGTCTGGCTGATGAAGGCACCCGAGAAGGTGTCGAACGAGCCCGGCAAGGGCATGACGCTGTTCCGGGGCCTGCTGGTCGGGGCGATGCGCGCCCGATGGCTCACCATCGGCGTCACGGTCGGGGCGTTCGTGCTGGCAATCATGGGGCTGTCAGCAGTGCCGCGGCAGTTCTTCCCCTCCTCGGACCGCCCCGAGCTGCTCGTCGATGTCGCGCTCGCGCAGAACGCCTCGATCTACGCCAGCGAGCGCACCGTGGACGAGATCGAGGCGATCCTGGCCAAGGACGAGGACATCGCGAGCTGGAGCACCTACATCGGCCAGGGCGCCATCCGCTTCTACCTGCCGCTCGACGTGCAGCTGCCGAACCCGTTCTTCAGCCAGTTCGTCATCATCGCCAAGGACGTGGAGGCACGCGAGCGCCTGCAGCCGCGCCTCGAGAGCCTGCTGGCGGAGAAATTCCCGCAGACTGTTTCCCGGGTGGCGCCACTCGAGCTCGGGCCGCCGGTCGGCTGGCCGGTGCAGTACCGCGTGAGCGGGCCAGACCTCGACAAGGTGCGCGAGATCGCACTCGAGCTCGCCCAGGTCATGGCAACCGAACCGAACCTGCTCCGGATCAACTATGACTGGATGGAGCCCGCCCGGATGGTGCGCATCGTGATCGACCAGAACCAGGCGCGGCTGCTGGGCCTGACTTCCGATTCCGTCGGCTCCGCGATCAATTCGACGATCAGCGGCACGACCGTGACGCAGGTGCGCGACGACATCTATCTCGTCAACGTCGTCGTGCGGGCGACCGGCGAGGAGCGCGTGTCGCTCACGACGCTGCGCAACCTGCAGATTCCGCTGCCCTCGGGCCGGACGGTGCCGCTGAGCCAGCTTGCAACGCTTTCGTTCGACCAGGAGACGCGGCTGATCTGGCGTCGCGATCGCGTGCCGACGTTGACGGTCCGGGCCGACGTGGCGCCGGGCGTGCTGCCCGAGAGCGTGGTGTCCAACCTGGTCGATGGCATCGCCGGGCTGAATTCGAAACTGCCGACGGGCTACGAAGTCGTCGTGGGCGGCACCGTGGAGGAGAGTGCCAAGTCGCAGGCCTCGGTGTTCGCGGTCGTGCCGATCATGGTGCTGCTGATGCTGACCTTCCTGATGATCCAGCTGCACAGCTTCAGCCGCATGGGCCTGGTGCTGGCGATGCTGCCGTTGTGCATGATCGGCGTGGTGGGTGGCCTGCTGCTCGCCGGCAAGCCACTCGGGTTCGTGGCCATCCTCGGCATCCTGGCGTTGCTCGGCATGATCGCCCGCAATGCGGTGCTGCTGATCGAGCAGATCGACTTCGAGCGCAAGGCGGGCCTCAAGCCCTGGGATGCGGTGATCGCCGCGACGCTGTCGAGGTTCCGCCCGATCTTCCTGACGGCGATCTCGACCGTGCTCGGCATGATCCCGATCGCCGGCACGGTGTTCTGGGGCCCCATGGCCGTGACCGTCATGGGCGGTCTGTTCGTCGCGACCCTTCTGACGCTGATCGTCCTGCCGGTGTTCTATGTCGCCGCTTTCCGGATCGGCCCGGACAGCCCTCCGGACGCTGCGCCGGATGCGGCGGCACCGGCAGCCTCGGCCGCGTGAGCCTGCCCAGCAGGGCCATGCCAGGACCCACCGACACGGAGCAGCGGATGTGACCGACACTGCGAACCCGCCTTCCTTCGGCGTGCACTCGGAAGTCGGCCAGTTGCGCCTCGTGATGGTCTGCGCGCCGGGCCGTGCCCACCAGCGCCTCACGCCCTCGAACAACGACCGCCTGCTGTTCGACGACGTGATCTGGGTCGACACCGCCAGGCGCGACCACTTCGACTTCATGCAGAAGATGCGCGACCGCGGCATCGAAGTCGTCGAGATGCACAACATGCTCGCCGAGACGGTGGCCGTCCCCGAGGCCAAGAAGTGGATCCTCGACCACCAGGTCACTGCGAACGAGGTGGGCGTCAGCCTGATGGCCGAGACGCGCGCCTACCTCGAGACGCTGGACGACCGCGAGCTCGCGGAGACCCTGATCGGCGGCCTGTCCACCTACGACGTGCCGGAGGACTTCGGCGGCGAGAAGCTCAAGCTCGTGCGCGAGGCGAACTCCGGCGTCGCCGAGTATCTGCTGCCGCCGCTGCCGAACACGCTCTACACGCGCGACACCACCTGCTGGATCTACGGCGGCGTCACGCTGAACCCGCTCTACTGGCCGGCGCGCCACGAGGAGACCATCCTCACCACGTCCGTCTACAAGTTCCACCCGCGCTTCGCCGGCAAGGTCAAGGTGTGGTGGGGCGACCCGACCAGGCACTGGGGCCTCGCGACGCTGGAGGGCGGCGACGTGATGCCGGTCGGCAAGGGCATCGTGCTCATCGGCATGAGCGAGCGCACCTCGCGCCAGGCGATCGAGCAGGTGGCGAAGGCGCTGTTCGAGCAGAAGGCGTCCGAGCGCGTGATGATCTGCGCCATGCCGAAGCTGCGCGCGGCCATGCACCTCGACACCGTGTTCACGTTCGCCGACCGCGACTGCGTGCTGCAGTACCCGGACATCATGGACCACGTGCAGACGTTCTCCGTCTACCCGTCTGACAAGGCGCCCGGCATCGAGATCCGCAAGGACGAGGGCCGCTTCGCCGAGGTGGTCGGCAAGGCGCTCGGCGTCAAGAAGATGCGCATCATCGAGACGGGCGGCAACGCCTACATGCGCGAGCGCACCCAGTGGGACAGCGGCGCGAACCTCGTCTGCGCCTCGCCGGGCGTGGTGTTCGCCTACGACCGCAACACCTACACCAACACGCTGCTGCGCAAGGCGGGCATCGAGGTGATCACGATCGACGGCTCGGAGCTCGGACGCGGTCGCGGCGGCGGTCACTGCATGACCTGCCCGATCATCCGCGACCCTGTGGAATTCGGATGAGCCCAGACCAGGGGCAATCGGCCCGGATCGAACAGCGCACGCTGACGGTATCGCTCGCTGGCGTGGCTCAGCATCATCTTCACGGCGGACCGGCGATGGGCCTGACGCCCGCTGCCCAGCCAATGGCTCGGCTTCATGCAATGGGCGCATGGCCGCCACGCCCTGTTGCCTCGCGCCCGTTTGCCGCAGAATATGCGCCGGAGAGCCGTGCCCCGCGCGGCACCTCTTGCCCCCTCCTCTCAACCGTCCACTCCAACCGGGAGCATCGCCCATGAAGTCTCGCTGGCACGTCCTCGTATCCGTTGCTGCACTCAGCACCGCCTTCGTCGCGCTCGAAGCGGTCGCCGCCACCACCGTCACCTACGGGCGCATCACGGCCGTCCGCCAGGTCAACATCCAGAACCAGGGCGCGCAGACCGCCGGGACCCTTGTCGGCGGCGCGCTCGGCGTCGCGTCGGGCTCGGGCCAGTCGCGCAGCAACCGCGCGCTGCGTGGCGTCGGCGGAGCCGCCGTCGGTAGCCGCGTGGCCGGCGCCGCGGGTTCCACGACCGGCTTCGAGTACACCGTGCTCATCGGCGGCACCAACACCATCCGCATCACCACCGAGCAGGCCGGCCTGCGCGTCGGCGACTGCGTGTCGGTCGAACGCGGCCAGTTCAACAACATCCGACTCGCCTCCGACGACCGCTGCGACGCACGCGCCGGGACCCCGGTCCCGGCCAGCGCGGTTGCCGAAGCGGACGCCTGCGAGCAGGCGAAGCAGCAGCTGCTGAACGCCAACACGGACGCCGATTTCGACCGCGCGGAGCGGCGCATGCGGCTGTTCTGCGGCGACTGATCCGCAGCGCGTGGTCCGCGACGTGACGGCACTCCCGTCGCGCTCGCGGACCGCTTGTGCGCGACCGCCGTGACGACCCTCGGGAATCCATGATGTTGCAGCAGTTGCAGCACATCCATTGCGGCCACGCTCGGCGTGGCGACTGTCACGCTGCCGCCTTCACGTTCTTCAACGTTCTGACTCCGCTGATTTCGGTCGCGCTGGGATTTCCCGGCATCCGCATGCTGAAGGCGCCGTCGCCCGAATCGAATTCCAAGTCCTGACGTTACAAGTGCAATAGAGGATCGCTGTATGAACAAGAGAATTTTCGTCGCTTCGCTGGCCGCCCTGATGGTGTTCGCGTCCGGCTGCACCACGACCGGCACGGGTTCCGGTGACCCCGCCACCCGGCGGCAGGCCATCGACTCGTCCGTCGACAACGCGCTCGCCAATCTCTACCAGCAGGAGCCAGGCTCCCGCGAGCTCGTGGCCCGCGCCAAGGCCGTGCTGGTTTTCCCTTCCGTGCTCGAGGCCGGCTTCATAGTGGGAGCCTCGCGCGGCGATGGCGCGCTGCGCAAGGGCGGCAAGACCGTGAGCTATCACCGTACGACCTCGGGCTCGCTCGGCCTGCTGGCAGGCGCTCAGTCCACGGCCATGTTCCTGTTGTTCATGACCGAAGATGCGCTGAACAGGTTTGAGAGCAGCCGCGGCTGGACGGCGGGCGTCGACGCATCGGTCACCCTGATTTCGGTCGGCGCAAGCGCGCAGATGACCACGGCCACCGCGCAACAGCCAGTGATCGGCTACGTGCTGTCGAACAGCGGCCTGATGGCCGGCGTGTCTGTGGACGGAGCGCGCATCACCCGCCTGAGTCTCTGATGGCCGTGAGGGCGAACCGCCGATGAACGGTCGCCGGCCGGCGCTCACGGGTCTATTGACCGCGGGCGTCGTGCTCTTTTCGATCACCGGCGTGTCCGCCGCGGCGGCGGACACGCCCGGGGCCGCCTGCCTCGAAATCGAGGACAAGGAGCGCCGCCTCGAGTGCTTCGACGCGGCGGTCGGTGCAGCCGTCCGGGAGGCCGGTAAGGAAACCGCGGTGGCGACCGTCCCCGCGCCGGCCGGTGCCGAGGCGGCGCCGGCCACGAGCAGCGAGACGGGACTCGCCTATGCCGGCGAGACGCCTCCGCCCGCGGGCCAGCTGATCGATCGGGCATGGGGATTCCTGCCCGACTCGCGCAAGGCCTACGTCCGCCTGCACCAGCCGAACTACCTGCTGTTCGCCCGCTACACGACGGACGTGAACCGCGAGCCCTACGAGCCGCTGTTCGACGCGTTCGCCGAGGACTACGACTTCGAGGACGTCGAGGCCAAGTTCCAGTTTAGTATCAAGGGACGACTGCTGACCACCGAGGATCGTCGCTGGGGCCTGTGGTTCGCCTACACGCAGCAGAACCAGTGGCAGGTCTACGCCAGCGACATCTCGAGTCCGTTCCGCGAGACCAACTACATGCCCGAGCTGTTCGGCAGCTTCCGGCCCGGCGTCGAGTTCGGCGGCTGGCAGTGGAATCTGCTCAACTTCGGCTTCACGCACCAGTCCAATGGCCGGGCCGATCCGATCTCGCGCAGTTGGGACCGGCTGTTCGTCGAGGCCGGCATCGAGCGCGGCAACTTAGTCCTGCTCGGTCGCGCCTGGACGCGCATCGAACTCGGCGATTACGAGGACGACAATCCCGACATCACCGACTACTACGGCTACACCGAGTTCAACGTGCTGTACCGCTGGCACGAACAGAGCTTCAGGCTCATGGCGCGCGGCAACCTCTCGACCGGCAAGGGCGCCGCCCAGTTCGGCTGGACCAGCCGGCCGCTGCTCGGGCCGATGCGCGGCTACGTGCAGATCTTCTCCGGCTACGGCGAGAGCATGATTGACTACGACTGGAATCAGACGACGATCGGCGTCGGCGTGACGCTCAATGAACTATTCTGAGCAGCGCGGTGCCGTGGGCGCTTCGGCAGCGATATGAGGAATGACATGACGCGCGTGATATCCACGAAGACAAGGGGCCTCTTTGGCCCGGGCGTGGCGGCGATGATCGCCTGTGCCCTGCCCGGCACTTCGCTCGCGCAGGCAGAAGGGGGTCTCTACATTGCCGGGTACCGCTTCAATTTCGAGCGGGCGGCCGAACAAGGCCTTGCGCGGAATCCC
>Ga0209254_10005870_pt1 | contig 11291 bp, 9 predicted proteins | sample FrelakmetDIP11DI_FD_187148 | JGI IMG/M metagenome (GOLD analysis project Ga0209254, IMG submission 187148) | Freshwater lake sediment microbial communities from the University of Notre Dame, USA, for methane emissions studies - DIP11 DI (SPAdes)... | ecosystem: Environmental > Aquatic >... | reverse complement strand
CACCCGGACGCGCTGCCCGACGCCGTGCTCGCGGACGTTGCGCCGGGCCACCGTCGCGGCCGCCTCGGACAGCTCGGTGGCATCCACCCGGGCGTCGGGAAAGGCGTGGGCACAGGCGACGGCGATGCAGCCGCTGCCTGTGCAAAGGTCCAGGACGCGGCGCACGGCGTCCGCATCCGCCCAGGGCTCGAAGCGCCGCTCGATCAGCTCTGCCAGGGGGGAGCGCGGCACCAGGACGTTCTCGTCCACGTGATACCACTCGCCCGCGAAACGGGCACGGTGGGTCAGGTAGGGCGCCGGGACGCGCTCGTCGATGCGACGGCGCAGCAGGCGGACGATCGACTCCCGTTCGGCCGGTGTCACCGCCGCATCGAGGAATTCTGCCGGCAGGTCGTGGTCCAGATGCACCGCGTGCAGGACCAGCAGCAGCGCCTCGTCCAGGGCGTTGTCGGTGCCGTGGCCAAAGGCCAGCCCCGCCTCGTTGAAGCGGCTGGCGCCCCAGCGAACGAGGTCTCTCAGGCTTCGCAGATGGACGACGTCGTCGGACACGATCGGCAACCCCCCTCGGGGGGCCGGATCATAGCCGATCGGACCGGCGATCCGCCGCCGCCCGGCCGGACCGGCGGCCTCTCGGCAGGCCGCGGCGCAACCCTTACGGACTGCGCCCGGCCCCCGCGAGGCGTCGCCTGGCGCCAGCGTCGATCAGGCCGCCTTGGCCTTCACCTGCTGGGGCATCAGCTTTCGCGTCGACTCGCGTTCCATGCCGCGCTCGACCAGATCCGCCAGCGTGATGTCGCTGAGGAAGGAGAAGATCTGGTCGCTCAGGTCGTTCCAGAGGCTGTGGGTCAGGCAGCGCTGCCCGCCGTGGCAGTCCTCCCGGCCCTTGCAGCGGGTGAATTCCACCCACTCGTCCACGGCACAGATGATGTTCGCAATGCTGATCTCGCCTGCGCCGCGGCCGAGGTAGTACCCCCCGCCCGGCCCCCGCACGCCACGCACCAGCTGCTTGCTGCGCAGCGCCGCGAACAGCTGTTCCAGGTAGGACAGCGATATCCCCTGGTTGGCCGAGATGTCGGCCAGAGTCACCGGTCCGTTCCCGCTGTTGATGGCGAGGTCCAGCATCGCCGTCACCGCATACCGCCCTTTGGTCGAGAGTCTCATCGCTTGACCGCCTCCACGGATAAAACCGAGCGCTTTACTCGGAATCAAGTCTAGTAGTTACCCACGGAATTGGTCAAGTAATTCGTCAAAAAGTTCCCGCGGTCGAGGCAGAAAAAGTCAACCGGCCGATCTGACGGGGATTGCGGGCGCCTCGGCCGACCCCGCCGGGCCGTCCTGGCCGGCCGAATCGGGGTGTGCCTTGGGCTCGAAGCGATGGCCGTTGCGCAGGCAGAACCAGAGCCACTTCGACAGGAAGACGCTGGCCTTCCATTTCCGGGCGAGGCCCGGCCGCTCGAACAGTCGCTCCACCGGCAGCGCCTGCTGGCGCAGGTCGAGCACCTCGAGCTGCCGCGCATCGTGGTAGACGCGCAGCGTCGCGTCCGGGTCGGGCGCCCGTCCCTGCTGCTCGTCGAAGTAATAGGTCAGGCGCAGGGTCGTCGTGTAAGGCGACTGCCCGAGGATGTCGAGGTGCAGATCCAGCTGACCGGCGCGGCGGGAATGGTGACTGCCGCGCATGGCGCGAAGATCGGGGGCGATGAGGCGCAGCAGCTGAAAGTTCTCCTCGCACAGCTCGAGCAGCGCGCCGACGGAGGTCGGCGCAGCGAGGATCCTCTGGAGACCGGGCTCGACGATCGGATGCTGCACGGCCGTCGCAGCCCGGAGGTGGCCGGTGGGCTCAGGCCTGGGCCTGGTGCTCGGCCTCGATCTGCCGACGCACCTCGTCCATGTCGAGCTCGCCGGCCTTCGCCATCAGGTCGCGGAACGCCACCTCGGGCAGCGCACCGGCCTGCTGGTAGATGATGATCTGGTCGCGGAAGATCATCAGCGTCGGAATGGAGCGGATGTGGAAGTGCGCGGCGAGCTCCTGCTCTTCCTCGGTGTTCACCTTGGCGAACACGACGTCCGGGTGGTCGCCCGAGACGCGCTCGTACACCGGCGCAAACGACCGGCACGGACCACACCAGGGCGCCCAGAAATCCACGATCACATAGGGATTCTTGAGGATGGTGTCCTCGAAATCGTCCTTGGTGAGTTCCAACACGGCCACGGCACTACCCCCGGATGTTCGATCGCCGGCTAGCCTACCAGAGTTGCCACCGGTCATCACGGCGCACCAACGAAAAACCGGGCCTGGACCCGGTTTTTCGCGTGGCCGCTGGCGCGAGCGCCGTCAATCGAGGGCGGCGAAGATCTGGTCGCGGATCTGGTCGACCTTGCCGATGCCGTTGATCTTCACGTATTTGACACCGGAGCCACCGGCCACTTCCTTCTGGTAGAAGGATACGAGCGGCTCGGTCTGGTCGTGGTAGACCTTCAGGCGGGCACGCACGGTCTCTTCCTTGTCGTCGTCGCGCTGGATGAGATCTTCGCCCGTCGCGTCGTCCTTGCCGGCGACCTTCGGCGGGTTGAAGACCACGTGATAGGTCCGGCCCGACGCGAGATGGACGCGGCGTCCCGACATGCGCTTGATGATCTCCTCGTCGGGCACGTCGACCTCGACCACGGCATCGAGCTTCACGCCCGCCGCCTTGAGCGCCTCGGCCTGCGGGATGGTGCGCGGGAAGCCGTCGAACAGGTAGCCGTTCTTGCAGTCGCTCTGCGCGATGCGGTCCTTCACCATGCCCATGATGATGTCGTCGGAGACGAGCCCGCCCGCGTCCATGATCTTCTTGGCCGCCACGCCGAGCTCGCTACCCGCCTTGACGTGGGCACGCAGCATGTCGCCGGTCGAGATCTGGGGGATCTGGTACCGCTCCTTGATGTAGTTGGCTTGGGTGCCCTTGCCGGCCCCGGGGCCGCCCAACAGGATCACGCGCATGGACTCGCTCCTTAAAAGGTTCTGGGTGCAGTGAGGGGTGCGCAGTCTGCCACAGGCGCGCCCCACCGCCTATTCCACTGTCTGAATAGGTGAATCGACCTGCCTTATGCTGCTCCGCAACATGGCGGGCAGCCGCGATCCGCCGGTGTCAACCCTGCGCCAGGCTGAGCACCAGCCGGTTGAGGCGCTGGACGAAGGTCGCGGGGTCGTCGAGCTGCCCGCCCTCGGCAAGCACGGCCTGGTCGAACAGGATCCGGGTCAGGTCCGCAAATCGCTCCTCGTCCCGCTCGCCCTCGAGGCGGTGCACGAGCGGGTGGGCGACGTTGATCTCGAGCACCGGCGTGGGCAGCGGCGCATCCTGGCCCAGCTGCTTGAGCACCCGCGCCAGGTTCTGACTCATCTCGTGCTGGTCCACCACCAGGCAGGCCGGCGACTCGGTCAGCCGGTCGCTCACCCGCACGTCCTTGGCCGCCTCGCCCAGCACCGCCTTCATGCGGCCGAGCAGGTCGCCGTGGCGCTTCGTCGCCTCTTCGTGCTGCGCCTTGGTCTCCGCATCGGCCAGCTTGCCGAGATCGAGGTCGCCCTTGGCAACCGACTGCAGCGCCTTGCCCTTGTACTCGTTCAGATGGGATACGAGCCACTCGTCCACCCGGTCCGTGAGCAGGAGCACCTCGATGCCCTTCTTCCGGAACACCTCGAGGTGCGGACTGTGGCGTGCTGCCGGCAGCGTGTCGGCGGTGATGTAGTAGAGCTTCTCCTGACCCTCGACCATGCGCTCGAGGTACTGGTCCAGCGAGACGCCCTGGGCATCCCCCTCCGAGCTGGATGACGCGAAGCGCAGCAGGCCGGCGATGCGCTCGCGGTTGGCAAAGTCCTCGGCGGGACCCTCCTTCATCACCCGCCCGAACTCGCCCCAGAAGGTCTGGTACTTCTCCGGTTCCTCGCTCGCCATGGTCTCCAGCAGGCCGAGGACGCGCTTGACGTTGGCGGTGCGGATCGCGTCGATCTTGCGGTTGTGCTGGAGGATCTCGCGCGACACGTTGAGCGGCAGGTCGTCCGAGTCGACCACGCCGCGCACGAAGCGCAGGTAGTGCGGCATCAGCTTGTCCGCCTCGTCCATGATGAAGACGCGCTTCACGTAGAGCTTCACGCCGTGCTTGGGCTGGCGGTCCCAGAGGTCGAAGGGTGCACGCTTCGGGATGAACAGCAGCGAGCTGTACTCGTTGGTGCCCTCGACCCGGTTGTGGGCGTAGGCCAGCGGGTCCTCGAAGTCGTGGGCGATGTGCTTGTAGAAGTCGTGGTAGTCCTGGTCGGTCAGCTCGCTCTTGCTGCGCATCCACAGCGCGGTGCCGGTGTTGACCTGCTCCCACTCGCCGGTCGCCGGCTGGTCCTCGCCGTAGTGCTCCTTCGGCATCTCGATGGGAATGGCGATGTGGTCGGAGAACTTGCCGATGACCGAGCGCAGCCGCCAGGGCTGCAGGAAGTCGTCCTCGTCCGCCCGCAGGTGCAGGACCACCGCCGTGCCACGATCCGCCTTCTCGACGGTCTCGATCGTGTAGTCGCCCTGCCCGCCCGACTCCCAGCGAACGCCGTGCTCCGCACCGAGCCCGGCGCGCCGGGTGGTGAGGGTCACCCGGTCGGCAACGATGAACGCCGAATAGAAACCGACCCCGAACTGGCCGATCAGGGTGTTGTCCTGGGCCCGCTCCCCGGTCAGGCTTTCCAGGAACTTGCGCGTCCCCGAGCTCGCGATGGTGCCGATCGTCTCGGTGACCTCCTGGCGACTCATGCCGATGCCGTTGTCGGCGACCGTGACCGTGCGCCGCTCCTTGTCCACGCTGATGCGGACCCGCAGGTTCGGGTCGCCCTCGTAGAGGGCGTCGTCGCCCAGGGCCTCGAACCGCAGCTTTTCGGCCGCGTCCGAGGCGTTCGATACCAGCTCGCGGAGAAAGATCTCCTTGTTGCTGTACAGGGAGCGGATCACCAGGTTGAGGACCTGGCTCACCTCCGCCTCGAAGCGGAGGGTCTCTTTGTGGGACTGGACGGTCATCCTGCTCATGCCCTCGCTGGGTGTCGATCGTGCCGCGACGGGTTCCGGGTCCGATGCCGGAACCGCCCGCCAACCGCGCCCGTCAGTTGGGATTGCCTACCCGCAATTTCAAGTCCCGGTGACCCGTGGTGAAATAGCCACCCTGCTTCTGCGCCTTGGCCCCAGAGGGCTCGCCATGTCGACCATCACCGTCAGCACGTCACCGTTCGAAGGACAGCGCCCCGGCACCTCCGGCCTGCGCAAGAAGGTGACGGTCTTCCAGACCCCCGGCTACCTCGAAAACTTCGTCCAGGCCGTCTTCGACACCCAGCCGGCCCTGCACGGCGGCACCCTGGTGCTCGGCGGCGACGGCCGCTATTACAACCGCGAGGCCGTGCAGGTGATCCTGCGCCTCGCCGCAGCGAACGGCGTCGCGAGGACCGTGGTGGGGCAGCACGGCTGGCTGTCGACCCCGGCGGCGTCCTGCGTGATCCGCAAGCGCCGGGCCCAGGGCGGCCTCATCCTGTCGGCGAGTCACAACCCCGGCGGACCGGACGGCGACTTCGGGATCAAGTTCAACGTGCCCAACGGCGGCCCGGCCCCGGAGTCGGTCACCGAGGCGATCTACGCCCGCACCCGCGAGATCGACCGCTACCTGACGGTCGAGGCGGCCCCGGTCGACCTCGATCGGTGTGGCGCCGCCACGGTCGGCGACATGGCGGTCGAGGTCGTCGACCCTGTCGCCGACTACGCGGAGCTGATGCAGCAGCTCTTCGATTTCGAGCGCATCCACCAGCTGTTCAACTCCGGGCTGTTCACCATGCGCTTCGACGCCATGCACGCGATCACCGGCCCGTACGCGAAGCAGATCCTCGAGCGGATGCTCGGGGCCGAGCCCGGCACGGTGATGAACGGCACGCCAGAGCCCGACTTCGGCGGAGAGCATCCCGACCCCAATCTGGTGCACGCCGCCGCCCTGGTCGAGATGACCCGCGGACTGCACCCGATCGACTTCGCCGCCGCCTCGGACGGCGACGGCGACCGCAACATGATCCTCGGCCGGCACTGCTTCGTGACGCCGAGCGACAGCCTGGCGGTGATGGCGGCCAATGCCCACCACGTCAAGGGCTACCAGCGCGGCATCACCGGCGTCGCCCGTTCCATGCCGACGAGCCGCGCGGCCGATCGCGTCGCCGAGGTGCTCGGCCTGCCCTGCTACGAAACGCCGACCGGCTGGAAATTCTTCGGCAACCTGCTCGATGCGGGCCGGATCACCCTCTGCGGCGAGGAGAGCTTCGGCACCGGCTCCGATCACGTGCGCGAGAAGGACGGCCTCTGGGCCGTGCTGTTCTGGCTCAACCTGCTCGCCGTGCGGCGCCAGTCGGTCCGCGAGATCCTCGACGAGCACTGGCGCCGCTTCGGCCGCCATTACTACACGCGGCACGACTACGAGGGCGTCGACGCCACCGCGGCCCAGGCCCTCGTCGATCGGCTGCGGGCCATGGCCGGTGGCCTCGCCGGTCAGGCGGTCGGTGGATTCACGGTGGCGTACGCCGACGACTTCGCCTACACCGACCCGGTGGACGGCAGCCGTTCCGACCAGCAGGGCATCCGGATCGGCTTCGCCGACGGATCGAGGATCGTCTACCGGCTGTCCGGAACCGGGACCGAGGGAGCGACGCTGCGGGTCTACCTCGAACGCTATGAGCCGGATCCGCAGAAGCAGCACCAGGAGACGCAGCAGGCGATGGCGCCCCTCATCCAGCTCGCGGACGGGCTCGCCGAGATCAGGGCGCGGACCGGCCGCGCCGCGCCGGACGTGATCACTTGAGACCGGCGCCGGCGGTCAGAAAACCCGACGCCGGATGCCGGTGCGGTGCATGATCGCGGCCGCGATCTCCTCGATCGACATCGCGGTGGTGTTCAGAAAGGGGATGCCGAGAGCGGCGTACAGCCGCTCCGCCCAATGGCTCTCCTGGCGGCAGCGCGCGAGCGAGGCGTAGTCGCTGTCCGCGCGGCGCTGCTGGCGGATCTGCTGGAGGCGCTCGGGGGAGATCGAGAGCCCGAACAGGACCCGGCGGTGCTGCTCGAGCACCGGTGGCAGCCCGTCGCCCAGGAAGTCCTCCTCGGTCAGCGGGTAGTTGGCCGCGCGCACGCCGAACTGCAGCGCGAGGTAGAGACAGGTCGGCGTCTTGCCCGAGCGCGACACGCCGAGCAGGATCAGGTCGGCCGCGTCCAGGTTCTTCAGGCGCGCTCCGTCGTCGTAGCTCAACGCGAAGTTCACCGCCTCCAGCCGCTCGTCGTAGGCACGCGTATTGCCCATCCCATGGCTTCGACCCATCGCGTGGGCCGACTGCCGGCCCAGCACGGCTTCGAGCGGACCGATGAAGGCATCGAAGAAGTCGAACAGCACGCCCCGGCTCCCCCTGAGGGCCTCGCGGCACCCGGCGTCCACCAGGCTGGAGAACACCAGCGGCGGGACCCCGTCGCGGTCCGCCGCCGCGTTGATCTGTTGCACTGCAACATGTATCTTTTCAGGGTTATCCACGAACGGCAGCGTGACCCGCTCGAAGTCCTCCTCGTCGAACTGCGTGAGCAGGGTGTGCACCATGGTGTCGACCGTGATGCCCGTGCGATCGGAGACGAGGAATACCGTGCGTTTCATTGATCGGAAACAACGCGCCCGACGCGGCGCTGCCGGAAGTTGACGGTCTGGCCTGGCGGGGGTTTGCCGGGCCGGACATTTATACGGCAAACGGCGCACGCCGCAAGCCGCAGGGCGGGCATCGATCCCTTCACAGCGACGCGATGCCATCGCAGCACAACGCTACCGAGGACCCCGGGATGAACGATTACGTGGTGTGGCTGAACGAGCTCGGCATGCACGATGTCGAGCGGGTCGGCGGCAAGAACGCCTCGCTCGGCGAGATGATCCGCAACCTGAGCGACCTCGGCGTGCGGGTGCCGGGCGGGTTTGCGACCACCGCCCATGCCTACCGGGAGTTTCTGGCCCACGGCGGCCTGACCGACAAGATCAACGGCGCGCTCGCCAGGCTGGACGTCGACGACGTAGCCGCCCTCAACCGCACCGGCGCCCAGATCCGCCAGTGGGTCATGGACTCGCCGTTCCAGCCGGCATTGAACGAGGCCATCGAGGCGGCCTACGCCAAGCTGGTGGCCGAGTACGGCACGGCGGTGTCCTGGGCCGTCCGCTCGTCGGCGACGGCCGAAGACCTGCCGGACGCCTCGTTCGCCGGCCAGCAGGAGACCTTCCTGAACGTCCACGGCCTGGACAGCATCAAGAAGCGCATGCACGAGGTGTTCGCGTCGCTCTTCAACGATCGCGCGATCGCCTACCGCGTCCACCAGGGCTTCGACCACAGCCTGGTCGCCCTGTCGGCCGGCGTCCAGAAGATGATTCGCTCGGACATCGGCGCCAGCGGCGTCGCCTTCACGCTCGACACCGAGTCGGGGTTCCGCGACGTCGTCTTCGTCACGGCGAGCTACGGGTTGGGCGAGATGGTCGTGCAGGGTGCCGTCAACCCCGACGAGTTCTACGTCCACAAGCAGACCCTGCGGGCCGGGCGCCCCGCGGTGCTGCGCCGCAACGTGGGCGGCAAGGCGATCATGATGATCTACGACGAAGCGCCCGGCGCCGAACGGCCGGTCCGGATCATCGATGTCCCGGAGGAGGACCGCCAGCGCTTCTGCATGACCGACGCGCAGGTCGAGGAACTGGCGCACCAGGCCCTGATCATCGAGGAGCACTACGGCCGGCCGATGGACGTCGAATGGGCGCGGGACGGCCTCGACGGCAAGCTCTACATCGTCCAGGCGCGGCCGGAGACCGTGCAGAGCCGCTCTGGCCGAGTCATCGAGCGCTACGAGCTGCAGGGCCGCGGCCGCGTGCTGAGCGAAGGGCGGTCGATCGGCAATCGCATCGGCGCCGGGGTCGCCAAGGTGATCACCAAGCTCGACCAGATGGAGCACATCCAGGCGGGCGACGTGCTGATCACGGACATGACCGACCCCGACTGGGAGCCGATCATGAAGCGGGCGGCGGCCATCGTGACCAACCGCGGCGGACGCACCTGCCACGCCGCCATCATCGCGCGCGAGCTGGGGGTGCCCGCGGTGGTCGGCTGCGGCAATGCGACCGAGTCGGTGCAGGACGGCGCCGAGGTCACGGTCTCCTGTGCGGAAGGCGATACCGGCTTCATCTACGAGGGCAGGCTGCCGTTCGAGATCAAGCGCTTCGAGCTCGATCACATGCCGTCGCTGCCCGTCAAGATCATGATGAACGTCGGCAACCCCGACCGGGCCTTCGACTTCGCGAACATCCCCAACGAGGGCGTCGGTCTCGCGCGCCTGGAGTTCATCATCAACAACATGATCGGCATTCACCCGCGCGCGCTGCTCGAGTACGACCGGCTGCCGGCGGACCTGAAGGCCGAGATCGCGCCACGCATCGCCGCCTATCGCAGCCCGCGCGATTTCTACGTCAGCAAGCTCACCGAGGGCATCGCGACGATCGCGGCGGCGTTCGCACCGAGCACGGTGATCGTGCGCATGTCGGACTTCAAGTCGAACGAGTACGCCAACCTGATCGGCGGGCCGCGCTACGAGCCACACGAGGAGAACCCGATGATCGGGTTCCGCGGCGCATCCCGCTACGTCTCGGCGAGCTTCCGCGAGTGCTTCGAGCTGGAATGCGAGGCCATCAAGCGGGTCCGCAACGAGATGGGCCTCACCAACGTGGAGATCATGATCCCGTTCGTGCGGACCCTGGACGAAGCGCGTTCCGTGATCGAACTGCTCGGTGCCAACGACCTGAAGCGCGGCGAGAACGGGCTACGGGTCATCATGATGTGCGAGCTGCCGTCGAATGCCGTGCTGGCGCACGAGTTCCTCGAGCACTTCGACGGCTTCTCGATCGGCTCGAACGACATGACGCAGCTCACACTCGGGCTGGACCGCGACTCCGCCCTCGTCGCCGGCAGCTTCGACGAGCGCGATCCGGCGGTCCGGCGCATGCTCGAGATGGCGATCACGGCCTGCCGCGCACAGGGCAAGTACGTCGGCATCTGCGGCCAGGGCCCGTCCGACCACCCGGACTTCGCCCGCTGGCTGCTCGAGCAGGGGATCAGCAGCGTGTCGCTCAACCCCGACACGGTGATCGACACCTGGGTCTACATGGCGTCTTAGTACAGTGCGAACTGATGAGGAACGGGTCGCCGTGAGGCAAGAACCAGCCACACGCGGACGGGGCGCCGCAGCGCCCCGTTCCGTCTCAGTGCCGATGAATCAGCTGCCGGCGGGCTGCGCGGCAATCGCCCCGCCCTTCACCGCCGGCGCCTGGCCCGAACCCACGGCCATGCGCGAGCGGTTCTTCTCCATCGTGCTCTTGCCGATGCCTCTGACCTTCTCGAGGTCGTCGACGCTCTTGAAGGGGCCGTTCGCCTGGCGATAGTCGATGATGGCCTGGGCCTTGGCAGGGCCGACGCCGTCGAGGGCTTGCGCCAGGGCCTGGGCGTCGGCCGTGTTGAGGTCGACCGGCCCGGCGGCACTGAGGGGCCCTGCGAACAGGGCGAGAGAGATCAAGGTCCCTTTGATCCAACGTGGGGTTTTCATCGTCCGTGTTCCTCCGTGAAGTTGCACTGCGCACCTCCGGTGCGCGCTCCCTGCCGACCGTCTCCGACGGTCAGCGCCCCTATTCTTCATCAAACCGGGGCCGAAGAAAAGCCCCCCGAACCACGCGCGGTTCCGACGGGTGACGAACCGAATAGAATCACGCCCCTGATCTCGCACAGCAGCCAGAGGAGCCTCCCGTGAACGAACGCCAGGTCGACGTCGCCATCATCGGTGCGGGCAGCGCCGGACTCTACGCCCTCGGCCAGGTGCGCCGTTCTGGCAAGAGCTTCGTGCTGATCAATGGCGGCGAGCTCGGCACCACCTGTGCCCGGGTCGGCTGCATGCCGTCGAAGGCCATCGTGCAGGTGGCCGAGGACTTCCACCGGCGACGCCAGTTCGACCGCTACGGCGTCGAAGGCCACGAAAACCTGGGCCTGTCGATCCCCGATGCGATGGCCCACGTGCAGAACCTGCGCGACACCTTCGTCGAGCGCGTCATCTCGAACAGCACCGACACCCTGGGCGACGCCTTCGTCGAGGGCTATGCGAGCTTCGTCGAGCCCGACCTGCTCGACGTCGAGGGCCAGCGGATTCGCGCCCGTCGGGTCATCATCGCCACCGGCTCGCGGCCGCTCGTGCCGGCGGCCTGGG
>Ga0209254_10005869_pt1 | contig 11291 bp, 9 predicted proteins | sample FrelakmetDIP11DI_FD_187148 | JGI IMG/M metagenome (GOLD analysis project Ga0209254, IMG submission 187148) | Freshwater lake sediment microbial communities from the University of Notre Dame, USA, for methane emissions studies - DIP11 DI (SPAdes)... | ecosystem: Environmental > Aquatic >... | reverse complement strand
TACAGGCGGAGCCGCATTCTCTCCCGCCGGACCCTACACTATTCCTGTAGGAGCCATTTCATCCACAACGACCATTCGCTTCCGGATCACCGGCGGCTACAATGAGACAAATGAGACCCGCACGATTGATACTGTGAACATCAGCTATACAGGGATGCTCACCTTCCCATCGAACAGTCCACCAAACTTACTGTTAAGCGGGACAGGCTGTACTATTCCGTCAGGAGGCGGTTCTCTCACGATGACATTCAGCGCCATTGTTGACGACCCGTTGGCAACAGGCATCGATCAGATTACGAATACCGCTTATATAAACAGCAACGAAATAATACTGCCGTTAAGCGCAAGCGCAACAAACCTCGTCCTGAACCCTGACACCGACAGCGCAGAGGTGTCAGGCTATGTCTGGCTTGATGCAGACCGTGGCGGCGACAGGGATGTCGGGGAACCGGGACTGGCAAACGTTGAAGTCACCCTGAAAGACCAGTACGGAACACCTATTTCTACCACCACGACTGATGGAACCGGCCGTTATATCTTCAGCGGAATAGAACCCGGAAACGGCTATTATGTTGAAGTAACACCTGGCACTCTGCCATCGGGGCTTGAACAGACTGCGCCGGGCACGCACACGGACAACCGCAGCAACTCCTTCAATCTGATTGCAGGTCAGTCTAAAACAGGGGCTGATGTTGATGTGGGATATGCGCCTCCTTTGGGAACCGCAACATTCGGCGACCAGGTCTGGAGCGACTATGATGGTGACGGCATCCGGGACCCTGGTGAGCCGGGACTGGCTGGGATAACAGTCCAGAGATGTACTGATAACGGAGATTTGCTCTGGAATGCTGCTTTTGATACACCATGCACATCAACCGTTACCACAGCAGGCGGCAATTACCTGTTCACCGGCGTAACAGCATCCGGCACTCAGGACTATTTTATCTATATCGATGAAACGCAGGCGCTTCTGTCCAGCTACACGATAACTACTACTAATCCATTACTGGTAGAAAATGTCAGCGCGGACGATATCATATTAAACCTTGATTTCGGTTTCCAGAATGCGACAGGGACGTATACCATCTCCGACAGGATATGGTATGACGCAAATCTCGATGCGCAGGATGATACAAACCTGCCAGCCTTGAATGACAATTTAGAATCAGGGCTCGCAGGGGTAACCGTTGACCTTCTCGATGCAAGCCTGAATATCATCGCCACTACAATCACCGATGCAAATGGTTACTTCGCGTTTAGCGGCGTCAGCGGTGCCGGCGCTGACTATACCGTGCGCGTGACAGACACGGGCGGCATCCTGACAAATTATTTCGGTGCAACAGCCGCTGCGATTGCCGGGGAAGTGGATATCAATAATGTCACCGGAAATGTCAATTTCACTACAGAACCGACCGAACCGCACTTTGGTTATGGACTCAGCAAATCCGTCAGTGGCACGGTATTCAATGACCTGGGTGGAATAGACGGCGCCCTTGATGCCGGCGAACCCGGCATGGGAGGAGTGACTGTCAGCCTTTATAATGACGTAGATGGAGACGGTTTCCTTGACGTGGGCGAGACGCTGCACTCAACAGTAATAACCGACAGCAACGGAAACTACCTCTTCTCAGGTCTCAGCAACGGTAATTACATTGCGAGTATCGACAGCCCTCCTTCCGGCTATACGTACACTACCGAATCTCCTGACGACGATTCGGCTTCCGGCGATCAGCAGGCTGCAGCGGTAAGCGCCGGCGGAAATGTCCAGGACCTGAACTTCGGATATCGGGCACCGAATCCGGGAAGTTTTTCCGGAAAAATCTGGGAAGACACTGATAGTGATGGCGCTCTTGATACCGGGGAAGCCGGTCTTGGAGGGGTTACGATTGAACTCCTCGATGGCGCTACTGTCGTTGCATCTACAACAACAGATGGAAACGGGGATTACTCATTCCCGGGACTTATCGCCGGTGAATATAGCGTAAGAGTGACAGATACCTTGGGCGCGCTGGCTGGATATGAAGCAGCATCTGAGACTGACGGGTCATTGGATGGCACTGTGACTGATGATGTGACAGCCGGGAATGACACTGCTGCCAACTTCGGATTCAAGAAGCCGCCGGTAATAACCCTCGCGGTGATCTCTGAGTTCAAAGCTTCTGTCATTGATGGAATCGTAGTAGTATCATGGGATACCATTTACGAAAAAGGCACGATCGGATTTTACCTCTATCGCTTTGATGAAGCGTCGGGCGAGTATGTCCCGGTGAACGACAGGCTCATCCCTGGCCTTATTTTCGCGCCGCGGGGAGGTTCCTACAGAGTCATTGACAGCGCTGCACTGCCCGGAAGGGCATATTCATATCAGCTGGTAGAGATCGAAGTCAGGAATATGAAGGAGAGGAAAAACACCTACGGACCATTCAATGTAACCGCGCTGGAAGTGTGGGGAGCACAACCTGAAGAAATGCCTGTTTCTGCGCAATTCAGCAGAAAGGCACATCCTGTTCCGGAGTCGGCAAAGACCCGTTTGGCAGCGAGAGATCTATCCTTAAAGAGTATGCAGACGAAAGGAAATGCATCCGTGCAGAGTGCGGCGCTCGCCGTCAGCCCATTGCAGGCCAAGCGAAAGGTCGGGATCAATGAGAACGGGTTGTACTATCTCGCATTTTCCGAGCTGCCATTTGTAAGAGGCATTGGGCCGAGAATCAGTCCATATGTCATAAGCAGCCAGCTCCTCCTGAAGAATAAGGGTCAGCAGGTTCCATATTTTGTGGCAAATAACAATACCGGTGTGTACTTTTACGGAGAAGGCATTGAGAGCATTTACACCGATAAAAATATATACTGGGCCGAGCGTGGAAGGGGAACACTGATGCAAACGGTAACCGGAGGTGGCCCGCTGCCGACAGCCGGTGATCAGACGTTTGTTGACTCCGTCCATGTCGAGGAGAACACCCTCCCGATTCCAGTCTATATCAATGATCCGAATGCAGACTACTGGGCATGGGGCGAGGATTTTATCTATGCAGAATACGCAGACTATGGCCTCGACTTTCAGACCTTCTCCTTTTTAACGTATGGAGTTGGCACAGCGCCGCCTGATGAGTCCGCGAGCCTGACTGTTCATCTATTTGGACTGACGGACACAGACCACCACGCTAAAATCTGGCTGAACGATGAATATGTCGGTAAGAGCAAGTGGTCCGGAATGCGTCCGGAATCCTTTACTTTCCCGATCAATCAGTCCCTGCTGGAAGACGCAGTAACTGGTGAAAATACGATAATAGTAAAAGGAGTACTCGATGACTTAGTCCCCTATTCGTGGATTACCGTTGACTCCTTTGACATACGCTATTACAGGAAATACAGTGCTGTTAATGATGCCCTTTTTGTAACTGGCGGGGGGAACAGCACTATCACTGTCGAAGGATTTTCAAATCCGTCAATATTCGTTTTTGATATAAACAGTCCAAACAATCCAAAACGCATCAACGCGATTACCATCGACAGCACAGGTGCAAACAACTACCGCGTCAGCTTTGCACCATCAACGCCGCAGACGCGCTACCTTGTCACCTCTCTTGCCGGGCTGAAAGCTTCTGCTTCGTCCGCGATCGACACACCATCATCGCTGAAGAGCAGGTCGCACAACGCGGCATATCTCCTCATTACGCCGGGCGAACTAAAATCAGCTTCGGAAAATCTTGCCAGATACCGGCAGCAGCAGGGCTTAACTACAGAAATCGTAGATAGTGAAGATATCATGGATGAGTTCAACGATGGTATTTTCTCACCTGAATCCATCCGCAGTTTCTTCACATATGCCGCTAAGAACTGGATCAGGGCTCCACGCTATGCAGTGCTGATTGGTGAAGGCAACTACGATTACAAAGACTATTCAGGTTTTGGCGGCAATCTCATGCCTCCTCTCATGGTTTCCACCCCGGACGGCGTCGTCGCGTCAGATACGGCCCTTGCAGATATTGATGGGGACCACCTTCCGGAGATTGCGATAGGAAGACTCCCTGTGTTGACGCCTGAGGAACTGGATGTGGTCATCAACAAGATAAAGACATATGAGACAGCACCGGATAAATCATGGAGAAATAATATTGTCATGATGGCAGACCATCCTGAAGATGGCGCGAACTTCCATCTGGACAGCGACTCGGTTGCGGACCTTCTGCCAAACACCTATCTGGTCGACACGATATACTTGTCGCCTCAGCTTTCACTGACTTCAGCCCGCTCACAACTCGCGACAGCTATACAGAACGGAACAGGGCTTATAAACTATATTGGCCACGGAGCCCCCGACCGGCTGGAACAGGATGGTTTACTCCTGAATAACGACGTAGCCTCAATGACCAATACGAAACTGCCTCTCCTCACAGCAATGACCTGTGCTGCAGGCGATTTCTCACAGCCTGGATATGATTCATTGGCAGAACTGTTGTTCATAAAACAGGGCGGCGGAGCAATTGCGGTATGGTCGACCTCAGGGTACTCAAATAATGAAGAGGCTATTGTCATGGACAAGGAGTTTTTCCGTGCCGCTTTCCTTCCCGGCAAGTCCGCAAGAACACTGCTGGGAGATGTGGTACTTGAATCTCTTGAAAATGCGAAAAAGAACGGCGTTTCAGACTACATGCTTGAAATCTACAACATTGTCGGAGACCCGGCATTAATGCTGAAATAGCGGGGCATGAAAAAAAGAGAAGAAATCCGGCAGAAAGTCTTTGTTAAGGATGCAGAGGTGATATCGCGTAAAATTGCGGGCGAGACAATTCTTGTCCCTGTCCGCGGCAGACTCGCTGACATGAGGAGAATATTTACCCTGAATCCGGTCGCAGAGTATATCTGGGACCGGATAGACGGGAAAAACAGTATTCAGTGGATTGGGAATAGTATTCCTGCTGCCTTCGATGTTACTCATGAATCAGCAGAACATGATCTGGATGAATTTGTCTCAGCATTGCTGCAGGAAAATCTTATTACAGAAGTCGTGTGATCATGGATTGTGCCCGGAGCATTTTTTTCAATGATGCGCAGTACCTCGATCTTTTTCATAAGAAGCTCGAAGAAGAGCGAATACCTTTTTCAGGAAGCATCGATATCACCCAACGGTGCAATCTGCGCTGTATCCATTGCTATCTCGGGCAACATACTTCTTCCCCTGTAAACCATCAGAGAGAACTGAAAACTGATCAGGTTCTTTCGCTCCTTGATGAAATCACTAAAGCAGGATGCCTGTTTTTGCTTATCACCGGCGGGGAACCCCTTTTCAGAAAAGACTTTCCAAAAATCTACATGCATGCAAAGCAAAACGGCCTTATCCCTACGGTTTTCACGAATGGGACTTTGATAAAAGACTCTATTACAGAATTATTTGGCGAATTTCCGCCCTATTCTGTTGAAGTTAGTCTCTACGGCGCAACTGCGTCCACATACGAAACAATCACAGGAGTAAAAGGTTCCTATGCGCGTTGCATGAAAGGGATTGAACTACTGTTACGCAATAAAATAAATGTGCAGCTAAAAACCATGCTTATGATTCTGAACAGCCATGAATTATCTGCCATGGAAGAGATGGCAAAAAACTTTGGGGTCAAGTTCCGGTTTGACGCAGCGCTCTTTGCATGTCTGAATGGTGATGAAACCCCTCTGAGCTTACGGGTTTCCCCTGAAGAAGCGGTGGAAAAAGAATTTTCTGATCCTGCTCGATACAGAGACTGGCAGGAATATGCGACGCGGCATAAAGATGTCTATGTAGAGGACAACCTCTATATCTGCGGGGCTGGTTTATCCAACTTCCACATCGATCCTTACGGAAACCTTCAGCCATGCCTCATGACGCACACCATCCGGTATAACCTTCTCGACGGGAATTTTTTGTCAGGATGGTATAATATATACGAAAGAATCAGGGAGAAAAAGATCAGGGAGGATTTTCCCTGCAGAGAATGTGAAAAAGTTGCATTCTGCAATTATTGTCCTGCGTTCTGTCTTTTAGAGAATGGGGAAGAAGGTTTGCGCTCTGAGTATCTTTGCAGAGCAGGCGGTCTCCGTCACGCGAGATTGCACCATACAGATCATAGTGAGGGATAAATGGGAAACAACACAAAAAAGAAGCTCGTAAAATCAGTGTATGAAAAACCCCGTCTCCATGTCATCGAGCTTGCAGCAGAAGAGGTTCTGGCTGCTGGCTGCAAAATGCCGGCAGGGGCTGCCAATGTAGGACGTCCGTCATGCGGCATAGGCAATCGTTGCAGTACGACGGGCTCCTGATTTTCTTCTCATCCGTTTTATTGACGAATGGCAGAACCGTATAGTATTAACGTTGCCGGAGTCAACGTGCAGATAACCAGTGCCTCTCTTCGTCTGTCTGAAGATCTTGAGTTGTCCTATCGCTCTTTCTTGTCCCCGCCGAGTAGTGCAACAGTTCAGGACATTTCTATAGATCTTATTCCTTTAAACGGCAAGAATACTCTGGGAATCCCCAAAATGTTCGACAGCGGCGAGTCATGGTCCATGCATAAGCAGGATGATCGTTACTACATTTCATACAATAAACCTTCAGCGGAAAGACCCTTCTGGATAGCGAGCAGCAATGAAGAATTCACGAACATAACGCTCTTTTGCAATACCGATATTGCCGGTTATGGACAGAACCCTGGGACCATTTCCAATCCCGTGCGCTACCCATTGGACCAGATCATCCTCATGTATTACCTCGCACGTCATGGAGGGATACTCATTCATGCTTCAGGCATCGAAATCAATAAGAACGGCTATATCTTTGCCGGCAGATCAGGCGCCGGCAAAACCACTATCGCAGAGCAGTTCATTGCGCGGCGCTATTCAGAATTGCTCAGTGACGACCGTGTCATTATACGGGAGACCGATGACACATTCAGGGTGTTCGGCACCCCCTGGCCGGGCAAGGGAGGAATAGCACGGAATTTGAACATCCCTCTGGCAGGGATTTTTTTTCTCCATCACACCAAAAATAACTTTATTGAACCATTGGATGCGCGGTCTGTGTTGGAGAGAATTCTTCCTGTTGCATCCATTCCCTGGTATGATCCCGGCAGAATGGACGATATTCTCAAAACCTGCGGAAATCTCATTGCCGGTGTACCCGCATATATGCTGCACTTCAGGCCTGATACAGACGTAGTAAATGCCTTTGAAGATTTTCTCTCAGGAACAGTCCGCACATGAATGAAAAAAATCTGATCTCTTATCTGTTCGTTTCTGAATCTGTCGGCATCTTTGAAGATATTTTGCGGAGCGGACTTAGCCTCCGTGTAAAAGCAACAGGAAAAAGTATGACCCCTTTTCTCAGCGGAGGAGAGATACTGACCATTAAAAAGGTCCCTGCTGCCTCTCTCCGCATAGGCGATCTCATATTCTTCAAAACCCCTGAGGGGGCTCCCCTCATTCACAGAATTGTAAAAAAGCAGCAGGAGGAACATGGGTTCCTCTTTCACACAAAAGGAGATGCTTTGCGCAGCGTTGACGACACGATCAGCGAAATAAATATTCTGGGGAAAGTCTGCCGGGTCGAGCAAGTAAACCGCGCCGGGGAAGGCAGAGAAATAGATATGGAATCACACCCACAGCGATTTATCAACTATATGACTGCCATGTTCAGTCTGGCCAAAACTCGCTTATATTGCGCTGCCGCAAGAATTCTGCCCCTTTTCTTGCGAAAAGCCCTCAAGAAAGTATTCATATAGATTTTCCCGACATGCCTATATTCTTAACCCCGCTAATTCCTTCAACCTGCTGGGGTGCCTCAATCGCCTCAATGCCTTGGCTTCCAATTGCCTTACTCCCTCGCGCGTGATGTAGAACTGCTTTCCTATCTCTTCAAGGGTGAAATCACGTTCCACTCCTATCCCGAACCGCATCCGTATGATTTTCGCTTCCTTCGGTGTAAGCGTAGAAAGTATGTTTGCTATTCTTGTCTTTATCTCCTTATTCTCCAGACATGAACAGGGAGAAGGGGTATCCCGGTCCTCGATAAGATCTTCGAGTTTCATATCTTCGTCATTGATCGCAGCCTGAAGGGATACGGTATTCTTTATCGCACTGAAATGTTCGCTGACTTTTTTTTGCGGCATCCCCAGTTTCTCTGCAATCTCTTTGTCATCGGGTTCTCTTCCCAGTTGCTGGGTTAATTCCCTGGCGGCCTGGATAAGCGTCCGGTATGATTCCATGATATGGATCGGGACCCGTATGGTTTTTGCCTGATTAATGATGCCCCTGGTGACCCCCTGCTTTATCCACCATTTCGCGTACGTACTGAATTTGCACCCCTTCTGGTATTTAAAACGCTCCACTGCCTTCATAAGACCGATATTCCCCTCCTGGACAAGATCCAGAAGCGGCAGCCCTCTTCCGACGTAATGTTTCGCAATGCTCACGACCAGTTTAAGGTTTCGGGTAATCAGTTCATTCCTGGCCTCTGTAATAACCGACATTTCTTTGGTGATCCTGCTCCACAGATTCCTGACCTCCTCTACAGGTAATCCCGCTTCTGATTCGATAGCGTGATATGCGTCTTCCAGCTCGCCTGCAAACAAAAAAAGTTCTGCCGGAAAACCATTGCGCTTCTTTTTATCACTGATCATCCTCTTTACGTGATCAATCGCGCCGTAATGCGTGAGCTTCTTCTCGGCAGTTTCGATCATTTTCATACGTTCTTCAAGAATTCGCAGGCTTGCCTTCAGCGCCTTATCGGGTTTCTCATCGTCTTCATCTTCCTGGATTTCGAGATTGCCTTCCACCCGTTTGTATAACGGCATAGCCGTCACTATTGCCTTAATGATTTTCCTGCCCTTTTCGAGTTTCTTCGCGATTTCCGTCTCTTCATCTTTCGTGAGGATAGGGTTTTCGCCGATCGAGTGAAAATATGTCTGCACGAGGTCTTCATGCTCAGTATATTTCCCGTCATTCTTTTCCGACGGAATGTCCTCCTCAGAGTTGCTTGGGTCTCCGCGCTGGCTGAAATCTCCCCAAACAGCCTGAAGCAGATCAACGCCTTCTTCAAAATCAGGATCGTGAGCGACCTCCGGAGCAAATGGATGATCGTCTTCCTGGAATATTATTTCCCGGACATCGGTAATGTCCGGTTCCTGTGCAACTAACGTTTGCTGTCTCATGGTTCCCCTCCGATTATTCCTGTCAATTTTTGACAATAAAAAAAGCCTGTTTCCTCAAAGGGAAACAGGCTTTTTCTCGAAAAGGTAATTTCAGGACAAAGCCGTGTTTCTTCGGCAACCCGGCCATCCTTCATGTTAAATGAAGGACCCGCTGGCTTTGTGCCCCCTGGTTGCCCAGAGTTTACCTTTTCGGAAACGTCCGAACGCTCAATTGTGAAAGAACTTCTTGCTACAAAAATACTTTATAAAGGTTTCACAGAATTTGTCAAGTCAAAAAGAGAAGAGATCAGAACGCGATATTGAAACCGAACAGCGCGCGATAATAATCCAATTTATCGTTTTCCACTTTTACTTTTTCCACAAAATCCTTAAGAGACGGCCCCTTAAAATAAAAATATGCTTTCAGGCCGCTGCTTAAAGATATCTCGTTAGAAGAATTATTTGCCTGGCTGTAGTTATCGGCAGCAATAATCGTGCCCTGAACATATGAACCGTCTGGCGTAAGTTTCATCCCTGAAACAATACTTCTTTCAGGATTGTCTTCCGTTTCAGCGGCGCCTGCTGATATTCCGCTCAAAAGAAAAATTACACCCACCAGGAAACTCAAGAGGATGTGATGACAACTGTGCTTTTTCACCCGAATCTCTCCTATGTTTATATACTTATACTACTGTTAATTTAATAAAAATACAAGGGTTTCCCTGCCTGCAATGAACGATTAAGAGCAACTGGTCCAAATAGATTGTGATAGAATTCGTGATATGATTAATGGAGGGGAATCAATGGAACAGTGGGCGACCATCAGAGGCTTGAAGATACGCTACCTCATGAAAGGGACCGGCAACCATTTTGTGCTTCTTCACGGTTTCAGCTTTCTTGCAGAAACTTGGGTCGAAATGGGTCTGTTTGATGAACTTGCAGAGAAGTACAGTGTCTACGCCTTCGATATGCCTTATGGCGCGAAGAGCAGATCAGACAAGTTTTCCGCGGAAAACAGGGATGAATATGCGGATTTTCTGAAGGAAATGCTGCTGTCGCTGAACATCGATAAGCCAGTTTTGCTCGGCGCGTCCATCAGCGGCGAGGTTGCGTTACGATATCTGTCTCAGGGATATAGTGCGAAGGCGGGAATCGTCGCCGGCGCTGTGCACGTACAGAACCTTGTCCAGAGGCTGGAGATAATCACAGTTCCCGTTCTTGGCGTATGGGGTGAAAAAGACAACATTTCTCCGCCGGATAATGCGAAGATCCTTGCGGATCACGTCAAAAACTCCGAGGCACATGTCATCAAAGGAGCCGGGCATGCATGTTATCTGGACAAGCCTGAAGAATTCAAAACTCTGCTGAGAGAATTCCTCAGGAAAGCCGGCGTGTAGTCATATACATGAACAAGGGTCACGATAAGAAAACCGCCCCGCACAATAAGCCTTCTGGACTTTCTCGCTCAGAAGAAGAGCGGGATATAATCCTGGAGACCGCACTTTACAGGATGGTTATGATCGACCGGATGGTGTACGGATTGGAGGATGACACAGAGCCGGAGGCGTTCGTGGATTGCGCGGCTGAAATCGCATCATGCCGGGCGAACTGTTGTACCTATGTATTTGCCCTGACTCAGGAAGAAGTAAAAAAAGGCTTTTTCAAATACAGCGCCGAACGGCCTTACTACATCGCGCGGGATGCGGACGGATACTGCCCCTATCTCGACCGAAGGACCTTCAAATGCGACATCCACGAGAACCGCCCACTGCGTTGCAGAAAATATGCCTGCTCTCCGGGTAGCGCACAACTACAACGAGACAAATAAAAAAGGCCCAGTTTTCACTGGGCCTTTTTTATATTTTTAAATCCGGCAGCGACCTACTTTCCCATGACCTCACAGTCATAGTATCATCGGCCCAGAAGGGCTTAACTTCCGTGTTCGGAATGGGAACGGGTGTATCCCCCTCGGCATTACCACCGGAAACCTTATTTCCGACGCATTAAGTATACCATTAAAAGAACAGGTTTTGCAACCTCTCTTTAACAACAGGAGGGAAGTAATAAGGGTCAAGTCACACGGTCTATTAGTACTGGTCAGCTGAACACATTACTATGCTTACACCTCCAGCCTATCAA
>Ga0209254_10005868_pt1 | contig 11294 bp, 6 predicted proteins | sample FrelakmetDIP11DI_FD_187148 | JGI IMG/M metagenome (GOLD analysis project Ga0209254, IMG submission 187148) | Freshwater lake sediment microbial communities from the University of Notre Dame, USA, for methane emissions studies - DIP11 DI (SPAdes)... | ecosystem: Environmental > Aquatic >... | reverse complement strand
CAGGTCCGCCCGTATCGATGGGAGGCAATAAACACGCCTTTTTAGCCGGCGATCAATGAGACGAGCTGCCGAAGGGATCTAATTGATTGCGTGTCGCCTGCCAACGAGGCGGCCATGGCAAACACGGGGTTCGTTTCGCAGCTCCTCAAATCATGCGCGGTGGCTGGCTTCATGACCATCCTGGCTGCCTGTGACGGTGGTGACTCGCCGGCTACACCGCAGCCCGCGTCATTGGCAATCACCGGCATTCCGATTCTCGCCATGACACCGGGCCAGTCGGCTCAGCTCACCGCGACAGCAACGTATCCCGATGCATCCGTGGAGGAAGTGACTGCCGCCGCGTCGTGGAGCACAAGCGATTCGACCGAGCTGATCGCCTGCTGCAACGGGCTTGTGACCGCGCGAGCCGCCGGACCTGTGACAGTGTTCGCATCGAATCGGGGCCGCAATGAGAATGTCGCAGTGTGTGCGTCCGGCAGACCCATCCTGACCCGGTTCGAGCGGTCATCAAGGATCGTGTCGACGTAGGCAATAGGTGGACACGATGGCACGCGACATTCCCGTATCCCGGCCGAGATCGAGGCGACGCTGCAGCGCGGAGCTGATCAGCAACCTCAGTACATTGAGCGCAGGGTTCGCACCGACGAACTCCGGGGGTTGCGCGGCGGCGAGAACGTGCTCGGCCCGATGCAAGCGGCAAGCTCGAAGTTGCACGACTCGGCGTTGGCGCGGCGCGTGCCGGCCGACACGCGGGATGATCACGGCGTGTTTCGCCTGCTCTCGCCACAGGCGCGCGGCGGCAGCCGCTGGGGCCGGGCCTGCGTACCGGCTGCCGGCCTAAAATATGAAGTGCTGCGCGCAGCATGTACTGATGAACGACCTCGCATGACGAAGAAAAGGCCGACGCCCCCGGGCAAGACCCAGCCACAGGACAAGGCCGCGGCGAACCTGCCGCCGGCAGCTACCGCGACGGCGCCGACGCTGCCGAAGCCCGGGGCCGCGGAACCGCCGAATGTGCAGCCCGCACCGCCGGTCACCGCAACGGCAGCGCCGGCCTCGGCCGGCGCTGCCGACACCGCTCCGGCCGTGCCCTCAGAGCCTGCATCGACCGCGCGGCCGAGGGTTCAGCCGCAGGCCGCCACGCCGCCGCCGGCACCCGCAGTGGCGGCGAGCGAGCGCGCTGGCGATGGCGCGCGCCCGTCCGCAGCGCCCCCGCAGCCCACTTCCTCGCCGGCACCGGCGGCGTTCATTCCACCATCGGAATCCGCGCCGTCTGCGCGCGCGCCCGGGGAGTTGCCCGCGACGAAGGACACGATCGGCTCGCCCACCGCAACCGGCACCGCAGCTGCGCCAGCGGCGGCGCGCGGCGCGCCCGGCGCCGGAAGCGGGTTGACCGCCGCTACAACGATCACCTCGACGAGCGTCGGTGAGCCGCCTGCTGGCGCGGAGCGTGAGGCCGAGCGGAGGGCGCATTCGGCGGCCGAGCCCTACGCGGCCGCAGCTGGCGGCGCGGCCGCTCGATCGCTCGAGTCACGCGCCGAAGCGGCAGGAATCGGGGCGGAAGCTGCGCCTCCGATCGTGCCGGCGCCCCCAGCTGAATCCCGTGCTGGCGCGGCGCCGCCAAGAGCCGAGCTGCCGGCCGCTGCGCCGCTGCCAACCGTCACCGCCTCGCGCCAGCTTCTGCCACCCGCGGCCATGGCCACGGGAAACGGGTTGGCCGCGGTGAAGGAAGCGACTCCCGAACCGCCGCCTACTGCGTCACGGCCAGTCGACGCCGAGCCGGTTGCTGAACCGCGAGCCGTGGTCGCCGCTGCAGAAGACGAGCCGCTGCCTGCGACGGCGATTCGGCCATCGTCCGGCATCTTGCCGATTTCGGCGTCCGCGGCCGAAGTCGTCTCGGCGGAGGACGCCGCGGCAATGCAGCCGGTCGACAAGGCTGTCGCCGAATCGGCACCACCGACCGCCGAAGCAATGCCGGCGCCTGCCGGAGCCGGGCGTGCGCGATCCCGCGATCTCGCCGCGCACGCGGAGCCGGAAGCTGCTCCTGTCCGAGCGCGGCCCGAAGCGGCTCTCGCGGCGAGCTCGCCCCTGCCTTCGGCGCCAGCCGCGGAAGAATCGGTCGCCCCCGAGGATGCGGGCCAGGCACGGGCGCCGAGGCCCGCTGCGGCAGCGGCGAGTTCCGCTTCCGGCGAACCGCCGGCGCCGTTTCCTGCGCCAGCAGCAAACGTGCCTGAAACGGCAGGGCCGAAACCTGTCGCCGAGCCGCGTTACGAGGCGCCTGCCTCGTCTGCGCAGGAGCCGCTGCCGCCCCCTTCAGCGCCACCGGCCGCGGCCCCGCCGGAAGTCGGACAGGGCACGGCGCCGGCCACGGAGGCCTTTGCCGAGCCCGTGCATGCCGCGCAGCCAGGCGCCGAAGCGAGCCGGCGCGAGCCGCAGGTGCCGGAACCGGCGCCGGGGCAGGGTCCGCCCGCGCCGAACCACGGGCCTGCACCGCGTCCGCTGTACATCGTCCATGTCGCCCCCGAGCTTGCGCCGGTTGCGAAGGTCGGTGGACTCGGCGATGTCGTCTTCGGGCTCGCCCGCGAACTCGAAGTGCGCGGGCACCACGTCGAGGTCGTGCTGCCGAAGTACGACGCCATGCGCTACGACCATATCTTCGGGCTCGCGCAGAGCTACCATGACCTTTGGGTCCCGTGGCAAGGCGGCGCGATCCACTGCACCGTGTACTTCGGCTTCGTCCACGGCCGGCGCTGCTACTTCATCGAGCCGCACTCGCGCGAGAACTTCTTCAATCGCGGCAGGGTCTACGGTTTCGGTGACGATGTCCTTCGCTTCGCGTTCTTCAGCAGGGCCGCCGTGGAGTTTCTCTGGAAGGCGGGCAAGCACCCCGACATCATCCACTGCCACGACTGGCAGACCGCTCTGGTCCCCGTGCTGCTGTACGAGATCTACCAGCACATGGGCATGACACACCCGCGCGTGTGCTTCACCATCCACAACTTCCAGCACCAGGGAATCGCCGGAAGCGACGTCTTGCGGGCGACCGGGCTCAACCATCCGGAGCGTTTCTTCCACTACGACCGGCTGCGTGACAACCGTAATCCGTTCGCGCTCAATCTCACCAAGGGCGGTGTCGTCTACTCGAACTTCACGACGACGGTGTCACCCCGCCACGCGTGGGAGGCGAAGGACCAGGGTCAGGGCTTCGGCCTCGAGCCGACGCTGCACGTTCATCATGGCAAGTTCGGGGGCGTCATCAACGGCATCGACTTCGATGTGTGGAACCCCGGAAGCGATCCGCACATACCGGTGCACTACGACGTCGGCTCGATCGACCGCAAGTACGAGAACAAGCGGGCGCTGCGGCATCGACTCCTGATCGCCGACAATGCCAAGCCGATCGTCGCCTTCGTCGGGCGGCTGGACCCGCAGAAAGGCCTGGAGCTCGTCCGTCACGGCCTGTTCGAGACCTTGCGTCACGCCGGACAGTTCGTCCTGCTCGGATCGAGCCCCGACGAGCGCATCAACCACGAGTTCTTGTGGGCGAAGAACCAGCTGAACGAAAATGCCGATTGCCACCTCGAGATCGGCTACAACGAGGAACTCGCGCACCTGATCTACGCCGGCGCCGACATGCTGCTGGTGCCCAGCCGCTTCGAGCCGTGCGGGCTGACCCAGCTGATCGCCATGCGCTACGGCACGATCCCGATCGTTCGCGAGGTCGGCGGGCTCGCCGACACGGTGTTCGACAAGGACCACTCCGATCGCCCGCTGCACGAACGCAACGGCTACGTCTTCCGCAACTACGACAATCGCGGGCTCGAGTCCGCGCTCGGCCGCGCGATCTCCTGCTACTACCAGTACCCGGAAGACTTTCGGAACCTGATGCGCAACGCGATGCGCTGCGACTACTCGTGGAACATCCCGGGCCAGCACTACCTGAACATCTACGAGTACATTCGGGCGAAATAGCCGGAGCACCACCGAACGCCAGCGAAGCGAAGGAGACCATCGTGGCTGAACTACCTGAATACGTCGACGGCTTGCCGAATATCGCCGGCTCGGAAGCGCTCATCGAGAGCGCGATTGCCGAAAGCCGCGCCCGCCCGGTCTTTCTGCACGAAAGCCGGATCCCCTTCGACCGAATCCGCAGCGCCTGCGCCGTCGCCTTGCACATGCACCAGCCGCTGATCCCCGCCGGCGGCAACGACCTGCACACCGCGGCGCTGATCAGCAACCTGCAGTACATGATGGAGAATCCGAGCCTCGGCGATAACCACAATTGGTCGGTCTTCCGCTGGTGCTACAAGCGCCTGGGCGAACTCGTGCCGCAGCTCCTCGGCGAGGGCAAGGAGCCGCGCGTGATGGTCGAGTACTCCGGCACCCTGCTGCACGGCCTGCGAATCATGGGGTTCGACGACGTTCTCGACGCGCTGAAGACCATCACCTGCAACCCGGATTACCGGCGCGCGGTCGAGTGGCTGGGCGCCCCCTGGGGCCACGCTGTGGCCCCGTCGACGCCGGTGCAGGACTTCAAGCTGCACGTGCGCGCCTGGCAGCATCATTTCGCCGCGATCTTCGGCCTCGATGCGCTCAAGCGCGTCCGCGGCTTCTCCCCCTCGGAGATGGCCCTGCCGAATCATCCCGACGTCGCCTACGAGTTCGTCAAGACGCTGCGGGATGCCGGCTATCAATGGGTGCTCGTCCAGGAGCACACCGTCGAGCGGCCCGACAGCGGCCACGGGCCGGAGCTCAAGCACCTCCCGCACCGCCTGGTGTGCACCAACTCGGATGGCGAGACTGCCAGCATCGTCGCCATCGTCAAGACCCAGGGCAGCGACACCAAGCTGGTCGGGCAGATGCAGCCGTACTACGAGGCGAAGAGCCTTTCCCGCTGGGACCTCGCCGGCCGGTCGGTGCCGCCCCTGGTGACACAGATCGCCGATGGCGAGAACGGCGGGGTGATGATGAACGAGTTTCCGCCGAAGTTCATCGAGGTCGTGCGCGAGTCCTCGGGCACCGACGTGCCGCTTCTCAACGCGACCGAGTATCTCGAGCACCTCTTCGCCGCGGGCGTGCGCGAAGCGGATCTGCCGGCGCTGCAGCCCCTGTTCCAGAAGCGGATCTGGGATCGCTTCGCGCCCGGCGGCGGTCGGGGCAAGCTCGAAGAAGTGATCTCGGATCTGCGCCGGCAGGATGGCCGGTTTCACATGGATGGCGGAAGCTGGACCAACAACCTGTCCTGGGTCCGGGGCTACGAGAATGTCATCGGACCGATGGAAGAGGTGAGCTCGCTGTTCCACGAGTCCGTTCTGAAGCGCGCGGCGCCGACCGACGAGCGCCGCTATCGCAACGCGCTACTGCACCTGCTGACCTCGCAGACCAGTTGCTTTAGGTACTGGGGACAGGGCCAGTGGACCGACTACGCGCGCGAGATCTGCCTCCGGGCGAAGTCCGTTCTGACCAGCGAATACTGATTGATCCGGCGGCCGGACGTCCGGAAGCACGAACCTGCGGCAGGAGAGGAAAGAGATGTCGAACAAGAAAATCAGCGATGACCTGACGAGGATCGTCGAGGCGCGGCACCATGACCCGTTCTCGGTGCTGGGCAAGCATGCTGCCGGCAAAGGCTTCGTCGTTCGTGCATTCGTTCCGAACGCCATCGAGGTTTCCATCGTCGAGCACGAGCTCGAGATGGAACGCGTCCCGGGAACCGATCTGTTCGAGTGGCACGGCCAGCGGTCCGACATCCCCCTTCACTATCGCCTGATCTGGCGCGATACCGAGCATCACGAACATACCTTTCACGACCCTTACACCTTCGCGCCGCAGGTCTCCGATCTGGACATGCATCTGTTCGGCGAGGGCAAGCACCGGCAATCGTATTCGTTCATGGGCGCCCACGAGCGCGAGGTCGACGGAGTGGCCGGCGTGCTGTTCGTTGTCTGGGCGCCCAACGCCCAGCGAGTCAGCGTGGTCGGCGACTTCAATCGCTGGGATGGCCGTTGCCATCCGATGAGGAGCCACCCGGGATGCGGCCTGTGGGAGCTCTTCATCCCGGATCTGGAAGCCGGCCACCTGTACAAGTTCGAGATCAGGAACCGCGACACGGGCAGCATCGTCCTGAAGTCCGATCCCTATGGCCAGCGGTTCGAGACCCGTCCGCAGACGTCTTCGATGATCGCGGCAGCCTCACGGTACCGCTGGCAGGACGCGGACTGGATGCAGCGGCGCGCCAAGGCGGACTGGCAGCATTCTCCGATGTCGGTCTATGAGGTGCATCTGGGCTCGTGGCAGCGAGGGGTCGAGGGCCAGTTCCTCACCTACCGGGAGCTGGCGGTCATGCTGGTCGACCACGTGTCGAACCTGGGCTTCACTCACATCGAGCTGATGCCGATCACCGAGCACCCTTTCGATCTTTCCTGGGGCTATCAGGTGACCGGCTACTTCGCGCCCACCAGCCGGTTCGGCACGCCCGACGACTTCCGGCATTTCGTCGATCACTGCCATCAGCACGGCATCGGCGTGATCCTCGACTGGGTTCCGGCCCATTTCCCGAAAGATGCGCACGGCCTCGCCCGCTTCGACGGGACGGCACTGTACGAACACGAAGACCGGCGCCTGGGCGAGCACCTCGACTGGGCGACGCTGATCTTCAACTTCGGCCGCAACGAGGTGAAGAACTTCCTGCTGTCGAGCGCCCTGTACTGGCTCAAGGAGTTCCATATCGACGGCCTGCGGGTCGATGCCGTGGCCTCGATGCTGTACCTCGACTACTCGCGCACTGAGTGGATCCCGAACCGCCATGGCGGCCGCGAGAATCTCGAGGCGATCGACTTCCTGCGCGAGCTCAATGTCGTCGCCCACACCGAATGCCCCGGCGTGCTCATCGTCGCAGAGGAATCAACGGCCTGGCCGCAGGTGACGCGGCCGACGTACCTCGGCGGGCTCGGCTTCGACATGAAGTGGAACATGGGGTGGATGAACGACACCCTGCGTTACATGTCCCAGGATCCGATCCATCGCCGGTATCACCATGAGCTGCTGACCTTCAGCATGCTCTATTCCTTCACCGAGAACTTCCTTCTGCCCTTCTCGCACGACGAGGTGGTGCACGGCAAGGGCTCGATGCTCACCAAGATGCCCGGCGACGAGTGGCGCCGTTTCGCCAACCTCCGGTTGCTCTACACGTACATGTTCGCTCATCCCGGCAAGAAGCTGATGTTCATGGGAACGGAGTTCGGCCAGGGGCTGGAATGGAACAGTGCCGGCGTGCTCGACTGGTATGTGCTGCAGTACCCGCTTCACCAGGGGGTGCAGAGCCTCGTTCACGACCTGAACCGTCTCTATCGCAGCCGCCCGGCGCTGTTCACCCACGATTTCGACTGGCCGGGCTTCGAGTGGATCGACTGTCATGATTCCAACCAGTCGATCCTGAGCTTCATTCGGCGGGCCGGGGACGACTTCCTCGTCATCGTCGTGAACTTCACTCCGGTGCCCCGGGATTCGTACCGGATCGGCGTCCCGAAAGCCGGCGCCTACCGAGAAATTCTCAACTCCGACTCGGCCTTCTACGCCGGCAGCAACGTAGGCAATGGCGGCCGAGCCCTCGTTGCCGAGGAGCGTCCCTGGATGGGCCGCCCTTATTCGATAAGCATCACGGTGCCGCCCCTGGCGGGCGTCATCCTCGAGCCGACGGCAGAAGAGAAGGCCGCCGAAGAGGAGCCGACCGCCAAGCTGGGGCGTCAGGGCGGGGACGAACCGCGACTGACGCGTGTCGGCCAGGCGTCGTCCCCGGCTCCACAAGGCCCGCTGCCCGGGGCGGCGCGCTTCAAGTCGTCGTGACCAGCACCCTTGCCATCCCGGGCAGCAGTTCGAACTCGAAGGGTGCGGGAAGAAAGCCCATGGGCCAGTCGACCGAGAGGTCCTGCAGGGGCGACGGCGACTGGACGTAGCGGGCCAGGCTCTCCGTATAGAAACGCTGTCGCTGCCAGACATCCTTGTTCAGGACGATCAGCGCCTCCTGCCTGGCGCGCTTGGCCGACTTCCACATGAGCAGGATGTTCGGATTGTCGTCGATGAGCAGCTGGTTGAAGCTCTCTTCGCGGAACACCGGACAGTCGGCCTTGATGCGGTTCACGTGGGCGATGAAGCCCGTGAGATCGATCGACGGCTGTTCCCAGTCGCTCGGTCGCGTCGCCACGACGTGCAGCTTCTTCCTGAACCCGTATTCGTACCCCTGCGGCATCATGATCGCAGCGGAGAACAGCGCAGCGAAGAGGTAACGCTGCTTCATTTCGTTCTCGTTCCCGCCGCTCTCCTGGAACAGCCTCTCGGTGTCGTGACTTTCGGGGAAGCTGATCGAGGGCACGATGTCGCGCGTCATTTCGTACTGCTGCATCAGCCATGGACTGGTGAAGTCCCACCATTTCGAGCTGTTGAAGCAGTAGTCGAACCCGGCCTGCGCCGTATCGATCGTCTGCTGCGGCTGGCAGCCCAGGGTCTCGGCCGCGAACACCACGTCCGGATGCTCCTGCTTCACCGCGTCGATGAGGCGCCGCCAAAGCCAGGCGGGCACCTGGTACGCCGCGTCGCAGCGGAACCCCGTGAACCCCAGGCCGATGCAGTGCTTCACAACCCCTAGGAAGTACTGGAAAAGCCCTTCGCGCTCGGCGGAACCGTCGTGGTCGAACTGGGCGAGGTCGAACCAGACCTCCCGCTCGCCGTTGCCCAGGTCGCAGCCCGGGTGAGCCACGCTTCCGTCCGGCGCGCGAGCGAACCACTGAGGGTGCTGGGCGACAAGGGGCGAGTCGGCCGCGCAGTGATTGATGACCAGATCGCCCATCATGCGCAGCCCGAGATCCTTCGCCAGATGCGCCGTTTCCCGGAGCTGGTCCTCGGCAGAGCGCCCCGAGGCCGGGTCCACGAAAGCGTGGTTGATGTTGAAGTAGTCGCCGATCGAATACAGGCTCGCCGAGCGGCCGAGCTCCTGTACCGGGTTAACGAACACCCAGTCGAAACCCATCGCAGCGGCGCGCTCCAGATGGCTGCGCCATTCGCCGAACCGACCGGCCAGCAACGGAAAGAGGTTGTAGATTCTCATGTGATCGGCCCTCGCCCATTCTCGTGCATTCCGCGGGATGCGCTCGTCGGCGGTGCGGCCGATACCGACACGAGCAGCGCCGGGACCCGGCTCGAGATCTCCGCATCGCCGGCGTCGTCGTGCGGTTCCCGCGCGTCGATCTGCCAGAGTCGACTGCCTGTGACCGCTCGGGCGGGAACCCCGCCCTCGAGATCGAGGTCGGCTCCGACGGGACGATACCGCCTGCGCGCTCGTTGATCGGGACAGACGACAGGCGCGGCAGCGGGTCGTATTGCTCGCAAGCGGCCGCACCCGCCTCGGGTAGGCATGCGACCGACGGCGCGGCGCGCCGCAGGCTCGCTGCGCGTCATCGGTTCAAACGAGACTTGCACGAACCTGCTCCACACGCGCCCACGCCGCGTCAAGGTCGGCGTGGCAGCGGCCCACCCAGGCTTCGCCCCAGTAGAAGTTGCAGCTGGTTTCGGCGCGAAGCAGACGCCACATCGCCTCCTCGATGTTGCGGTTCACCTCCGGATCCTGGACGTTGCGCTCACCGGCCCGCCAGCGCATTTCGTGCACCGCCTGGCTGGTTTCGGCCACCCGGGCCAGCGCGTCCTTCTGGGCTTGCGAACCGGTCCACTGCACGAAATCGGTGCCGTGATGCCAGCCGGTGTTCCAGGCTGCCGTCTTCACGTGCACCTCGCCGTGGATACCGTGACGTGGCAGGTACTCCGATATGAAGGTCGGGCGCACCGGTCCCCCCTCGCGCGCGCTTTCGACCAGCTCCCGGTAAAAAGTCCCCCAGAAGTTGGATTGCGCCGCGGTGTTGCGGAACCAGCCGCCGTTGTCGCCGTCGGTGGCCGTCGTGACGAGCGGCGGAAAGTCGCACAACCGCGTGCGCGCCTCGACCTCCCTGACGAACCATGAATAATCCATCCCCGCCAACTGCGCGTCGGAAAGCTCGCGGTCCCGGACGACGACCACGATCTCTTCGCCCGCGTAGCGGGCCACATGCGGACGGTAGCGCACCTCCTCCCAGCGCATGGGCGTGACCGGTTCAACGTGCTCGCTGTCCACCAAGACATAGCGGTAGCCGAAGCGACGCAGCGCCGGAATCAGTTCCATGCTGAAGCCCATCTCCGGCGGCCAGAACCCCTGGAAATGCTGCCGCCAGAAGAGGTGCCGGGCGATTCCTTGCCAGCGCAGGAGATGCTCCGCCCGGTCGGATTCCGGAATCAGGGTCAGGACCGGATGGTAGAAGGCCGTTCCGAGGAGCTCGATGATCCGCTGGTTCTGCAGCTGCCAAAGCAACGATCCGCAGTCGACAACACCGTAGGCTTTCCTTTGAAACTCGGGATCCGAAAGCGCTTCGAGCAAGGTCCCGGATAGCGCAAGGTGCACTCGACCGACATCCTCGTACGGCCAGAGCGAGCGCGGTATGCGGTCCAGGGCGAACAGGATCTCCTTGGCCTCCCAGTTCTTGTGATCGAACAGGTACTCCAGGTTCCCAGCGGGCTGGTGCAGATTCAGAACGAGAGCGTGATGGATCGGTCCCATGGCAAGGCGTCGAATCCCGGGCAAACGGGGAGCATCGAAAGATACGCTTGCCGGCCGAGCTCGGTCAAAGAGCCACCGGTCTCGGAGGATTGTTTCACTGCGTCATGAATTGGCCTGCGCAGTCGCAATCTGAGACACCCCGCGCTCCTACACGCGCTTTCGGCCGCTGCGGAGGGCTGCTTCCGATACGTCGGGACGTCCGTAAAGAGTCATGCTCAATGGCTTGAACAGTCCAGCTCGGCCACATTTCCGGACGGACGCTCGATCGCTCGGGCTAACGTGCCTCAGAGCGGACGATTCAGAAGGGGGCGATAGACTTCTTCGCAAGCAGACCCTTGCGGGGGACGACCCGATAACCCCGAGGACCCACAAATGGCAAAGCTCAAACTGACCTACTTCGATTTCGACGGCGGACGCGGCGAGCCGGCGCGTCTGGCGCTTCACATCGGCGGCATCGCGTTCGAAGATCACCGCATCGCGGGTAAGGATTGGCCCGCTTTTCGCGACAAGACTCCGTTCCTTGCGATACCTACGCTGGAAGTGGACGGCCAGGTGCTTTCGCAGTCCAACAGCATCAATCGCTACGTCGGCAAGCTGACCGGCCTGTATCCAAAGGACGACTTGCAGGCATTCCTGTGCGACGAGGTGATGGACG
>Ga0209254_10005867_pt1 | contig 11297 bp, 11 predicted proteins | sample FrelakmetDIP11DI_FD_187148 | JGI IMG/M metagenome (GOLD analysis project Ga0209254, IMG submission 187148) | Freshwater lake sediment microbial communities from the University of Notre Dame, USA, for methane emissions studies - DIP11 DI (SPAdes)... | ecosystem: Environmental > Aquatic >... | reverse complement strand
CGCTGATCGGGCGACGCGGTGAAACGCTGGACGGCCTGCAATATTTGATGCGCCTGCTCGTAGCCAAAGAGCGGGGGCACTACTTGCATGTGGTGCTGGATGTGGACGGCTACAAGGCGCACCGTGCCCAGATGCTGAAGCAGCTAGCACTGCGCATGGCCGAGCAGGTGGCAGCCACGCACAAGCCGGCCGCTCTGGAGCCCATGCCCGCCAACGAGCGGCGCATTGTGCATCTGGCGTTGCGTGATGACACGCAGGTGCGTACAGAAAGCGTGGGCGTGGGCGAGAATCGCAAAGTCACGATCATCCCGCAATCCTACAAGCGTTAGAATTCACTCGACCGGAGACAGGCACACATGGCCAATGGCAATCACGCAAGCTTGTCATTGGTCATTTGTCATGGTTGAGGGCACATGCGCTACCTTGCAATCGGACACATCTGCCAGGACTTGCTGCCAGACGGCTGGATGTTTGGTGGCGCCGCCACGTATTCCTCTCGCATGGCACGCGCGCTGGGCTGCCAGGTGCAAGTGCTCACCAGTCTGCGACCAGACGTAGATGTGCGCCCGGCGTTGATCGATATCGAAGTGGTGCGTTACCCGTCCGCTCACACCACAACCTTTGAGAATGTATACACGAGCGCCGGTCGACGCCAGACCCTCCATGCCGTGGCGGAACGCCTGACCCCCGATCGATTCCCGACCGTCTTGACGGCCGATGTGGTTCATCTGGCTCCGATCGCTCAGGAAGTCGATCTCGGTTGGCTCGATCGATTTCCCGGCGCGTTGATCGGGGTGACGCCGCAAGGCTGGCTGCGCGCGTGGGACGCGCAGGGCCGCATCAGCCCGATCGGTTGGGCCGCGGCCGCCGAGGTCCTGCCGCGCGCCGACGTGGTGATCATCAGCATCGAAGATGTCGCGCACAACGAAGACCTCGTGCAGCAGTGGGCAGCGCAGGCGAACATGCTCGTGGTGACGCGCGGCGCACATGGCTGCTCCATTCATCAGCGTGGTGACAGCGTGGCTGTGCCCGCACATCTGGTGCACGTCGTCGATGCCACCGGCGCAGGCGATATCTTTGCCGCCGCGTTTTTGGTGCGGCTGCGCCAAAGTAACGATCCGGTTGTAGCGGCGCGCTTCGCCAATGGCCTGGCCAGTCAATCGATCACGCGGCGCGGCCTGGATAGCATTCCCACGCCGGCTGAAATTGAACGATTTCTCGTGGTGTAGCAAAGCCATGCCTTACATCTACGCTTTCGTCAACCAAAAAGGCGGTGTGGGCAAGACCACGACCGCCGTCAACCTGAGTGCTTTTCTGGCAGCGCGGGGACAGCGCACACTGCTCATCGATATTGATCCACAAGCCAATGCTTCCTCGTCACTGGGTTTCGACAAACAGCAGATAAAGTCTTCCACCTACGATGTGCTGGTAATCGATCTGCCGCTGCGTAAGATCGTGCAGCTGACCAAGCGCGTGCGGCTCGACCTGGCGCCTTCTTCAGCGCAGCTGGCCGGAGCGGAAATTGAATTGGTCGAGATGCCCGATCGCGAGAATCGATTGAAGCACGCCCTCACCGAGATTCTGCCCAATTACGATTACATCTTGATCGATTGCCCGCCTTCGCTGGGCCTGTTAACGGTGAATGCCTTGACGGCGGCGCAGGGCGTGTTGATTCCCGTGCAATGCGAATATCTGGCGTTGGAAGGACTTTCGCAGTTGATGAACACTATTCAGTTGGTGCGCAAGGGATTGAACCCGGGCCTGGTGGTGCGCGGCCTGATCATGACGATGTACGACAGCCGCATACGCCTGGCACAGCAAGTAGTAGCGGAAGTGCAATCTCATTTCAGTGGCCAGGTCTTTGGCACCCTGATCCCGCGCAGCGTGCGCTTGGGTGAAGCGCCCTCGTACGGCGAACCCATCTTGTCCTATGCGCCCGCATCGTCCGGCGGCATCGCTTACGCCCAACTGGCCGAGGAGTTGTTGGACGGCGATCGGGCGATGAGTGAGCGGCTCAACGCTGCGGTGCAGAAGTAGGTGAGTGAGACGGCGGCCTGTGCGGGTCAGCGTGCAGGCAGAGCGGAACAGGGTGAAGTCGAAGCACGCGTGCTGCGTAGTCGCAGGCCGCTGTTGAAGTGTTTCGTTTGGCAATGCTGCCAAAATAGGCTACACTGTGGTGGACACTTGGGGATAAGCATGAACAAGAAGATCGGATTGGGAAAAGGACTTGGTGCACTGCTGCCCGGATCGGATGACGCGCCCTCAAGCGGCCTGATCGAAGCGCCGGTGCGTGCCATCGTGCCCAATCCGCATCAACCCCGCTCCCAGTTCGAGGAGCAGACCCTGCGCGAACTGGCCGATTCCATTCGCGAACACGGGTTGATTCAACCGCTCATCGTCACGCGCACCGGCGAAGATCACTATACCCTCATCGCCGGCGAGCGCCGCTGGCGCGCCGCGCGGTTAGCCGGGCTGGAAACCGTGCCGGTGGTGATTAAGGATGTCGCGCCGCAGCAGATGCTGGAAATGGCCCTGGTCGAAAATGTGCAACGCTCCGATCTGAATCCGTTGGAAGAAGCGCTGGCCTACAAACACCTGAGTGAAGAGTTTGGCCTGACGCAAGATCAGATCGCACAGCGCGTGGGCAAGAGCCGTGTGGCCGTAGCCAATACCCTGCGTTTGCTTAAACTGCCAGAAGCGATCAAAGCGCGCCTGGCCGATGGCTTGATCACGGAAGGACATGCGCGCGCCCTGCTCGCCATTACCGATGCGGCTGTGCAGCAACGCCTGCTCAGCCAGATCGTTAAGAACGGCCTCTCCGTGCGGCAAACCGAAGAGCTGGTGCGGCGCTTGCTGGAAGATCATCCGGCCACCAGGAAATTGTCGCCGGGCACGTCACATCCGCGTGGCAGCGGCGCCGACACGCGCGCGCTAGAGGAACGCATGCGCCGCGCGCTGGGTACCAAGGTGATCTTGTCGCGCTCCAAGAAGGGCGGCACGATCATGATCCACTTTTATTCGGAAGAAGAACTCGACGCGATCTACCGTCGCATCGTCAGTTAAGTACCCTTCAGAAAGTTCTGCAGGATCGGTCATGCCCGCGTGCTGCCAGCGGGAATCCAGCAGATTGGCGGCATGAGTAGCTCATCGCCAGCTTGGAGGCCCGATTCGCCCAGCGCGCCTCCGCCGCGTCGCGGCGGGTAAGGCGAAGCGCTCGGGCATGACGGTTCAAGCGTGACAGTTCCGCATTCCCCATCCAGGAGCCTACCCCATGTCCGATCGCAAAATCGTCCTCGAAAAGATCGATCAGGCGGTACAGATCTTGCAGGAGAAAGACATCGATCTGTGGCTGACCTTCGTGCGCGAGACGAACCACATGCACGATCCCAGCCTGTCGCTGATCCTCAGCCCGTCAGTGCAAGTCACGTGGCACTCTGCCTTTCTGATTAGCCGGCACGGCCAGCGCATCGCCATCGTGGGCCGCTACGACACCGACAGCATTACGCAGACCGGCGCTTATCCCGAAGTGATCGGTTACGATCAGAGCATCCGACCCGCGCTCGTAGACACGCTGAACCGGCTAAATCCGCAGTGCCTGGCCATCAACTACAGCGAAAACGATTCGGCGGCCGACGGCTTGACACATGGCATGTGGACCCAGTTGTTCCGCTTGCTGGAAGGTACGCCCTATGCCGCCTGTTTCATCTCGGCGGAAAACGTCATCGCCGCACTGCGCGGCCGTAAAACCGAGATCGAAGTCGAGCGCGTGAAAGCAGCCGTGACAGTCACGCAGGAGATCTTCGGCGAAGTCACGCGCTTCCTGCGCCCCGGTCAGCGCGAAAAAGACATTCGCGATTACATGTACGATCGCCTGGCCGATCGAGAATTGGCCACAGCCTGGGAGATGGAATTCTGCCCGATCATCAACGCGCATCCCAATAGCCCGATCGGCCATGCCGCGCCGGGCGATCAGCGCACGGAACGCGGCCACACCTTGCAGATCGATTTTGGCGTCACCAAGGACGGCTTTGTCTCCGATCTGCAGCGCATGTGGTACTTCCTCGATCAGGGCGAAACCAAGCCGCCCGCCGACGTGCAGAAAGCGTTCGACGCTGTGCGCGGCGCGATCCTGTCCGCCGCCGCAGTGTTGAAGCCCGGCGTGCTGGGCTGGGAAGTCGATCACGCGGCGCGCTCGTATCTGGTGAAAGCCGGATATCCTGAATATCAACACGCCACCGGGCATCACGTGGGGCGCACTGTGCACGATGGCGCATCGCTGCTGGGGCCGCGCTGGGAACGCTATGGCGATACGCCTAACATGGAAGTGGAAGCCGGCAACATCTTCACGCTGGAGTTGGGCACGTCCGTCCCCAATCGCGGTTACATCAGCCTGGAAGAAGATGTGCTGGTCACGCCCAACGGCATCGAATGGCTCAGCACACCGCAGACGGAGTTGTGGTGCATCTGAAGACGGCGCGTCTGACAGACAAAGTGATGCTGGTCTATCTGGAAAAGACAACACCGCCCTCCCATGATTCACGAAGTCACCGCCAAAACCTTGCTCTCCTCGTCCAAACGGCCCGATCCGTGGTTCGGCATCCAGTACACCATGAATCTGTATCGCGGCTGCCAGCACCAGTGCATCTACTGCGACTCGCGCAGCGAGTGCTACCAGATCGAGAACTTCGCTGACGTGATCGTGAAAGTCAATGCGATCGATCTGCTAAAGAAGGAACTACCGCGCAAGCGGCTGAAGGGCACTATCGGCACGGGATCGATGAGCGATCCCTATCTGCCGCTGGAAGCGACGCGCGGCCTCACAGCCCAGGCGCTGGAAGTCATCGCGGAGCACCAATTCCCGATCCACGCGTTGACCAAGAGCGATCTGGTGCTGCGCGATCTCGATATCCTGCGCATGATCAGCAAAGTCTACGCGGCGATCAGCTTTACAATTACCACGGCCGATGATGACCTGGGCAAGAAGGTAGAGCCGGGCGCGCCGCTGGTTTCGCGGCGCTTCGCGGCCATGGCCCAACTGGCCGGGGCGGGCCTGCTGACCGGTGTGCTGCTGATGCCGGTGCTGCCCTTCATCGAAGACAACCCGGAGAACATCTCGGCGATTGTGACTCACGCCAAGGAGTGCGGCGCGTCGTACGTCCTGGCAGCGTTCGGCGTGACGCTGCGCGATCGGCAGCGTGCGTATTATTACACCCAACTTGATCGGCTGTTTCCTGGCCTGCGACAGCAATACGAGCGGCAATATGGCGATCGCTATTCGGCCGCAGCCCGTGGAGCCAAACGCCTGGAACAGATCTTCAAAGAAACGTGTGAGCGTCACGGCCTCGCCACGCGCATGCCGTTTTACGAGCCGGCCCCGCCACTGCAACCAGTGCTGTTTTGAAAGAGGGCGACGCATGGATCCAGAGACAATAGCGCAACACGCCCTGCACAACCAGCGCGCACTGCAAGACCTGTTGGATGGCATCTCGCCTAAGACCCAGAAATCCGTCATCCGCGAGAGCAGTTCCAAAGCGGTGTTGTATCTCAGCGCAGAATATCCGGCGGTGTTGTTGCCGCACTGGGCATACTTCGCCAGGCTCTTGAAGAGCGACAACGGTTTTTCCAAGTATGTCGCCATTCATACCATCGCCAATTTGGTGACGGCCGGCGACGAAGGCCGCTTTGAGAAATCCTTCAATGCCTTCTACAATCTGCTTGACGACGAGAGCGTCATGGTGGCGTCGCACGTCGCCGGTGTCTCGGGACAGATCGCCCGCGCCAAGCCGCTACTGCAACGCAGGATTACACAGCGCCTGTTGGGCATCGGGCAGACGCATTTCCCCGCCGATCGACAGGCGCTTATCATTAGCTATGCGCTTCTGTCGCTGGACGAATACTTTGCCGACGCCACCACGCGCGATCAAGATCGCATCCTGGCCTTTGTGCAGCAGCAGATCGACTGCGCCAGTCCGAAGACACGGAAACTGGCTAAAGACTTCCTCAAGAAATGGACGGAGCAACCTGCATGATCATTCGCGCTGAAGAGCCGCAAGACGTGGCCGCCATTCGCTTCGTCAACGAGCAAGCCTTCAACGGGACGGCTGAAGCGAGCGCGATCGAGGCGCTGCGCGATCGGGGCGCGCTTACGCTGTCGCTCGTCGCCGTGATCGCCGATCGGGTGGTAGGGCATCTCCTCTTCACGCTCGTCACGATCGAGTCGCCCGATCGATCGTGGCCTGCCCTGGGTCTTGCGCCGCTGTCCGTACTGCCGGACTATCAGCGGCGGGGCATTGGCTCCGCTTTGATGGATGCCGGACTGGAAGAGTGCCGACGTCTGGGCCATGAGCGTGTCATCGTGTTGGGGCATCCCGATTACTATCCGCGTTTCGGCTTCGAGCCCGCCAGCCGCTACGGCGTGCGTTTTGAATTCGAAGCGCCCGACAAGGCCTGCATGATTTTGGCGCTGCAGCCCGGCGCACTGAACGGCGTCAGCGGCGTGGCGAAATATCAACCGGAGTGGAGCGGCGTATGAGTGATGTCGCCCTCGCGCTCATTCAGTATGATCCGCACGGCGCGCTGTTCGATCAGTCCGTGCGGATGCTGCCGCGTTTGCAGCAGGTCTTTGCCGATATTGCGGTCTTTGCCAATGCGGCTACCGCCTCACACGCGATTGCTTATCTGCGGCAGCACGGCGTGCGCGTGCAGGCCGAAGCCACGCAGGTAGGCTTGAACCATCTGGGCTGGCTTCGCCGCGCTGCTGTGCAGTTGGCGCTGCGAGGCCCCTGCCCGTTTATCCTCTACTGCGATTTCGACCGCATCCTACACTGGATAGAGTTTCATCCGCAGGAACTGATCGACGTGGCGCAGCAGATTGCGGCGCACGATTTCACGATCCTGGGCCGCACGCCGCGCGCCTTTGCCACGCATCCGCGCCTCCAACGCGACACCGAAGCGATCATCAATCACGTTTTCGAGCGGATCACCAATCGGACGTGGGACACCGGTGCCGGCGCGCGCGGCTTGTCGCGTCGTGCCGCCGAAGCGATCGTGACCGGATGCCTCGACGATCAGATCAGCAACGATGTGACGTGGCCGCTGTGCCTGCAACAATTGGGCGGATTCACGCTCGGCTACATCGCAACGGAAGGGCTGGAATTCGAGACGCCCGATCGGTTTTCGGCCGAGGTCGCGCAGGCGGGCGGCGTGGCGCAGTGGAGCGAGCAGCTCGACGATGATCCGCAGCATTGGGCCGCGCGCCTGGAACTGGCGCGCATCGAAGTGGCCGCCATGTTACCTTTTGTCAGGAGCGAATGATGACATTCCAGTTTTCCCGCCGGCGAGTCGTGCTGTTGGGCATGGCCACAGTGCTGTTCATCCTGTTGCCGCTCGCGCACGTCACCGCGACGCCACCAGAACAGGCTGCCTCGTCGATCACACGTTCCGACGATTCGCCGCAGCCCGCCGCACCCGACTATTCCGGCTGCGGCGGCATCAATCACCCGATGATCAATGCCGATTACGAGCAGCAAGTGGTTGATTTGGTCAACACCGAACGCGCCAATCGCGGCTTGCCGCCGTACAAGCGTGTCACCGCGCTCGACGAGGCAGCCCGCTATCATTCGGCCGATCTGGGGCAGGACAATTACTTTCAGCATGATTCTTACGATCGAGTGGGCGGCAACTTGGTTAAAGTGTGCAGCACATGGACACGCATCGGTGCCTACTATTCCGGCGCGTCGGGCGAGAATATCGCCGGCGGATATTCCACGCCGCAGAGCGTGATGGACGGCTGGATGAACAGCACCGGCCATCGCAACAACATCCTTAGCACCGGCAGTTGGGAAATTGGCGTAGGCTATGCATCCGTCAACGGATCAAACTACTATCATTACTGGACGCAGGACTTCGGCAGGCGCAGTGGCGTCTATCCGCTCATCATCAATCGCGATGCAGCCAGCACGGATGATCGCGCTGTTTCGCTGTACCTTTACGGCAGTTTCCAGGAAATGCGCTTGAAGAACGACAACGGCGCGTGGGGCAGTTGGCAGCCGTTTCAAAACAACGTGCCGTGGACCATCGCCAATGGCGTGGGCACGCGCACCGTTACGGCCGAACTCAGAACCGGCAGCACGGTGGTCACCAGCAGCGACACGATCTATCTGACCAAAGCCGGTGTACCACACTTAGGCGATCTGCCAGACACCATGACGTTCCTTTACAGTATTCCGCAGAGCCGACTCACTCCGGCGGACGTGACGTTGACACCGATCGACGTGAATGGACTGGCTTCGCTCAGTTGGACGCTGACGCAAGCTGGCTCATGGTTTACCGCAACACCATCGACCGGAGCGTGGCCGCAATCGTTTCAGATCACGCCCGGCGGTTTTGTAACCGACACACCCGCCGTCTACACCGGCAGCATTACCGTCACCGTGACCAATCCCGCCGGCACGCTCGGCTCGCCGCAGCGCATCGATTTGACCTTGCGCGTGATCGACACGCCGCTGTATGAAGTCTATCTGCCGGTGATTCAGCGCTAAGCAATCATGAAGGTCTTGCGGAATCAGTCATTCCCGCGCAGGCGGGACTCCAGGACAGAAGCCTGGACACCCGCTTGCGCGGGTGTGACGTGAAACCACGGAGTGATGTAGGAACTACTACAACAGCGCCTATGATCACGCTCGTCGTCGCTTCCACCAATCCTGTCAAACTACAGGCTGCCGCCAACGGGTTTCGGCGCCTGTTCCCCGGCAGCGAGTTGAACGTCATCGCCGCCGCGGCCCCATCGGAGGTGGCGCACCAGCCGATGACGGATGAAGAAACGCTGCGCGGCGCGCTCAACCGATCGGCCAATGCCCAGGCGGCGCATCCGCACGCCGACTATTGGATTGGCATCGAGGGCGGCATCCAATCGATCGGGTTGGAGATGGCCGCATTTGCGTGGATTGTGGTACGCTCAAGGAAGACGATCGGCAAGGGCCGCAGCGGCACGTTCTTTCTGCCGCCCGCCGTGGCGGAACTCATTCGACAAGGCAAGGAACTGGGCGAGGCCGACGATATCGTGTTTGGTCGATCGAATTCCAAACAGGACAACGGCGCGGTCGGTCTGCTGACCAACAACGCGATCGATCGCGCGCAATTGTATGAACACGCCCTGATCCTGGCGTTGATTCCCTTCAAGAATGAAGTGCTGTACGCACAACCAGGGGAGGATAATGACTGAAGAACAACCCGTCATCGCTCGCATGACCGCGCTGGTCGATCACTGGGAAGCCACACGCGATCGCCGTGCCATCTTTCTGGGCTGTTATCGCCTGATGACATCGAACATGCTGGACGCCATCGACGCGGGCCGCTTTCAGGACCATGTCTGGGTCTCCAATCTGCTACACCGCTTCGCTGATTACTACTTTGACGCACTCAAGTTGTACGATCAACGACGATCAGATACACCCGCTGTCTGGCAACTCGCCTTCAATGCGACCCGCGACAAAGACGTGACGACGTTGCAGCATTTGGTGTTGGGCGTCAACGCGCACATCAATTTTGATCTAGTCTTTACGCTGGTTGATCAACTCGCGCCAGAGTGGGCGGCATCAACCGCTGAACAGCGCGAACGACGCCACGCCGATCACACGCTGGTGAATCGCATCATCGGCGAGACGGTCGACGCCGTGCAAGATCAGGTTATCGATCGGCATTCGCCGTGGTACGATTTCGTCGACAAACTGCTGGGACCGATCGATGAGTGGCTGACGTCGCAGCTCATCAGCCGCTGGCGCGAGGAAGTGTGGGACAATGCAGTGCGCTATCTGGAAGCGGCAACACCAGAGGAGCGCGACGCCCTGCGGCAGCGCATCGAAGAGCAGGCTGTGCGGCTGGGCAGTGATATGTTGAAGATCAGGTCATAAGCGCCGGCTGTGTCATTCCGAACGGGCGCAGCGAGCGAGGAATCTACACCTCGATGGAGAGTATGGCCGATCAAAGCTTGGATTCCTCGCCGCAAACAACGCGGCTCGGAATGACACATCCGACAAATTGTGAGGTAACCCATGTCCGATCTCATTCTCAGCAACGCCCGCATCCATACCCTGGATACGAACCAACGCACCGCCCGATCGATCGCCCTGCACGACAACCAGATTTTGGCGCTCGGCACCGATGACGCCATGCGATCATTGCTACCCAGCGCGGAAGTGATCGATCTGCACGACCGCTGCGTGATCCCGGGCTTGATCGATGCGCACCTGCACGCCGAGTGGACATCGTTGGGCCTGAAGAACATCGACGCCGAAGCGCCGACGCTCGACGAATTGCTGCACCGCGTGGCAGAACGCGTAAAGATCACACCGAATGGTGCATGGATTCGCGGTCACGGCTGGAATCAAAATGTGTGGGGCGGCGTGTTCCCGACCAAGGCCGATCTCGATCGCGTGGCGCCGGAGCATCCTGTGTATCTCACGGCCAAGAGTGCTCATGCGGCATGGGCCAACTCGCTGGCGCTGAAAAGGGCGGGCATCACGTCGAGCACGCCGAATCCCGTCGGGGGCGAGATCGTGCGCGATGCGCAAGGGGAACCAACGGGCATTCTCTTTGAGAATGCCATGGAGTTGGTTAGCAAGCTCATCCCGGAACCATCGGCGCAACAAGTGGCTGATGCCATGCGTGACGCCCTGCCCCTGTTCCACCGCGTGGGGCTGACGGGCGTGCACGACTTCGACGGCGCACGCGCCTTGCAAGCGTGGCAGATTCTCAAGGAGTGCGATGAACTCAACTTCCGCGTCAGCAAGACAATTCCCGTGTTTCTGCAAGAGCACGCCATCGCGCTGGGTATCCGATCGGGCTTTGGCGACGACTGGCTGCGCATCAACAGCGTCAAGACTTTCGCCGACGGCGCGCTCGGCCCGCAGACCGCGCTGATGATCGATCCTTACGAAGACAGCGCGGATAATCGCGGCATCAGCACCTGCGACAAGGAAGAGATGTTCGAGCACGTGCATAAGGCCAGCGCAGCGGGCCTATCGTCCACCATTCACGCCATCGGCGACAAGGCCAATCACGATGTGCTGGATGTGTTCGCCATGGTGCGCGCCGAGGAAGGCAACATGCGCCTGCGGCATCGCATCGAACACGTGCAGTTGCTGCACCCCGACGATTTCGCTCGACTGGCGCAGTTGAATGTCATCGCCTCGATGCAGCCCATTCACGCCACCAGCGATATGCTCATGGCCGACAAATACTGGGGGCTTCGAAGAAGCAGCGGCGCGTATGCGTGGCGCACGCAGTTGAACGCAGGC
>Ga0209254_10005866_pt1 | contig 11297 bp, 11 predicted proteins | sample FrelakmetDIP11DI_FD_187148 | JGI IMG/M metagenome (GOLD analysis project Ga0209254, IMG submission 187148) | Freshwater lake sediment microbial communities from the University of Notre Dame, USA, for methane emissions studies - DIP11 DI (SPAdes)... | ecosystem: Environmental > Aquatic >... | reverse complement strand
ATAGTGTGTATTTGAATGTGTAAAATAAAAATCCCACTGTATACTATTCATTTACAGCGGGATTTTAAAAGTTTGGCGGAGAAAGAGGGATTCGAACCCCCGGTCCACCGATAGGCGGACAACGGTTTTCAAGACCGCCGCATTCGACCGCTCTGCCATTTCTCCATTTCCCCGTTTTAAGTTCGCTGAAAATTTATCAGCGGCAAAGATAATATATTTTTGACTTTTAGGAATTTTTCTTAAAAATACATTAAATATCATATAATCAGATAAATAGACTATTTATTAACAGGATTTTAACAAACGGGATCTAAGGAAATCCGGAAAACATGAAGAGATGAAGGTTTGCGTTAGTTTATAAGATCAGCCGTATTCTATGAAAAAACATGGCTTTTAGTACTAAAAGTGGCACTATTTGTGCAAAATAGACAAAAAATATTTGCACATGATATAAAATGAAATATATTTGTAACCAATTAGAACCATTGGTCTAACCTTAAAAAGTTCATTATGACAAAAAAAGAATTAGTAAATGCAATTGCTGGTGATGCAGGTCTTTCTATCAAAGATTCAGGCAAAGCCTTGAACGCATTCGTTGGTGCTTTCAGCAAAGCAATGAAAAAAGGTCAGAGAATCCAGCTCCCGGGCATGGGTACCTTTAAAGTTGACAAAAGAAGTGCAAGAGTAGTTCGTAACCCCCGTACAGGTGCAAAACTGAATGTTCCTGCTAAAAAAGTTGTCAAATTCAAAGCAGCTCCGGCACTTAACAAAGGTCTTTAATCCTAATCGATTGAGAATGCTGAGGGGTGTAATTATTACACCCCATTTTTTTTCTGATACCTCCTCATCACATTGGTGGTTTGGTAGTTACGCTTGAAATTATAAAATTTCAGCATGTTTTAAGATTTTATAAAATGTAATTATTATTGATATCTGAATTTGCATTCAATTTTTTACTATTTTTGATTTGATTTCTGCTGGTCAAAAAAGAAGGTGATGAACTGTATAATTGTTGATGATGATAGTTTGAGCTGCAAGATTCTTGAGGGTTATGTCAGTAAATATGCCTCCCTTAATCTGATAGGCGTGTATAACGACGCTGTTACTGCCCGTAATGAATTTGCTAAACATAAGGATATCGACCTGATACTACTTGATATCAAAATGCCTGAAATGGATGGATTCGATTTTATCGGAAGTCTCGATCACCCGCCAAACATAATCATTGTATCAGGTGGAGGGGAATTTGCCCTTAAAGCTTTTGATTTCAATGTTGTTGACTTTCTCCTGAAACCAATCTCATACTCACGGTTCTGCAAAGCTATTGATAAGGTAATCAGATATTTTTCTCCTAAGGAGATTAGCGCATCCGGCGATGAAGAGATATTTATTAAAAAAGGATCATCACTGGTAAAGCTTAAACTCAGGGAAATTGTTTTTGTGGAAGCCCTCGAGAACTATGTCACACTGAACACAAATACCGACAAGTTCACCATCCATTTCACAATGAAGGCCATTGAAAACCAGCTACCATCAGGAGTTTTTATAAGGGTTCACAGATCATTTATTATTAATAAGAGCATGATACAGGCTATTAAGGAAAACTCCCTTGATATAACCGTTGGACATACTCTGAAAAATATTCCGGTCGGAAAATCATTCAGGGATTCACTCCTGAATGACATAAACGTGATGGCCAGATAATTTCCAACCTGTCACATGCTCACAAACAGGCAGCTTTTTCTTCAATACCTCGGACAAACATCCTCTTCTCCTTTAATGTTCGAGATTGAAAGAGCCGAAGGTGTTTATATGTATGGCCCTTCCGGAGAAAAATACCTCGATCTTATTTCAGGCGTCTCAGTAAGCAATACAGGTCACTGCCATCCAAGAGTCGTAAGCGCAGTCAGCAAACAGGCTGAGACCTATATGCATCTTATGGTCTATGGCGAGATCATACAGGCTCCTCAGGTACAATATGCTGAATACCTTTCGAAATTCTTACCGGAGAATCTGGGTTGCTGCTATTTCGTCAATTCCGGAAGTGAAGCAGTTGAGGGTGCATTAAAGCTGGCAAGGAGATATACAGGACGCAGCAGAATAATATCATTCAGGAACTCATACCATGGAAGCACGTTCGGAGCATTGAGCGTCCAGGGAAGCGAGCAATTCAGGGGTGCATTCCGGCCACTGCTTCCCGACGTCTTTCAGGCAGAATTCAATAATGTTGATTCCCTTAACCTGATAGATGAGAAAACCGCTTGTGTCATAATAGAACCTGTTCAGGGCGAAGCAGGTATTATATTTCCTGAAAACGGATTTCTGGAACTTGTCAGGGGAAAATGTACGGAAACAAAATCCCTGCTTATTTTTGATGAGATACAAACAGGCTTCGGAAGGCTTGGTCATATGTTCGCTATTGACAGGTTCAGGGTTATCCCCGATATTCTGCTGCTTGCAAAAGCTCTCGGAGGTGGAATGCCCCTGGGTGCGTTTATCTCATCAGCTGAGATAATGTCATCACTTATGTCAGATCCACCCCTCGGACATATTACAACATTCGGAGGCCATCCTGTATGCTGTGCTGCCGGTCTTGCTTCAATGAAGGTCCTCACCGAAGAAAAGCTCGCAGATGCCTGCCCGGCAAAATCAATGCTTTTCAGGCAGCATCTTATACATGACCTGATAATGGAAATAAGAGGGGAGGGGCTTCTTCTTGCAATTGAACTTGCAGGACCTGAATATGTCAGATATGCCACTTCGAAGGCTCCTCAATTTGGCCTGGTTCTTGATTATTTCCTGTTCTGCAACAATTCAATAAGGATTGCACCGCCTCTCACCATAAGCGAAAAAGAAATTTTGTGGGCATGCGGTCAATTGGGGCACCTTCTTGATGATACAGAAAAAAATGCAATTAAAAAATGAGAAGGATTATTCTGATATTCATGATTGCTAATGCGATTCCATGCGCAGTTGCTTACAGCCAGGATCTTAAAACTGATGTTTCATCAACTCTGGGGGATCTTTTCAGCAGATTGCCCGCCAGCCGGGAAGACATTGAAAGGATAAGGATAAATGATTCCATCAATTTTATTATTGAAGGCTTTGCCGGATCCGATACGGTATTTACCCACAAGTTTACCAACGTGAGAAATCTGGGACAGATACTTTCTCATAATTCCCAGCTTAAGATCCTTACCTGGAATCTGCTGCTCGACAGTTCAAAAAGCAGGTATTACTGTTATTTTATTCACAGATCAGGAAAAAAGAACTTTGTCAGCAAGCTTGAAGGGCTCTATCGTGAAGAACTTGTCAGAGACGATACAATATACTCTGAAAATGACTGGTACGGTGCACTTTATTACGATCTCAGGGATATAAAAAAAGACAAACAGACTTACTGGGTTCTTCTGGGGATTGATTATGGTAACCCGTCAATTACACGTAAGATTATTGATATATTGAGCTTTACACCTGAAGGGAAGATCATTTTAGGGAAGAAATTATTTGTGTCAGGCAACGCTACCAGATACAGGGAAGTGCTTGAATACAGCTCAGATGCAGTAATGTCTTTGAAATTCCATAATGACAAGTCAATTATTTTTGACCATCTGGTTCCAGTCTCCGCTGCCTTAAAAGGGAAAAAGGAATTCTATGCTCCCGACTATTCCTATGATGCATATAACCTCGAGAAAGGGATGTGGCAGTTCAAGGCAAATGTTGATGTACGGAATAAGAAATAAAATATTTAGGTGCTTGTTGCTTGCTTTGCCCGCTGAAGCTTTAGCGAAAGTGGATTGCTGGTTGCTTGTTACGGATTACTTGTTATAAGCTCCTGCTCACAGCCCCATACCTCATACCCCATACCCCATACCTCATACCCCACACCCCATACCCCATACCCCATAAAAGTGACTATTTGTCAGTCGGAAATTAACGGCATATCTTTTGAAATATTATCGACACGAATTAAGTATAACCATTAAAAATACCAATATGCAAACAGGAAAAATAGGAGTAACGACTGAGAACATATTTCCGATAATAAAGAAATTCCTCTATTCTGATCATGAAATATTTCTCCGGGAGCTTATTTCGAATGCAATCGATGCCACCCAGAAAATAAAGACCATGGCTTCGGCAGGTGATTATAAAGGCTTTCTGGGTGATCTGACGATACGGGTTTCTGTTGATAAGAAGAAGAAAACTATCAGGGTTACCGATTCCGGAGTGGGAATGACAGCTGATGAGATTGACAAATACCTTAACCAGATTGCGTTTTCGAGCGCTAATGATTTTCTTGAAAAGTATAAGGACCAGGTGAATACCATGATAGGACATTTTGGACTTGGCTTCTATTCCTCCTTCATGGTATCCGATAAAGTTGAAGTGATCTCGAAATCGTGGGATGAAACAAAACCAGCAATCAAATGGACCTGTGACGGAAGTCCTGAATACCAGATTGAAGAGACCTCAAGAGAGGGGAGGGGAACTGATGTGATCCTGTATATCGACAAGGAATCGAAGGATTTTCTTGAAGAGAATAGAATAGAGGAGCTTCTTAAGAAATACTGCAAGTTCCTTCCGGTTGAGATAGCTTTCGGAAAGGAAAAAGAATGGAAAGACAGCAAATATGTCGAAACCGGTAAGGATAAGATAATAAACAACATAAAACCGGCCTGGACCATGAAGCCGGCCGACCTTAAAGATGAAGACTATCTTAAGTTTTACAGGGAGCTCTATCCGGCAGGTGATGAGCCTTTATTTAATATTCACCTGAATGTCGATTACCCTTTCAAGCTGACAGGTATTCTCTATTTCCCGAAGATAAAAAGCAATATTGAAATACAGAAGAACAAAATCCAGCTCTACAGCAACCAGGTATTTGTAACGGACTCTGTTGAAGGGATTGTTCCAGAATTCCTTACCCTTCTGCATGGAGTAATCGATTCTCCGGATATTCCCCTTAATGTTTCAAGAAGTTATCTGCAGAGCGATTCAAACGTGAAGAAGATTTCGGCACATATTACAAAAAAGGTCGCTGACAGACTTAATGATATTTTCAAAAACACCCGTGAGGAGTTTGAGAAGAAGTGGGATAACCTTAAATTGTTCATTGAATATGGCATGATAACTGAAGAAAAATTCTACGAAAAAGCTTCGAAATTTGCCCTTCTGAAGAATACTGATGAGAAGTATTTCACTTTTGAGGAATATGAAAAACTGATCAAGGAAAATCAGACTGACAAAAATAAATCACTGGTTTACCTCTACTCTACCAGTAAGACCGATCAGTATGCCTACATTGAGAAGGCTAAGAACAAGGGTTATGATGTCCTTCTTCTGGATGGTCAGCTTGACGTTCACCTTATCAACCAGCTTGAAACGAAACTGAAGGATTCAAGATTTGTCAGAGTTGATTCAGATGTGATTGATAAACTTATTCTTAAGGAAGATCCAAAGGAATCGAAGCTTTCGAAGGTTCAGCAGGAAGATATAAAAAGTGTATTTAATGTAACGGTTAAGTCGAAGGAGATTTACAACGTTGTTCCTGAAACCCTTGATGAGAACGATATGCCGGTAATTATTACCCAATCGGAATTCATGCGCAGGATGAAAGAGATGTCGCAGTTTGGCGGAGGGATGAACTTTTACGGTGAACTTCCGGATAGTTTTAACCTGGTTGTCAACCTTAACCATCCGCTGGTCATGAAAATCGCTGATGAACTTCAGACTCAGGAAGGAAAAAAACTTCAGGAAAACAATACTGAAAGGGAGAGGCTTAAGGAAGAGATCTCCTTCATGGAGAAAGAACATAATAAGAAGAAAGCTGATGAGATAAGCCAGTTTGAAAAAGATGATCTGGAAAAGCTCAGGAAAGAGCTGGAGACTTTCGAATCGGCAAGGAAAGATCTGTTGGAAGCATACGGCTCAAACAACAATGTTGTAAAACAACTTATCGATCTTGCGCTGCTTGCTAACAATATGCTTAGAGGTGAGGATCTTAGCACCTTTGTAAAGAGAAGCGTTGAGTTGCTTTAATTTACATGATGCCCGTTAAATAACCCCCTCTGGCGCTCTGCGCCATCTCCCCCTGAGGGGGAGAAGAATAGTATAGTATACAAGGACCCTTTCCCCCCTCTGGGGGGAATTTTAAAGGGGGATCTAGATCAGAAGAGCAAGCTCATTCTTAAGATAATCAATAGCTACCTGTGTAGGCTCTTTTTCTATTTCCATTACCCTGGAAAGCAACAGTTTGCTGTATTCTATGCCGGGAGCGTTTCCTTTTATTTTTTCTGCTTCGCTGTTGATTATTTTTATGGTGTTTGAACGAGCATTTTTGACTACTTCCCATGCCCTGGGGCTCATATATATCTGCTGCGAAAGATTATGTTCAAATTCGCTTCTTACAGTTGCAAGAAGGGAAGTCTGAAGCTGCGAAGCCGTTATTTCGGGTGAACTGACACGAACCAGAAGTGATTCCATTGAAATCCTCTCAAGAAAGAGAATTATCCTTTCGTATGCCTGCAATTTTATCGGTGTAACAACCCGGGTACTTTGCAGGGTGACCTCCTGACGTCTCTTATCCTGGTCATTCCTGATCATATTTCTTAAAAGGATCCACGCTGTAAGAAAAACAAGCAGTGCAGGGATCGTTATTTTAATGATGTCCATTATGTACTCCATAGCTCTACCGATTATTAATGCAAACGTAAGATATTTTCTCCGAATATAATTCTAGTGAAAATTCATTTCCTCAAGATCAAGAAGATTTTCGGCGATTATAAAAGGGCAGATTTCTTTCTGCAAAGATCAGCGGGATCAGCGTGAAATAATTCTTTTTGTTTTTCACTTTTACTTTATACATTTGATTCCGGCCTTTATCATTTAATACTTCATAAAAAGAATCATGGAATATCTGTCTGACAGAATCAAATCTTTATCAGTATCGCAAACTCTTGCAATGGCTCAGAAAAGCCGTGAACTGAAAGCCAAAGGTTTAGATATAATAAGCCTGAGCCTTGGTGAACCTGATTTCAATACTCCCGATTATATAAAAGAGGCAGCCAAGAAGGCTATAGACGAGAATTATACAAAATATCCACCGGTGCCGGGGTACAATGATCTCAGGGAGGCCATTTCGAAGAAATTCAGGGAGGAGAATGGCCTTTATTACACAAGCGATCAGATAATAGTATCGGCGGGAGGGAAACACTCACTTATCAATGTCATTCTCTCGATCATTAATCCTGGTGATGAAGTTATAATACTTGCACCTTACTGGGTAAGTTATTACGACCAGATAATCCTGGCAGGAGGCAAGCCTGTGGTTATTGAGGCACTAATTGAAAATGATTTCAAGATAAGGCCGGATCAGCTTGAGTCGGCAATTACAGGCAAGACGCGGCTGATAATTTTTAATTCACCTTCGAATCCTACCGGGATGGTTTATACCGGCGAAGAGATGGAAAAGATAGCAAGGATTGTTGAAAAGTATGAAGGGCTTTTCGTCATCTCCGATGAGATATATGAACATATCATTTTCGAAGGACAGCATGTTAGTATGGCATCTTTCAGTTTTATCTATGACCGGGTCATTACTGTTAACGGTGTATCCAAGGGATATGCAATGACCGGCTGGCGGATTGGCTACATTGGAGCTCCTCTTTGGATTGCAAAAGCATGCGATAAGCTTCAGGGCCAGTTTACTTCAGGTGTATGTTCAATAGCCCAGAGAGCAGCACTTGCGGCAATTGAGGGTAAGGACAGCTCGCGCCGGATAATGAAGGAGGCATTTCTCCGCCGCCGTGACCTTATCTGCGGACTGCTTATGGAGGTGACGGGGATAAGGATCAGAATTCCGCAGGGCGCTTTTTATGTAATGCCCGATATTTCATATTATCTCGGAAAATCGAATGGGAATGCCACGATAAATAATTCTGACGATCTTGCACTATATCTTTTAGACAAGGCACAGGTTGCTGTGGTAGGAGGAGATGCATTCGGAGCGCCAAAGTGTATAAGAATTTCATACGCTAATTCCGATGAACTGCTTGTTGAGGCAGTCAGAAGGATCAAATCAGCACTGGAATTACTGAAATAGTTATGCTGGGGTCAATATTTATTATACGAAACTATAACCTCCTTTGGTTTCCGTTTCTTTTCCCTGTGTTCGCTCATGGAGTATCCTAATGCAACTATCAGTTCAACTCTTTTGGATACAGGTATGTTCAGTATTTTCCTTACCTGTTTTTCATCAAACCATCCCAGGATGCATGAACCTATTCCTTCAGCAATTGCCTGCAGACAAATATTTTCAGTGGCAATTCCGATATCGATATGAGAATAGTCCTTTCTTTTTATTGTTCCGCCTACCTTTGAAGAAAAATTAGGCTGTTCTCTGACAATTACAATCAGTACCGTAGCCTGGCTGACAAATGAATTCATCCCCAGAAGCCTGGCCGTAGCAGCTTCAGCAAGTTCACTTATCACCTGGGGATCTGTCGCCACGACAAATTTCCATGGCTGGGCATTGCAGGCAGAAGGGGCCATCCTGCCTGCCTCAATGATTCTCTCAAGCTTTTCCGTTTCAACCGCCTTGTCGCTATATTTTCTGTCGCTCTGGCGCCTGATGATCAGCTCAAGCATCTTCTTTCCTTCTATCATCAATTAATAGTTTTCAGCCAGTAATTCGAAGTAGCTTTCAGGATGCAGGCATGCAGGGCAATTCTTAAGGGGTTTTGTACCGAAATGAATATAGCCGCATTTTCTGCAGTACCAGAAGACTTTTCCATCACGGGCGAAAACCTTTTTCTTCATTACGTTTTCCAGAAGTTTCCGGTACCTGTCTTCATGTCCTTTTTCCGCAGCTGCAATGGCTTTAAAGGCAGTGGAGATATTTTTAAAACCTTCTTTTTCAGCAACTTTGGCAAAAGCAGGATAGAGATCGCTCCACTCTTCATGCTCACCATCAGCTGCTGCATTAAGATTCTCTTTTGTTGTACCGGTCTTGCCTGCAGGATAGCTGGCGGTTATCTCCACCATTCCCCCCTCAAGGAAATTAAAAAACCTTTTCGCATGTTGCTGCTCCTGCAGTGCAGTTGCCAGGAAGATACCCGAAATCTGTTCATATCCTTCTTCCTTTGCCACTTTAGCTGCAAATTCGTACCTGTTTTTTGCCTGTGATTCTCCTGCAAAAGCTTTCAGAAGGTTCTGTTCTGTTTTAGTTCCTTTAAGACTCTTTTCCATTTAAATTATTTTTAATGAATAATACCTTATAATTTTATTTAATCTGACAACGAATTTAAATTTAGCAAAAATATCTATCTTTATTTTTAAATTCATCTGATTTTAAATTTTTTTTAACCGTAATTACAAAGAAAAATGGCAGTATTATTATTTATTCTGGGGATTATAGTTCTACTCGTTATAATGGCAATTTCGCTTTATAACAGGCTGGTCAGGCTAAGGAACAACAGGGAACAGGCTTTTGCAGATGTTGATGTTCAGCTCAGGCAAAGGCATGATCTTATCCCTCAGCTTGTTGAAGCTGTAAAAGGATATATGGTTCATGAGAGGGGAGTGCTTACCGAAATTACAGAGGCACGTGCAAATGCAATGAGAGCCACATCAATTAATGAAAAGATAACAGCTGAGACAAGGCTTTCGTCTGCGCTGGAAGGATTGAAGGTATCTGTCGAAGCATATCCCGATCTTAAAGCCAGCCAGAATTTTATGGATCTTCAAAATGAAATTTCAGATGTAGAGAATAAGATCGCCGCTGCACGCAGGTTCTTTAACTCTGCTACAAAAGAACTGAATGTTGCAACTGAAATCTTCCCTTCCAACATAGTAGCTACTTTGTTCAATTTCAAGCGTGAGCCGATGTTCGAGCTTGGTGACAATAGAACTGTCATAGAGGAACCGCCTCAGATCAAGTTCCAGTAATACAATGAAATACTTCGGACTGCAGAGCCAGATAAGAAAGAACAATACCAATTCTGTGCTGCTATTGATTTTGTTCCCAGTTGTTTTTTATGGCCTTACCTGGCTTTTCTTCTTCTTTATGTCAGTCGGAATGGAAAATGAACAGCTGACTTTTTATGATGTTAACAGATCTTTTATTTCAACAATTCCATGGATTACTATCGGAGTAATTATATGGTTTATTATTGCATGGTTTTCGCATACTTCCATAATAAATACCGCTACAAATTCAAAGACTCTCCAAAGACAGGAGAACAAAAGGGTATATAATCTAGTAGAAAACCTCTGCATTTCGACGGGGATGCAGATGCCGAAAGTAAATATTATTGATGATGATTCGTTGAATGCATTCGCCAGCGGCATTAATTCAAAAACCTACTCTGTAACTCTTTCCAGGGGGATTATCGAAAAGCTTGCCGACGATGAGCTAGAAGCTGTGATTGCCCATGAACTGACACATATAAGAAACCGTGATGTAAGGCTTCTGATAATATCTATAGTTTTTGTAGGAATCTTCGGATTTATTACGGAAATGCTATTCAGATCATTAAGATTCGGAAGAATTGGAAGAGGCAAAAAAGAAGGCGCGGGCATTATTATAGCTCTTCTTCTTGCTTTGGTAGGTTATCTGCTTGCTTCTCTTTTCAGGTTTGCTCTTTCGAGGAAGCGTGAATACCTTGCTGACGCAGGGTCGGCAGAGCTTACTAAGCGACCTCAGTCGCTTGCTTCGGCTCTGAGAAAAGTCTCAGCCGATCCTACCATTGAAGCAGTAAAACGCAAGGATGTGGCACAGATGTTTATTGAAAATCCTCAGGAAACAGAACAAAAAAGCAAATTCTCATTTGCTAACCTGTTTGCGACTCATCCCCCGATTGAGAAGAGGATACAGCTGCTGGAACAATACTAAGAATTATTTTTTTTTACCCTTTCGGATAAGCTTTGATTCCTCTCCTTTCCAAAGCCTCGAGATATTTTTTCTGTGGGTTATTAACATTGCGACTGCAACCACAAGTGAGAATACTTTCAAATAGACAGATGGTGTGTCAAAGAAAAGGAAAAGGAAGACCGGAAATGCAATTCCTGCACTCATTGATGATATCGAAACATATCCGGTTATTAGAAGAACTGACAGAAATACTCCCATGCAGGATAAGGTCAGGAGGGGATGTATTGCAAGAAGGACACCGAAAATGGTTGCAACGCCTTTACCTCCCCTGAAACCTGCAAAAACAGGGAATATATGACCGAGTACTGCAGCCACTCCGGCAAGTATCTGAAGATTGGTTAAAAGAGCTGTCCCCTGGCCGGCC
>Ga0209254_10005865_pt1 | contig 11297 bp, 12 predicted proteins | sample FrelakmetDIP11DI_FD_187148 | JGI IMG/M metagenome (GOLD analysis project Ga0209254, IMG submission 187148) | Freshwater lake sediment microbial communities from the University of Notre Dame, USA, for methane emissions studies - DIP11 DI (SPAdes)... | ecosystem: Environmental > Aquatic >... | reverse complement strand
CTCGGCAATAAAACCGGTTCAATTGAAGAAGGAAAGGAAATATCCCTTGAACTGATCAAGAATGGGAAAGCATTCGACAAGTTTGTTGAAATTGTAAAACTCCAAAATGGTAATGTGAAGTATCTGCACAACCCTGAGATTTATCCTAAATCTAAATTCTCAGAAAAAATATTTGCTCCAAAAAGTGGATATTTATCTTCCATAAATAATTACGATATTGGTATGGCTGCTTTGGAATTGGGCGCCGGAAGAAGAACGAAAGATGACAAAATTGATCCAAAGGCAGGTATTATTTTTTATCCAAAGATTGGCAACCAAATCAACAAGGGCGATGTTATTGCTGAAGTATTCACTGATAAAAAAGCTAAATTGATGATAGCCTGTAATAAAATTCTGAATTCGCTAACATTTTCGAATACAAAAGCGAAGAGACTAAAAATCATTAAAAAAATATTAAGCTAAAAAGGAGCAATACTATGGCTGCAAACAAGGAAATAATTGACAATTTAATTAAAAGTTACTGGATGGAAATTGAAACAGTTATAAATTACATATCAAACTCAGTTAATCTTGATGGTGTTCGGGCAGAAGAAATTAAGAAATCATTGAGCGTTGACATATTAGAAGAGATTGCTCACGCTCAATCGCTGGCCAAGAGAATTAAAGAACTGGGTGGGAGTGTTCCAGGCTCAATGGGGCTTAAAGCAGAACAGAAATACTTACAAACTCTAAAAGATACTACAGATGTGGTATCTGTAATTGAAGGTGTAATTCAAGCTGAGGATGGTGCTGTAAAACAATATAATAAATTAATAAAACTTTGTGAGGGCAAGGATTACGTAACTCAAGATTTATGTATACGGCTTCTTGGAATGGAAGAGTCTCACAGAATTGAATTTAAAGGTTTCTTAAAAGAATATAAAAAATAAGAGGTGAAATATGTTATTCGTAATAGCTTTACTTGCTGTAATTGCAGCAGTCGTAGTTTATTTTAATGCTAAAAAAAGAGGCATCAAATCCGAGTCAAATTTAGCTTTGCTCGCCATTGTTGTTGCGGCATTTATTGGCTTGGTGCAATGCTGGACTATAATTCCCGCAGGACACGTTGGTGTTATAGATTTTTTTGGTAATGTGAGTGATAACACATTAAAACCAGGAGTTAACTTTGTTAATCCTATGGCTAATGTTGTAAAATTTGATGCGAGAACCCAAGAGTTGAAGGAAGTTATGAATGTTCCTTCAAAAGAAGGTTTGAGTGTTGAGTTGGAAATAAGTTTACTTTATAGTTTAAGTTTTGAAAATGCAAACAAAATTTATAAAACCGTTGGTGAGGATTATGTAGAAAAAATTCTTACTCCGCAGTTTCGTTCCGTAGTTAGAGGAGTGACTGCAAAATATGAAGCCCGTGCACTTTATACTGCCGAAAGAGAACAGCTTTCCAGAGAAATAGAAACTGAACTTTCAAAATTAGTACAACCAAGAGGTATTACTTTGGAAGCCGCGCCGCTTAGACAAATTATTCTCCCTCCAGGACTTACAAATTCAATTGAAGAAAAATTAAAATCCGAGCAGGAAAGTCAGAGAATGCAATTTATTCTTCAGAGAGAAACTCAAGAGGCAGAGCGAAAGAGAATTGAAGCAAAAGGTATTTCTGATTTTCAGGATATTGTTTCAAAGGGAATTAGCGATCAGTTACTTAGATGGAAAGGAATTGAAGCAACGGAGAAGTTAGCAGGTTCTAATAATACTAAGATAGTTGTAATTGGCTCTGGCAAGGATGGGCTGCCGCTGATATTGGGTGGGAACTAAAGAAATCATTTATAGAAATTCTCCATTTTACCGTCTGTCACGAACCACTTCGTGACAGACACTTTCATTCATTTATTCACCCAAACATGCATAAACTCCGCCCTCTTCTACCTTGTTAAGCTAGCACATTTTGGTTAATTTTTGCCCTAAATTTTAACAGGCATTTAATGAACCCGGCAATTGATTTTCTAAATATTTTCTTGCCTTTTACTTATATCGCAACCTTTATCATCTATTTTTATGATTTCATGAGGGGCGGGAAGCATTTTGTAAATTCTAAAAGATTATTTCTGTTCTTAACTCTTTTAACTCATATTATTTATTTGATACTGAGAACAGCAGAGTTCAATCATCCACCGATAACTAATGTATTTGAAATTTTTACTGTACTTGCATTCTCCATCAGCTTTGCTTATTTCATTTTGGAATTATTAACCGATATTCGGGGTACCGGTCCGTTTATCATCATCATTTCGATCATCTTCCAAATTATTTCAACGCTTTTTATTGAAGACTTAATTGAGGTGAAAGAAATCTTGCGAAGCAACTTACTGGGTTCACATGTTCTAAGTGCGCTAATCGGCTATGCAGGAATAACGATCTCTGCAGTTTACGGACTTCTTTATTTAATTCTTTACAAAGAAATAAAGCTGAATAAGTTCGGAATTATTTTTGACCGTCTGCCAAGTTTGGAAGTTTTAGAAACTATGAGCTTTTATTCTGCGGTAATTGGGTTCGTTATGCTGACATTTGCAATTATCATCGGAATTATTTGGCTGCCTCAAGCATTCCCAAATTTTTCATTTGCCGATCCAAAGTTAATCGGCACATTGCTCGTTTGGATTTTATACGGCGTGGGAATAATCACAAAATTTTTTGGCAAGTGGCGGGGTAAAAAAGTAATACTATTTTCCATATTTGGGTTCGTGCTCGCAATTCTTTCAACCTTGCTCACAAATTTTTTAGCACAAAGTTTTCACTCATTCTATTAATATGAATCTTCTTTCATTATCCATAAGTCACCATACGGCACCGGTTGAGCTAAGAGAAGCGCTTCATTTAAGCAATGAGGAAATCAAAACTTTTATTGAAGGCGTTAAGGGAAAGCTGTTTAGCGAAGGACTTGTGATTTCTACTTGCAACCGAACCGAAATTTACGGATTGCCGGCAAATGAGAGTATTAATCACTCTGCAATACAAAATTTTGTTTTAACAATGAAGCCCGCCCCGGCAGCTAAATCAGAAAACTTCAATCATTTCCTTTCTTACGACGCAGCAAAGCAATTGTTCAAAGTGATTACAGGAATTGATTCGCTGCTAATCGGCGACAACCAAATTTATCACCAGGTAAAAGATTCTATTCATCTTGCTGAGGAGATGAAGTTCACAGGATTCCTAACTCAAAAACTATTTGATGCTGCGATCCGTACGGGCAAGCGGGCAATTTCTGAAACTGAAATCAGCGAAGGCGCAGTAACGGTTAGTTATGCGGCTGTTCAGTTGGTTGAAAAAATATTTTCAAACCTATCCAAAAAAACTGCATTGGTGATTGGAGCAGGCGAGACGGCTGAAATTGCAGCTAAACATTTGCGAGAAAAATTAATTGGCCGACTTGCCATAACAAATAGAACTTTAGAAAAAGGTCAGCGTCTCGCAGAATCACTTCAAGCAAGAATAATTCCATTTGAAAATTTCAAGTCACAGTTGCATGAATTTGATATAATCATCAGCGCAACAAGTTCTGAAGGATTAATTTTAACAAAAGATGAAATCCGCTCGGCAATGAAGAAACGAAACTTTGCAGACATGGTAATTACCGACATTGCCGTTCCAAGAGATATTGATCCTAAATCCAAAGAAATTGATTACGTTTTTTATCACGACATAGATTCGCTGAATATAATTGTCGAACAAAACCTCGCAAAACGCCGAGACCAAATTCCAAGGGTCGAAAAAATTATTAATGAAGAACTTAAAAACTTTTTTGATTGGTATCATTCACTTGAAGTTGCTCCAACCATTAAAAGCATGAGAGATCATTTTGAAAATATTCGCCTTGAAGAATTTGAAAAGAATAAAAATAAATTTTCAATTGCTGATCAGGAGAAGCTGGAGATAGTTACAAAACGCATTATCAACAAAATACTTCATCAGCCAACTGTTGAGCTTAAGAAGCTAACAGAGGGTGAAAACAAGCATGACGAAACAGCCGCAAAAGTTGGTATCATCAGAGAGATTTTCGGTATTGACAACTCAAAAGCAGAGAAAGAAAAGTAATTGAAGAATAAAATTACAATTGGTTCACGTGGAAGCCAGCTAGCATTGTGGCAGGCAAATTTTGTTAAACATCAACTTGAAAAAAAGAATAAAAATCTTGCGGTTGCCATAAAGATCATCAAAACAAAAGGTGATAAGATTCTTGATGTTGCTCTTTCAAAAATTGGTGACAAAAGTCTGTTCACCAAAGAGCTTGAGATTGCACTGTTTGAAAAAGAAATTGATATTGCTGTTCACAGTTTGAAAGATCTGCAGACAAAAATTCCAGATGGTTTGAGATTAGCCGCAGTAACAAAGCGGCACAACGTGGAAGATGTGCTTATAACCAGGAAAAAAGGGACGACTGTTTTCACCTTAAAAGAAAACGCTCTTGTTGGTACCGGTTCATTAAGAAGAAAATCACAGCTGCTTCATGTTCGTCCCGACATTACAACCGAGGAACTACGCGGAAATGTACCATCAAGAATAAAAACTTTTCTGAATTCCAAGTGGGATGCAATTATATTAGCACGTGCCGGAGTTGAGCGCTTGAAACTTAACAAGTACATCTCATCATTCATTCCGGTTGACCTGATGCTGCCTGCTGTTGGACAAGGCGCACTCGGAATTGAAACACGCGATGAAAATAAATTGGACGAATGTTTGAACTCACTTCATCACGAGGACACTCATATCGCAGTGTTGGCAGAAAGAACTCTGCTTAGCACGCTTGAAGGCGGATGCCAGGTACCGATTGGAGCATTTGCCCAGGTGAATTCCTCAGGGCTTTATCTCGAAGCATATGTAGGTTCACTTGACGGCAGCTTATCATTTAGAAAAAAACTGCGCGGATCAAAAAGCCATCCCGAGAAACTTGGAAGACAATTGGCAAAAGATTTATTAAAAGCCGGGGCAAAAGAAATACTTAAGGAAATTTACGAACTAGAAAGAAAAAGAAAGGATAATAAAAATAATGACCGGCTCTGATCAACCATTAAAAAATAAAACCGTTGTTCTGACTAGAAGTCCCGAGCAAATTACAGAATCCTCTTTGATATTCGAAAAGCTTGGAGCAAAGGTTATTCTCTTCCCGACAATAAAAATCATACCTCCCAAAAGCTGGGATGAATTTGATAATAAGGTAAAACAGCTAAGCACATTCGATTATTTAATCTTTACTTCCCCAAATGCTGTTAAAATGTTCAGCCGAAGATGTAGTGAGCTTAATATTAAATTGGATTTCAGCAATATTAAAGTTGCTTCTGTGGGTAAAAAAACTTCTTCATTGTGCGCTGAAAATAATATTCCAGTTCACATCACCCCTTACAAGTTTACAGGCAGAGAGTTAGCCAGAAAATTAATGGGGACCAATCTTGAAGGAAAAAGATTTTTCATTCCGAGATCAGCAATTGGAAGAGAAGATTTGTTAGATGAGTTGAAAGAGGCAGGAGCAGCAATTGTTACGGAAGTTGTTTATGATGTTGGTATTACCAGCAAAGAAGAGGTTAAGGACTACATCGAAGAATTATCAAAGCAAAAACCCGATGCGTTTTTATTTACCAGCCCATCAACATTTGATAACTTTGTAAAGATAATGGAACTGACAAATCCAGCCGGATATTTTGAAGGAAGCACAGTTGCTGCGATTGGTCCAACAACGAAAGCGGTGATCGAGAAAAACAATGTTGTGGTTGGTGTGATGCCCGAAGAGCATACAATGGAATCATTAGCCGATGCATTGGTAAAGAATCTAGCAGCGAAATAACATTCTGATAGATTCATTTAAATTATATCTGACCCTCACACTTAGTCACTAAGTGTGACAATAATGTGACGAGCATTTAAATTCAACTACGTCGATTGAGTGAGAAAGTTCAATCCGAAGATTTAGTTAATATTTTTTTAATGAGGAATTTTTGAGCACACTTAAAAACGATTTATTTATTCGAGCTTGTAAACGGCAGCATGTTGAACGCACTCCAATTTGGATAATGCGTCAAGCAGGAAGATATTTACCTGAATACAGAGCCGTTCGTGAGAAAGTTGATTTCCTCGCTTTGTGTAAAACTCCGGAACTCGCTGCAGAAGTTACAATTCAGCCGGTTGATATTATTGGTGTTGATGCTGCAATTATTTTTTCCGACATACTTGTAATTCCTGAAGCTATGGGAATGCATCTTGAGATGAATGAAGGTAAAGGACCTATCTTTCATCACCCAATAAGAAATGAAAATGACGCAAAGCAGCTCAAGGAAGTTGACCCCGCTAAAGATTTAAAATATGTGCTCGATGCGGTTTCGCTTACTAAAAAAGAGTTGAACGGTCGGGTTTCGCTTATTGGCTTCAGCGGTTCACCATGGACATTGCTAACCTATATGGTTGAAGGGAAAGGTTCGAAGAATTTCTCATGGATAAAAAAATTAGTTTATAGCAACCCAAAACTTGCTCATAGCATTTTAGATAAGTTATCTAAAATCGTAGCAGATTATCTTTCTGCGAAAATTTCTGCCGGTGCAGATGCGGTTCAAATTTTTGACACATGGGGAGGAATTCTTTCACAAAATGATTTTCAAGAATTCTCACTTACATATATTGCAAAAGTTATTTCGCAAATTAAAAGAAAAGATGAACCCGTTATTGTTTTTTGTAAGGGCGTTCACTTCGGAATGGAACAGTTGGCAAATTCCGGCGCTGATGTTATTGGTCTTGATTGGACAATGAATCTTGGAGATGTAAGAAGTAAAATTGGGAATAAAGTCGCACTTCAAGGTAATCTTGATCCGACTGTGCTTTATGCGCCGAAGGAAAAAATCAGAGAAGAAACAGTGAAAGTATTGCAATCTTTTGGTGAAGGTAATGGACACATCTTTAATTTAGGCCATGGTATTCTTCCAGATGTTGCTCCCGAAAATGCAAGGGCATTAGTAGAGTGTGTTAGAGAAGAAAGTAAAGCATTTCATTGATGCTGAAGATTATCCATAGTGGGTTAAAACCCAAATAGTTTAATTGTCGCTTGCCCACACCCTAAAGGGCGTGGTTACTAGCCCCGACCTTCAGGTCGGGGTAAATGTAAAACCAATATATATTCACAGGCTTTAGCCATTCCAATTTAAGCGTCTAGTTCAATTCAAAAATATTTTTATTTATTATGTTTAACGTTGATTTAGCAAAATTCAAAAAGTACGATAAGCCTGGACCTCGCTACACGAGTTACCCGACTGCTCCACAATTTAACGAGAGCTTTAACGCAGAGAATTATCTCGACGAGGTAATTAGAACCAACCATGGCGAAAATCTTCCCGATCTTTCTCTTTATTACCATCTTCCCTACTGCGATACGCTCTGCTATTTCTGCGGCTGCAACATGATTATAACAAGAAACCGGGATCGTGTAAAAGAATATGTGCGCTATGTGAAAAAAGAAATGGATTTACTCAGGAGTTACTTGCTTTCGGATAGAAAAGTCGCACAGCTTCATTGGGGCGGCGGAACACCGACTCATCTTAATCCTGATGAGATAGATGATCTTTCATCATACATTCAAACATCTTTCAGCTTTAAAGATAGCTCAGAAAATGGCTGTGAAATTGATCCGCGAGGAATGACCAAAGCTCACCTCGAGGCATTGCGTAATAACGGATTCAACAGAATAAGCATGGGTGTTCAGGATTTTAACGAAAAAGTTCAGAAAGCTACTAACAGAATTCAGCCGGAAGATATGACAAGGCAAGCTGTAAATTGGATTCGTGATCTGGGATTTGAAAGCTTAAATCTCGATTTAATTTACGGTCTGCCATTTCAATCTGTAGAATCATTTGCGGATACTGTTGAAAAGATCATAGACATTTCGCCGGACAGAATTGCGGTTTTCAATTATGCGCACGTTCCATGGATGAAGAAACACATGGCGTTAATTCATCCCGAAGATTTGCCTGTTGCGGAGGAAAAATTAAACATACTTAAAATGGTGATTGAGAAATTAACTTCTGCGGGATATGTTTTTATTGGAATGGATCACTTTGCAAAACCGAACGATGACTTAGCAATAGCATTAAAAGAAAAAAAACTATACCGGAACTTCCAGGGTTACAGCACGAATGCTGATGCAGACTTATATGCAATGGGAATAACCGCAATCAGTCAGCTGAAAAAAGTATATGCCCAGAATTATAAAACCGAAAAAGAATATTACAACTCGCTTGACCGTGAAACCCTGCCGGTTGTGAAAGGTTACCAGTTAACAGAGGATGATGAGCTAAGACGTTTTGTAATTATGAAAATTATGTGTGATTTTGAACTGAACTTCAAAACCGTTGAGGGAAAATTCAAAATAGATTTTAAGAAATACTTTGCATGGGGACTTAATAACCTCAAAGAAATGGAAACTGACGAGCTGCTTATATTAAATGACAACGAAATTAGAGTCACGGATATGGGCAGACTGTTGATCCGCAACATCGCAATGAACTTTGATGGTTACATTGAGAGAAAAGAAGATAAGGCAAGATACTCTAGGACGGTTTGATCCCTACAATGCCCACCTTCGCTAACAAAGCAATTGGTTATTTCGTCAGCTTGAAATCACCAGCTAAGATGCCGTCGGGAATTCAAATCCTTAATCCTTATGAAAATGCTAATGTTCAATCTGCCGTTAAGGAATTTTATCAGAAATTTTATAATGATGATCGAAAACCTATTTACGTTCTAGGAATCAATCCTGGAAGATTCGGAGGCGGATTGACGGGAATATCATTTACCGATCCGGTGGCATTAAAAAAATATTGTGGCATTGATAATCCATTTGGAAACAGAGAAGAGCTTTCAAGCAAGTTTATTTACCAAGCAATAACTCGTTATGGCGAGGTAAATAAATTTTTCTCGGATTTTTTTCTTTCTGCTATTTATCCGCTTGCACTAATTAAAGATGAAAAGAATTACAACTATTACGATGACAAAAAGTTGTTTTCATTTCTTAAACCCTATTTGTTAGTTTCGTTGAAAAAGCAAATAGAATTCGGAGCCAACCGACATGTGGTTATCTGCCTTGGAAAAAAGAATGGAGAATATCTGAAGATCTTAAACGGAGAGCTTAGCTTATTCAATCGAATTGAAATACTTGATCACCCGAGATATATCATGCAGTATAAAAAGAAAAAAATGGATGGTTACTTGGAACAATACATTGCCACTTTTAAAAAAGCATTAAATCAATGAAGCAGTTAGAGAAGATAACAAGCATGCAAGCTCGGCTTGATAAAATTGCGAGTCGGAAAACTAAGATTTGGTGGGAAAGATATCTTAGAAATACTATCGAATTTAGAGGTGTAAATCTTGTTAACATTAGAGAAGAATTGCAGAAGTGGTATAAAAGTGAAAAGATTGATACTTTAGATGAGACTCAACAGCTTGAATTGGCAATTAATTTCTTCAATGGAAATTATGCGGAAGATAAACTTACTGGAATTTTATTTCTCCAAGACTATCTATACAAAAATATTGATTGGAAAATTCTGGTACCGAAATTTGAAAAACTTTTCACAGATAATTTAATCTACGATTGGAATGTCTGCGATTGGTTCTGTGTTAGAGTTCTCGGACCAATGATTAAAGAAAACGGAATGAACTGTGCCAAGGCAATAAGCAAATGGCGCATATCTACAAACGTTTGGCAGGCACGAGCATCATTAATTGCTTTTGTCGGTTTAACCAAAGAACTGTCCTATAGAAAGCATATTTTAGACTCGTGTGAAAACTTGATCAAAAGAGAAGAGCGATTTGCAAAGACCGCGGTTGGATGGGTTTTGCGAGTCCTATCTAAATCCGATAAGAAAGTTGTGGTAAGTTTTTTAGACGATAAAATAAAGTATTTTAGTGTAGAGAGTTTGGGCAATACTACGAAATACTTCGGTACAATAGAAAAGAAAAAGTACGGTTTACTAATGAAATCAATGAATAAAAAATCTTGACAAATGTATCAACATAATATTTCATGAAAGACATAACAAAAAGATACTCAAATGGTGAAGTCACTGTAATCTGGCAGCCATCGAAATGTATTCACTCAACAATTTGTTTTAATGGATTACCGAAGGTTTTCGATCCTAGGAAAAGACCTTGGGTAAATGCGCAGGGCGCAAACACTGAAGAAATTATCAAGCAAGTAGATAAATGCCCATCCGGTGCATTATCTTACTTACAAATCAATAAAGAAGTAACACTAGAGGAGAATCGAATGGAAACTAAGGTTGAAGTGCTTAAAAATGGACCATTGATGGTTCAAGGTACGATTCACATTAAAGATCAGAACGGAAAAGAATTAACGAAAACGGATAAAACATTTTTCTGCCGTTGCGGGGGTTCAAAAAATAAGCCCTATTGTGATGGGACTCATCGAAAAAATGATTTTAAAGATGATAATCTCTAAGCGGCTCTATTTTTTGATTTTTAACAGCTTCTGTAAGCCATAAAAACTCATCAATAAAAACATCTAATCTTTTTGCGTATGCTTCATCAACCAGTTTGCCATCCTTAAAAACATTTTGAACTTCAGGGGTTGTCATAAATCGCGGCAGAGGATATCCGCCGAACACAAGAATTAACTTTTGCAGTTCCATCGCAGCACGAATTCCCCCAAGCTTACCAGTTGTAACAGAAACAACACCAATTACCTTCCTGGAAAATTCTCCATGAAAATAATCAAGTGTATTTTTAAGTGCCCCGGTGTAGCTTCCATTGTGTTCAGGTGTCACAATTATTAAGCCATCACTTTGAGAAATTGTTTGACTAAACTTTTTCATCTCCTCTGAAGGCAATGGATGTTTTGAAAATACATAATCCAAATTTGGAAGGTTGTATTCTTTAACATCAAGTAAAAATGAATTAACTCCTTCTCTCTTAGCTATTCTTGTCAAAACTTCAAGAGCAACATCATGGGATTTTCTTTCGGGTCTTGCGCTGCCGGAAATAACGACTATATTCAACTTTTTTCAATCCTTGTTTTAATTGTTGATTTAACAAAATCAATTTCATCTTCATTTACTGTATGGGGCATGCCCTTATAAATTCGTTTAGAAACACTTGCTCCCAAATTCTTAAAAATTATTTCGGTTTCATTAACACGCTGAAGCGGAATATGCGGATCAACATCGCTGCATCCGAGGAACACCTCTGTTCCTTCAAAATTGCCGGAGTAATTATTTTGATTTAAAACCTCTCCGATTAATCCGCCGCTT
>Ga0209254_10005864_pt1 | contig 11297 bp, 10 predicted proteins | sample FrelakmetDIP11DI_FD_187148 | JGI IMG/M metagenome (GOLD analysis project Ga0209254, IMG submission 187148) | Freshwater lake sediment microbial communities from the University of Notre Dame, USA, for methane emissions studies - DIP11 DI (SPAdes)... | ecosystem: Environmental > Aquatic >... | reverse complement strand
CACCTTCGACCGGACCATGAACTGGGCGCCGTACCCGGCCGCCGACGGCCGGCACTACGTCTTCGTGCGCATGGACGAGGGCAACAACTGGGAGGTCCACCTGGGCGACCTGAAGGGCGGGCCCTCGAAGCGCCTGACCTTCAACCCGGGCTTCGACGGCCTGCCGTCCCTGTCGAAGAACGGGAAGAAGATGCTCTTCGCCCGCAGCGCCACGGGCCGCGCCAACCTGTCCACCTTCGTGATGGACGTGTCGTCGCTGAACCTCGGACCGGAGAACTACAAGGGCATTCCCGAGACGCCCGTGCCGCCCGACGCCATGCTCGTGACGGACTTCAACTCCGGCGCGCGGACGGCGGCACGCTAGCGGGCAGCAGCGGCGCCGGGTCCAGCACCCAGTTCTTCGACCTGCGCCGCTCGGGCGACGGAATGGCCCAGGCCACGTCGCCCGCAGTCGCCTCAAGCGCCTTGAGATCCAGGCGCCAGCCCCGCCGCTCCCACTCGCCCAGGTGCCTGCGGTACTGGCCGATGCACTCGTCACCGACCACCAGCACTTCCTTCGTGGACGATTCGGGGGTGCGAACCGGGTTCAGCTGCGTGATGACCGCGATGTCCTCCCCGGCGATGGCCAGGTTGATCTGCTCCATGCGGGCGTCGTTCTGCTCCTCGAGCATGCAGTTGCGCATGTTGACGAAGAAGATGCGGGTGTGGCTGGCGTCGACCGGCTGCTCGAAGAAGTACTGCACGAAGACGTTGTCCTTCGAGAGGCTGATCCGGGTGATGAGCGTGTTCGCGCCGTAGTGGCCCGAGCTCGCGCTGAAGTGCTCCGGGTTGAGGTCGTCACGCAGGTTCTCGAGCTGCGTCGTGCCCTTTTTCGGCGGATCCATCCTCACGAAGACGGTGCTGCTCCATTCGTCCTCGGTGACCTGCATGCGGTCCGGGCGGAACTTGATGTTCCCCTGCAGGGCGTGCACGAACTCGTTGTGGACGGGGTCGAGCCCGTTCTCGATGGAGCGCTCGAAGTAGGCGTCGATATCGAAGGTCACCAGGCCGGCACGCCAGCCGGGCTGGCCATAGTCCCTGATCTCGGGCGGTGCCGGGCGTTCGGTTTCGGAAAGGTCGCCCAGGAAAGCGAAGACGATCCCGTAACGTTCGACCACCGGGTAGCTGTCCACCTTGGCCCGGGCCGGGATGTTGCCGTCCGGGCCCAGCGACGGAATCAGGGCGCAGTGGCCGCTGCCCTCGAACTGCCAGCCGTGGTAGGGGCAGGCCAGGCGGCCATTGACCAACTTGCCCCTGCTGAGTCCGCCGCCACGGTGCACGCAGGTGTCCGAGAGGACGTGGGCCTGGCCGTCACCGTCGCGAAAGGCGACGAAAGGCAGCGTGAGGACCCGGGCTTTCACCGGTGCGGTTCCGGTGAGTTGAGCGGTGGTGCAGATCGGGTACCAGAAGTCGATGTACATCGGACGCGGTGCTTAGACGAGGGCCCCGCCAATTCTAGCCCCGGACGCGTGCGTTGTCGGTGCAGCAAATGCAGAAAACCACGCCTCCGGCTCGCACGCGAACGCCCACTCGCGGCTGCGCCACCCGAACGCCAGCGACGCGGCGTGCAGCGCCTGGTACGGCAGGATCAGCCGCGCGCGCTGTTCCGCCGTGAGCCGGCGCTCCACCAGAGCGAGATAGGCGTCCTCGTCGCCACCGTAGATCTTGTCGCCCACGATCGGGTGGCCGAGATGGGCCAGGTGGATGCGGATCTGGTGCTTGCGGCCGGTGCGGGGGAGGACGCGGAGGAGGGTGACGGGGAGGGGTGGCGTGGCGCTGTCCGGGGGGTCGCGCCTGAAGTCGCTCCTACGGATTACTTCGAAGTCCGTCTGCGAGGGCGCCCCATCGGGGCGGACGCAATCCCTGATCGCGACACGGCTCGACTCGTCCTTGCCCAGCGGCGCATCGATGGTGCCCCGGTCTTCCGGGACGTGACCGTGGACGATCGCCAGGTACTCCTTCTGCACCCGGCGGGTCTCCCACAGCCTGCGGAGCTCCCGGGCGGCGGCGTCGGTTTTTGCCACCAGGATCACGCCGCTGGTCTCCCGGTCCAGGCGGTTCACCAGATGGGGGCGGGCATCGGCGCCCAGGTGCAGCCGGACACGGCCAATCAGGCTGGACAGTTCGCCATCCTTGCTCGGATGGCAGACGAGGTCCGCCGGCTTGTTGATCACCAGCAGTTCGGTGTCTTCGTGGAGGATCGCGAGCAGGCTCACGCGGCGTCAGGGCCGCGACGACAGCGCAGCGCTGATGGCAGCGATGGCGCGGGAACTCACGTCGTAGTCAGCCCGACTGACCGGATCCGGGCACGACGAAAGCCGCACGAATACCAGCCTCCGCACCGGATTGATGTGCAGGCGCTGGCCATGGATGCCGATCGCCTCCAGGCTGCCATCCGCATCGCCGGTCACGTACCACAGGCTCCGGTAGGAACCCGCGGGGTTCCAGTACCCGCGGTACTGGCCGTTGCGCCAGGCCTGATTGCTGCCGTTGAAGCGCATGTCGGCGAGCCATTTTTCGGAGACGACCTGTCGGCTGGCGACGCGGCCATTGTTGAGCACCAGCTGGCCGAAGCGGGCCAGGTCCCGCAGCGTGGCCCCAAATCCGCCTGCTGCGGCTGGTGCGAACGACCGATCGGTGGTGATGAACGCGTCGTGCTGCGCGCCCAGGGGAATCCAGATTCTCCGGCTGATCAGTTCCGCCAGGGGCATGCCGCCGGCACGTTCCAGCACCCAGCCCAGCACCTCGGCATTGGGGGACACATACTTGAAGCCGCCGGTCCAGTCCGGGTCCCGTTGCAGGGTTTGCAGGAATTCGTAGTTGCCTTCGGGTGCCCCCTCCGCAGGAGCCGCGGACGGCGTCCAGCCGATCGCATCCTTCCAGCGTCGCCAATTGCCGTAGGGGTCTTCGTAGTCCTCCTTCCACCTGATCGCGGTCTCCATGTCCAGCAGCTCGCGCACGCTGTACCCGGCAAAGCCGCTGGCTTTCAGTTCCGGAACGTAGTCCTCCACCTTTCGTGCCACGTCGAGATGGCCCGTGTCTGCCAGGACGCCGGCCAGGATGCCGATCACCGATTTTGACAGGGAGTAGGCAAGGTGATGGGTCTGGGGCTGCATGCCGTTCAGGTAGGCTTCGTAGACGATCCTGCCATCCTGCACGACGATGAAACCGTCCGTGTAGGACGCGGCGAGCCACTCGGCGATCGACAGTGTGCTGCCCGGTGTTACCTCAAACCGGAGACCGGCCAGGTCACGCGCGCGGACCGGGAGTTCGGCCGGCGGTCCGTCGCCCCGGTACACGGTGGCTGTGGGCAGGAGCTGCGGGACGTTCTGCAGTGACCAGCGATTGAACGGGGGGCTCATCCAGTTGGCGAGCGTCACCCGTTTCCCGTCGGGAACCGGCCGGCCCTGCATGATGCCGAGCTGCGCCGCCGTGGGGGCCGGCGGGTATTCCACGGCGCCAGGCGGTCCCGCCGGCAGGCCAAGCAGGCCCAGCAGGATCCCGGCCAGCCAGTGGTGCTTCACGACGGATCCGGGGTTCAGGGCTTCGTACGCCAGGCTGCGAAGTCCGGGTCCGGCTGCCAGCCCGGGGGCGGTTCGGCCTTCGGGGGCACGCCCTTGTAGTTCTCCGGGCCGAGATTCAGCGAGGAGGTGTCCATGACCCAGGAGTAGAGGCCGGTCATGAACCGGCTGCCTGCCGCGCCGCGGGTGAACACCACCTTCCTGCCATCCGGCGAGAACGCACCCATGCCGTCGAAGGCCGGGTTGTAGGTGAGACGCCTGGGCTCGCCACCCGCCAGATCGCCCAGGTACAGCTCCCAGTTGTTGCCCTCGACGATCCGGACGTAGAGGAAGTGGCGGCCGTCGGGCGCCGGGAATGGCGACCAGTTCATGTCGTTGGTGAAGGTTCGCGGCTGGACATCGCGGTCCGGGCCGACGATCTTCATGGAGTAGATGTTCATCGGTGTCTGGCTGCGGGTGCCGTTCTTCCGGGCCTCTTCCTCCAGCCGCTTCTTCTCGCTGTTCTTCCAGGCCCGGAAGATGACGGTCTCGCTGTCGGGCAGGAAGTACGCCTCGCCCTCCTGCCAGTCACCCGTGAAGGTGAGCTGCGTCTGTTCCGTGCCATCGGGCTTCATGCGCCACAGATCCGCGTTGCCGTCGATCTGGCGGCCGAAGACGATCCATTTGCCATCGGGGGCGACCGTGGCTTCGGCGTCGTACCAGCGATTGTTGGTCAGGCGCCTGACGTCCTGGCCATCCAGGTCCGAGGAGTAGAGTTCGGCGCCCTGGGGATACCTCGTATCGTCGGACCAGCTGCCGCGAGGCATGTCCAGGTGGTCACGGGTGGACGTCCAGAGCAGGCGCCTGCCGTCCGGGTAGAACCAGGAGCAGGCATCCTCGCCGCGATCGTTGATGCGGCGGATGTCCTTGCCGGAATCCGTGAACGTCCAGGTCAGGGCGCCGCCCACATCACCCTTGCCGGGCTTCTGGGCGGTGGGATCCTTGACCTGGGCAATCAGGTGGACGCCGTCGGGGGCGTAGTAGGCTTCGCCGTTCTCCGGCACGTTGGGCACCCTGTACATGGGCAGTTCCCGGCTGTCGCTCGTCGCTGCTGGCGGCTCTGCAGCCGCGAGGCTGGCGGCGGCCAGCATCCCGACCAGGGTGCAGGCGGCAGTCTGGCGTCGTATCCGGTGCGAGGTGTTCATGAGGGTTCCCCCAATTACTAAGGATGGATCCGGCTGCACGATCTTACTCCCCGACGCCCGGGCTCCGGTTTGCGGCCCGGTCGCGGAAAGGCACGGCCCTGACCGTAACCGGCGGCGTCCACCCGGGGAAATGCCCGGCGAAGCGCCGGTTGCGGTTGCCGTAGACGAGCACCGCCTTGGCGGTCCCTCCGCGCCAGACGTCCCAGCGGGGATCGGCGTGGCGCTCGAAGAAGGCGGTGAGCTGCCCGTCGAGGTCCCGGACCACGCCGGCCAGCGCCGGGTCAACCACCAGGTTGCGCGTCTCGCCGGGGTCCTTCGCGAGGTCGTAGAGTTCGTCGGGTGCGTCGAGGAAGCGCTTCGTGTATTTCCAGTCCCGGGTCTGGATCACGCGCGTCGTGATGTACTCGAAGAACACGGGCTGCTCTTCACCCGCCGGCCCGCCACGCAACAGCGCCGCGTGGCTTCGCCCGGGCGTGTCGGCAATCCGGCGATCGCCGAGCCCCACGTAGTCCAGGATCGTGGGCAGCAGGTCGAACTCGTTCACGACGTGGTCGCTGCGCCGGGCTGCGGGAATCTGTCCCGGCTGGCGGACGATGAGCGGGATCTGCAGGTTGGCGTTGTAGGCCGGGTAGGGCGAACCCCAGGAACTGTTGCCCCACAGGCCCTTCTGGCCGAAGGCGGATCCCTGGTCGGAGGCGAAGATGACGAGCGTGTCCTGGGTCAGCCCGGCCGTTTCGAGGGCGGCCAGCACCCGTCCGACACCGTCATCCACCATCGACACTTCGGACGCCACGTTGATCATCGCGCGCGGGTTGGTCAGGGACTCGATGGCGGCGCGGCCCACGTTGCCCCCGCGCAGGGGGATGTTGTCGGGAAACGAGCGTGCGAACGCCTCGAGGTACGGATGTACCGGAGCGCCGACGGGCCGCGGCGGGTGGGCTGCGTACCAGGCGGCATGGCGCGTGTTCGGCGCGTCCAGCACCGTCGGCGGCAGGACGTAGGGCCCGTTGTAGGAGAGCATGAGGAAGAACGGCTTCTGCCCCGACTGCGCATTGATGAAGTCCACCGCCCGCCGGGTCCAGAAATCCGTGAGGTGCTCGCCCGTCGCCGCCACGTCGAAGATCCGCCCGTTGTCCACGACGGCCTGCTTCACGAAGCTCTCCGTGTGACCGCCGCTGAACGTCACCCAGGAGCCGAAGCCGAGCTGGGGTTTGTCGCTGGCGCCCAGGTGGTACTTGCCGACGAGCCCGGTGACGTAGCCGGCGTCCGCCAGGGTCTGCGGAAGATTGCGGAATTCCTCGATGGCCGAGTAGTCGGGCACGGCAAAGCGCTCCGGCAGGCCGTTGTGCACGCCGGTGCGCGAGGGAATGAGGCCCGTCAGCAGCGTTGCCCGTGCCGGCGAGCAGACGCCGCTGGTGGCGAAGGCGCGGGTGAAGAGCGTGCCCTCGGCGGCCAGCCGGTCGATGTTCGGGGTCCGGATTTCCCGGTTGCCGTAGGCGCCGATGAGCGCCGGGCTCTGGTTGTCGGTGAGGATGAGCAGCACGTTGGGGTGGGCCGCGCCGGTGCTGGGCGCGGCGACCGTCATTGCCACGAGTGCGACGAGCGCCAGCCAACCCTGTTCCGTTCCCGGAGCCATGGCGTGACTATATCCCTCCCGGCCCCTGGGATTCCGGATCCAGCCTATACTCGACAGCGTCCTGATGTGGCGGCTTTCCAGCGGCAGCAATGGCACAACCCGCCAGCCTCGATCTCCAACGCGCCGCTGACGGCGTCCTGCAGGTCCGCCTGGCCGGCGACTGGCTGCTCGCGAACCCGCTGCCGGCGACGGCGCCGGTGCTGGAACAGATCCGGGGCGCCACGCCGCCCACCCGCGTCGAGTTCGAGGCCGCCGGCCTCGGGCGCTGGGACACCGCGCTGCCGACCGCGCTGGTCGCGATCCGGCGTGCCGCCGAAGCGGCCGGCGTGCCCGTGTCCGACCAGCAGCTGCCGCCCGGCGCGCAGCGGCTCCTCAGGCTGGCCTTTGCGGTCAAGGAGCGGGCGGACGCCCGCCGTGCACTCGTCCACCGGAGCCTCGCCGAGCAGATCGGGCAGGCGTCGCTGGGCATCTGGGCGGCGCTGGTGGACCTGGTGAGCTTCATCGGCATCTGCGCGCAGTCCCTTGGGCGCATGGCGCGGGGCAAGGCCACCTACCAGCGCTCGGACCTGCTCGTGGCGATCCAGGAGGCCGGCGCCGAGTCGCTGCCGATCGTCAGCCTCATCAGCTTCCTGATCGGCATGATCTTCGCCTTCGTCGGCGTCCGCCAGCTCGAGCAGTTTGGCGCCGGAATCTACGTGGCCGATCTGGTGGCGGTGGCCATGGTCCGGGAGATGGCCCCGATCATGACGGCGATCATCATGGCGGGGCGCACGGGCGCCGCCTACGCGGCGGGCCTCGGCACCATGAAGGTGAACGAGGAGATCGACGCGCTCTCCAGCATGGGCGTGGACCCCATCGACTTTCTCGTGCTGCCCCGGCTGGTGGCGTTGATCGTCATGCTGCCGTTGCTGGCCCTCTACGGCAGCCTGCTCGGCATCCTCGGCGGCGCCGCCGTGAGCCTGGTGATGCTGGACGTGAGCTTCGTGCAATACGTGGCGCAGACGGCGGACTCCATGCAGCTCTCCAGCCTGCTGGGCGGGCTCTTCAAGTCGTTCGTCTACGGCAGCCTGGTCGCCCTGGCCGGCTGCCAGCAGGGCATGGCCTGCGGCGACAGTGCGATGGCGGTGGGTCAGGCGACGACCCGCGCAGTCGTAATGGGCATCGTCCTCATCATCGTGAGCGCCGCGGTCCTCACGGTGATCTACATCACCCTGGACATCTGACGTGCGTGGCGCGGCCCTGGGGGACCACATCACCGTCAGCCGCCTCACCATGGCCTACGGTGACTTCCTCATCCAGAAGGATCTCGATTTCAGCGTCCGCCGGGGCGAGGTGTTCATTGTCATGGGCGGCAGCGGCTGCGGAAAGACAACGCTGCTCAAGCACCTGATCGGCCTGAAGGAGCCCGTGTCGGGCGATGTGCTGTACGGCGGCCGCAGCTTCTGGACCGCGACCGACCAGGAGCGGGAGCAGGCCAAGCGCCAGTTCGGCGTGCTCTTCCAGGGCGGCGCCCTGTGGAGCTCGATGACGCTGGCCGAGAACGTCGCGCTGCCGTTGCGGCTCTATACCACCCTCGCCGATGCGGAGGTCCGCGACATCACCGCCTACAAGCTCTCCCTCGTGGGCCTGGCGGGCTTCGAGCAGTATTACCCGAGCGAGCTCTCGGGCGGCATGCGGAAGCGGGCCGGGCTGGCACGGGCCATGGCGCTCGATCCGGAGATCCTCTATTTCGATGAGCCGTCCTCGGGCCTCGACCCGCTGAGCGCCCGGCTGCTGGATGAGCTGATCCTGGAACTGCGGGACAGCCTCGGCACCACGGTCGTGGTGGTGAGCCACGAGCTGGCCAGCATCTTCGCCATCGGCGACCGGGCCGTATTCCTGGATGCGGAGGCGAAGACCCAGCTGGCCGTTGGCGATCCGCGGGTGCTGCGCGATTCCAGCCCTGACCCCCGCGTGCGCAATTTCCTGAGTCGTGGCGAGGCGGATGGGACGGCATGAGCGTGTCGAAGTGGGGTAAATTGCCCTGATGGAGCTGTCACGATGAGCCGCAAGGCCAGCCCCACCGTGATCGGTGCGTTCGTCCTGGCGGGCGTTGCCCTGCTGGTGATCGGCGTGCTCATCTTCGGCGGTCGGGAGCTGTTCCAGGAGAAGCAGAAGTTCGTCACTTATTTCGAGGGCTCCGTGCAGGGGCTGCGGGTGGGGTCCAACGTGCTGTTCCGGGGCGTTCGCGTCGGCTACGTCACCGACATCGACGTGATCACGGACGAGAGCATGCTCAATTACCAGATTCCCGTGACCTTCGAGATCCTGCCCGAGTCCGTCACCCTGATTTCCGGCGGCAAGGCCTTCGGCAGCCCGACCACCACCAGTTCCCGGCTCGACGACATGATCCGGGCGGGCCTGCGCACCCGGCTGGACGTGGAGAGCTTCGTCACCGGCCAGCTGGTCGTCGACATGGACATGCACCCCGACACCAAGGCGGTGTTTCGCGGCCAGAACCCGCCCTTCCCCGAGATTCCCAGCATCCCGAGCGGCATCCAGCAGGTGATGCAGCGGATCGAGGCCTTCCTGAGCAACGTCCAGCAGAAGGTGCCCCTCAACCAGGTGGTGGAGGACCTGCTGGGCGCCATCAGGGGCATCGACCGGCTGGTCAATTCGCCGGACCTGACGGCGTCCCTGGCCGGCATCAACAAGCTGGTCAATGCCCGGGAGACCCAGGACCTGCCGGCGGCCCTCAACGGCGCAATGACGGAGCTGCAGGCGGCCACCCGGGACGCGCGGGCGCTGATTGGCAACGTGGACCGGCGCCTGGACCCCGCCCTCGAGAAGGCGGTGCCGCTCATGGAGCAGCTCGGGGCGACGCTGAAGGAAGGCGAGGCGGTGTTGTCGCTCGCCCGGGGCCAGCTGGCAAGCAACCCGGAGACGGCGGCCCAGCTGGCCGCCGCGCTGCGCGAGCTCGAGCGCTCGGCCCGGTCCATCCGTGTGCTGGTGGACTCCCTCGAACGGGAGCCCGAGGCGTTGATCCGTGGCAAGTCGAAGCCCTGAGGTACTGGTGGCATGAGTAGACTGCGAATCGCCCGGCTGCCTGCCGCCGCCCTGCTGGCCCTGCTGGCCGGCGCGTGCGCCTCGTCGCCGCCGCCGCGCTACTTCCGCCTCGTGGCGCTCGCCGAGCCGGCAGCGGCGGCGAACCCGGCGGGCACCGCCGTCATCATCGGGCCATTCCGGCTTGCGGAGTATCTGGACCGGCCCCAGCTCGTGACGCGGGACGGGCAGAACGGCGTGACCGTGGCCGGCTTCGAGCGCTGGGCGGAGCCGCTGGACGCGAACTTCCAGGCGGTGGTGGCCGCTAACGTCGGCCGGCTCATCGGCTCCGACCAGGTGCTGGAGTTCCCCGCACAGACGATCGTGAAGGACGGACGGCGGGTGACCGGCCGCGTGCTCCAGCTCGACGTGGATGCCGCCGGTCTCGCGGTGCTCGAGGTGCAATGGGGCGTGCTGGATGGTGCCGGCACGGTGACGCGGCCGGGGCGGGTGTCGCGCTACGAGGCCCGGTCGGACGGGGAGGGCGCTGCGGCGCGCGTGGCCGCCATGAACGCCACGGTCACGGCGTTCAGTTCTGACGTGGCGGCGGCGGTGCGCTGACCGGCGAATACGTGGAACTCCGGAGCGTGCCGGACGGCGCCCGCGGCTAGATTGGCAGCAGTCAATGCCGGGACATCGCCATGCGCCAGCTCGCCGACATCATCCTCAGACAGGACCCCGCAAAACTGCCCGCGTCGGCCACCGTCGCGGCTGCCTGCCAGCAGATGCGCGACCGCCGCGTCGGTTCGGTCCTCGTGACCGGTGAGGGCGGTGGCCTGGTGGGAATCTTCACCGGCCGGGATGCCGTCTGCCGCGTCCTGGCGGAGGGCAGGAACCCTGCCACGACGACGCTCGGCGAGGTCATGACGCCGGACCCGGACACGATGCCCCCCGAGACCTCCGCGATCGAGGCGCTGCGCCTGATGTGGGATGGGGGCTTCCGGCACATCCCGGTCGTCCGGCAAGGCCGGATCATGGGAATCGTGTCCCGCGGCGACTTCAACGGCGTGGAGCAGGACCGGCTCGACGAAGAGCGGGATCTCTGGGAGCACCTGCGCTAGGGGGGCAGCGGCGCCCCGCAGTCCTGGCAGAACATCGCAGCCGGCCGGTGCCCCGCGGCACCGCACCGTTCGCAGCGGCGCCCTCCGGCCTCCGGCGAGGGCGTCATGGCGGCAGGCGACGCAAAGCGCTCCGCCGCAATCTCGGCCGTGACGATCCCCGTGGGCACGGCGAGGATCCCCCAGCCGAGCAACATCATGAAGCTGGCGACGAGCCGCCCCAGGTCCGTCTTGGGCGTGATGTCGCCGAAGCCCACCGTGGTGATCGTGGTGATGCCCCAGTAGATGGACACCGGGATGCTGGTGAAGCCGTTCTCCGGCCCCTCGATCACGTACATCACCGTGCCGAGCAGGATCACGACCATGACCACGGTCGTGATGAAGATGAAGATCTTGCGGCTGCTGGCCCGGAGTGCCCTGAGGAGGGTCCGGTACTCCCGTATGAACGCGGTGAGCTTGAGGATGCGGAACACCCGCAGCAGCCGCAGGATCCGGACGTCGATCAGCACGTGCAGCCCGGGGAAGAAGAACGCCAGGTAGGTGGGCAGCACCGCCAGCAGGTCCACGATGCCGAAGAAGCTGCGGGCGTAGCGCGCCGGGCGTTCCACGCAGGAAAGGCGGGCCAGGTATTCGGCGGTGAAGATGGCCGTGAAGAACCACTCGAGCCCGGAGAGGAACTCGCTCGGCGGCGTCGACAGCCCGCCCAGGCTGTCCAGCATGACCACCGCGACACTGGCGAGGATCAGGGCCAGCAGGATCAGGTCGAAGGTGCGACCCG
>Ga0209254_10005863_pt1 | contig 11298 bp, 12 predicted proteins | sample FrelakmetDIP11DI_FD_187148 | JGI IMG/M metagenome (GOLD analysis project Ga0209254, IMG submission 187148) | Freshwater lake sediment microbial communities from the University of Notre Dame, USA, for methane emissions studies - DIP11 DI (SPAdes)... | ecosystem: Environmental > Aquatic >... | reverse complement strand
TTTATACATTGTTACATTAGTGAACGGTTCTCCCAATAACTTGTCGTGGATTGCCCATGATCGTAAACGGATGCTTTTGGCAGCTTCTGGTCTTCGGAAAGGCGACGATCCATCCAGTTTTGAGACAAGGTCCCCATCTGGTGAAAAACCCTCCTGGATACGCTTCATCAACTTTATTCCTCTGCCGTATGCGAATCCATACCTTTCGAAGATAATAGCATTATGGTAATACAGTGGCTCATTGAAGTACATTTCCTGCCCAAGGCTAGAAACGAATCGCTCGAATGCTTCGATTGCTGGTCCTAAAAGTCTTAGACCCTGCCTGATTTGACCGGGAGCCAGGCCATATTCCATGGCTTCCAGTTCTGCATCAATATTTCGCAATTGAGTGCCAAATGCAGTAGATCTTCCATCCTGCATTCGATCCACATTGAATCTTGGAGAATCAGGGTCATTCAGTACATAAAGTAAAACGTGGATTTGACCGTTGATTGTATCGGTGATGTGTCCGTAGAGAATAGGATCGGAGAAATCTACCCGGTGAAAGAGTTTCAACTCAGTGGATGTGAAGCCTGCTTGGCAGTTCAGATTAAGTAAATCATGACCCTCCTCATCTTTTAGAGTTGAATCCAGTCTAAAACGGTCAATTAACTCATTGGGGATTAACCTTGCATAAATCCCGTGTTTCTCTTCAGGTGGGAGTTGGTTTACACTGTGGATAGTATGAAGGGGAATGGTCTCATCCATTTCTTTGAAAATCTCTTTCAGCTTCTCGTTGAGCGTCTCGTTTGGCGATAGCCTGGCGTTTGTCGTACAATTTTTTCCCTTTTGCTACTGCAATTTCTACTTTTGCTCGCCCTTGCTTCAAATAAACTTTCAAGGGAACTATGGTCACCCCTTTCTGTCGAACCTGGTTGAATAGCCGGTAGATTTCCTTCCGGTGAAGGAGAAGTTTTCTTGTACGACGAGGTTCGTGATTGAAAATGCTTGCTTGCTCATATGGGGCAATATGAGCGTTCTCCAGCCAGGCTTCATCCTCTTCTATACGGATGTATGCTTCTGCCAGGCTGATTCGCCCCGCGCGGATAGACTTGATCTCGCTGCCTTGAAGAACAATACCCGCTTCTAAGCGTTCTTGTAGGAAGAATTCGTGACTGGCTTTACGGTTAGTGGCAACGATTTTTATCTCGGGACTCATCAATTGAATTTTAACACAAGTGACGAGTTTGTTTCTGGGTTTGGTCGCCTTTGGAGATTGATCCTTATCTTTGGATAATGGTGGAATTAAATATGATTATAAAGCTGACCTGTTTATTGCCCGAACATTTCCTTGACAAGCGGACGGATGGCTGCCCAATTGGGTAATAGAACGTTAGCACCTTGATCCGTAGTATAAGGAGTGACCATCTCACGATTGATGATATTGCTATCGATGCCTTTAGGTCCTGCTCGCAGTAAAGAAATTGCCAGTCGTGGCCATTCCCGCATCGGAATATTTGTGTCAATGGAGTTGAAAAAAGCCTCAACAACTGAGGGCAATCTAGGCCATTTTAGAGGATTAAGTAGATTCTTAAACAATCCTTTGAGCATGATCTGACCTTGAGACATGCGGAAAAAGTCATCTGCATTTGTACGATCACGTACGAACGCCAAAGCTTTTCTTCCAGTTAAGTGAACTTTTCCTGCAGGGTAACCAGCCATCGGTTCGGGCAATATTAAATCCACTCCACCCATCGCGTCAACAATTTCCCGGAAACCCTCGAAGCGAATTCTGAGATAATGGTCAATGTCCACTCCAAAATTAAGTGAAACAACAGACATAGTGACTCCTGGCCCCGTGCCAGGATTAGTGCTCTCAGCATAGAAATGCGCTGTGTTGATGCGGTTTTCTCCGATACCCGGAATACTTACCCATAAATCCCGGGGGATCGAAAGTAAATTGGCGCTACCCTTCCAAGGATTGAAACTAAACAAGATTAGGCTGTCTGTACGGGCGACATAATTTCCAGGATCGGTGTAATCGATGCCCATCAGGAGGATGACAGGTTGGGATGGAAAGAAAAAATATGCAGATAGGACTGATCCTAAGCATATGATCATAAACAAAAGAGCAATGCATCCGCAGTTAATCCTTGGTAACTTAGGTCTGTGGCGAGGAGCTCTGGTTGTTCGATAAGGTATTGTTTCTGGTGCAGTTGAAGAATGCCTGTATTGTGGATTTACAGGTAGAGGTTGGATCGGAGGTCTTCGTGCTGGATCGTAGATATTTCGATCCGATTGGTCTGTCAGGTAGGTAGTATTTTTTATCGCCATGTTCGCTAATTATTTCCGAAAAAGTGTTGAATTGCAGCGTGAATAAATGGATCACCGGTCGTTTCAGCAGACGAGATATCCACTGTGATATCAGGTTGGAGGCCGCGCCCTGCCAATGGAACTTGAATCCCTGGGATCCACCACTTTGCAGCGGTCACATACAGACTGGAGCCATCTTCAAAATTAAAAACTAGTTGAATTGTGTCTTTTCCATGACTAGGAGTACCTATGAGAAAAGCACGCTGGTTGGCTTTCAAAGCCCCAGCGGCTATCTCGGCAGCGCTGGCAGAGTTTTGGTTAATGAGCACTACCAGGGGAAGATTGACAAATGGGCCAATCTTTTCTACCTCGAATGTCACTATATCTTTTCCCCGGTCTTTCTGTTCCATTACTATGCCGTCTTTGAGAAACAATCGGGCGAGATCGATCCCCGCAGTTAACAATCCTCCTGGATTCTCGCGAAGGTCAAGAGCATAATGGGTGGCACCTTGCTTTTGCAGGTTTTCCACTGCATTCTGAATTTCATGGACCGTGCTGGCTGCGATGAGGTTGACTTTTAGAACTCCCAGCCTGTTCTCACCTGGTTGCAAATACCAGACTACGGAAGGTAGAAGGATCTCTTCTCGTTTGACCGATATATGAAAGTGTTCATATGTCGGAGGGCGAACTAAAGTCAGGGAAACCAATTCACCTACAGGTCCGCTCAGGGAGGATTGGACAACATCTATGGAGGTTTGCGGATCTATTGATTGCTTATCGACACTTAGGAGACGGTCTCCTCCTTTAACACCTGATTTCAATGCTGGGCTATCTGGGAAAGGGAAAAGAACCCAATAGCCATTAAGGTCTTTACTGACTTGCGCCCCAATTCCTCCATGCTTTCCTTCAAGTGCATTGCCCTGTAACTCGTTTTGAGGAGGTTCTAAGAATTTTGTGTTCGGCTCGTCGTAAGCTTGAAGCATTCCCTGTATCATTCCGTATTCCAGCGCAGTTGAGGATGGTGGTTCTTTCAATCCATGTTTTAATAAAATCTCGTGAGCTTGGTTTAGAATTGGTAGATTGACGGGACATGCTGGTTCTTGGTGAAAAAAATAACCCGCAAAAAAGGCTCCTATTAGTAGGAATAATGACAGAGAAGTAATTATAAATGCACGGATGAAAGCCATTACTTGAAATCTCAAGGTGACAAGTATAAACCACTCCCATAATTTGCGTCAATTTAGATAACAGGAAGAACTCCTTAAGTTTTTGTTAGGAGAAAAACCCGATTTAATTAATATATTCTAATAAAGTATCGTGGTAAAATAGTACTAAAGTCCACTAACACAACTCTTGACAATGAAGTGGAAATAGGAAATTATGTATACTATGGGAAAAACTATCCCCTTCATTTCCGGTGAGCGATACAGTGCAATTAATGACTGTCTATCCAATCTCCGCGTGGAGTTAAGCGCTGCTTGTGTTCTACTTGCAGACGTCTCTGGTCAGCTTATTACTGACGTTGGCGTTACGGAAGGATTGGATATATCAAATTTGGTTTCACTCTTAGCTGGCGGATTTGTGTCCACGCGCGAGATGGCCAGATACCTGGGGGAAAAGGAGGGCATGAACTTACACTTCCATGAAGGCGAGTTATTTGACATTTATGCAGCCAATGTGGGAAACGATCTCTTCTTGATACTTCTATTTGATCGCAGTGTGCAGACTAGCCGGATTGGGATGGTCTGGCTTTACACAAAGCGAGCAATTAGTGAACTTGTGAAGATAATTGCTTCTCCGGATGATATGGAATCAAAAGAAATAATTAGCGAAGATTTTACGGCATCTTTAAAGGATGAATTGGATAATATATTTGATTAGTTAAGAAATTAACAGTCAAATAGTGCACGGAGGTTTGAAATGCCTTTGAAGGGAAGTCTAAAAGATCTGAGTCTGGCAAACCTGATCCAGTTGAATTGTCAGGAAATGAATGATGTAAGAATCGATCTCGAAAGTTTTGGGAAAGTTGGAGTGATTTTTTGTAGCGGTGGCAATATTGTTCATGCCTCCACGGAGACTTCCATAGGTGAAAATGCGGTATATGAGCTTCTACAATGGAAAACGGGAAATTTTCGAGTACTAAATGATGCAGTCGCAGCAGAGAGAACGATAGAAAAAGGATGGAATTCTATCATTATCGAAGGCTTACAGAGAATCGACGAAGGAGGATCATCCATAGAGGATAAATATAGCACTCTTGCAAATGATCTCAGACAACTTCCAAACGTCAATGGTGTAGTAATTATTTCAGGAGATGGTGCAGTCCTTGCTGAATCACTAGAAAAAAACCCAGAAAAAGAAGGAGCAGTCGCTGTTTTTCTGGGTAATGCTGCGGGTCAGGTAGGAGAAGCATTAGTATTAGGTAAATTTGATTGGGGGGTTGCAACTATAGGTCAGGAAAGGATGCTTATCGTGGAACGTCCTGGTTTTTTTATCGGTTTGCTTCTTACAGAAAAAGCTTCCCCGACCATACTTACCTCGAACATCGAAGAAATCTTGGAATCATGGAAGTGAATTTGCTGATGGGGATGGTTATTCATGGAAGATATCCTTAGTAGCATAAATAGAATCTCTGGGGTGAAGGGGAGTTGCGTGTGTGGAGAAAAAGGGCGAATTTTATCTTCTATAATGCCCGATACTCTTGCAGAGGATGTCCTATTGGAAGTGAGTCGAACAATTAGCCAGACTTTAAGTGGATTAGCTCCTATCCAGAGACGGAAGATCGACGACATTGAGTTAGTCTTTGAGCAGGGTAGAGTAGTAATTAAAAACCTTGGAGAAAACAACCTCTTATTATTATTATGTATGCGCAATATCAATGTTTCTCTACTAAATATTACTGCCAATCTTGCAATAAAGAAATTGGCCGATCTGGTAGGAGAGCTCAAAGAAAAAGGGAAACAAAGAACTGAAGTAAAAGAAGGTTTGAATTCTCGCGCTTTGTATTTGAATTCTGAGGCTCAATCAATTATCCTCGCATCACGTCAACAAAGTGTTATCCTTCTAGCAACCGGAGACTCTGCCATACGACTTTGTTGTCCTGGAGCCAGTAATCTGGACATGAAACTTGATGATCAGGTATTAGATTTTGTTGGTCGGCACAAACAGGCAAACCAGATCAATAAAATACTAGTTGATTTAGGCTATTCACAAGATCGAACATTCAATATGCTGCATGGTGCACAGCGATTAAGGTATATTCACCCAGAAAAGCAATTAGGAGTTGAGGTATATCTGGATGAATTGAATATGTATCACCAGCTTAAACTTGGAGAGAGTCTTAGCTTGGATACGGATACAATTCCTCTTGCTGATCTGCTCCTGTGGAGGTTTCAGTTTGTGGACGCCGACGAAGAGATCTTAAAAGCTATCTACGCGATTATTAATGACCATGACCTTGGCGGACCTGGAGAAGTGGGTAAGATCAATACCTTCCGTCTTATCAGTATTTGTTCTAACGACTGGGGATGGTTCAAGACAGTTACGCTTAACTTAGAAAAGAGTATTAATTGGGCTACAGGTCATTTAGGGGAATCGACTTCAGTATTTTTAGAAAGGGCTCGTCGCTTGCAGACGATGATCAATGAAGCCCCGAAATCGGGTGGATGGCAATTGAGGGCGAGAATTGGTGAATCCCGGCGGTGGTATAAGATTCCTGATTAGCAACACTTACCTGTTGAGGATTGTACTTTGGAAGAGATATTGAATGATATCAACAATGTAGTGGGAGTGACCGGCTGTTTCGTCTCTAATAGCGAGGGAGAAGTATTAGTTTCTACTTTGCCCGAGCTATATGATAATACAATTCTAATAGCCGTTAGTCGAATTATAGCGGAGACTTTAGATGGGTTAATTGTCGCCCGGCATCACAAAGTAAGCGATTTAGACTTGGTCTATAACCATGGACGCTTCATTACCAAGAACATAGGATCAATCTCCTTGTATATCCTTTGTACTCGTAATGTTAATATACCACTATTAACCCTAACCGCGAATTCTGCAATAAGAAAGCTATGGTCGCTTTATAAACAAGAGCATCAGTTAATACCTGGAATCAAGGAGACATAAAGTGAATGAACCTTCGAAGTGGATCTCTCCTTTTTCAGGGAGCGAAACGATGAAAAGATGTTCTGTATTATCGCCTCAATTCTTAGATGAAGTTGAAAAACTGCTGGACCGCTTTTATGACATGACAGGGGTTACTATAGTCATGTTGATCGATGTTAGCGGGCAGTTAATAAGCTATAAAGGTAATCCATATAATGTTAATCTTTCTAATCTAGCCGCACTGATCGCCGGGGATATGGCTGCCGTAAATGAAATGGCCAGGCAAATTGGAGAACCTGATAGATTCAAACTTCTATTTCATGAAGGTGAGAACCATATTATTCTCATCTCTGCATTAAAAGGAAGCTTTCTATTAGTTTCTATCTTCAAAACTTCTGTTCAAATTGGCTTGGTACGATTATTTACTAAAGAAACCATGATCAGATTGATGAGAATAATCGAAGAAATTGGAGCATCAGATCAGGTTGAACAAATCGTTGATGCCAGCTTCACAACTTCCCTGGCAGATGAACTTGAACGAGCTTTTGGAGAATGAGAAAAAGAAGAGCCAGGTAAATGTTTATCAATTTAAAACTCCGTGAGATCAGTTTAAAAATCGTCTACTACGGGCCTGCTCTAAGTGGTAAGACCACTAACTTGGAACGTATCCATTTAAAGATTAGACCTGAATTGAGAGGAGAATTGATCTCCTTGAAGACAAGGGAGGATAGAACGATCTTCTTCGATTTTCTACAATTAGAAGTAGGTGAAATTAAAGGTTTGAAACCCAAATTTAACCTCTATACTGTACCTGGTCAGGCAATCTATGCATCTAGTAGGAAATTGGTTCTGCAAGGAGTCGATGGAATTGTATTTGTAGCAAGTTCACAATGGAGTCAATTGCAGGAAAATGTGAATAGCATGGCATGTTTGAGGGAACATCTTCACCAACTAGGTATCAATGCGGCTTCCATTCCATTAGTAATTCAATATAATAAACGCGACCTTCCCGGTTGCCTTCCCATCCCGGTACTTGATAAAAATCTTTGTTATAACGGCGTACCCCGTATTGAGGCGGTTGCTACACAAGGTATCGGAGTTATTGACACCCTGAAGAAAATAATCGACTCAACTATGAATAAGGTACGGCGTGACATCTGTTGATATCAAAGAATTGAAAAACCCGACCCGGAGAATCACTATGGATATTGATTATGGTTCGATAATTGAACGGGGTGATTCACCATTTATTAACATTTTAAGAAAAATGAATGATGAAGGAGGTTTTAAAGCTTCGTTTATTGTAGATGCTCAAGGATTCCCGGTAGCAACAGTCACTAATCAATACGATACAGAGATTGCTTCGGTTATGGTCTCTCAAGTAAGGAATGCGGTTGAGCAGTTATTGACTCGAATAAACATGGCTGATGCTGAGGAAGTCACAACTAGAGGAAAGGATAGAACACGTTTGATAAGCCGCTTTTTTACGTTAGGAGATGAAGGATTGATTTTAGTTGTGGTAGCTCCTCCTGGCTGTTCGTACAGAAGATTAACTAATCAAGCGATAAGAGCGATTGAAGCAACCTGGTCGACGTAGCGGGTACATCAAACCTTGTCTGGACTACCAGACTAGTCGATATTAATTAATGTTCGTCGCTTGATTTTCCGGGCTACTGTTGTACTGGCAATAGGACAAAGACCCAAGATCGAGAACATCGACTCGGTCTATACAACCTGAACCAACGCTCAAAGATGTTCCGAAAACTGGAGATTTTCAATTAAGGAGATTGTTCGATAAAGCTCTATCCTTGAAGGATTCGAGTTATTTGCTAGAAAATATTCTCCAGCAATTTGTGATTTAGCCGATTATTCGTATTAAATGCGTAATCCGGTCGAAGGCGACCACTGAATCCGAAGCAAGCCGACCACCGAATCCGGAGCAAGCCGACCACTGAATCCGGAGTAAGCCGTCCACTTTTCATGAAAGACCGGAATCGATGGACGACATGGAACGGAATCTTTTAAAGGGGGAAGTAACGCTGGATAATCCAACTCGAATGTGGCAAGCTATTCCTGAAAAAACAGGAGGCAGCGATGTCACAAGGAAGGTTATCCATGCGCAAGATCAACGAAGTATTACGATTGAAATGGAGCTGCAATTTATCGAACCGGTCCATCGGCCGCAGTTGCCAGATATCCCACAGCACCGTATGTGAATATCTGAGACGAGCCGAAGCAGCGGGGTTGAAATGGCCTCTACCAGAAGATATAGACGAAGAAAACCTGTATAGGTTGCTCTACCCGGAAGACGAAAGCTGTCCCAAACAGGCAGCTCGACCGCTGCCTGTTTGGGAGAAAGTCCACCAGGAATTGAAGAAGCGCAGAGTAACTCTCCGGCTGCTATGGACAGAATATCGGGAAGTCCATCCGGATGGATACGGGTATAGCCAGTACTGCGAGTTGTACCGGCAATATGCCCATAAGTTGGATCCTCCGATGCGCCAGAAACACCGAGCGGGAGAAAAGCAATTCGTGGACTATGCAGGAGATAAAGTCCCTATCACTGACCCGGAGACAGGGGAAACAAGCCAGGCGTCAATCTTTGTAGTGACGCTGGGAGCCAGCAGCTATACCTATGCCGAAGCGCAGCCAAGTCAGGAGATGCCACATTGGATCGGTGGACACGTGAGAGCACAGGCATTTTTCAGAGGAGTGACACAGATTATCGTCCCGGATAACCTGGCGCAAGGGGTGAAGCGCACCTGCCGCTATGAGCCTGACCTTAACCCTACCTACCAAGAATTTGCGCAACACTACGGGGTGGCAATCATTCCGGCGAGAGTACGCAAACCACGCGACAAGGCCAAAGTGGAAGTGGGTGTTCAAGTGGTGGAGCGTTGGATATTGGCTCGCTTGCGGAACCAAACCTTTTTCAGTCTGGCGATACTGAACCTGACTATCGCTCAGTTGCTGGAAGAGTTGAACAACCGTCCGATGAGGCACTTAGGAAAATCCAGGAAACAGTTATACGAAGAGTTAGACCTTCCAGCTCTGCGTCCGCTGCCAGAGCGACCTTACGAATACGCCATCTGGAAAAAGGCCCGGGTGAATATCGACTATCACGTTGAGTTTGAAAAGCATTTCTACTCAGTACCTTATGAATTGATCCACGAGGAAGTGCGCATCAGAGCCAGTGAGCGCATGATCGAGATATTCCATAAGAGCAAGCCTGAAAGTGTGGCAATCCATACCCGCAGTCACGCGCAGGGTCGATACTCAACCCAACCTCCCCATATGCCTCTCAAACACCAGAAGGCGGGAGAATGGAACTCAGAACGTTTGCTGCACTGGGCGGAAGATATTGGTCCACAAACCCGTCAAATGATACAGGCAATCCTGAAGTCACGCAGGCATCACGAGCAGGCTTTTCGATCTTGTCTGGGAATCCTGCGTTTGTCCAACCAGTATGTTCATACCCAGATGGAGATAGCCTGCCAAACTGCAAGAGAAGCCAAAACTCTGAACTACCAGGGCGTGAAAGCCGTGCTTGAGCTTCTACCACCTGCTCCACAACCAGAAAATCCATTACTTCCATTCCACGAGAATATCCGTGGCAATTCATATTATCAGTGAGGTACACAATGTTAACCCAACCCTTATTAGACAAACTCGTTCAACTCCGCCTACCTGCTTTTCGTAATGGTCTGCAGGAGCAACTCAGCAATCCCCAATATGCTGAACTCTCGTTTGAAGAGCGTCTGGCAATCTTAGTGGACTTGGAAATCACCCGTCGCCACGATCGACGTCTCCAGAGGCTCATTAAATTGGCTGCCTTTCCCCAATCCGCTTCCCTGGAAGACCTGGACCTCTCTTCATCTCGTGGGTTGGATCGACGCTTTGTTTTAGAGCTAGCGCAGTGCAACTGGATAGACCAACATCTCAACCTCCTGGTCCTAGGCCCTACTGGATCAGGAAAATCATTCCTCAGCTGCGTGTTTGGTTTATCCGCCTGTCGTACCGGTCATTCGGTGCGCTACTTCAGAACTTCCCGTTTGCTGTTCTGTCTTGCTAAGTCCCACCTGGATGGCTCTTTCTCCAGCCTGCTTGCCAGCCTGGCTAAGATCGACCTGCTTATCCTCGATGACTGGATGCGGGACCCCATTTCCCCATCTGAAACCCGCGATCTCCTTGAAATTTTCGACGATCGCTATGGACGTGTTTCCACCCTGGTCGCTTCTCAGGTTCCTGTTGCAGAATGGTTTCAGCGATTTCCTGACCCTACCCACTCAGATGCTATTTTGGATCGTGTCATCCATAATGCATATCGACTTAATTTGGAAGGAGATTCTCAAAGAAAAGTGCGATCGACAATAACCATGTCGTCCAGTTGATTTATAATTTATACCACCAGTGTTGCTTCTCTCCTCTACTGGTCGGCATGACCGGAATTAGTGGACGATTTCAGCGGAATACGCACATTACAGCGCCATTTCAGACAAGCGATTTCTTATACCAGAGTCCTCATCCTCCAAACCGAAAGAACTTCTCGACCATCTGCGCCAGACCATTCGCCTCAAACACTATACTAATTCCAACGAAAAATCGTAGGTGCATTGGGCAAAGAGCGCCCAACATTTGCCAACGTTGCTCTCCAAAAGTGAAGTGAACCTAGTGTTGAGTGGGAGACAGGGGCTGCACCAATTGATGCCCCGTTTATTGTATGGGTGCGGCATACGCTTGATGGAAAGACTACGCCTGGGCTTGGGGCGTACGGGCAGAGGTTTTGTCAAATCCAACGATTAATCCAAGTTTGCTTATCTCTGAGATAATGCATAAATATATTCCTGGTATCCTCCAACCAACGGACCGGTCAATTTACCATCTTCCAGAACGTATACC
>Ga0209254_10005862_pt1 | contig 11300 bp, 12 predicted proteins | sample FrelakmetDIP11DI_FD_187148 | JGI IMG/M metagenome (GOLD analysis project Ga0209254, IMG submission 187148) | Freshwater lake sediment microbial communities from the University of Notre Dame, USA, for methane emissions studies - DIP11 DI (SPAdes)... | ecosystem: Environmental > Aquatic >... | reverse complement strand
GCCGCCCTCACAGGCGTAAGGATCGATGACAGCCATGTCTTCAAGTAGACCGTTCTCCACCTGTTCGAGGACGGCGATGACGTGGCTCATGCCCGTGACCTTGAGCAGGCGGTCGGCGGAGGCTGCGGCAGTAGCGGCCGGGCTCGCGTCGACCGGGGCCGGGCTCGCCCCGACCGGGGCCGCAGCCCCTCGGCCGTCGCCGGCCACGCCGTCCGCAGCCACGCCTTCCACAGCCACGCCGTCGCCGTGCCCGGTGAGTCGCATCATGACGGCCTGACGGATCAGCTCGGGGACCAGGTACTCGGCGCGTTCCGGCCCAGAACTACCGGGTGGGCCTGGCTGGTCGTGGTCGATCTGATCGTGGCTAAGCAGCGCCGATCGCTGGCTGGGGCAGGAGACGACGTAGGCGACCGGACGGTCCGCGTAGGTGGCCTGCAGCGCCTCCCAAGGAGACTCAAGCGGTACCAGTTGCGGCACCAGCGACGGAAAGCGAAGTTCGATGAGGTTGACCACGGCCGGACATGAGGGCACGATCAGCGGCCCGCGGCTCGGTGGCTCGTCCGGCGGCGCGGGCTCGAGCGCCCCGGGCGCGAGCCCGGGCGCCGCCCCCCTCAGGGCCGGTGCATCCGCCGCGGTCAGCGCCGCCGCGCGCAGGGCCTGCTCGAACGGGGCCACGGTGACCACTTCGGCGAAGCCTAGGGTCTGAAGGGCCGCTAGGACCTGGGCTGGGGGATACGCGGACCCACAGCCGGCGAGGAGCGCCGGCGGCACCGCGAGAACCATGCCCCCTTTGTCTGTGAGGTCATCGAGAGAAGAGACTTCGTCGCGGATGGTCAACGCCTGAGGCGCGCACGCGCCGATGCAGGCGGTGCAGTCCACGCACAGATGCTCGAGCACGCTGGGGCGCCCCATCCTGACCCGCATCGCTTGGGTGGGGCAGGACGCCAGGCAGGCACGGCAGTCCCGGCACCGATCGGCGGAGGCATAGAGCGAGATGATGCGCGGAGCGGCGGTGGCCTCGGGCTTGAGATAGACGGTGAAGCTCACCCGAGTGCCCTCGTCGACCCGCGAGGTGACCCGCATACGGTCGCTGCTGCGGCGGATGTTCGGGAGGCCCATACCCGCGCCGAAGCCGAGCGCGCGCGCCTCCGCACTCGCCGTAGAGAACCCTTCGGTCATCGCCAGTTCTATGTCCGGGATGCCCGGGCCCCCGTCGACGACGTTGACATCGATCTGCGTGTCGCTCAGGGAAGCCTCCAACCGGCCTCCGTTCGCGTGGATGACCACGTTCATCTCCGCCTCATACGCGGCGATCATGGTGCGCCGGATGGCTTCCGCATCGGCCCCGATGCGCTTCAAGTGCTCCTTTATGGAGCGCGAGGCCGCGCCGGCCCGGCGAAAATCGTTGCTCTCTATGTCGTATGACACGAATTCCATGTGTGGCGATCGCTGGTCCTCTTCCTGACCCCTGGTTTCTCTCGAGCCCTAACTCTGGCCGTTGGCAGAAAGGATCTGATAGATGAGACCGCAGGTCTCAAAAACCCCCACCGGCGAGACCATGATCAGTGTCTGGTTGGCCGTCGCCAACTCGATGATCTCCTCGTCAGGATCAACTCCCTCGACGAAGCAGACGCCGGGGACCTCCATCAACTCGGCCACCCGCACCATCTGTACGTTGGCGAGATTGGTGACCAGCAAGGTCTTGTCCGAGGCCTCGTTCAGCAGGTCACTCACCCGGTCACCGGCATAGATCCGGGTGACCTCGGTCCCCCCTGAGGCGCCGGGAGTGAGTATCCGGGCCCCAATCTTGTCGGCAAGCTCCTCCAGCTTCATGTTGGCTCCCGCTAAGAGTGAGTCTATGGTCTGGATGATAGGTTCCATCTCGGTGTCGGATACCGCGTCCGCTCCGTTATCGGCGCCGGGCTCCGCAGATTCCCCCTCCCGGGCGAAGAAGGCGGCGGATTCGAGCGCCGAAGTCATGTCCATGTGGTCGACGAACACCTCATCGGGCACTCTCAGGGGAATGGCGGTGAAGTCCACGATGCTACGGACCCCTGCCCGTACCAGGGCCTCCACTGCCGGCTGGGCCATCTCCTGGGGGACCGCCAGGATCGCGATCCGGATACCCTTTGCCGCAACGACCTGTTCCAAGACATCCAGGCCGAAGATGGGGCACCCCTCGATGGACGTCCCGATCAAGGTCTTGTCGGTGTCGAACCCCGCGGAGATACGGAGCAAAGGGCGGCGGCCCGAGAAGTGCGCCAGCAAAGAGCGCCCGAGCCGGCCCACGCCTACCAGAGCCACGTCCTGACGGGTGGTGCCGTCCAGAAGATCCTCGATGGCGGCCAGACAGGTATCGACTTGGTAGCCGCGGTTGGGGCTGCCGGAGTAGCCGATCACCATGAAGTCACGCCGGACCTGGGTCGCGCTCACCCCGGCGAGGTGAGCCAGCTGATGGGAGTAGATGTTGGTGGTGCCTGACTCTCGGAGGCTGTCGAGGAGACGACGGTATAGGCTGAGCCTTCCCACCGTCTTGCGGGAGACTGCTGGCTTTCCTGCCGTTGTCACTGAATCACCGACCTGCCTCTAAGCGCGCGGGCGCGCGGGTGCATCTTCGTCGTGAATTTCGTTATTGCGATATCGTTACCGTGATAACACCGTTACGTGTTTCACAATTTACTCTTTCTGGGTATCAACGTCAACGTCAGATAAACGACGTTTTCGACGAGGGCTCCGCGGGAAATACCCGGATCAGGCACAGTAGCCACACAAAGCGTCATCGTCAAGCACGCGAAGGAGGAGTCATGAAGCACACGATCTTCGGCATCCACATCTCCCACCGCACCGAGAACGTTCCCGCGCTGCAGGCCACGCTCACCAAGTACGGCTGCAACATCCGGACGCGCTTGGGCATTCACGATGCGGATGCCACCAGCTGCTCGCCGAGCGGCCTGGTGCTGGTGGACGTCTTCGGTCCCGAGACCGAGGAGTTCTACCGCGAACTGCAGGGTCTGAAGGGCGTCGGCCTGCAAAGGATGGATTTCGCCGACTGATCTCCAAGCAGGTGCACGACGGTGTGAGGCGAGGCAGCTAACGACGAGGCCTCTCCGGCGCCGAGAGGACTGCAGAAGGAATACAAACGATTACAACCTACATGAGGGAAAGACGAGACTGAAGATGTCAATACAGATGGGCAGACCCGCAAGAAGATCACGCTACCCGTTAGGCGTGGTAGCGACGGCCGCGGCGCTCGTGCTGGCGTTCGGGCTGGTATGGATCGCGGGATGCGGGTCGTCCAGCACCGAGACCACTGCGACCACCGTCGCCGCCACGACCACGAGCACGTCCGAGGCGACCACCACGACCACGGGCGCCACCACCACGGCCAGCACGGTGGCCAAGTTGGACAAGCTGACCCTGGTAGCCCCTCCCGGTCCTATGGCTATCCCTTTGGCGTACATGACGGTCAACGACAAGCTGGCCGACGTGGCCGAGGAGACCGAGTTGATGGTCTGGGAGAACGCCGACCAGCTCAAGGCCATGGTGGCCGGTGGGCAGGGGGATTTTGTGACTATCCCCTCCAACACCTCGGCCATCTTCTACAACAAGGGCCTCAAGATGAGCCTGCTGGACATCTCGGTGTGGAACATCACCTATCTGATCACCACCGACCCTGAGGTTGCCAGCTTCACCGACATCAAAGGCCAGTCGCTGGTTGTGGCTTTCCAGGGCAGCGTGCCCGACGTCATGTTCCAGTACATCGCTACGAAGGAAGGGCTCGATCCCCAGAAGGACTTCGAGCTCCAATACGCCACCGACCCCACCCAGGCCGCCCAGTTGCTGCTGTCGGGAAAGGTGAAGAACGCCGTGCTGAGTGAGGCGCTGGCCACCGCGGCCATCACGCAGAGCCGGTCGACGGAGACGCCTCTCTACCGGGCGCTCGCTTTCGACAAGGCCTGGGCCCAGGCGGCAGGCGGATCGGCTCTCAGCCCCATCGCCGGCACGGTGGCCACGCCCAGCGTGATGGACAAGCCTGAGGTGGTGGCGGCCTTCCTGCGGGAATACGAGGCGGCGGTGGAATGGATGCTCGCCAATCCCGAGGAAGCGGGTGCGCTTGTGGAGACCGAGCTCCCGCAGCTGGGGCTGAAAGCTCCACTGATGACGGCCTCGCTTCAGAACATCACCTGGAAGTTCACCCCGGCGGCGGATGCCCGGGCGAGCCTGGAGGCCTTCTACACAGCTTTGTCGGAGCTGTCGCCCGAGGTCATCGGCGGCAAGCTACCCGACGATGGATTCTACTACGCCCCGTAAGGGGCTCCGAAGCGCCGCTGGGCCTCGAGCCTCGGTAGCGCGGCGCACGCGACTGCTGTACGCGGCCGCGGGGGTAGCTGCCATCCTGGTGGGATGGCAGCTACTCTCTTTGGTGGTGAGCCCGGTCTTCGTGGCCTCTCCGGCGGAAACCGCTAGAGCTCTCGCCCGGCTGGCCTGGGAGGGTACGCTCTGGACTCAGCTGCTCATCACGCTCAAGCGCCTGGTGATCGGTCTGGCGATCGGGGCCGGGGTGGGGTTGATCCTGGGCGTCCTGGCCGGTCTGGAGCCCCGGCTGCGTTCGTTCCTCGAGCCCCTGCGCTGGGTAGGCATGACCATGCCGGCGATCATCATCATCGCTCTCGCCATGCTCTGGTTCGGTCTGGGCGACTTCACAGTCATCTTCATGGTGGCCGCGATCGTCGTTCCGACTATGTACGTGAACACGGTGGCGGGAGTGCTGGCCCTCGATCGCCGTCTGGTGGAGATGGGGGGCGTCTACCACTTCCCCCGTAAGCTGTTCCTCACCGAGGTCTATATGCCGGGGATCGCTTCTCCGGTCATGGCTGGGCTGACCCTGTCCACCGGCATCGCCGTGCGGGCGGTGGTGTTGGGAGAGGTCCTCGGCGCCATGGACGGGATCGGACATGCCTTTTCCCGCGCGATGAGCTATCTGGAGACCTCGGAGTTGTTCGCCTGGATCGTGGTGCTCCTCGCCCTGATGGCGGTGGTCGAGTTCGGCGTGCTCCGCCCTCTCAAGAGACGGGTCATGCGCTGGAGGAAGGTGGCCGAATGAGGCGGGTGGTCTGATGAGGCGGCTGGTCTGATGATCACGTTCGAGCACGTGAGCAAGGCTTTCGATTCGCTCAAAGTCTTGGACGATCTCTCGCTCCACATCGCCGCCGACCAGATAGTGGGGGTAGTGGGCCCGTCCGGGGTGGGCAAGACCACCATCCTCAAGCTGATCACGGGCATCGTGCTACCCGACGCAGGCACGGTGCGTGTGGCCGAAGGCTCTGTGGGCTACGTCTTCCAGGAGCCGCGGCTGCTGCCCTGGCGCACCGCCCTCGACAATGTGGCCGCCCCTCTGCGGGCCCAGGGGTTGGATAAGAAAGAGGCCCGCTCCGCTGCCGCCCGCTGGTTGGAGCGGGTGGAGTTGGACGGCTTCGAGCACTACCATCCTGCGGAGCTCAGCGGGGGGATGGCTCAGCGGGTGTCCATAGCCCGGGCCCTTGCGGCCGAGCCCCGCATCCTCCTCATGGACGAGCCCTTCAGCAACATGGACGTGACCCTGAAGGGGTCGCTCATCGCCATCCTGCAGGGGATCATCAAGGAGCGTCAGACGACTGCGGTGTATGTCACTCACGAGCTTACCGAGGCCCTCCAGTTGGCCGACCGGATCGTGGAACTTACCCCCGATCACCGGCTGCGCGAACTCGATCTGAGCGACCGCGGGGCGGTGGCCAGGGAATGGCTGGCGACGACCCTGGGCGGGCTTAAGGTCTGAGGGCGTTCCAAGCCGCGCTGATGCCCTCCGCGCAGGAGGGTCGACCCGGCACTCGCGCTCTCCGCGCGCACTCCCACCATGCGCGACTGCTGCGCTCGCGAGCACCGGGTCGACCTAGTCAGTGCGGTCACCAGCGCCGCTTGGCCCGCTAGAATGGGGTCGATAACGTGCTGCAGATCTGGGGACGGAACGGAGGTTGCGACAGCGTGATCACCGTCGAAGAGGTCGTCGCGGAACTCCGATCCCGGAGCGACGAACAAGCTCTGGCCGGCATGGCCCGCTATGGCATCAAGGTAGATGACGCTTGCGGCATACCCGTCCCGGAAGTGCGTGCCTTGGGGAAGCGGATCGTGAAGGAGCTGGGGCGGCGTGATCCCGCCAGGCATGTCTTTGCCCTCGAGCTGTGGGATACGAGGATCCACGAGGCGCGTCTACTTGCCGGCCTGGTGGATCTTCCCGAGGTGGTCACCGAAGAGCAGATGGACACCTGGGTGCTGGGTCTCGACTCCTGGGATGTCTGCGATCAGCTCTGCAACAACCTGTTCGTCTACACGCCCTACGCCTGGAAGAAGGCTCTCGAGTGGAGCAGCCGGGAGGAGGAGTTCGTCAAGCGGGCCGGATTCGTTCTGATGGCGACCCTGGCGGTGCACGACAAGGAAGCGCCCGATGACCGCTTCCTGCCGCTGCTCACCGCGATCGAGCGGGAGGCTGCCGACGGGCGCAACTTCGTCAAGAAGGCGGTCAATTGGGCCCTTCGGCACATCGGCAAACGGAGCCCCTACCTACACGGACAGGCGGTGGAGACGGCGCGCCGCATCGCCGCATCCGGGAGCCGGGCCGGTCGCTGGGTGGCGTCCGACGCCCTCCGCGAACTGGAAGGCGAAGCCGTGCGGCGCCGACTGGGGTTGTAGAGCCATACCCGGGTCGACCCCGCGCACGTTGGCAGCAGTCGCGCCTAGTGGGTACGCGCGCGGAGAGCGTGGGCGCGGGGTCTACCACTCACGCGCCAAGATTCAACCTCTGTTGTAGAGACCGCCGCGCCCTCTTCTCCTAGCATCGTCCCCATCAGCAACGCGATCGTGGGGAGGAACGATGTTCGAGAAACAGGCGTGGATGCAGCGGGCGGGCGAGTATCCGCAGTCGGACCACGAGTATTTCAACCTGCTGGCCCGCGCGGTGTTCTCGGCGGGATTGGGACCCAAGGTGGTCGAGTCCCGCTGGAAGGAGATCGGCGTCGCCTTTCACGGGTTCGATCCGGTCAAGGTCCAGCAGATGGACGAGGCCGACGTGGGCCGGCTGCTCTCCGACCCGGCGGTCATCCGCAATCGGCGCAAGATCGAGGCCGTCATCAAGAACGCCGGTACCTTTCTGGAGCGGGCCAAGAAGCACAAGAGCTTCCACGCCTATCTCGGAAAACTGGGAGCGGCCACCGATCTGGAGCCGGTCGCAGACGAACTGGCGCAGACCTTCACCCACCTGGGTAGGACCTCGGCCCTGTTCTTCCTCTTCAGCGCCGGTTGGCGCCCGCGCGAAGCGGCGGAGGGGTGAGGCGCGGGCGTTGAGGATGTCCGACGTCTCAGGCCGGCCTCTCAGTGCGGATCGCGGGGCAAGGGTGGGCGGCGTGGGTTTGCCCGCGGGGCAAAATGGCTAGAAGAAGAACGACGGAGAACATCGATGCCGCTTCACCCGGTCAGAGGCGAAAGGGGGCCCCCATGGACCCGGAGATTCTTCGCGAGTACGAGGTCAAGCTCGGTGACTGGCTTGCTCAGGGTTACCAGATCATGGCCGACGATGTGGACGGCGAGCTGCGGCTGACCGTCCACTACGTCTCCCGGGAAGGGGGGCCGGGGAGTGAACGGGAGCAAGAGTACTGGCCCATGAGTGCTCAGATCGTCCAGATGCTGGCCGACAATGGCGTCCCGATCTCGCACGCGCTGGCCGGTCCTCGTCCGTGGGCGGGTCCCCATCCAGAAGAGGAGTAGAGGGCGGGATCCGGTCCGGCGGCGGCGCAAGATGGTGAGGGATGGTATCTTTTCGCCTGCACGTCATCACCGGGGCTGTGTCAGGACCGCGTGGGTCTCAGGGGGGCGCCCTCGCTGCCGGCCGGTCTTCAGGAAAGGAGAGCTCCCTTGTCTCGAGAAGTTGTGATCCTCAGCGCCGCCCGCACGCCCGTAGGGCGCTACCTTGGCACCTTGGCGGCGATCCCGGCCTCCAAGCTTGGTGCGATCGCGATCGCCGAAGCCATCAAGAGGGCGGGCATCGACGTCACTGAGGTCGAAGAAGTGATCATGGGCAACGTGCTGCAGGCCGGACAGGGCCAGAATCCCGCCCGTCAGGCCTCTCTGGCCGCCGGCGTCCCCGAGGACGTCCCCGCCTGGACCCTCAACATCGTCTGCGGTTCGGGTATGAAGACCGTGCACTGCGCGGCTCAGGCCATACAGACCGGCGACGCTGAGGTCATGGTGGCGGGCGGCATGGAGAACATGAGCATCGCCCCCTACCTGGTCCCGCAGGCCCGCCAGGGTTACCGCATGGGTGACGGCGTTCTGCAGGACGAGATGGTCCTGGACGGCCTGCAATGTGCCATCGGTCAATACCACATGGGCCTCACGGCCGAGAACGTGGCCGAGAAGTACGGGATCACCCGCGAGATGCAGGATGAGATCGGTTACCGGAGCCAGGTGAACGCGGCTGCGGCTATCGCCAATGGCAAGTTCAAGACCGAGATCGTGCCGGTCGAGATCCCCCAGCGCAAGGGCGACCCCATCATCTTCGACACCGACGAGCACGTCCGCGCTGAGACCACCCTCGAAGGGTTGGCCAAGCTCAAGCCCGCCTTCAAGAAGGACGGCACCGTCACGGCGGGTAACGCCTCCGGCATCAACGACGCCGCCGCCGCCCTCGTGGTCAGCTCGCGTGAATGGGCCGAAAAGAAGGGCATCAAGCCCTTGGCGACTCTGGTGGCCTACGCCACCGCCGCGCTCGACCCCGCCTACATGGGGATGGGCCCCTACTATGCGACTGGAAAGATCCTGGCGAAAGCCGGCATGACGCTCGACCAGATGGACGTCATCGAGGCCAACGAGGCCTTCGCAGCTCAAGCCGGCGCCGTGGCGCAGGAGCTGGGCCTCGACATGAGCAAGGTGAACGTCTACGGCGGCGCGATCGCCCTGGGGCACCCCATCGGGGCCTCGGGCGCGCGCATCCTGACCACCCTCATCCATGCTCTCAAGCAGGAGGGCGGCACCTACGGCCTGGCCACCATGTGCATAGGCGGCGGCCAGGGTATCGCCACCATCGTCAAAGTCTGAATCTAGGAGGAGTCACGTGAAAGAACGCGTGGAAGAAGCGCTGGATCTCATCCGCCCCGCCCTGCAGAACGACGGCGGGAACGTCGAGTTGATCGACGTGGACGAAGCCGCGGGCATCGTCAAGGTCAAGCTGGTCGGGGCCTGCGGTAGCTGTCCCATGTCGCAGCTGACCCTGCGCATGGGGGTCGAGCGGGTGCTGAAGGAGCAGATCCCCGAGATCACCGAAGTGGTGGCCGTCTAGGACTTGAGCCGAGTGACCATGCCGGTCGCCTCGTCGAACTCCTTCTTGAGGTAGGTCAGCTTCTCGGTTGCGGCCGAAAGGCTCTCGAGCCTTTCGGCCGTGGCTTTGGCTCTCAGCGATGTTTCCTCGATGCGAGGCCCTAGCTCCTGGACTCGGCGTGTCACTTCCCGCACCTGGTCCATGGAGCCGATTCCCGCCGCCTGTGCCGCCTTTTGCAGGCGTCTGGCTTGGACGGCGAGTACCACCAGCCCGGCGATGATGAGGGCACACCCCACGCAGATCATGATGATCATGGGCCACATGGGCCCATTCTACCCGACCCAGGGCACTCCGATGCGTGGTTGTATGACGAAACGGCGAATAGCGGACAAATTCGTCCTCTCGCTCAGATGGGAGATCTTGATCACGTCCCCGGTACGCGGGGCGTGGACGAAGAGGTCGTTACCCAGATAGATACCCACATGGTGGACCGGCAACCCGAACGCGAGTAGGTCGCCGGGCTGGATATCGCCCGGATCAACCGGGTAGCCCATCTGCGCCTGGTAGCCGGAATAGTGGGGCAGATCCACCCCGTGCTGCGCATAGACGTAGCGGGTGAACCCGGAGCAGTCGAAGCCGGTGGAGGGCCGGTCGCCCGCCCAGACATAGGGGATGCCCAGATAGGTGGCCGCCGTCTCCATGAATTGATTGAGGGTGAGGTCAGCTGTGAGGGGCAAGGGCCCGGCGTAGCGCTGGCCGCCGTTGATGAGGTTCTGCAGGGCCTGCCGGATCCTCTCCTGCTCCTCGAGCTGACGCTGGCGTTCCTGCTCGATGAGCGCGGCGATCTGGCTGTCAATGCCGGTCAGGGCCTTCTGCCGCTCGTCCAGCTTGGCTTGGATACCCCCCCGCACGTCGTCGATCTGGCGACGGACGCTCAGCTGCTCGCGCTTGTGCTCGTCGATCTCCTTGAGGAGAATGTCCAGCTTGTCGGTGCTCTCCTGGAGATCCTCGACCAAGTCCCGGTCCTGCTCGGCCAAGGTCGAAACCAAGCGTATGCGGTTGAACAGGTCTTCCACCCCGTCCGCGAGAACGAGCATCTGCAGGAGCTGGTCGCGACCCCCCGCTTTGTAGAGGGCGCAGATGCGTTCCTCGAACCTCTCCAGGCGCTCGGCGTGATCGGCCTCGGCATCCCTTAGCTGCCGGCGCAGGTCGGCCATGCTCACGTTCAACTGGTCGAGCTTCACCGACAGCTGGTTGTACGATTCGGTGCGCTGCTCCAGTTCGGTGTCGAGAGCGTCGATCTCGGCTTGGACGAAGCCGGCCTGGATGGCCAGGGAGTCGACCTGGGAACCGACGGCTCCAAAGAGCTGGACCGGCCGGGTGTCAGAGGGCACCGCCGCTGCCGGGGAAGCTCCCAACCCGAGGAGGATGGTGGCGCCGAGGAGGGCGGACAAGACGAGGACGAAGGCGAAGGTGGAGGGGGTTGCGGTCCGGGCGCGTGCGCGGACACGGGCGGGCAAGCCCAAGCGTCTACTGCGAGTGTGGCTGGTAGCCATCAGTGCACGCACGACCCTTCTTCTTTTGTCTGCATGGAATTATCGGCAGCAAGCGGCAATTACTTGCGCGATTCGTCGCAATGCCGGTACGTCCTTCTTCTGACGCCTCATCATACTAGGATGTGACCGTCTGCGCCGGGCTCGTACCAAGGGCGGAACTTGGCGCGCGGCGGACCGCCGAGCGCTCTCAAATGGCGGGGGCATCCCCGGGCGCCGGCCTGCCCGTTGGGACTGTCGCCCCCGCACGAGTCTGCCGCGGGGCGCGGCGCGCCGCGCCCGGGCGCTATGCTATACTCCGTCCCTCAAGCGGCGCGGGGTGGAGCAGTCCGGTAGCTCGTCGGGCTCATAACCCGAAGGTCGCAGGTTCAAATCCTGCCCCCGCTACCTCACAAAGCCCC
>Ga0209254_10005861_pt1 | contig 11302 bp, 11 predicted proteins | sample FrelakmetDIP11DI_FD_187148 | JGI IMG/M metagenome (GOLD analysis project Ga0209254, IMG submission 187148) | Freshwater lake sediment microbial communities from the University of Notre Dame, USA, for methane emissions studies - DIP11 DI (SPAdes)... | ecosystem: Environmental > Aquatic >... | reverse complement strand
GGCAGCCGACGGCCTTCAGGCTGCACATGGCCGGTGGAGTGCTGGCGCCCGTCATGGTCCTCGTGCACTCCGGAATCCACCTCCATGCGCTCGCGCCCATCCTTGCGACGCTGGCCATGCTCGCCGTCAGCCTGAGCGGCGTCGTTGGCAAGACCGTCCATTTCTTCGCCGTGCGGAAGCTCCGGGAGGAGCGCAAGGATCTGGCTACCGCCGGCCTGACCGCGGAAGAAATCGAGGACCGGCTGGAGGCACTCGCCGGGGCGGCCGAGACCTTCCGCGTGTGGCAGTTCCTGCACGCGCCGATGACAGTGATTTTCCTGGCAGCGCTCGGCGCGCACGTGACCGGCGTCCTGTATTTCGGGGGGCCGTGAGTGGCGTCCTTTCTGCCGCTGCCGAAGACAGCCGGGCGGGTGGCCGCCGGCGTTGCGGTGGTCCTGCTGATGCTGCTGGCCTGGGGCTCCTGGCGGTTTCCTGCCGCGATCTGGGCCCCCGGCGACCTCAGTCGCGCCCATGCGGATGTCGAGCGGTGCCGGGACTGCCACGAGCCCTTTGTCGGGATCACGGCCGGTGCGTGCCTGCACTGCCACACTGACGGGGAGTTCGCCCGTCATGCCGCGGTCGGGATAGCCGACCTGCACCGGCCGTTTCTCGACGGCAGTCGCGATTGCATGGACTGCCACACCGAGCACCGGGGTGCCCTGGCGGCCATTACCGTGGGGGGCTGGGAGAACCCCCACGGTGAGTTCGTGTTCAGGGCAACCGGGGCTGATTCCTGCGGCGACTGTCACGATAGCGCCCTGCTTGAATCGAGTCCTCCGGCCCTGCTCGACAACGATCGGGTGCGGGACCTGTATCGCGAAGGCGAGGGTGCGCACCGCCGTGGCCGCAGTGCCGACTGCCTGCGCTGTCATCGTGGCGGCCGAATGGAACCGGACGAGGGTGGCGACGACGACTAGGTCCCGGTTCCCCGGCCGGAAACCGGTCAGTAACCCCTCGCCGTGTCCACCACCGACAGCAGCCGCTCTCCCGCCACATACCGCCGCGTGTTCTCCTGGGCCAGCAGGAATACCCGGGCGAAGACCCGGTCCGACGTGGCGGCCACGTGGGGCGTGATGATCACGTTGGGCAGTTGCCAGAGCGGGTGGTCGGCCGGCAGGGGCTCCGGCTCGGTCACGTCCAGGCCGGCGCCAGCGAGCTGGCCGGATTTCAGCGCGGCCACGAGATCGTCCTGCACGACGCTCTTCCCCCTGCCCACGTTGATGAAATACCCGCCCGGCTTCATGGCGGCGAAGAACTTCGCGTCGAACAGGTTCAGCGTGGCCGGCAGCAGCGGCGTGCAGTTCACCACCACGTCGGCCTGGCCGGCGAGCCTCAGCAGTTCGTCAGGCTTGCCCACATAGTCGACGAAGGAGGGCTTCTCGGCGGCTGTCGCGCGCGTGGCGATCACCCGCATGCCGAGGCCATTGGCCCGCTCGGCCAGCTCCGTGCCGATGCCGCCGAGGCCCACCACGAGCATGGTGCGGCCCTGCAGCTCCCACATGGAGCGCATGGGGAACGCGGACTGGTCCCAGCGGGCCTGCTTCTGCTGCGGCAGCCAGGTGTTGAGGCCCCGCGTGAAGGCCAGCAGCATGGCCAGCGAGTGCTCGGCGATCTCCGGTCCCGAGATCCGTTGCATGTTGGTGACGACGATGCCCCGCTGGCGGACTTCCGGGATCTCCGAGCAGGGGCCGGCGCCGGCGGTGAACAGCTGGATCCAGCGCAGCCGCTTCCCTGCCGCGACGAGGTCGGGCTCGCAGAAGCCGATCAGTGCGTCCGCGTCGGCGATCAGGGCCAGTGCCGCGGCTTCGTCCTTCGCGGCGACGAACTCGACGCCGGGTGCGGCCTGCTGGAAGCCGGCCAGGCGGGTGGGGGACTCGGCGCGGACCACGATGCGGTCGGGCCTGCGCCAGCCTTTCGTCTCGCGGACGGGCTTTTCCGCTTCCCTGAGGCCCAGTTCGGCGATCATGCTGGCGACGGCCGGATTGAGTTCGTTCGACTGATCGGCAGCGAAAGCGGCAACAGGAACCGCCGCCACCAGCGCTGCCCAGGCGAGAATCAGGGATCGTGTGGTCATGGTTGCGCGCCTTCGATCAGTTCGAGCCACTCGCCGGCGTTGCCCTCGATCACGGCCACCCGGCGGCCACCGTAGGGCAATCCCCCGGCCCTGCGCGGTGGAGCGCGCATCGGCACCGGCACGTCCTCCAGGTCCCGCACGAGGAAGCTCACCATCGACATGCCGGGCGGCAGGTGCCCGTCCCGTCTTTGGCGAGGCTGCACACCGGGCGGGTACTGGTCCATCTCCACCAGGAAGGAGCGCCCCGGGATGCGCGCGATCGACGTCGGGAACACGGTGGAAGGCGGGACGTTGCACCCGTGGGCGAGGATGGTGTTGATGAACGGCATCCGGTCCATGACCCGGTGGCCGAGCGTGCCGCCGTAGAACGCGTGCATCGTCTCCGACGAGGGGCCGCCGACGGTCACGATGAACACCCGGTCCACCGGCGAGCGGGCGCCGTGGAGGCCGTAGCGGCTGCCGCCGGGCAGGATGCGGGTGAAGTAGATCAGCTCGCCGGAGGGGCCCACCACCTGCATCGCCCGGGGTGCACGGGGCCTGGGGTAGAGGTCGCCGGGGCCGCCGAGCACCCGGAACGGCGAGCCGCGGAAACGGAGGGCAAGGGCGTCCACGTCCAGCACCAGCAGCTCGGTGGCGTTCCAGCCGAAAGTCATGGGCGGGCCGTAGCCGCCGGGGTCGGCTGTCTCGACGAACCGTATATAAGAGTCCTGGCCGCTGGCGGGGCCGAGCGTGCAGTAGCGCCGGCCTGCGGCGGCGGGCGCGCCCCATGCGGCGCAGAGGTCGGCGCCAAGCTCGCCCCGCTCCGCAACCCGGTAGCCCAGGTACTGGGTCCAGGCGGCAACCACCGGGTCCAGTTCCGGCACGCAGTGCGTGACGACGGCAACGTGCCGGAGCAGCTTGGCGCGCTCCTCGAGCCCGGAGTACTCGGTCGCCGTCTCGGCGCCGCCGACGGTCGCGTTCACGGTCTCATACCCTTGGCGGATCCCAGCGCAGCGGCTCCTCGTCCATCAGCGCGATCTGCTCGCGCAGCGCCAGCACGTGCTCGTCCCAGTAGCGCCGGCCGCCGAACCAGGGAAAGGCGACCTGGAACGCCGGGTCTTCCCAGCGGCGGGCGAGCCAGGCGGCGTAATGCATGATGCGCAGCGTGCGCAGGGCCTCGATCAGGTTCAGCTCGGCGCCGTCGAACTCCCGGAACTCGGTGTAGCCCGCCAGCAGCTCGGCGAGCTGCGGCGTCTGCTCGCGGCGGTCGCCGGACAGGAACATCCACAGGTCCTGAACCGCCGGTCCCGTGCAGGTGTCGTCGAAGTCCACGATGTGCAGGATCTGGTCAAGCACCAGCACGTTGCCGGGGTGGAAGTCGCCGTGCAGGCGCAGCTCCCGGGGATCACCCGCCCGTTCGTAGCAGTGCTCCACGCGGTCGAGGGCGGCGTCGCAGACGCTCTCGTAGGCGGGGCGGATGTCGTCGGGGATGAAGCCTGTGTCGAGCAGGTATTCCCGGGACGTTTCGCCGTAGGAGTGAATCGAGAGGTGGGGCCGGTGCTGGAAGGAAGCGCGCTGCCCGCACAGGTGGATGCGGGCCACGAAGCGGCCCAGCTGGCGCAGCAGCTGCAGGTCGTCGAGCTCCGGCGCGCGGCCGCCGAAGCAGGGGTAGACGGCGAAGCGGAACGCGCCCCGGTGATGGAGCGTCCGGCCATCCCGGTCGAAGGGAGCGGCCACGGGAATTTCCTCGGCAGCGAGCTCCAGCGTGAAGTCGTGCTCCTCCTGGATGGCCGCGTCGGACCAGCGGCCGGGGCGGTAGAACTTGGGGACCACCGGCGACCCGTCCTCGATCCCGACCCGGTACACCCGGTTCTCGTAGCTGTTCAGGGTCAGCAGGCGGCCGTCGCAACGGAAGCCGAGGCTTTCCACCGAGGACAGGATGTCGTCGGGCGACAGGTCCTGGTAGGCGAGGGTGTCTGCGGCGGTATTCACGGTCCTGCCCGCGACGGTGCTGCCCGCGGCCGCACTAGCCGAGGACCTCGAAGAATTCCAGCCACACGCCGTCTGGCGAGCACACCGGCGCGAGGCGCACGCGGCCGTAGGGCTCGAGGGCCAGTTCCGTCACCGGGCGGGCGGGGAGGATGCCCTGGCCGCGCAGGCGGTCCAGGTGCGCCGCGAGGTCCGTGACGCCAAAGCGCAGGGCCATGGCACCGAGATTCGGCGGCTTGGCGCGCTCCGAGAAATCCCGTCCAGGCTGGGCGCCGTCCCAGCCGATGAGCTCGATGGACCCGAGGTTCTCGCCCTGCGGGTGCACGATCGCCGTCCTGATCGCCTTCACGCCGCGGAATGCTGCGAGGTCGGCCAGCAGCGTCAGCCCCGGGTTATCGCCCTGCCACTCGACCTCCATCCAGGGCTTGAAGCCGAGCTTCCCGACGAAGAACTCCCGGGCCCTGTCGAAGTTGCGGACGATGATGGCGGCATTGAAGACGTGGGTGAGCTTTGGCGCGGGTATCGCGAGCGGAGGCTTGAGCTGCTCGATGATGGACAGCACCATGCCGTCGGGTCCGTGCTGGTGCACCTCGTTCACGGCCAGGTCGCCGAAGTCGAAGCCGTGGACGCCGCGCACGGTGGGCCAGCCGGCATCGCCCAGGGCGCGGGAGAGCGCGGCATCGTCGGTGGAGCGCGTGTAGAGCAGCCACAGGCCGCCGGCTTCCCACGGACGGGCGTCGAGCGGGCGGATGGGCTGCTGGGGCACGTCGCTGATGCGCGTGAAGCGCAGGTAGCCGTAGGGCATGGACGGCACGTGCAGCAGCTGTTCCTCGACCTGCGCCCCCGGCTTCAGCCCCCATGCCCTGGGCAGTTCCGGAGCGCCCGGACCGGCATGGAGCAGCTCCCAGCCCCCGGCCGTCAGGAGGCCGTCAACCTTGCCGAAATGACTGACACTCACGACCACTTCGGCGAAGCCGGTGTAGCTGTCCCGGGCAGGGTTGTTGCGGTTCGCTGCCATGCCGGGGATGGTAGCAATATCGGCCTGGCAAGTACGGCCGAGGGGATCGGTCTGCTATCCTTTGCGCCCGATTTCCGTGGACGCATGCCGATGGCCGAGCAACCTCTCGATCTCGAACTGAAGATGGAGGAGAACGACCTCTATCAGGAAGAAATCTTCACCGACCGCAGGGTCGGCACGATCCAGCGCCTCACGCCCATCGACCGCACCGGCAAGCCCGATCCCGCCCGACCGGTGCTCTACGTCGGGCAGACGCAGCTGATGTCCCGCATGGGCGCCTTGCCGCTCAGTTTCGAGATTCCCGGCGACTCACTGGAGCAGGCGATACAGAATTTCGCCACCGCGGCCAATGGGGCACTGGTCGAGACCATGCAGAAGCTCGAGGAGATGCGCCGCGAGCAGGCGTCGTCGCTGATCGTCCCGGATGCCGCAGGCGGCTTCGGCGGTGGCGGCGGTCTCGGCGGTGGCGGCGTGCCGGGCGGCGGCCGTCTCCGCCTGTAGGAGCGCCGACCGACGCGATCGGTTTCCGTCGCGCCTCAAGGCGCTCCTACGGGCCGGCGCCTTTCCTGCCCAGCTGTCGGGCACCCCAGCGGAGCATCCGCACCTGCCGTGAGAACCGGCGGCAGCCGCCGCAGATCGCCAGGTGCAGTCGGACGCGGAGTCGCTCCGCGACCGACAGCCGCGCATCCATGGCCCGGGAGACCAGCGCCGAGATATCCCGACAGGTATCCAGCTTCAGCTCCTTTCCGACATCCAGCCCCGCTCCACGCACTGGCGCAGGCGCAACCGGGCCCGGTGCATGAGCACCCAGTAGTTGGACTGGCTCAGGCCCAGATCCTTACAGATGTCCCCGGGTTCGAGTTCCATGATTTCCCGGAGGGCAAAGACCCGCCCGGACTGGCCCGCCAGGCCCTTGAGGCAGGCCTCGAGCACGGCCAGGAAGTCCTCCTGCCGGAGGCTGCCCTCGGGATCGGACCAGACGGCCGGCTGCGTTGCCCAGTGACCGTCGCGGGCGAAGAGCCTGTCGAGCAGGTCCGCGTCGCCGTCCGGGTCGTCGCCGGCGCCGCTCACCGGCAGCGGTGTCTCCCGGGTCATGCGCCGGTAGTGGTCGATGATCTGGCGCTTCAGGATGCCGATGAGCCAGGTGGTCGGCGACGCATCACCGCGAAAGCTGTCCAGCGACTGGAGCGCAGCGACCAGCGTGTTCTGGACCAGGTCCTCCGCGACGGCGGTCTCACGGACCTGGAGTGTCGCGTAGCGCAGGAGCGCTGGCCGGTAGCCGGGCAGCTCATCGGCCGTCAGGCCGGCTGGGCGGGATGCCCGGGATTCACTCATGCGCGCCCCGCGCGGCGGGGTTGGGCGCCGCGTTGATGCAGTATAGCTGCCGGTTCACCAGCCAGCCCCGGGGCGAAGCGCCATGGTTCGCAGCATTCACCACCTGAACTTCATCGTCCGCGACCTGGACGCGGCGATCCCGGCCTGGGAGCGCCTGCTGGGCCTGACGGTTGCCCGGCGGGACGAACTCCCGGAGCGCGGCGCGATCGCGGCCCGCTTCCGTCTCGGCGACACCTGGCTGGTCCTGGTTCAGCCAACCCGGGACGACTCGGTGCCGACGCCTTTTCCAGCCCGGTACGGACCGGCGCGGACGGGTGGCAGGTGCGGGACCTGGACGCGGCGCTGGCGAATGGCGTCCCGCTGCAGTTCACGGAGCGGTAGGCGCTACAGGCCCAGCTTCGCCAGCTGCAGGGCCGCGGCCCGCGTGCGCGCCGCCTCGTATTCCGCCGCGAGCGCGGGACGCGCGGCATCCAGCGGCGGCTGGTCCCACAGCCGGTCGAAGAGGGGTGACGTGCGCATCCGGCCGTAGGGCTGCAGGCCCCGGCGGCGGATGTCCCGGAGCAGCGTCGCGGCACCCTGCTCGTCACCGCTCAGCATCGCGATCGCGATCTCCGCCGTGCCGAACCAGGCGTCGTTCCAGCCCAGCGCGCGCAACCGCTCGATCTCCCGGCGCGCAGCCGTGATCGCGGCAGGCAGGCCCGCGGCGTCCGCCCGGGCCTGGCTTTCCAGCGCGTAGGCGAGCGCCACCAGGCGCAGGGCCGGCGTGTCGTCCTCGCAGATTACCGGCAGGGTCTCGTTGGCCGCCGTCCGGAAGTGCTTCTGCGCTGCCGCCGGCTTGTCGTCCAGCAGTTCGGCGATGCCCAGCCACAGGCCGGTCCATTGCCGCGAGCAACCCTGGAAGGGAGCAGGAATCTCCGCGACCACCGCCGGACTGACCAGTTCCGCCGCCACCCGGCGCAGCGTGGCGGCATCGCGACGCCCGACGGCCAGGCTCGCTTCCAGGAACAGGCGCCGGGGCAGATCCATGGTGCCGCGATTCCCGGCAATCATCCGGCCGGCCTCGTCGAAGCGCTGCAGGTAGATCAGCGCCTCGATCACGGCATCGTTGAGGTAGGGCGCGGTGTCGACGCTGCCCGCGCGCCCGACCGCCAGGGCCAGCACCTCGTCGTAGCTGCCCCGCTCGAGGCTCACGTGCCAGAGAATCTTCTGCAGCTTCTCGTTGGGCGACAAGGTCAGCAGGCGCTGGCCTTCCTCCCGCGCGCGATCGAGGTTGCCGAGTGCGATGAGGGACGACAGGTAATTGACCTGCACTGCCGGGTTCAGCGGGTCGAGCTGGAGGGCGATCGCGAACGACTGGGCCGCCCGGGTCGCATCGCCCTGGCCGAGCCAGAGGACGCCGAGCCACATCTGGCCCGTGGCGTAGCCGGGCTGCAGGCTGACGGCCTTCTGGTACTCGGCCCGGGCGCCCTGCGGATCGCCGTTGCGCATCAGCACCATGCCGAGCGAGGCGTGGGCTTCCGCCAGGTCGGGGTCCAGGTCGAGCGCCTTCAACGCGTACTGGCGCGCCTTCGGCGTGACCTCAGCCAGGGACCGGTCCCCGTAGTCGTGCAGCAGCGACCAGGCGTCCGCCAGGCCCGAGTAGGCGAGGGCGTATTCCGGATCGCGGACGAGAGCCTGCTCGAAGTGGCCGATGGAGCGCTCGATGCTCTCCCGGGTGCGCTGGTTCCAGTAGTAGCGGCCCAGCAGGTAGGCGTCGTGGGCCTGCTCGTTGCCCGTCGCGGCGGCCGTCGGACTCTCGCCGGCCGCAATGGAGGGGGAGATCTGCCGGATGAGGGCGTCGGCCACCTCCGTCTGCAGCGCGAGCTTGTCGGTGACGGGTCGCTCGAAGCTCGAGGCCCAGATGGGGTAGCCGGTGCGGCCGTCCGTCAGCTGGGTCGTCACGCGGAGCTTTGCGTCCGCGATGCGCACGGTGCCCTCGAGCAGCGCCTCCACGTTCAGTTGCCGGGCGATCTCCCGCACGTCCATCGGTCTGTCGCGGAAGGCCACGGACGAGGTCCGCGCCGCCACCCTGAGGCCACTGACGCCGATCAGGGCGTTGCGGATGTCCTCGGCAAGTCCGTCGCTGAGGTACTCGTGCTCCGGATTGCCGCTGAGGTTGACGAGCGGCAGGACCGCGACGGAGCGGATCCTCGGGCCCGTATCCGGTGGCGCGGCGGCCGTGGCCACCGGATCGTCAGCCGTATCCACCACGACCTTGACGCCGTCGTCCCCGCCGAAAATCACGGCGAGGCCTACCACCGTGACGATGATCAGGCCGATGCCGAGGAGGGCGGAGCGCACCAGGTTCCGGGCCGTGCTGGCGGTCTGGCGGGCCGCCCGGGCGGCGCCCTCCACGGCCCGCTGGACGGGTGTCGGTGCAGTGACTGGCGTTCCGCCGTCAATGGCGGCGGGAGCAGGTGACGCGGCCGGCGCCGGCCCGCTGCCCAGGGGTTCCACGGGAACCAGCAGGCTGTAGCCGCGCTTGGGGATGGTCCGGATGAAGCGCCGGTCGCGGCCGGTGTCCCGCAGGACGGTGCGCAACTCGGAGATGCAGCGGGTGACCACGTCATCGGTCACCACGACGCCCCGCCAGACGTCATCCAGCAGCATCTCCCGGGTGACGACCTCGCCGGGGTGCCGCGCCAGGCACACCAGCACGTCCATCACCTTGGGCTCGATGTGCACCCGGTGGCTGCCCTGGGCGATGACCCCCTGGAGTGGGTGCACGTCCCAGTCGCCCACCCGGAAGCCGCGGCGGAGGGCGGCTTCGGTGGTTGGGTCGGGAGGGGGGCTGCCGGCTGTCATCGGGTGCGCGGAGGGCCTCGGGAGGGACGCGCAACTGTACCCCCGGGACGCCTGGGGGACCAGCGTCCCGGAGGTCGCAAGTACCTGAATTTCCGGGGCCCGAATATTTCCCGAAGGTTCCGGGAGCATAAGTGAGACAAGCCTCGGGATAAGTCCGCGAAGCCTCGGGATTCAGCCCCCCGACGTGCCGAGACTCCCTCACCCATCAGTCACGCGATGGGAGAGGCAACGTGCCACGTTCGACATGGGTCCTGATGCTGGCCCTGATTCTGTTTCTGGGGGCCCCCGGCGGTGTGGCCCGGGCAGTCGCCGCCCCGGCCGGGGGTGCTGGCCCCTCGGTCGTTGCCTACACGTCGGAACTCGACGCCGTGATCGCCGCCAGCTCCGCCGTCAACGTCCGATCCATCCGGGAGGACCGGGAGTTCCTCGGGGCGGTGCTCCGCCGGGGTGACGACTTCCACTACTCCGTCGTTCCCGGGCATGCCGGCGCGGACCGGATCCGGGCCCGGCTCACCGTTCCGGACGGCTTCGAGCTGGTCGCGCTCTGGCACACCCACGGTGCGGCGGCTCCCGAGCGCCGGTACTTCTCCATCGTGGATGCGAACCTGGTAGCCCGCACGGGGAAGCCGCTCTACCTGGCTGACTACACGGGGGCCCTCCGGGTGCTGACGCCCGGCGCACCCCGGCTCTCGGCCATCGCGGCCCGCCAGCTGGGCCTGCCCGGCCGCTCCGGCTTCGCGCGGGGCGAGCAGCTCCGCCGGCTTGACGGTGAACTGGTGCACATTCCGACGCGGACCGACTCCGCCCTGGCCGTCAGCAACTGACAATTTTTGTCCCCGGCCTTTACATAAGGATGCTGCTGCCGCGCTGGGCTGTGACCGGGTAGCGCTGGCATGACCCTTGCTACTCCCTGGGTGTCGGGAGGAGCAACAGGCCATGACAGTCCAGGTAATTCGGGATCACGACACGACCTGCGCGGGCGGGGACTTCCTGCGCGTGTACTGCCAGCGGCGCGACGGGTCGCCGGCAACGTTCGCCACGATCGAGCGCGTGTTTGGCGGGGAGATCCGCACGCGAACCTGGCACTTCCGCACCCTGCTCAGCAACGAGCCCATGGACGAGCAGATCGCCACCCAGTTCGCGGCGGCCTACGCGGAGCGCAAGAACATCCCGGTCGTCTACGTCGAGGTGGTGTAGATCAGAGGCACCGGGTTTGGCATCTGGGCATTTGCGCCGCTGGGCGGCGCAAATGCCCAGATGCCAAACCCGGTGCCTCTTAAGGCTTCCGGAAGAGCATGAAGTGCTGCTGCGGTAGCACGTCCTTCGTTTCGACCCACTCGAGCCCGACCGCCGTCATCTCCTTGCGGACCTGGGCCTGGGTCATCTTGTGCAGTTCGAGGATCGGCACGGACGGGTCCTCGCCCCGGTACTCGATCAGCACCACGCGGCCGCCGCTCCTGAGTCCCCGGACGATGCCCGTCATGACTTCCCGCGGGTGGGAGAACTCGTGGTAGGCGTCCACCATCAGTGCCAGGTCCACACCGCCAGCCGGTAGTCCCGGGTCCGTCTCCGTGGCGAGGATGGGCTCCACGTTCCGGATGCCGGCGGCCCTGGTCCGGCTGGCGACGATGTCGAGCATCTCCTGCTGGATGTCCACGGCGAGCACCCGGCCGCCGGGCACCCGGGCGGCGATCGGGAGGCTGAAGTAGCCCGTGCCGGCGCCGATGTCGGCGACCACGTCGTCGGCTGCCAGCGGCAGGTTGTCCAGCAGCAGGTCCGTGCGTTCCTCCGCCTCCCGCGTGGGCCGCTCGAGCCAGCCGGCGCCCGGGTGCCCCATCACGAAGGAGATCTCCCGGCCCAGGTAGACCTTGCCGATGCCGTCGGGGCTGGCGTCGGTCAGCGTGTAGACGCCGGTGGAGTCGCCGGCGACCGGCGCGGACGCGGGTTCCCTGGCGCAGGCGGGGAGGGCCAGGCTGATGGCCAGCAGCAGGGCGGTCAGACCCGGCGGGACGGGCAGGGCAGTG
>Ga0209254_10005860_pt1 | contig 11302 bp, 9 predicted proteins | sample FrelakmetDIP11DI_FD_187148 | JGI IMG/M metagenome (GOLD analysis project Ga0209254, IMG submission 187148) | Freshwater lake sediment microbial communities from the University of Notre Dame, USA, for methane emissions studies - DIP11 DI (SPAdes)... | ecosystem: Environmental > Aquatic >... | reverse complement strand
ATAGCCCTCCCCTGCATGCCACTTTTTCAATGAAGACCAATTGACCGGGTGCGAACGGGCAACATCCTTTGCCTGTTCCAAACACTGCTCATCCTGGTATTCATAATAGTTGAGCAGCCTGTCTTTGATGCAGTCCGTTGGGCTAAGCAGCTTTATAGTGCCTACAGCGGTCACCAGTTCTGCCACTTGGGAACGTTTTATCTGTTCGTGGCCCACCGCTAGCGGCGCGGTAGGAAACTCCAGGATCCACGGGGAATCTTTATGCGCGAAGTATCGAGTAGATCCTCTGGGTCTGAAGCCGATATTAGCCAACGCCGCTGCAATCGCTTTCTTGCGTGCGTAAGTCAGGTCGATGAAGTCCAGGTCGAACGAAGCAAAGCGTTCGTTGGTGTACACGCACACACACGAACCACCGACCAATACTACTTCGATCCCGGCTGTTGCCAGGGTCTCGACGACCAATGCCGCCATTTCGGCGCGAGTGAGTTGGCTGATTGCCATTACAGCGGTTTGCCGCTGCGTCGCGGACGCTTGCGTTTGTAGTGTAAATCGTCCTGCAGGTCTGGCGGACAGAAGCTGAGCGCCTTCAACAGTAGGTTCTGTACATCCTCGGAAAACGAATACCGTCGGTTGAAGCTATAGACCTTGGTGCGGCCAGACTTCTCTGACGTCAGTAGTCCATCTCGCTCCATGCGGGTGAGTTGACTCTGGCACGTAGACACACGCATTTCCCAGAAGTCCGAGATTTCTTTCGCGTAGCCCTTCTTGCGCGCAGCAAGAAACATTAACACCCGTTCAGCGCCCTCGCTCCCTAATACGGCTTCCAGCATAACCGGACCTCCTCCACTAATTACCGAGTATTTCGGTTATATTACCGATATATTCGGTATATTAGAAGGCTGGCAAATCAACATCTTGTATCAAGGGACCGAGCCTTTGTGGCCAGGTGTACCTACGCCGACTTCACAACAGCGGGCTCATCATGCCCACCGTGTTATTCCACAGACGACGCCACAGCGACCAGGCTGCTACATCTGCGATACTGACTTGCCGTGATGCGGCAAGATAGGCCCGCTGGCGGTTCTGCAGCTCGCCGGTCAATGCCTTGTCGAACAACAGGATGTTGTTCTCGTAGTTCAGATCAAAGCTGCGCCGGTCCATATTCGCCGAGCCGATCAGCGTGATGTCATCGTCCACAGTCACCGACTTGGTGTGCAGCAGGCCGCCTGAAAACTCATACAATTTGACTCCGGCTTCCAGCAGCTCCTCGTAATAGCTGCGACTGGTGGCCGCAACCTGCCAGGAATCGTTTTTTGCTGGCAGAATGAGGGTGGTAGCGACACCGCGGTGTGCGGCGGCACACAGAGCCGCCTGCATGGACTCCTTGGGGACGAAATAGGGCGTGGTAATGGTTAGCGTACGGCGCGCTGCATGCATCAGGGTCTCAAACGTCTCGGGCATGGCGGAGTCGCGCACCGTCGGCCCCGTGGCAATCACCTGCGCGGTGAACCCCGGACGTGTTACGTGAATGTCCTGCTCAAGGATATCGCGAATGTCCTCATCGACGCTGGTCATCCAGTCACCGATGAAAACGTGCTGGTTCTGCCTGGCGATCGGTCCCTCAAAACGCATCAGTACATCTACCCAGGGCGCGAACTTTGGTTTTACCCGGAACTCCGGATCCGCGCAATTCTGGCTGCCGCAGTAGGTGATCCGGTTGTCGATAACGACGATCTTGCGATGATTGCGCAGGTCAATACGGCCGCGGACGACGCGCATCAGCAGATGACCGATGCGCAATGCCTCGGCAACCTGGACACCGGCGTCCCGCATCTCCTTCCAGCTCTTCGAGCGAATCATGGCGCGCGAGCCCAATCCGTCTGCCATGGCGCGGCAACTTACGCCGCGGGCGGCGGCGCGCTTGAGCGCTTCAACTACCTTGCGGCCATTGTTGTCTTCCAGCCAGATATAGAAAATGAGGTGGATATGGTCCACAGCTGCATCCATATCCGCCACGATGGTATCGATCGCGCTGTTGGAGTCCGCCATCAGGTGTGCCGAATTGCCGCCAACCGGCGCAAAGCCGTTGATGGTTTCGCCCTGGCGGAACAGGGGTTCGCTGCGTTCGGGTATCGCTGGCTGCAACCAGCTATGGTGCATTGACTGCGCCGGAATAGCGGGTGGCATGGTCGCAAGCGCATCGGCAGCGCGCTCGGCGCGTTTGCGGCCGATATTGGTCTCACCAAATAAAATGTACGCCCCAATGCCTACTATCGGTATAACGGCGATGGTAACCACCCACGCGACACGTGACTCCGGGTCGCGATGCGGACGCAGGATAGCTCGCACCATAAACGCCAGATGGAGCAGTACTACTCCTGCGTAGACTGCCGTCGTCCACATTTAGCTGGCCCTCAATATTAACTCCTGCATACCATACCACGACCGATACGGCCATTTAACCACCATTAAGTACTGCGGTCTTTTGCGGCAAAAAGCAAAAGTGTTACAAGAAAAAACCAGCCTTGCGGGAGTATCTAAAGAAAAATGGTGACGGGAGCTATCACCCCGGGTGAAATGAAAATCAATTTGGCGAACCAGTTTTAAGGGCAATCTTTGTGAACAACAAGGACGCAACTGAGATATGGTAGCTACGGGTGGACTTAACGGGCCGGCCACCCGGCACCGACCCCAGCATTATGAATCGTGCTGGAGATTTTAAACCGATTGATTTTATTAACTTAAATCCGAACACCCATAGCGCATTTTGCACCACTGAGCACAACAAATCAGGGTGAGTCCCGCAAATCTCCCGCAGGTGGCGTACTGGCTTGCGCTCATGCGCCGGATTAGACGGTAATATATGTCGTGAACTTCGCATGGTATTTTTGACCCGCTCGTAGTAATTGTCTTTGGCATTCGTATCCCGCCACCGCTACATGTCGAACTCGTTCTATTGTGATGTACAACAGCAATGTTCATCCGTTAATGGTGTACGGAGTCTCTGATACGGTGATCGGCGCCATGTTGAATATTTCTTAAACAGTTTCGGATAATGCTGTCTTCTTCTGGCTCACGTAAGAGGACCCAAGCATCATGGAAAATGAACTGACGCGCGAAGAACTTTTCATGCTTGTATGGGAGCGCCCCTCTCAGGAGGTGGCGCGGGAACTGGGAATCTCCGATGTTGCGCTGGGTAAGCGCTGCAAGAAACTTCAGGTTCCAAAGCCTCCGCCCGGTTACTGGGCAAAAGTCAGAGCCGGGAAGCTAACCCGAAAGCCCATTCTCAAGGAGTTCAGCGAACACCTTGTCCAACGGCAGAAAGCGCGGGCCAAGCAGCGCCAGGTACAACGAGGGTGGGTCGGCCTGTCTCCCCTTCAAGCCGATATATTTCAACTTGCCGTCAAAGAACTGTCAGCAGCGGGGATCGATCTGGGTGAATTGGAGGTCACTCAGTCGGGTGTCCGCGCACTTGACGGAGATATCGCGACCCAAATTCTCCTGCTGATCCAGAAGCGGTATGTGAAATGGCTGGAGGATCGGTCAAATTCTAGTCAGGTTGCCCACCCATCCATTCGCAGTGTCCAAGCGCTGGTCTCCAAACTCCTGCCCATGGCCAAGGAGCATGTCTTGCTTCTCAAAAAGAGACCGGAGAAGCACAACCGGGAGGACAGCGGCCCCAAGGTCATAATTCGAATTACGCCGGAGTTTATCCAGCAAGTTGCGAATCTTCGTCGAGTCGTGGCAGAGAACTGCCTGTCGTATGTGGTGTGGGATCTGCACGCCTTTGAGCACGCCTGGATTGTCCAGTACCAGTACCAACATGAGCGCTATACCCGGGCGCGCAGTCAGCTTTGCGTGTCAGAGAATACTCTTTGGGTCATTTGCAGGGTAAAACACTACTGGGATGATGATTCTGAAGAAACACTCGAAACGAGCGAAATCCCCCTGGGAGACATCGCGCCAATCGAACTGGTCCCGAGAGACGAGGTAGTTCTACCGCCAGTACTTGAACTGCCGAAGCTTTCAATATCCAGGAAGCGCATCGAGGCATTCATGGATATCGACCACGCTCACGATATCCTGTCTTCAGCTGTGTATAGGCACGACTATCCGGTACCGAATGATCATCTCGTTCTGTTGGAGAAAATATATCTGGGCAGTGAGACCGGTGGCCCCCTGACCGCCGCTAGAGAAGTCTGCAATAAGCTCGAAGACGACATGGAGCGGTGGGAGCTCGCCATGGCAGCCGAGCGCGAGGCTATCTGTGGTGAGGCGCTTGGCCTGTCAATTGGCGATACACTCGTGACGGAGTCACGGGGTAAACCGGTTCGGCTGAAAATTGAGCAGATGAGTGCCTACGTCTACGACGGCAAGCTGAACTTCCACATTTCAGGTAAGCGCTACCGAAAAGATGGCTTATTGGGGAAACTGGAAGAGTCGGTTTATCTGCGCACGGAGAGTAATTTTACCCGAGGCGAATCAGGGTAAATAACCAAGACCTAACTATGCTGGCCTTCTGTAAGTAATTAAAGCGGACATTAAACCGGTCTTTTAAGAGACTCATTATTGGCTTTGAAATTTCCTATCTCTATGTTATTAAAGTAATTATGAGCAAAGATAAAGCGGACATCAAAGCGGACATGAAGGAGGTCATCGATCGCGGAGAGGATATTGCGATCATCGAGCCCCTCCAAATCAGCGACGGCTCCCCGCACCGGGGGGGCTTAACCGAGCTCGCCTTGGATCTCGCCGCCAAGTCTGCAGGATTCAGGCGCAGTCTGCCGGAGGGCGTCGTGAGCGCCCTTGCTGAATTGGTCCGCGCCATGAACTGTTATTACTCGAATCTGATCGAGGGCCATGATACGCACCCGGTTGATATCGAGCGCGCCATGCAAAACGACTTTAGCGATGAACCGCGCAAGCGCGATCTCCAGCTGGAAGCGTGCGCCCATGTCACGGTCCAGAAGTGGATAGATGAAGGCGGGCTGGCGGGCCGGGCCGCGACCCATGAAGGCATCTGTGAAGTCCATAGGCGTTTTGGCGAGCTGCTCCCCGATGACCTGCTGTGGATTGAAGACCCGCAAACCGGAGAGCGCATTCGCCTGGAGCCCGGCGTGGGCAGGAAACGCGATGTTATCGTGGGTGACCATGTCGCCATAAGCCCAGGGGCAGTCCCGCGGTTTCTTGACCGCTTCGAGCAGGTATATAGCAATCTTGGAAAAGCAGAGATGATATTCTCGGCGGCAGCGGCGCACCACAGGCTGCTATGGATTCACCCCTTTCTGGACGGCAACGGCCGCGTCGCAAGGCTAATGTCATATGCCATGTTGAAGGATGCGCTGGACACGGGTGGCATCTGGTCTATTGCCCGAGGACTCGCCAGACAAGAAGCCAGATATAAACAACACCTCATGAGCTGTGACCAGCCCCGTCGTGGTGACCTTGACGGTCGGGGAAGCCGCAGCGAGGCCGCCCTTGCTGAATTCACCGAATTCTTCTTACAGACCTGCATTGACCAGGTGACCTTCATGGAACAGCTGGTTCAACCCAACAGATTGCGCGAGCGCATGCGGCTGTGGGTTGAAGAAGAAGTCCGCACGGACGGATTGCCACCGCAATCCGGCAACGTACTGGAAGCTGTCCTCTATCGCGGGGAGCTGCCCCGTGGAGATGTGTCAAACATTGTAGGAACGGGAGATCGGCAGGCGCGGCGGGTCGTCGCGGCGTTACTCGGCGCTGGCGTATTGCAGTCAGATAGCACACGGGCACCGCTGCGGATTGCATTCCCGGCCAGGCTTGCTGGCCGCTGGATGCCAGGCCTGTTTCCGGAAGCAAATAGTGGATAAATAGCCATCACATTTTCTTGCGATTACTGTGATTTCGGAATTGGTTTAACAAGGTAAGTGAACCTCGATGTTGATATAGTTCGAAAATATCGATGAAAGTAAACTATGAATATACGTAAAGACGAGAAGCTGAACCAATTGATACGAGTGCAGCGCCGACGCTAACGTTGATTAGAAATGAAAACTCCCGCAAATCTCCCGCAATTGGGAGGAGGGAGAATCTGAAAACGGTTTGAGCTATCCGTAAGAAACTGATTTTAAGGAAAATTGGTAGCTACGGGTGGACTTGAACCACCGACCCCAGCATTATGAATGCTGTGCTCTAACCAGCTGAGCTACGTAGCCGCAATCAGTTGCAGGGACCAGCAGTCCCGAAGAGGCGCGCATTTTCCGCATTTTGTCGGGGCAAGTCAAGATTACCACGGCCCGGCGCCGCTATACGTTGAAGCGGAAATGTACAACGTCGCCGTCCTGTATGACGTAATCCTTGCCTTCAAGGCGCCAGCGGCCAGCATCCTTGGCGCCCTGTTCGCCGTTGTACTTGATAAAGTCGTCATAGCTGATGACCTCGGCGCGGATGAAACCCTTCTGAAAATCGGTGTGAATGACGCCAGCGGCTTCTGGCGCGGTGGCGCCTACCTTCACGGTCCATGCGCGCACTTCCTTAACACCCGCGGTGAAGTAGGTTTGCAACTGTAGTAACTGATAGCCCGCTCGAATCACACGGTCCAGTCCCGGTTCGTCCATGCCCAGCTCACGCAGGAACTCCAGACGCTCCTCGTCAGCAAGTTCTGCAATTTCCGCTTCCAGCTTGTTGCAGATGGCAACGACCACCGCTCCTTCCTGCGCCGCTATTTTTTTCACCACATCCAGGTAGGGGTTGCCCTCAAAACCGTTTTCATCGACGTTGGCGATATACATGGTGGGCTTGGCGGTAAGCAAAAACAGTTGCCTGACGAGCGCGCGTTCATTTTCATCAAGCGTGAGGGAGCGCACGGGCCGCGCCTCATTCAGATGGGGCAGGAGCTTGTTTTCAAGCAGGGCCTTCATGGCAATGGCTTCCTTGTCGCCGCCCTTGGCGTTGCGGATAACCCTCTGTAGTTGTTTTTCGCAGCTTTCCAGATCGGCCAGCGCCAACTCCGTGTTAATGGTTTCGATGTCGGCGCGGGGGTCGATTTTATTGGACACGTGAATGACATTGTCGTCTGCAAAGCAGCGCACCACATGGGCGATAGCGTCGGTCTCGCGAATATTGGCCAGAAACTGGTTGCCGAGTCCTTCGCCTTTAGAGGCGCCCGCTACGAGTCCGGCGATATCGACGAACTCCATCGTGGTCGCGATTTCCTTTTGCGGTTTGACGATCTCTGCAATCCGGCGCTGGCGCGGATCAGGTACCGGTACGATGCCGGCGTTGGGCTCGATGGTGCAGAAGGGAAAGTTCTCCGCACCGATGCCGGCATTGGTGAGGGCGTTAAATAGGGTGGACTTACCGACATTGGGTAAGCCGACGATTCCGCAATTGAAGCCCATAGCTTATCCCTGTCTCTGTAGGCAGCTCAGGCTGCAGTAAAACTGTGTAATCGGGTCATCGCTTTGGTGCTGTCCCCATCCAGCAGCAGGGGCAGCGCGGCGATGGCCTCATTGATGCACGCGTCGATACGTTCGCGATCCTCCGGTGAAGGAGCACCCAAAACATAGCCTGTGACGCGGGAGGCGTGGCCCGGGTGACCGATGCCGATACGCAAACGGTAAAAATCCTGATTGTTGCCAAGCGCGGGGATAATATCCCGCAATCCATTGTGCCCCCCGTGTCCGCCACCCTGCTTAAAGCGCGCGCAGCCAGGTGGGATGTCCAACTCATCGTGGGCAATCAGAATGTGCTCTGGCTCGATCTTGAAAAACCCTGCCATCGCCGCGACCGCAGTGCCGCTGCGATTCATGAAAGTGGTGGGAATGAGTACGCGCAGGTCGTGACCGGACAGGGTAAGTCGCCCGGTCAGGCCATAAAATCTGGATTCCACCTGCAGCGAACACCCGCACTGTCGTGCGAGCGCTGTAACGAAATCGGCGCCTGCATTATGACGAGTGCCCCGGTATTCGCTACCGGGGTTGCCCAGTCCCGCAATGAGTTTTATACCAGTCAATGCGAATACCGCTGTGGTAAGCGCCGCAGCGAGGGGATTAGTCCTCGCTGTTGCCTTCAGATCCGCTGTCTTTAGCGGCCGCAGGAGCAACAACATCCAGTCCATCGTCGCCGCCTTTGGGAGCGATGACAGAGGCGATTGCCAGGTCGTGATCTTCGCCCAGGGCGAGTGCGACGGAGGTCACGCCCGCAGGCAGGGTAACGTCAGAGAGGTGAATAATCTGGCCGGTTTCCGCTTTCAGCATATCCACTTCGATGAATGAGGGGATATTGGCGGGCAGACACTGCACTTCGATATCCGTAGCCTGGTGCTGGATCATGCCGCCCTGCATTTTCACACCGTGGCAGGTGCTTTCATTGAGGAAGTGTATAGGCACATGCACTTTGATTGCCACATTGTCATCAATGCGCATGAAATCTACATGCGTGACGCGATTCTTGGCGGGATGACGCTGCAGGTCCTTGAGAATCGCTTTTTCCTTGTCCTTCCCGACATTGACGATCAGGACGTGAGAGAAGAAAGCCTCATTCTCCAGCGCTTTTTCCAGATCCTTGCGGATGAGGCTAAGCGGCTGCGGAGCCTTGTCGCCACCATAGATGATGGCCGGGACCCGTCCGTCGAAATGACGCAGGCGGCGGCTCGCACCTTTCCCCAGGTCAGTTCGTACTTCTGCGTTTAATTCAAATTGGTCAGACATAGTCGTGACTCCTTTGATGAGTCATTACGGCACCTGCGACCAGTGCAGTAATGAGTGGGTGTATACGCTATCTCTACTGAAACAGCGCGCTGATCGATTCCTCATTGGCGACCCTGCGCATGGACTCGGCCAGCAGGTCGGCAATAGTGAGTTGGCGGATCTTGCTAATGATCCTCGCCTCCGCACTTAATGGAATCGTGTCTGTTACCACCAGCTCATCGAGCTGGGAGTTCCTGATGTTTTCCAGAGCGTTGCCCGACAGTACCGCGTGGGTACAGTAGGCAACTACCTTGGCTGCGCCTCTTTCTTTCAGGGCATCGGCGGCCTTGCACAGGGTGCCGGCCGTATCGACCATATCATCTACCAGCAGGCAGGTGCGGCCATCCACTTCCCCGATCAGGTTCATCACCTGGGCTTCATTCGCAATGGGGCGCCGTTTATCGATGATGGCCAGGTCAGCGTCACTTAGCTGCTTGGCAATCGCCCGGGCCCGGACCACGCCGCCAATATCCGGAGAGACCACAATCAGGTTGCTGTAGTTGCTGGTCTCAATATCCTCGATGAGTATCGGTGACCCGTAGATGTTATCCACAGGGCACTTAAAAAATCCCTGAATTTGCTCTGCATGCAGATCGACGGTCAAAACCCGATCAACTCCGACGGTGACCATCATGTCCGCCACTACTTTGGCCGTGATGGGTACCCGGGCCGAACGCACGCGCCGGTCCTGGCGGGCGTAGCCGAAGTAGGGGACCACCGCAGTGATGCGTGTGGCCGACGCCCTGCGCAGGGCATCGATCATGACGACCAGCTCCATCAGGTTGTCATTGGTCGGTGCACAGGTGGATTGCAGGACGAAAACATCCTTGCCTCGCACATTTTCGTTCAGCTCGACGGCCACTTCACCGTCGCTGAACTTGCCGACATCTGCCTTACCCAAAGACAAATACAGCCTGCTCGCTACTTTCTGGGCTAGTTCCGGGTTGGCGTTACCCGTAAAGACCATCATTTTTGAGGACACTGGCTCTACCTTCAGGTTTCTCACGAAAAACTTGGGTAAGTAAAAAAACAGTGCCATATCCCAACGGCATATGGCCCCGCCTGTATGGCTGGGGTGGGAGGATTCGAACCTCCGAATGCCGGGATCAAAACCCGGTGCCTTGCCGCTTGGCGACACCCCAAACTATCTATTGGATTACACTAATTCTTTTGGTAACGGCGATGCGTTTATGCCTCGGGCAAGGATGCTCGTCCACTCGTCGGGCAACGCTTTCCGGGCCTTCCTGGCCTGCGCTGCATTATCGAAGCTGATGAATGCACAGGCCCCTGTGCCGGTCAACCTGGCCTCTCCGAAATTAGCCAAAACTTTCAATGCCTTATCGACCTCAGGATAGAGGTCCCTGACAAGTTGCTGGCAGTCGTTTCGGGAGTCTTCCTCAAAAAAGGTCGCCATTTTGATGGGGATGCTGTTGCGTGTCAATTGCCGATGGGCAAATATTTCGGCGGTAGACACATGACAATTCGGCACGAGGATCAGGTACCAGCGCTCGGGTAGCTCAATGGGTGTGAGAATATCCCCAACGCCCTCTGCCCACGCGGTTCGAGCGCCCACGAAAACAGGTACGTCGGCACCCAACCGGGTACTCAGCGATTGCAGCGTTGCCCGACTTAACCGCAAGTCCCACAGGTGGTTGAGCGCCAGCAGTGTGGTGGCTGCATTGGAACTGCCGCCGCCCAGGCCGGCACCTGTGGGTATGTGTTTTTGCAGCATAATATGCGCACCCAGCGAACCCTGTTGCAGCACCTGCGCAGCACGCACAATGAGATTATCCTCCAGCGGGATTCCCGGTGCGCTACTTTCAAGTGTGATGCTGCCACTATGGTTGGGGGTAAACAGCAACTGGTCTCCCCAGTCCAGCAACTGAAACAGAGTTTGTAACTCATGGTAGCCGTCGGGGCGACGGCCTGTGATGTGCAGGAACAGATTAAGTTTGGCTGGTGACAGGACAGAAAGGGAGGCGGACATCAGCTTGGGGATGTATGCCAGTGTGAAATGACTACCTTCGCTCGCGTCGCGCCACGCTGGATCTGCAATCGTGTAGGCAGCATGAACTCCTGAAACTGTTCATACTCCTCGTAGCGAACCTCCCAGTCATCCTGCAGCAGGCTTTGCAGCAACTCTGTCTGCGGGTCAAGCTCGAGCCCTTGCACTTTGGAGTCGGGGGAGGGTACGCCCTTCAGCCAATGGGTCAGGGCGCGGAGAGGCAGGTCCCAGCCAGTATTCAGCACGATGGCGTCAGGCGTGGAGATATCCAGTGTACGGTGCTCATCGCCCTGGCGAATATCCAGTCGCTGACCGTCGCTGTAAATTGTGGTGGCACCAACACCCAGGGGGCCGCTCAATTGCAGATGGGTATCCTGATCATGTTGTTGCCATATCAGGCCAACGGACTCCGCTGCGTCGGCGGTGCGCACGGCCAGTTTGCCGCTAGCCGTCCACTGTTGCAGCATTGCCAGCTGCTGGCTGTGCGCTTGCCAACCGGCGGACGTGGGTTCGCGCTGATCCAGACCCGCACAGCCCGCCACAAGTAATAGCAGTAGATACAGTGTCC
>Ga0209254_10005859_pt1 | contig 11302 bp, 5 predicted proteins | sample FrelakmetDIP11DI_FD_187148 | JGI IMG/M metagenome (GOLD analysis project Ga0209254, IMG submission 187148) | Freshwater lake sediment microbial communities from the University of Notre Dame, USA, for methane emissions studies - DIP11 DI (SPAdes)... | ecosystem: Environmental > Aquatic >... | reverse complement strand
TACAAGGACGTGGAGGAAGTGGTCCGCGTGTCCCATGAGGTCGGCCTGGGCCGGCTGGTGGCCAGGCTTCTCCCCGTGGGAGTTATGAAGGGTTGACACGCGGCGGCCGGGCTTGCCATTCTCGCTTTTCTGATATAGGATAAAAATAAGAGGAGGGTTCCCATGTCACGCATCAATATCCATCCGCTTTTGGCTTTTCTCGAGAACTATCTTAGAGGCCTGAAAATCCCCGGTGACGCATCCCGCATCGAAAAAGAGAACTATATCCTGGCCTTGCAGTGCGTCAAGATCTTGAGGTCCTTGTACTCGGAGAAATGGCCGGTGATCGGCACCGTTTGCAAGACTCCCGCCATGGGCCGGGGGGAAGCCATAGACGTCATCACCGAGTTCTTTCCCCACTGCAAGACGCCCGCCATGGGCGGCCGGTCAGAATAGAGCTGAGGCGCGATCGCTACGCCCTTCCCGGCGCATCTCTCCCAGCCGGCCTCGGTCCAGGGCCGGACACTCGCCCCGCGACAACGCAGGTTCAAGTGGGAGCTCTCCTGTCTTGACCTCCAGGTGACGAGCGACTGCAACTGGTCTTGCGCCTACTGTTATCAGCGGAAAGAAAAAAAGAGTATCGATCAGGCTCTGCTCAAGGATGCCTGTTCCTTCTTTTCCCGCTCCTTGACCGACGAGAGCCTGGTCAATTTTTGCGGCGGCGAACCCCTCCTGGCCTTGGACTCGATCCGGCTGGCCGTCGAGATTCTTGGCGATAAAACAAGGGCCAAGTCCAAAGGCCCGCGCTTCACGGTGACCACCAACGGCAGCCTGGTGACTTCGGAAGCGATCCGGTTATTCAGCCGATTCGATTTTGAGGTCCTGGTCAGCCATGACGGCCTGGCTCAGGACGAGAGGCGTCCGGGAACCCGACAGCCCCTGTCCAGGCTACTGGACAGGCTCCTCGGCGAGCCTCGCATCCTGACGGCCACCAACAGCGTCTTCACGCCGCGGACCGTGAACACTCTGGCTGCCTCGATCCGGTCCCTGGCCGAGAGAGGGATCCCCAAGGTCTATATCTCGCTGTCCAACAATTCCGTCTGGAGCCGGGGGGCCCTCGCCAAACTGGCCGATGAGCTTCGTCTCTTGCGGCGATGGCTCCGCGGGTTTTATGAGAAACACGGACGGATACCCGTCGTCGATTTCCGCAAGCCTGATTCCAGGGGGATGTCCCTGTGTTCCGCGGGCCGAAGCCGGCTGGCCCTGGCTTCGGACGGAACCTTGTGGGGATGCCATTTTTTCCCCGAATACTTCGCCGCGCTGCCAAAGGACAGTTCGGAGAGCCGCAAGTATCGTTTCGGCGGCCTTGGGGGTTTTCTCCGGGATCCGGAAGGCGTCTTGGCGCGGAAGCGGAGATACTACGCTCCCGTTCGGATCGATTATTGCCATACGGCGAGGTCGTTCTGCCAGCTCTGCCGGCACCTGGAGCAGTGCGCCGTCTGCCCGGTGGCCGCGGCCCTGGTGAGCTCGGTCATCGGACGGATCTCCAATTCGACCTGCCGGCTCAGCCGGCTCTTGATCCGCGAACGGAAGCTGTTCTGGGTTGGGGTGAAGCCCGCCGCGGGCTAGACGACCTTTTCAGCTCGCGCCTGGCGTCCTCCACTTCCGGGAGGCCGGGGTCGGCGTTCTTCCAAAGGTCCAGGAATCGGCGATAGGCCTCTTTGGACTTTTCGGCGAGGCCCATCCGTCCGTAGATCTTCCCCAGGCGATAGAAGCTCCGGACATAGATGTCCCCCCACCGGAGACGGCCGGACGTCAAGGCGATGATGCTTTCGCAGGCTTTCTCGGCGCGGCCGAGGTCTCCGGCGGCCTCAGCCGCGGCGGCCAAGGCTTCGTAACAGTACGCATGCTCGTCTTCCGGGGCGTGCTGCGCGGAGAGAAGGGACGCGGCCACGCCGCAGGAATCGGCGGCCTGCGCGGTCAGGCCCTTTTCCCGGTAGTAGACGCCCATGAGGAAATGATAATACCTCATGTGCTTGGGGTTGTGGCTGCTTTCGACCAGCCGTTTCAGCTCCCGGGCGGCCTGGAGAGCTTCGTCCTCCCGGTGATTGCCAAGACGGGCCAAACCCAGGATGAAGAAGGCCTGCTTTTGCAGGTCGGCGTCGGCCTGGGTTTGGGCGACGGCCAGGGCGCTTTGGGCGTCCTCGAGGGCCGGACCGGGACGGCGGGCCAGGAGTTCCAGGCGGGCCCGATACCAAAGGAGGTCGAACTCTTCGACCTTGAAGCCGGCGGCTCGAGCGAGGGCTAGGCCCTCCGAGAGGAGGGTTCGGCATTTGGCCAACCGTCCCTCCTGGAGGGCCAGCAGGGCCAGATTCAGCTTGGCTTCGAGCTGGTGCCTTTTCTCCGGGGCTTTTTGGATGCCGGCGTAGATCGTCCGGGCGATATCCAATTCCCCCCGGAGCTGATGACAGTTGCCCTTCAAGAATAGGTACAAAGGCTTTCCCGGCGCCCGGTCCAGGGCTTGATCGATCGCCTCCTGGGCTTGGGCCAGGCGTCCCTGGCAGAGCTCGACCTCGCTGAGAAAGAAATAGAAGTCCGTCTCCGGAAGGGCCTCCCTGTTTTTTTCCAGAAATTGCCGGGCCTTGTCGTACAGGCCCTTGGCCTTATAGATGAAGGCGAGGTTGAAATAGACGATTTCATTATAAGCGTTGATCCGATGGGCCGCTTCGAACCTCTCCTGGCTCAGGTCCCAGTCTTCGATGGCCCGGTAGAGGGTTCCCAGGAAGATGTTGGCGTCCTCGTCGTCCGGGTAAAGCTCGAGAAGCTTCTTGTAATCGTCCAGCGCCTTCTCTATGGACGGGCCGTAGAGCCAGGCGTAAAGGCCCTGGATGAGATAGCGCTCGCGGACCGAGACCCGTCCGGCCTCGGCCAGGGTTTGAGCCCGGGCCAGCATACCCTTGGCCAGTCCGCTCTTTCCCTGGTCCTGATAATTCAGGGCCATGCCCCAATAGGCCATGGCGAACCCGGGGTCCAGGGCAACGGCTCTTTGGAAGGCTTCGGTGCTTTCGTCGAATTTCCGCTCGTTGTACAGCGTCTTTCCGGCGATGTATTCCTTGAGGGCTTCCTGCGAGTCCGTCGTGATCCGCTTTACGGGAGCGGCGATGTCGTTGTTGATCTGCTGCCGGGTGAGCTTGAGGTCGGCCTTGATCTGACGGATGAGCCGGTCGACCATGCCGTTCAAGCTGTCGATGCCCATTCCCCGTTCCTGTTCATTGGCCACCGGCTCCCATGTGCCGGCGTCGTACAGGACCGAGTAGATGGAGAATTCCTGCCCGATCTTTGAGATCTTTCCCTGAAGGACGTGCTTCACTTGGGCCTTGGCCGCGACTCTCTTGAGGTCTTCCGTGGAATACCTCTGGCGGTCCTGCAGCTTCTGCTCGTTCAGGATGGCCAGCAGCCGGTCTTCGGTGATGACCCGGATATAGCGGGATTGGAGAAGGGCTTGGATCACCTGGGTGTTGAGGTTGGCCCGGAGATAGTCCAGGCTCGGGTCTCCGGTTTGATTTTCGAAATACATCACCGCCACGGAGATCCGTTCCTCGGGGGGAGCCGTAGGCCCGGAAGGCCGGATGAGGACGAAGCGAACCAGGCCGAATGCGGCCAGGGCCAGGGCGGCCCCTCCGGCCAGCGCCCAGGTCCGAAAACTCTTGCGCCGGCGGGCGTCCGGCAGGGCGGCGGGGGACCCAGCCGACGGCAGGGCGGCCAGGACCTCGGCCGCCCCCTGATACCGGTTGGCCGGGTCCTTGTCCAGACAGCGGAGGATGATCTTTTCCAAATTGGGAAGGATGCGAGGATTCCAGGCCGAGGGCGGCTTGGGCTTGGCCCGGATGTGCTGGTCGAAATAGCCCTCTGCGGTCGCCGCTTCGAACGGCCGGCGGCCGGTCAGCATCTCATACATGATGACGCCCAGAGCGTAGATGTCGGCCCGGGTGTCGGCCTCGCGGCCCTGGGCCTGCTCGGGCGACATGTAGGGCGGCGTGCCGGCCGCGCTGCCCGGGGCGCCCCCGCCCGAGCTCCCGAGGGAGCGGGCCAGCCCGAAGTCGGCCACCCGAACTCGGCCGTTGGGGTCGATCAGGATATTCTGCGGCTTGAGGTCCAGATGGACGATGCCGCGTCCGTGAGCGGCGGCGAGCCCCTGGCACACCTGGCGGGTGATGGATACGGCGGTCTCTTCGGTCAAGCTCCCCGATGCCCGCAGGAGCTGGCCCAGGGACTGGCCGGCGACGTATTCCATGGAAATGAAGGTCAGGCCCCGGCTTTCGCCCAGGTCGAAGATGCGGATGACGTTCTCCTGGGTCAGGGAGCGCGCCAGCAGGGTCTCTTTTTTAAACAGGCTGACGGCGGAAGGGCTGGCGGCGTACTCCGGACGGATCATCTTCAGGGCCACGGTCAAACCCAGCTTCTGGTCCGTGGCCTTGAAGACGCGGCCCAAGCCGCCGTGTCCGAGCTCCTCGATGATGATGTACCGTCCGGCGAACAGCGTCCCGGGCGGCAGGTTGAGGACATCGGCCGAGTCCCGGGAGTCGGCGGCCGGCCCGGGATAGGACAGCGTTTCCGGCTCTTCGAGCTTGGTCCCGCAGGCGGAGCAGTAGGAGCCGCTGCCGGAGTTCGCAGTCCGGCATTTCGGACAGGTTCGATCCCCGGGAGATGAGTTGTTCATCCGGCTCGTTGACTACACTATAAAAATATGCGCGGCCGAAGTCAATTTGGAGGGGGCCTCAGCGGCGAACCCGGGTCTTCCGGCTCGCCCTCCACTTTTTGATGCCGGCCGCGGTCAGGCAGTTGAGGATGTCGGACCGGCTGAGCCAGGCCCTGCGGGCGATGCCGACCCCGAAGCGCATCATGGCCGGGCCGTCGGCCGCGTGGGTGTCCGTGCCCAGGCTGATCATCACGCCCAGGTCCCTGGCCTTCTTGAGGTTGACTTCGTCGAGGTCCAGCCGATCGTAATAGGCGTTGAGCTCCAGGGCCTTGCCGTGCTCGGCCGCGGCCCGGATCACGGTCTCGATGTTCATCTCGTAGCCCGCCCGGCCCGAGATCAGGCGGCCAGTGGGATGGCCGATGACGTCCACCCACGGATTCCGCAAAGCGGCGACGATCCGCTCGGTGGCGTTCTTTTTGAACCCGGAATGGATGGAGGCCACCGTAAGGTCCAGCTCCTTCAGGACCGAATCGGGGAAATCCAGGCGGCCGTCGGTCCGGATGTCGACTTCCACCGCCCGGAGAATGGTGAAATCCTTGAGCCGGGCGTTCAGGGCGTCGATTTCCTTCATCTCTTTCCGCACGGCCTCGATCGACAGCCCGCCGGCGTAGGCGGCCGAGCGGGAATGGTCGCAGACGGCGAGGTAGGCGTAGCCCATCTTGCGCGCCGCCTGGGCCAGCTCGGCGATCGTCTGCCGGCCGTCGCTGTGCCGGGAGTGCATGTGGAGGTCGCCGCGGATGTCGCCGTATCCGACGATGGGCGGGAGCTTGCCCGCCAGGCCGAGCTCCACCTCGCCCCGGTCCTCGCGCATTTCGGGCGGGATGAAGGGCAGGCCGAGGCAGCGGTACACGCCCTCCTCGTCGCGGCCGGCGATCCTGCGGCTGCCGCGAAACACTCCGTACTCCGAGATCTTCAGTCCGCGTTCCTTGGCCATGCCCCGAAGCTTGATGTTGTGGTCCTTGGACCCGGTGAAATATTGAAGCGCCGCCCCGAAGGACTCCGGGGCCACGACCCTCAGGTCCACCTGGCGGGGACCGCTCAGGCCGCGGACGATGACCGAGCTCTTGGTTTCGCCCGCGGCCAGCACCCGCTCGACCTCGGGGCAGGCGGTGAAATGGGCGATGAGGGCCGCTCCGTTCTTGCCCGCGGCCAGGAGGTCGATGTCGCCGATCGTTTCCCTCATCCGGCGGAGGGAGCCGGCCGGCTCGACCCGGACCAGGCCCGGATGCTTTTTCAGGTAGGGGAGGAGGCGGTCCGCGATGGTCATGGCTTCGTAGATGGGGATTCGCTCGGCGGACTTGCGGCGGAGCTCCATGCCCCGGCGGATGTTGTCCGCTTTTTTTTCGCCCATGCCCTTGAGCGCAGCCAGGCGGCCGTCGGCAATCATCCGCTTGAGGTCGGCCGGACCCTTGACGCCCAGCTCCGTCCAGGCCAGGCGGATCGTCTTCCCGCCCAGGCCCGGGACTTCCAGAAGGTCCATGAGGCCGGGGGGGATTCCGGCCAGGGCCACGTCGTAGCGCTTCATCCGACCGGTCTTGAGGTATTCCTCGATCTTTTCGGCGGTGCCGGGGCCGATGCCTGGAACTTCCTGGAGCGTCCCCGCGGCGGCCAACTCGGACACGTCCTTGTCCAGGCTTTCCAGGGCGCGGGCCGCCCGCTCGTAGGCCGCCACCCGGAATCCCGTCTCGCCCTTGATCTCCAGGGCGTCGGCGATCCGCTCGAACATCCGGGCCAACTCGGCGTTCGTCCGGCGCGCGTCGGATCCGTGCGAGGGCATTGTTCCTCCTCGACCCGTTCCCGGACGGAATTCTATCAGAATTCTTCGTCCCGGGTAATATCCCATCCCGGGGCCGGAGGCACGGCTCGGATTGACTTTTCGTTTCGCCGTTCTTATTGTATGAGCCGCCATGAAGGTCCTCCTGGCCGGCACCAACCTCGACTCCGAGGTCATCGTGCGGATTTGAAGAGGAACAAGAAGCTGTCGGTCTTTGCCGCGGACGTGATCGCGGCGCTGCGGGCCGTTCCCCGGGGCCGGGTGGCGTCCTACGGCCAGGTGGCCTGGGCGGCCGGGCATCCCGGCGCGGCCCGCCAGGTCGCCTGGATCCTCCATTCGTCCTCCAGAAAGCATAAGCTCCCCTGGCACAGGATCATCGGCGTAAATGGACGGATTTCGCTAAAAAGGGGCCGCGGGTTCGAAGTGCAATCCTTATTATTAAAGAAGGAAGGCGTCCGGGTGGATTCTGCCGGCCGCATCGATCTTAAAAAATACTCATGGGAGCCCGACCGCGGCCGAGCCGGCCGCGGTTGTTTCCCGGGGGGCAGTGTGCTATAAAATCCCTCAGAGAAGGAGTGATGCGGCGTTGAGCGGAAATGTCTACGACGAGCTGAAGGCGCGGGGCTTCGTCGCCCAGGTCTCCGACGAGCAGGCCGTGCGGAGGATGCTCGGCGAAAAAACGGTCACCTTCTACGTCGGATTCGACAGCACGGCCGCCAGCCTTCATGCCGGGAGCCTGGTGCCGATCATGGCCATGACCCATCTCCGGCGGGCCGGCCACCGGGCCTTGGCCGTCGTCGGCGGCGGCACGACCATGGTCGGCGACCCGAGCGGCAAGGAAGAGATGCGGCCCATCCTCGACGAATCCCTGATCCGCTCCTACGGCCGGGCCATCCACGGACAGCTCGACCGCTACCTCCGGTTCGACGGGAAGGGCGCGATTGCCGTGGACAACGCCGACTGGCTCCTGCCCCTGAACTACGTCTCCTTTCTGCGCGAGATCGGCCGCCATTTCAGCGTCAACCGGATGCTGGCCGCCGAGGCCTACAAGCTCCGCCTGGGAAAGGGGCTGTCCTTCATTGAGTTCAACTACCAGCTCCTCCAGGCCTACGACTACCTGACCCTGTTCCGGACCTACGGCTGCACCCTACAGATGGGCGGGGACGACCAGTGGGGGAACATCCTGGCCGGGGTGGACCTCATCCGGCGGGTGGAGGGGGCGGCGGTCGAGGCCCTGACCTTCCCGCTGCTCACCGCCTCCTCGGGCGCCAAGATGGGCAAGACCGCTCAGGGCGCGGTGTGGCTCGACCCGAAGCTCGTCAGCCCCTATGACTTCTATCAGTACTGGGTCAACTGCGACGACAAGGATGTCGGGCGGTTCCTGCGCCTGTACACGCTCCTTCCTCTGGAGGAGATCGGCCGCCTGGAAAAGCTCAGGGACAATGAGACGAACGAGGCCAAGCGCGTGCTCGCCTTCGAGGCCGCCGGGCTGGCCCACGGCGAGGACGCCGCCCGCGAGGCGCGGGCCGCTTCGACGGCCGCCTTCGGCGGCTCGGGCGGGAAGGACATCGAGTCCCTGCCGACGACGGTCATCAAGCTCGCCCGGCTCGTAGGCGGCATCAGTCCGGCCGAGCTGTTCACCGAGGTCGGCCTGACGCCCTCACGCGGTGAGGCCAAGCGGCTCATCAGCCAGGGCGGGCTGTACGTCAACGACGAGCGGATCGACAGCCTCGAGCGCGTCCTAACGGCCAAGGACCTCGGCCCGTCCGGGATCCTGCTCAAGGCCGGCAAGAAAAAGATCCACCGCGTCGTCGTGGATTAGCCGCCGGCTTCGCCTTCTCGAAATACCCCTTGACATCCCTTTTCTCCGGGGAATAGAGTAAAAATAGCCAAGCGGAGAAGCGATATATAGGGCCTTAGCCTTATATATAAACTCGAGGAGGGCGTCATATGAAACCCAAGCTTGTCTTCTTATCTATCCTTCTTCTGGCCTTCAGCCTGGCCTTTGCCGGGCAGACAGTGCCGAAGGTCAAGAACCTTCCGCATATGAGGTTGAATTCGGCCGAGGCCCTGAAGCCCAACGGTTCCTACATCGTCAGCGTCTGGAAGGACAACCGCTGGCAGGAGGCCGGACGGCTGGCCTATGACAAGTTCATCAGAGAACAGGATCTCGACCTCGCCCCCTATTTGTCCGGAACGAAAGCCCCCAGGGTCAGGATCACGGAGGAGGGGAAGGACGCCGCCCATATCGACTCCGTTCTCCTGGGCGGCCGGCCACCGGACCACGCCGCAGGCACGGACGAAGCCCGGATCATCAAGAAGCTCTCCTCCAAGGACGACGACCTCATCGACGGCCGCGGCCATAGCTACGAGCTGACTTTTGCCGAAACGGCACAGGACTCCACCCTGAAGCTCGCCGCCCGCATCGAGAGCGATGTGATCGGCACCCAGCCCATTCAATTCCCCAAGAGAAATGCCTTCACCCGCGTCGGGCCGAATTCGGACTTCTACACCTACCGCCTCCGATCCTCCGCCCTTCCTTCGGGCAAGGTCGGAAGCGAGGAGTACCTCCGGGCGGCCGGGGGACGGGAGCCGTTCTTGGAGGAATTCGCCAGGACGGGCTCCGGCCATCCCGCGGGCACCACGTACGGCTGGGTGAACAACGATGAGAGGAACCTTTACGTAGTCCTCGATTTCACCCAGGACAACACCTACGACGGGGACAAGGATTACGCCAAGGTCTATGTCCGCGCCGGCAAGGACGTCAAGGAATTCAAGGTCTCTGTCCCCGAGACGAAATGGGGGACGTCCCATTTCACGTATACGGACAAGGCCGTTTATGAGCACAAGGTCTATGATTTCGTCATTCCCTTGTCTGAGCTCGGCCTGGGTGCGCAGGACCGGGAGGTTGGGCTGGCCTTCGCTCTTTATGGGACGGCTGTTGCGTCCGGGGGCGGCTATCCCGCCGTGGCCTTCGACCCCGACCACAGGCGCTATCTCCTTGCCTACGAGCAAAACACGGGGGAAAACTTCGACATCCTTGGACGATTCCTCGATATCGAAGGAAACTCGATCCCGGTGCCGGATAACGGAGATGATTGGGTGGTGATCTCTCACGATATGGAGGATCCGCCCTTCCCCACCTCGCAGAATCAATTCCACCCGGACGTCGCCTATGACAGCGCTGAGCAGCGTTTTCTTGTGGTCTGGCAGGACGATCGAAATCCGCCGACGTCTCCCGAAATCTTCGGCCAATTGGTCGGAGCCCAAGGCAACCTCATAGGGGAAAATTTCAAAATCAGCTCGGAGGAGGGGGATCACGAATTTCGTCCCTCCCTGGCCAACGACACCGTGAACCACCGGTTTCTTGTGGTTTGGTCGAGTTTGATTGATTTTCCTCGAGGAGACGACATTTTGGGCCAGCTGGTGAGCTCGGAAGGCGGGCGCATCGGGGACGAATTCGTGGTCAGCGATAACAGCGACCACCAGCGCGTCCCGGATGTCGCCTTCGACGCCTCGGCCAACGAGTATCTCGTGACTTTCCAGCAGAGCACGGGGATCAACGGCGAGACGATCACCCAGATCAAGGGCCAGTTCGTCAGCGCGGCCGGAGCGCCGCTCTTCACGGATACGGACGAGAACTTCTTCATCTCGGACGAGGCCGACGACGCGGAAGATCCGAGCGTGGCCAACGACAGCATCAATCACCGGTTCCTGGTCGTCTGGTCGGAGTGGCGCGAGGTTGCGGACGGAGCCAACTCGCCGCCCCAGGGTGTCAAGGCCGACCGCAGCATCGCCAGAAACAAGTTCCTGAAGCCCAGCGGGGATAAACCCGTGGCCCATCCGGCGCATAGGGATCGGTCCGGCCGCCCGGCAGGGCGAAGCGGCAGGCTCTTGCCCAAGACGAACGCCTCGGAAGACGGGGAGGGCATAGGATTCATTCTGGGCCAGATCATTGAGACCGACGGTAATTGGTTTAATGAAGAGCCTCTTTGGATCTCCGATGACGAGTGGCAAACCCATGAATGGCCGAGTTTTTTATGGGTCAACCAGTATTCTCCGGCCGTAGCTTTCAATGAAGCCACGGAGGAATACCTCGTTGTGTACATGAGATTAAGAATGGCCTTCGGGTGGGAATTGGCGACCAAAGTCGAGCAAGTCTCCGCCGTTGGCAATAGGATCGGGTATAAAGAGTCTCTGGACGCTTGCGAGGATCATGACGATTTCGAGCCGATCCGGCCGGCTGTGGCCGCCAATCCTTTCTGCTCGAACTACCTGGCGGTCTGGCCTGAATACCATAATTACAATCCGCTCTGGGATATCTACGGTCCCCAACCGTGCGTCAACCTGCCTGTCGTTTCGACCGAGGACGTGACCGACATCACCACGACCACGGCCAAGGGAGGGGGGGACGTGACCTCGGACGGCGGGACGGAGGTGACCGAGCGGGGCATTTGCTGGAATGCGGCTGGCAGCCCGGACATCACCGACAACCACACGAACGACGGGTCGGGATTGGGGCTCTATCAGAGCGACATGACCGGCCTGACGCCCTATACCCTCTACCATGTCAGGGCGTATGCCACCAACAGCGTGGGCACGGCCTACGGCAATGAAAAGACATTCACGACCCAAAGACAATACATCGTCCGGTTCGTGTCCGGGGGGGGAGGGAGCGTCAGCGGCGTGAATTTACAGTATGTCTCCGAGGGCGGGGACTGCACGGCGGTCGAGGCCGTGGCCGATGAGGGATACTTCTTCACCGGCTGGACGGGCACGGGCGGCTTCGC
>Ga0209254_10005858_pt1 | contig 11303 bp, 12 predicted proteins | sample FrelakmetDIP11DI_FD_187148 | JGI IMG/M metagenome (GOLD analysis project Ga0209254, IMG submission 187148) | Freshwater lake sediment microbial communities from the University of Notre Dame, USA, for methane emissions studies - DIP11 DI (SPAdes)... | ecosystem: Environmental > Aquatic >... | reverse complement strand
GCGCAATTCGCCGTCGACACGGAATCGCACGCGATAGTGATACTCGTAGGGCTCGAAATGCAGATCCGACGCGCGGGCATTGATTGCGTCGATCAGCATCTTCTGCAGAAAGCGCACGACCGGCGCGTCTTCGACTTCTTGCGAAACATCACTGGACTCTTGCTCGGAGGCGGCATCGTCAGTGACGTCGAAGTCGAAGTCACCGGCTGCCAAGGACTCGATGACGTCGCTCGCACTGGCGCCGCTGTTGGCCAGCAGCTTGGCCAGCTTGTCGTACTCGACCACGACCCACTCGGGCGCCAGTTGCGTGGCGAACTTGATGCGCTCGACAGCTTCCTGATCCGTTGGGTCCGCACCGCCAATGAACAGGCGGTTGCCCCGCTTGCCAAGCACCACGACTTGATACTGATTGACCAGCTTGTTGTCGATCACATTGCGCGGCAAACGCTCGGCGTCCACCGCAGCCAAATCCAGGACCGGCAACGCCAACGCGCCGGCCAACGTATGTGCCAAGTCGGCCGGTGATACCGAACCGGCCGCGATCAACGCCGCGACAAAGCTTGTCTTGCGGTCAGCGGCTGACTTGACCAGCGCTTCAGCGGTCTTTGCGCCAAGCTTGCCAGCATGCACCAGCACCCGGGCAACGCCGGACAGCGAGGAATGAGGGGCTTCGGCCAGCGTATCCACGTCAGGGCGTCTACTCACAATGAAGAAGGGGCTGGGCGATCATCGCTGATCCCCCTAGCACTGTAAATTGGCGCGCGCCCCCATGTCGGCAACAGTTCACACCTCAGGTGCGATGGGCACTGGGCGCAAACGAACGGCGTCAAATCTGGTCGGGGTGAGAGGATTCGAACCTCCGGCCTCTACGTCCCGAACGTAGCGCTCTACCAGGCTAAGCTACACCCCGATGGACAACGTGACTATCGGGTCACACCACATCGCTCGTGGTCAGTCAGGCTCATGACGAGCGATCAACTGATCGAGCACATAATTCTAGCAGAGCGTCCCGTTGTACCGACGCTGGCAAATGTCGCAAACAGGCACGCGCCGAGGCCGCTTCATCTCGCGCTACCTGCCTGGCAGCCTCGAGCGCACCGGTCCGGCGCACGACTGCCACGATGTCGCTGAGCCGCGCCACCTCGCCATGCTCGATTGCGTGACGCATCATGTCGCGCTCAGCCGGCTCGCAACGGGCCATTGCCACGAGCAGCGGCAATGTTGGCTTGCCCTCGCGCAAGTCATCGCCGACATTCTTGCCCAACTCGTGAGTCTCACCGTCGTAGTCGAGCAAGTCGTCGATGAGTTGGAAAGCCGTGCCCAGCGACCGCCCATAGTCGGCGCAAGCCTCTTCAGTGGCATTGTCGGCCGTCGCCAGGAGGGCGCCGAGACGGGCACTCGCCTCGAACAATTTGGCAGTCTTGAAGCGAATGACGCGCAAGTACTCTTCGACAGCAAGATCCGCGTCATGCATGTTCATCAGCTGCAGAACTTCACCTTCAGCAATGACGTTCGTGGCATCGGCCAGGACGTCGAGCACACGCAGATTGTTCATCGCCACCATCATCTGAAAAGCGCGCGAGTAGAGAAAATCCCCCACCAACACACTGGCCGCGTTGCCAAACACGGCATTGGCGGTGTCGCGTCCGCGTCGAAGTGACGACTCATCGACGACGTCGTCGTGCAAGAGCGTTGCGGTATGAATGAACTCGACGGTCGCGGCTAGCGTGAAGCGTTCCGGTCCGGCGAAGCCCAGGGCACCGGCAAACAGCAGCACGAGCCTGGGACGAATGCGCTTGCCGCCGGCACCAACGATATATTGCGCAATCTGGTTGACCAGTGTCACATCGGACCGCAGGCGCTGCGCAATCACGGCATCTACCTGCGCCATGTCTGCCGCCAACGGGTCACTTGCTCGTGCGGAGCTTTGTCGGGCGACGACGACTGGGAGCATGAACGGCTGGCTGGCGGATGGTTAGCGCAATTATAGGAGGGGCCCCGTACGCTTGGCATTGGTAGGCATTCGAAGCCACCCTGTGGCGCCGGCTGTGGTAAACTCTATGGTTCCGTTCCAGGCTCTGATTTGCATCAGAGTGCGGGCAGCGGCGGGTGCGTTACCTGAGTGATTGCGCCCGGTCGCCAGTTGTCACCCCGCCTGCGCGGCGGTATCTCGAAAGGGCTCACATGTACGCGGTCATCAAAACCGGCGGCAAGCAATACAAGGTTGTTGCTGGCGAAAAGATCAAGGTCGAGCAAATTGCCGCGGACGTTGGGCAGGAAATCGTGATTGACCAAGTGCTGGCCGTCGGTAGCGGCGTGGACTTGACGGTCGGGTCGCCCTTGGTCGCCGGCGCCAGCGTGAAAGCCACCGTCGTGGCGCAGGGCAAGCACGACAAGGTGCACATTTTCAAGATGCGGCGCCGCAAGCACTATCGCAAATCGCAAGGTCATCGCCAGACCTTTACCGAGTTGCAGATCAGTGCCGTGATGGCTTGAGTCATCGACGCATTCTCAAGAGGTAAATCGATATGGCACAGAAAAAAGGCGGCGGCTCCACGCGCAATGGCCGCGACTCGCAACCCAAGATGCTGGGCGTCAAGGCTTTCGGTGGCCAAGCGGTCACTGCCGGTTCGATCATCGTGCGGCAGCGCGGGACAAAGTTCCACGCCGGCACTAACGTCGGCATGGGCAAGGATCACACACTGTTCGCGCTCGTCGATGGCCAGGTTCACTTCGCCATCAAGGGCGCACTGAATCGCCAAACCGTCGACATCAATCCGGCCTGAGGCCTCCGGCCGCTTCACGCAAAGCCCCGGCCCACCGGGGCTTTTTTGCTTCTACCATCCTGAAATCATGAAGTTCGTCGATGAAGCCACGATCGATGTTGCCGCGGGGGACGGAGGTTCCGGCTGTGCGAGTTTCAGACGCGAAAAGTTCATTCCGTTTGGCGGCCCCAATGGTGGTGATGGCGGGCGCGGTGGCAGCATTCACGCTGTTGCCGACATGAACCTGAACACGCTGATCGACTACCGCTACGCCCGCCGCCACGAGGCGCGCAATGGCGAGGCCGGCCGCGGCTCTGATCAGTTCGGTGCGGCCGGCGATGACATCGTCCTGCGCATGCCGGTGGGTACCATCCTCACTGACGTCGACACCGGTCAGATTGTTGGCGAGTTGCTGGTACCGGGCGAAAGACTGCTGATCTGCAAGGGTGGCGACGGCGGCTTTGGCAACCTGCACTTCAAGACCAGCACCAACCGCGCACCTCGGCAAAAAACTCCAGGCTGGCCTGGCGAGCAGAAGAAGCTCAGACTTGAGCTGCGGGTGCTCGCCGATGTTGGCTTGCTTGGCATGCCCAACGCTGGCAAGAGCACACTGATCGCAGCGATCTCCAATGCACGACCGAAGATTGCGGACTACCCATTCACGACCCTGCACCCCAACCTGGGGGTGGTGCGCGTCGGACCCGAGCAGAGTTTCGTGGTCGCGGACATCCCGGGCTTGATCGAAGGCGCGGCCGAGGGCGCGGGACTCGGCCACCAGTTCCTGCGGCATCTGCAGCGCACACGTTTGCTGCTGCACCTGGTGGACATGGCGCCGTTCGACGACAGCATTGATCCGGTGGCACAGGCCAGGGCCATCGTCAAGGAACTGAAGAAGTACGACCAAGCGTTGCACGCCAAGCCGCGCTGGCTGGTACTCAACAAGATGGACATGGTCGACGCCGACAACAGAGTTGCGCTGGTCAGGGACTTCGTCAAACGCATGCGCTCGAAGTCGCCTGTATTCGAAGTTTCGGCATTGACGCGCGAGGGGTTGGAGCCGCTATTGAAAGCGATCTACAAGCATGTTGCGGCGTGCAAGAACGCGGCGCCCGCGGCGATCGATCCGCGCTTCGACGAGGCGCCCGCAGCCAAGGCGGCGGCGGAGCAAACGCGTGGCTGAGGCACCTCGGGCGATGCTGCGCGACGCGCGCCGCATAGTGATAAAGGTTGGTTCAAGTTTGGTCACCAACGAAGGCCGAGGTGTCGATGCGCTGGCGATAGGCAACTGGTGCCGGCAGTTGGCGGCTCTGGCGTCGCAAGGCCGCGAAGTCGTGATGGTTTCCAGCGGTGCAATCGCGGAGGGCATGAGCCGTCTGGGTTGGTCGGCCCGGCCCAAGGGGCTGCCTGAGTTGCAGGCAGCGGCAGCTGTCGGCCAAATGGGCCTTGTGCAGATGTACGAGAGTCAGTTGTCCAAGCACGGCTTGCACAGCGCCCAGGTACTGCTAACGCACGCCGACTTGGCTGACCGCGAGCGATACCTTAACGCGCGTTCGACCTTGATGACGCTTCTCGCGCTGAAAGTCATTCCGGTGATCAACGAGAACGACACCGTGGTCAATGACGAGATCAAGTTTGGCGACAACGACACCCTTGGTGCGCTGGTGGCGAACCTGGTGGAGGCCGATGTCCTGGTGATCCTGACTGATCAGCGTGGTTTGTACGCCACCGACCCGCGACAAGACCCGACCGCGCGATTCATCGACTCGGCCGCGGCTGGCGACCCAGAGCTCGAGCGCATGGCTGGCGGTGCAGGCTCGGCGATTGGCCGCGGCGGCATGATGACGAAGGTGTTGGCTGCCAAGCGCGCCGCGCGCAGCGGTGCCGGCACTGTGATCGCCTGGGGCGGTGAGCCTGACGTCCTGTTGCGCCTGGGAGCTGGCGAGGCGATCGGCACGGCACTGTGGGCCGCGACGCCCAAGATCGCCGCGCGCAAGCAATGGATCGCTGATCACTTGCAGCTGCGCGGGTCAGTCACGATCGACGCCGGCGCTGTTCAGAAGCTACGCGACGAAGGCAAGAGCCTGCTGCCAATCGGCGTGATGGTGGTCGAGGGCGATTTCTCGCGCGGCGATGTCATCGCAGTGCGGGCTTCAAGTGGCGCCGAGATCGCCCGTGGCCTGACAAACTATTCGGCACCCGAGACGCGCCTCATCGCGCGCAAGCCCTCATCGCAAATCGCGGCTGCCCTGGGATACGCCGGCGAGTCCGAGATGATTCACCGCGACAACCTAGTGCTGTCGAACTGAGCATCGGCCCTAGTCGGCCGCTGGCTCGAGGCCACCCCCGACGCTGTCCGGCGGAGACGGCTCTTCCCGCCATTGACCGCGCATTCCTGAGCGCAGATAGCGATTGTGATGTGCCGCGCGCGGCAGGAAGCGCGCCAGTTCCGTCAGTGCCATCTGGTAGACGTCGCGCTTGAACTCAATGACAACCTCGAGAGGGACCCAGTAGTCGTTCCAGCGCCAAGCGTCGAATTCGGGGTGGTCCGTAGCTCGCAGGTTCATGTCGCTGTCGCGGCCCATCAAGCGCAAGAGAAACCAGATCTGCTTTTGACCCTTGTAGTGGCCACGCGCATCACGACGGATGTAATGGTCTGGCACTTCGTAGCGCAGCCAGTCGCGCGTGCGAGCGATGACCTGCACATGCTCGGGCAGCAGCCCGACCTCTTCGTGCAGTTCTCGGAACATGGCCTGCTCGGGCGACTCACCGTAGTTGATGCCGCCTTGTGGAAACTGCCACGAGTGCGTGCGCAGCCGCTTGCCCCAGAACACCTGGTTGCGTGCGTTGAGCAGGACGATGCCGACGTTGGGCCTGAAGCCTTCACGGTCGAGCATAATCAAACCTCGATTTATTGACTGATTTGATTATTGCACCGGCCAGGTGCAGGGCGCGAATCCTGGGTTTCCCGCATCCCGGTGCAGCACGGCGCCGGGGCCCCGCGCCGATCAACGCAGACGCACGTCCGAGTCCCATGAAAGCTTCGCAGTTCTTCATCGCGACCCTCAAGGAAGCGCCCGCCGACGCTGAGGTCGTGAGCCACCAGTTGATGCTTCGCGCCGGCCTGATCAAGCGACTGGCCGCTGGCATCTACAGCTACATGCCGATGGGCCTGCGCGTGATTCGCAAGGTCGAGGCCATCATCCGCGAGGAAATGAACCGGGCCGGTGCCGTCGAGCTTCTCATGCCGGTGGTACAGCCTGCCGAGTTATGGCAAGAGAGCGGCCGCTTCCAGCAATACGGCCCTGAGTTGCTGCGCGTCAAGGATCGACATCAGCGCGATTTCGTGATCCAGCCCACCAGCGAAGAGGTCATCACCGACATTGCACGCCAGGAGCTGCGAAGCTACAAGCAGCTGCCGAAGAACTTTTATCACATCCAGACGAAGTTCCGCGACGAGCGGCGGCCGCGCTTTGGATTGATGCGCGGACGCGAATTCACGATGAAGGATGCGTACTCCTTCGACCGAGATCCCGCCGCCGCCGCAAGAAGCTACGCGGTCATGCTCAAGGTCTACGCCGCGATCTTTGACCGCTTCGGCCTGACCTACCGTGCCGTTGCAGCCGATAGCGGCGCCATCGGCGGTGATCTGTCGCAGGAGTTCCAGGTCATTGCAGATACCGGTGAGGACGCCGTCGTCTACTGCCCGACATCGGCCTATGCCGCGAACATAGAACTGGCCGAAGCTGTGGCGCCGGGCACACCGCGCGCCGCCGCAATGCAGGCGATGAAGAGGACACCGACGCCAGGCAAGAGCACATGCCAGGAGGTAGCCACACTGCTGGGCGTGCCGCTGACCCGCACAGTGAAGTCTGTGGTACTGGCAAGTGATGAGCTCGACGAGGACGGTGATCCGGTCAAGACCACCTTGTGGCTGCTGCTGGTGCGTGGTGACCATGCGCTCAATGAAGTCAAAGCCAGCAAGGTGCCGGGTCTGGCGGAGGGCTTTCGATTTGCGACGGCCGTCGAGATCGAGGACCACTTCGGCTGCAAGCCGGGTTACCTTGGTGCCATCGACACAAAGAAGCCGGTGAAGCTCGTCGTCGACCGCACCGTGGCACAGATGAGCGACTTCATTTGCGGCGCGAACGAAGCTGACTTCCACATCACTGGCGTCAACTGGGGCCGCGACCTACCCGAGCCCGACATCATTGCCGATATCCGCGACGTTGTTGCCGGTGATCCTTCGCCCGACGGCAAGGGCGTGTTGGCGATCCAGCGCGGCATTGAGGTCGGCCATGTCTTCTATCTTGGCACCAAGTACAGCGCGGCGATGAACGCCAGTTACCTCGATGAGACTGGCAAGCCGCGTCTGTTCGAGATGGGCTGCTACGGCATCGGCGTGACGCGCATTCTCGGTGCTGCGATCGAACAGAACCACGATGCGCGCGGCATTGTCTGGCCCGACGCCATCGCGCCGTTTCAGGTGGTCATTTGTCCGATCGGCTACCACCGCAGCGAGACGGTTCGAGCCCAGGCCGATGCGTTGCACGAACAGCTCGGGCGCATCGGCGTTGACACGATGCTCGACGACCGCGGCGAGCGACCCGGCGCGATGTTTGCTGACTGGGAGTTGATTGGCGTGCCTCACCGCTTGGTCATCTCCGAGCGCGGCTTGAAGGACGGCATGGTCGAGTACCAGGGCCGCAGGGACGATGCGGCCTCGCCGATGACGGTCGATGCCGTGCTCGCAAAATTCGGCGCATGGCGGCAGCAAACGCCGGCGGTCGCCTGAGCAGCACGCGCCGTGCCGTGCTGATCGCGGCCTCGGCAGTCGCGTTGCCGCGGCTAACTTTGGCCGGCGCGCAAGTCGAAGAGCCGCTGGCCGACTCGGTGCGGTCGGCGCTAGCGGCTGCGATTGCCGCCGACGCGCCGCCGCGGCCCAGCTTCGCCGAAATGGAAGAGCGTTTGATCTACCTGCGCTGGCTCGGAGCCGCTAGCGAGCGGCTGAAGAAGCGCAAGAGCGAAGCCCGCACGCGCATCGAGTTCCTTGAAACGCTTTGGTATGAGGCCAAGCGTGCGGGCCTCGAGCCGGCCCTGATACTGGGCCTGATCCAGGTCGAGAGCGGCTTTCGCAAGTACGCCGTCAGCGTGGCTGGTGCGCGCGGCTACATGCAGATCATGCCCTTCTGGGCCCGCGTGATCGGCGACGGCGACGCCGCCAGGCTGTTCCACATGCAAACCAATTTGCGCTTTGGCTGTGTCATCTTGCGCCACTACCTCGAGCGCGAACGCGGGGACTTGTTCATGGCGCTCGGCCGCTACAACGGCAGCCGCGGACGCTCTGAGTATCCGAATGCGGTGCTTGCCTTGCGGCGCCAGTGGCAGGTCTCGGCCTAGACCCCTTGCCAGGCCCGCGGCGTGGCTGCGTCAATGCCGAGCAATGCAAGCACGCGCTCAACGCTGTCGTTGACCAGGTCGTCGACCGTCGTCGGCCGGTGATAGAAGGCCGGCAGTGGCGGAAACACGATCGCGCCCATCTCGGTGGCGGCTGTCATGTTGCGCAAGTGGGCCAGATTGAACGGCGTCTCGCGCACCAGCAGTACCAGGCGACGGCGCTCCTTGAGCGACACATCGGCGGCGCGCGTGAGCAAGTTGTCACCGAAGCCATGGGCGATCGCGGCCAAGGACTTCATCGAGCACGGCGCTACCACCATGGCCGCAGTCGTGAAGCTGCCGCTGGCGATGCAAGCGCCGATATCGCCCGGTGCGTAGGCCCTGGTCGCCAGCGCTTCGAGGGCGCCCCTGCCCAGCCCCAGTTCAAGGTGCACGTTGAGCACGCCGGCAGCCGTGACCACCAGATGTGTCTCGATGCCGAGCGCGCGTGCCCGCTCCAGCAGGCGCACGCCGTATACCGCGCCGCTGGCCCCGGTGATGCCGACCACCAACCGGTGCGGGGCGACGCTCACTGCGCGGTCAAAACCTGCTGCAACTCACCGGCCTGGTACATCTCCATCATGATGTCAGAGCCACCGACGAACTCGCCGTTGACGTAGAGTTGCGGAATCGTCGGCCAGTTGGCGAAGTCTTTGATGCCCTGGCGGATGCCCTCGTCTTCCAGCACATTCACCGTCTTCAGGTCGTTCACACTGCAGGCCTTGAGGATCTGGATCGCGCGGCCGGAAAATCCACACATCGGGAACTGGGCTGTGCCCTTCATGAACAGCACCACGCGGTTCTGCTGGACAAGGTCGGCAATGCGTTGTTGAACGTCGGTCATGATTGGTGCGCAAGTGGCTTGGGAAAGCCGTGTTTATACGGCAATCTCAGCGCAAGCACCGGCTGACGGGGCGATGCCCGTTAGCGGCCACGCAGTCTACGAGTCAGAACGCGTACGAGGCGCCCAACTGCAGCACCGGCGTCAGGCGCAACTCGCGCAGCAAATCTTCGGCGCCATGGGCACCGAACGCGGCGTCGCGCCGCGTGCGCAGACCGCCCGCGGTGCCGGCCAGGCCGACATCGGCGGTGAAGCCCCAGCCACCGCGCAGCGAAATGCCGCTGTAGCCGATGCCAACATAAGGCGCCGCTGACCACGGTTCACTCATGGCCTCGCCGAGGCCGGTCGACGGACGGGTAATGCGGGACAGGGTCAGACCCACCCCCTGCGACGATGAAAGGGTGGGTGTGCCCAGCGCCAGCGAGCGCTGCCCTAGCAGCAGTCCGCCGGTGGCCCGAAAGCCGCCACTGCGACTGACGCCTGCAGGGCGCAGCCCGTTCCAGTAGTAGTCACCGAGCAGTTGGCCTGCGCTGGCATGCCAGAGGGTGCTTGGGTCGATGGCGGAAGCGGTGGTGGCCAGCCCTAGGCGCGCTTGCCATCGTGGCCAGACAGTCTGCTGGGGTTGGGCCGCATCAGCGAGCCGCAGCCCGCTCTGGGCCAATGCAGCGGGCGTGGCCGCCAGCAGACCCAGCGTCAACGCCAAGAGACGAGTTCCTGCAGTACTCATCGCGGCCTCCTTTGGTCCACCTGGCGGCAGTCCCATCGCGTGGCAGGGGTCGTGGCATTGCATCACCCCGGAAGTTCATGCTACGCCTGCTGCTCGCCGGCGGGGCCCTGCGTCGACGCGAAGGAATGCCGCGATTGCGGGTGTTGGCGCCGCAGTGTTGCTGCGACGCGTCAGGCGCCCTTGATGACGGCCCGCCCGACGCTGACGCGCGACTTGCCGGCCAGGTCATGGCGGGTCAAGATGGCCTCGAATCCCGTCTGAGTCAGGAGTCGGCGAACGTCATCGGCTTGGTCAAAACCATGCTCTAGCACCATCCAGCCTCCTGGGTGGAGCCGGTCGCGCGCTCCGGCAATGACGCGCTGAGCGCAGGCTAGGCCATGGCCAGGCGAGACCAGCGCTGCAGCGGGCTCGTGCCGCAGCGCCGACAGGTGGGGATCACCCGGCGCGACATAGGGTGGGTTGGCCGCCGCCAAGTCAAAGCGCAGCGCCGGGTCGAATGCTTGCCACCAGTCCCCCAGACACCAAGTCACAGGCAGGCCCAGCCGTTCGCCGTTGCCTCGGGCGACGGCCAATGCAGCGGGGCTGAAGTCGCTGGCATGGACCTGCGCGCGCGGGCAGGCCTGCTTGAGCGCAAGTGCGATCGCACCGCTGCCGGTACCCAAGTCGACAATGCGCGGGGCATGACGATCTGCGATCAACTCGAGCGCCCAGTCGACCAGGGTCTCGGTGTCTGGCCGCGGCACCAGTACATCGGGCGTGACATGCAGCACCAATCCATGGAACTCGCGCTTGCCAATCAGGTAAGCCAGCGGCTCACCGGCTGCGCGCCGCCCCAGCATAGCCAGCAGCGCCGGGCTGTCAGCGACCGGCGCATCATCGTGGGCCAACAGCCAGGTGCGTGAGCGACTGAGTTGCTGGGCCAACAGCAATTGAGCGTCGAGCTGGTCGACGCCGATCAGGCGGGCATGGGCCAGCGCCTGGGCGACGGTTGCCAACTCAGGCACGCAAGAACCCTTCACCGCTCTCCAGCGCGGAGAGCTGCTCGGCCGCGCGTGCAGCTTGCAGTGCGCCGAGCACGTCGTCGAGTTCGCCGTCCATCACGGCGCCGAGCTTGTAGAGCGTCAGGTTGATGCGGTGGTCGGTAAGGCGGCCTTGCGGAAAGTTGTAGGTGCGGATGCGGTCGGAGCGGTCGCCGCTGCCGACCAATCCTTTGCGTGTGGCGGCCTCTTTGGCGGCGCGCTCGTTGTGTTCCTTGTCGCGCAGCCGCGCGGTCAGCACGGCCATCGCCTTCGCCTTGTTGCGGTGCTGCGAGCGGTCGTCCTGGCACTCGGCGACGATGCCAGTGGGCAGGTGTGTGATGCGGATCGCACTGTCGGTCTTGTTGACGTGCTGACCACCGGCACCGCTGGCGCGAAAGGTGTCGATACGCAGGTCAGCAGGGTTGAGGTGCACCTCGTCGGCCTCGTCGGGCTCAGGCATCACGGCTACCGTGCAGGCGCTCGTGTGAATGCGCCCTTGGCTTTCGGTGACCGGCACG
>Ga0209254_10005857_pt1 | contig 11303 bp, 9 predicted proteins | sample FrelakmetDIP11DI_FD_187148 | JGI IMG/M metagenome (GOLD analysis project Ga0209254, IMG submission 187148) | Freshwater lake sediment microbial communities from the University of Notre Dame, USA, for methane emissions studies - DIP11 DI (SPAdes)... | ecosystem: Environmental > Aquatic >... | reverse complement strand
AGCGGGTGCGGCACCTCGGCGATCGAGATCGAGAAGGGCGAGAAGCTCGGCTTCGACACCGGCCTCAAGGTGCGCCACCCGCTCGATCCGGACTGGCTCGTGCCGGTCTGGGTCGCCAATTTCGTGCTCATGGACTATGGCACGGGTGCCATCTTCGGCTGCCCGTCCGGCGACCAGCGCGACCTCGATTTCGCCCGCAAGTACGGCCTTCCCGTCGTTCCCGTGGTCCTCCCCGACGGGGCAAACGCAGCGTCCTTCGCGATCGGCGACACAGCGGTCGACGGCGACGGCACGATGATCAACTCGCGCTTCCTCGATGGACTGACACCCCGGCAGGCCTTCGCCGAGGTCGCCGAGACACTGGAGGCCGAAACGCTCGGCAACCGGCCCGTTGGCGCCCGTCAGGTGAAGTACCGCCTCAAGGACTGGGGCATCTCGCGCCAGCGCTACTGGGGTTGCCCGATCCCGGTCATCCACTGCGAGACCTGCGGTGTCGTGCCGGTGCCGGTGAAGGATCTGCCGGTGCAGCTTCCCGACGACGCGACCTTCGACAGGCCCGGCAATCCGCTCGACCGTCATCCGACGTGGAAGCACGTCGATTGCCCCACGTGCGGCAAGGCGGCGCGCCGCGAGACCGACACGATGGACACCTTCGTCGACAGTTCCTGGTACTACGCCCGCTTCACCGCGCCACACGCCCCGACGCCCGTCGACGCCAAGGCGGCGAACTACTGGCTGCCCGTCGACCAGTACATCGGCGGCGTCGAGCATGCGATCCTGCATCTGCTCTATTCGCGCTTCTTCTGGCGGGCCATGGGCGAGGCCGGCGCGGCGCCGACCACCGTGAAGGAACCCTTCGCGGCCCTCTTCACGCAGGGCATGGTGACTCACGAAACCTACCGATCCGAGACCGGCGCATGGCTCCTGCCGGGCGAAGTCGCGATCGAGGGCGAGGGCGAGGCGAGGCGCGCCACCGAGATCGCCACCGGCCGGCCGGCCGCCATCGGCTCGATCGAGAAGATGTCGAAGTCGAAGAAGAACCTCGTCGATCCCGACGACATCATCGCCCATTGGGGTGCGGACTGCGCCCGCTGGTTCATGCTCTCCGACAGCCCGCCCGAGCGCGACGTGATCTGGACCGAAGCCGGCGTGCAGGGCGCGGGCCGCTTTGTCCAGCGCATCTGGCGCCTCGTCGGCGACATCGCCGAGCGCGGGCCCGGCACCGCGTCGGATCCTGTCTCAGACGAGGCGACCGAAATCCGCCGGGCCGCCCACAAGACGCTTGACGCCGTTGGCCGCAACATCGAAGCCTTGAGGTTCAATGTCGCCGTCGCGCAGATCTACGAGTTCAGCAATGCGCTTTCGGGAGCATTGGCGAAATCCGGTCAAGATTTCGACGCGGCCCTGAAGGAGTGCGGGGAAATACTCGTCAAGATGATCGCCCCAATGATGCCGCATCTGGCAGAGGAGTGCTGGGCGCGGCTCGGATACAACACCTTGCTCGCCAAAGAACCCTGGCCCGAGGTCGATCCGGCCTTGCTCGTTGACGATCGCGTGACCATTGCCGTACAGGTCAATGGCAAGCGGCGCGGGGAAATTACCCTTGCACGAACCGCCAGCACCGCCGAGGTCGAGGCCGCGGCGCTGGCGCTCGAGCCCGTCGCGAAAGCCCTCGAGGGGCGGCCGGCCAGAAAGGTCATCGTCGTGCCTCAGAGGATCGTGAATATCGTTGCCTGAGGCGCGTATGGTCGAAACTCGTCGCAACGAAACGGGCATATCGAAGGGCAGGCGCGGCGCGCGCAGGCTCTTTCATGCCGTTTTGCTCGCGACCGCCGCGGCGCTCCTCGCCGGATGCGGCGACGCCAACTTCCGCCCGATGTATGGCTCCGCCGGTATCGGCGGCGCGGCGACCGAAGAGAAGCTCGCCCAGGTCGACATCACGACCATACCCGGCCGCGTCGGCCAGCAGCTGCGCAACGAGTTCATCTACCAGTCGACCGGCGGCGGAGCCCGCATCGATCCCGTCTACCGGCTGGAGGTGGCCATCCGCGAATCCGTGACTTCGACGCTCGTGCAGACCACGGGCGACGCGCGCAGCCAGGTCTACAATCTCGATGCCTCCTTCCGGCTCGTGCGCATCGCCGACAGCCAGGTCGTGATGGAAGGCAAGAGCTACTCCCGTGCCGCCTTCGAGCGCTTCTCGTCGATCTTCTCCAACGTCCGCGCCCGCGAGGACGCGGAGAATCGTGCCGCCAAGACGATTGGCGAAGAACTGCGCACCCGCGTCGGCGCCTACCTGTCCTCGACCGCCTGATCCGGCGATGGTTGCCGTCAAGGCCAACCAGGCCGCTGCCTTCCTGAAATCTCCCGAGGCCCGCTTCACCGCCTATCTGCTGTTCGGACCCGACCAGGGTCTCGTGAACGAGCGCGCCGCTGGCCTCGCCAAGCTCGTCGCATCCCGCGAGACGCCGCCCGGAGAGATCATTCGGATCGACGATCTCGACCTCGACGCGGACCCCGACCGCATTGCCATCGAGCTTCTGACCCTGCCGATGTTCGGCGGACGCAAGGTCGTTCGCGCCACGGCCGGCCGGCGGATCAATGCCGCCCTCTTGAAGCCGCTCGTGGACGATAAGGCGCTGGCCGGCACGCTCATCGTCGAGGCCGGCAATCTGAAGGCCGACGAGAGCCTGCGCACCACCTTCGAGAAGTCGCCGCAAGCGGCCGCCATCGGGTGCTACGGCGACGAGGACCGGGATCTGGATGCCGTCGTGCGCGAGGTGCTGGACCAGAACCGCCTGACCATCACCCCCGGCGCCCGCGAGCTGCTGATCAGCCGGCTGGGTGCCGACCGCGCCCTGTCGCGGGGCGAGGTGGAGAAGCTCGCCCTCTACGCGCACGGCGCCGGCCAGATCACCGAGGACGATGTCGACGCCGTCGTCGGCGACGCGGCCGAGCTCACCATCGACCGCATCGCCCAGGCCTCCGGCATGGGTGACAGCCGGCGCGCGGTGGCGGAATTGTCCCGCGCGCTTGCCGCAGGCGAGAGCGCCCAGGGGATCATCGCCGCCATCCAGCGCCACTTCATGCGCCTGCATCGCCTGCGCGCGTCGGTCGAGGCCGGCCGTTCCGTCGAGGCCGCCATCGCCGAACTGCGGCCACCGGTCCACTTCAAGCAGAAGGACTCGCTGGCGACCCAGTGTCGGGCCTGGCGGGCGGACACGCTCGACACCGCGCTGGCCGGCATATCGTCGACAGCACGCACGGCACGCACCTCCGCGGCGCTCGAAGTTGCGCTGGCCGAACGCCTCGTGTTGACGCTGGCAAGACTGGCCCGCGAGGGCGCACGGGAAGCCCGCTAGCGGCCATCATGCCCCAGTGGCGGGGCGGGCCTCTCCTCCTATAGTCCGCGCGCCTTTCACCGCCACCGGAGATCCCATGACCGCCGCCCGCCATGCCGTCGTCGCCATCGGCAACGCCATCGTCGACATCATCGGTCGCTGCGAGGAGGACTTTCTGGCCCGCCACGGCGCGGCCAAGGGCGCGATGCGCCTCGTCGATGCGCAGACCGTCGAGCGCCTCTACGGCGAGATGGGTCCGGCAATCGAGATCTCGGGCGGTTCGGCGGCCAACACCATGGTCGGACTGGCCTCGTTCGGCGGCAAGGCCGCTTTCATCGGCAAGGTGGCGGGCGACGAGTTCGGCCGCATCTTCCGCCACGACATTGGTGCCGCCGGGGTCACGTTCGAGACGGTGCCGGTCAACGGCAAGGCGCCCACGTCGCGCTCCCTCATTCTTGTCACGCCCGATGGCGAGCGCACCATGAACACCTACCTCGGCATCAGCACCGACCTCGACCATGGCGAGGTCGACCCGGCCCTCATCGAAGCCTCCGAGATTGTCTACCTGGAGGGCTACCTGTTCGACCAGCCCCAGGCCAAGGCCGCCTTCCGCCAGGCCGTGGCCATCGCCGGCAAGGCCGGCCGCAAGGTCGCCCTCACCTTGTCGGACGGATTCTGCGTCGATCGCCACCGGGCCGAGTTCCTGGACCTCATCCGGTCCGGCGTCGGGATCCTGTTCGCCAACGAGAGCGAGATCACCGCGCTCTATGAGACGACCGACTTCGATGACGCCGCCCGCCGGGCGGCGGCCGACACGCCGCTCGCCGTACTCACCCGCAGCGCCAGGGGCTCGCTCATCCTGTCGGAGGGCAAGGCCCACAAGATCCCCGTGGAGCCGGTGCCAAAGGTCGTTGACACGACCGGGGCCGGCGACCTCTATGCCGCGGGGTTCCTCTACGGCTTGACCGCGGGCCACGACCTCGCCACCGCCGGCCGCCTCGGCAGCCTGGCCGCCGCCGAGATCATTTCCCACGTCGGCGCACGGCCGGAGAGGAGCCTCGGCGAATTGGCCCGCAGCCGCGGTCTCATTTCCTGATTTCGCATCGCGAACTTTTTTGGCGTTTCCCGGCATTTCAACATGCCGGCAGCGCGCAGATGCCGACGGCGTTGTATCTAAAAATGCCCTGTTTGTTCTCATGACATACAAGTCCGCGGTGTAAAATCGCAACAGAAACATGGGGTTCTATTTGTTTCTTTAGTCAGAATTAATTAAACTCGCTGGAGTATCCAGCGAATTGGTCCATTCTTTTTGTGTTTCGAATCGGGGATCAATAGGTTGCAGCAGATGGCTCAGAAGACCGCAGCGCGCGGCCGGCCCAAGGGCACTGGCGTCGACGATGCTGCCCGCCTCGCAGCCATGGCCGCACTCATTGCGGCCAATCCCGGTATGAAGCCGACGACGGCCATCAAGGCTCTGGGGATCACCAACGCGTCCGTCATCCGCCGGCTGCGCGACAAGTATCAGCATCAGCCGGAACACCGCGTGGCCGTTGCGCCGCGGCCGGCCGCCACGGACGGCGCGCGCCAGGACCGGCGCCACGACGTCCTGACCTTGAGGACGCAAACGTCGGCCGTATTGCGGGCACCGCTGGTGCGTCCAGCGGCCCGCGATCCTCAGACACCGCCGCCGCGCACTCCGGCCCCGTGCGAGACCAAGACGGACGAGCACCCGGCGGCCGTCACCGGCGCACCTCGACAGGATTTGTTCGCTGCCGCCTTTGCGGCGGGCGTATCGGCAGCCCAGGCTGTCATCCATCTGCAGTTCAAGACGATGTCCTACGCGTTGCAGGGATCACCCGTCGCGTGCTTCCTGCGAAGCCAAGAGGTGCTGCGTTTGATGACGGCGCGCTTGGCGGAGACCGCCGCAAAGACCGGGTGATCGCGAGCCTGGCCTTTCGAACCCGACAAGCCCCACTCCAAAACTTCTCGAGGCCGCTCCCCAAGCGGCCTTTCTTTTTTCTCCCCGGGGAGGAAAAATCGCCACCTCTCAGAGTTTGCGCAGCGCCACCGACTCGACGCGATGGTCCGCCGTCTTGGTCAGGATCAGGCGGGCCCGCTGCCGGGTGGGGAGAATATTCTCCTCGAGGTTCCGCAAGTTGATGTTCGACCACAGCTCGAGCGCCCGGGTCTTGGCCACGTCATGGGGCATGTTCGCGTACTTGTGGAAGTAGGCTCCCGGATCACGGAAGGCGGTGCTCCGCAACCGCATGAAGCGCTCGAGATACCATTCCTCGATGACCTTCGGTTCGGCATCGAGATAGATCGAGAAATCGAAGAAGTCCGACACGAACGGGATTTCCGCACCGTCCCTCGGCAGGCGCCCCGGCTGCAGCACGTTGAGCCCTTCCACGATCAGAATGTCCGGACGCTCGAAGACGAAAGTCTGCCCGGGAAGAATGTCGTAGTGGAAGTGTGAATAGACGGGCGCCTCGACCCGGTCCTTGCCAGACTTCACGTCGGCCAGGAAATTCAGCAGCCGCGCGGTGTCAAAACTCTCCGGAAAGCCCTTCCGGTTCATCAGCCCGCGGGCTTCCAATTCGTCATTGGGCAGCAGAAAGCCATCGGTCGTCACGAGATCGACGCGCGGATGATCGGGCCAGCGCGCGAGCAGGGCCTTCAGAACGCGGGCCGTGGTGCTCTTGCCGACCGCCACCGATCCGGCCACGCCGATGATGAAGGGCACTTTGTTGTCGGTCTTGCCGAGAAAGGTCGAGGTGACCGCATGCAGCTTTTGCAGCGCGGCAACGTACAGGTTGAGCAGGCGGGAGAGGGGAAGATAAATCTGTTCCACCTCGTCGACCGACAGCTCCTCGATGATGCCCGAAAGCTGTTCGAGTTCATGCGGCGCGAGCGTCATCGGCGTGTCGGCGCGCAGCCGCGCCCAGTCGGTGCGGCTGAACACCCGGTAGGGAGAAAAAATCAGGTCGCCCGGCAGATCGGCGGCCAGATCGACCACCGACAGCCGCCGCCTGCCTTCGACCAGCTTGAGGCCGGCGGTCTCCTTGGACTTTTTTCTCCGCTTCACGATCTGTGCTTCCAAGTCGATTCACCAGGACTTTGAGGCCGTCGGACGCGGATGCGCCGCGACTACTTCGGACGCGCGGTCTTCTCGGCATGACCCGACGTGCCTTGCCGCGCGTGCAGCACTGCCAGCACGTCCTCGATCGTGACGCTGCGGGCTTCGAGCAGGACGAGGAGATGAAACAGGAGATCGGCGACCTCGCCCTTGAAACCTTCGTCGTCGTGTCCGAGCGCGGCGATTACCGTCTCGACCGCCTCTTCGCCGAGCTTGCGCGCGCACCGCTCCGGACCGCCGTCGAGCAGCTGGCGGGTATACGAAGCCTCGGCCGTCGCCGCCCGGCGCGCCCGGATCGTCGCGGCCAACTGGAGCAGAATATCGTCGGCCATGGACGGTCTCGCGCGGGGCGGCGGTTGGACGAAAGCTGGCCCCGCCTCGCGATGCCCGACCGGCCCTCGCCCGTCAAGGACTTCCCGCGGATCTGGCAAATCCGAAGGCCGCTGCGGCGAGGGCATCGCGGGCCTAGTTGCCGGACAGTCCCGTCAGCCGCATCCTGATGTATTCGAGCTGGTCGAAATTGCCGTACTTGATGCTGAGATGACCGCTCTCGCCCGATCCCCGCTTGATCTCGACCTTGAGGCCGAGCGCATCGGTCAGCTCCTTCTCGAACGCCTTCGTATCGGGGTCCTTGTCGCGCACCCGCCGCGCCGTGGCGCCCGCCTCGCCGATCGGCCCCGCCTGCACGAGGGCTTCGACCTCGCGCACGTTCATGCACTCGTCGATGATCCTGCGGGCGATCGTCTCGGCGTCCTCGCGTCCGACGAGGGCGCGGGCATGACCCGCCGTCAGCGAGCCCGCCTGCACGAGACCCTGAACGGCCGGCGGCAGTTTCAGGAGACGCAGCGTGTTGGTCACGTGGCTGCGGCTCTTGCCGATGATCTCGGAGACCTGCTCCTGGCTGTAGCCGAAACGCTCGATGAGATCGCGGTAGCCCGTCGCCTCCTCGATGGCGTTGAGATCGGCCCGCTGGACGTTCTCGATGATGGCGAGCTCGAGGACCTCCTTGTCGCTGAGACTGCGCACGATGACCGGCACCGTGTGCAGTCCGGCCCGCTGCGCAGCGCGCCAGCGCCGTTCGCCGGCGACGATCTCGAGCGCGGCCTCGTCGTCCGGGTCGGGCCGCACGATGATCGGCTGCACCAGGCCTTTGGACCGGATGGAATCGGCAAGCTCGCCGAGCTCCTCTTCGCGGAAATCCCGGCGCGGATTGAAGCGCCCGCCGCGCAGCTGATCCGTACCGACGAAACGATGCTCGCCATCCGTGGGCGCACGCGGGGCCGCGCTCGGGGTGTCGCCGATGAGCGAGGCAAGACCACGGCCAAGACGGCTCTTCTGAAGGGGCACGTTCATCGCAGTATTCACCTTTCGGGGCGCAATGGGTCTCTGGTCAACGCGCACAGCGGGTCGGATCACGCGGCCGGCGTCACGCGGCCTTGGTCTGACGCTCGCGCTCGATGATTTCCGTGGCGAGGCGGATATAGGCCTGGCTGCCGGCGCAATCGTAATCGTAGAGCAGGATCGGCTTGCCGTGCGACGGCGCCTCGGCCACGCGGGTGTTCCGCGGAATGACGGACTCGTAGACCTTCGGCCCGAAGAACGCGCGGACGTTGTCGGCCACTTCCCGCGACAACGACGTGCGCGCATCGTGCATGGTGAGCACGACGCCCTGGATTTCGAGACGCGGATTGAGGGTCGCGCGGATCTGGTCGATCGAGTCTTTCAACTGCGAAATGCCCTCCAGCGCGAAGAACTCGCACTGCACCGGCACGATCACGGCGTTGGCGGCCGCCAGCGCGTTGAGCGTGAGGAGATTGAGCGACGGCGGGCAGTCAATGAGAATGTAGCTGTAGGACGCAAGATCGGGGCGAGCGCGGGCCCGCCCGACGAGCGCCGTTACGGCATCGCGCAGTTTGAAGGGGCGTCCCGGATCGTTCATCAGATCCTGCTCGAGCCCGACCAGGTCGCTGTTGGCCGGCACGATCGACAGACCGGGCACGGCGGTCGCCACCGCCACATCGGCCAGCGTCGCAGCGCCCGTGAGCACGTCATGGGCCGTCCGCGTGCGCGCTTCCGGGGGCACGCCGAGACCCGTCGAGGCGTTGCCCTGGGGATCGAGGTCGATCACCAGAACCTGCTCGCCGACGGCGGCCAGCGCCGTCCCGAGATTGATGGCCGTCGTCGTCTTGCCGACGCCGCCCTTCTGGTTCGCCACGGCCAGGACGCGGAGTCGCTGGCCATTCACGTCAATGCCGGTCACGGGGCTTTCCCTCCGCTTTGGCGCCCGGGGTCGTCCCGGCGCTCAGGTTCCGGACACATGCAATCCGCCCCGTCGCGTCGGTCGAGCTGGGTTTTAGCTCCAACTTGAACCGCCACGCGAGACGCGCCGCCTCGATTTCCGCTTCCACGTCACGTCCCTTGAGAAAGAGACCGAGGGTTCCCGGCTTCCAGAAGGGATGCGTGAGGCGGAACAGGTCGGTGAGCGACGCCAGTGCACGGGCCGAAATCACGTCTACGGGGCCGACCTTAGCTTGAGTCGCCGGCAATTCGATTCTCGTCCCCAAGATGTCCACAGGCACACCCACCTGCCGGGCGACCTCGCGCAGGAACGCGGCCTTGCGCGTGTCGCTCTCCAGAAGCGTGACATGCAGATCCGGAAATGCCGATCCCGCATCCCGGGCAAGGATGGCTATGACCAGCCCTGGAAAGCCGGCCCCGGACCCGAAATCGGCCCAGGTCCGGGCCCCCGCCGGGACCAAAGCGGCCAACTGGGCCGAATCGGCGAAATGGCGCGACCAGACGGCGTCGAGGGTGCTCGGGGCGACGAGTTGCACCGCCTTTTGCCACTGTGTCAGCACCGCAGCGTAAGTCTCGAATTTCTCGGTCGTTTCACGTGAAACTCCGAAGGCGGACCGGAACGCCGCGGGGCCGGCGATCACGATCCCCCCGCCGGCCGCCGGGGCGGTCATGCCAATTTCCGCGGCGCGGCCCTCTTGACCGCCGCCAGCAGCAGCGTCAGCCCCGCTGGCGTCATGCCGTCGATCCGCCCCGCCTGCGCAAGGCTTCGTGGCTTGTGCAACACGAGCTTGTGACGGACCTCGTTCGACAGGCTCGCAATGCCCTCGAAATCGAAGCCGGCGGGAATGGCGATCGCCTCGTCCCGCTTCAAGGCGGCGACGTCCTCGTCCTGGCGGCGGACATAGGCCGCATAGCGCGCGTCGGTCTCGAGCTGCACGGCGGTCGCCGGCGGCAATCCGGCGAGGTGAGGCCAGATGCCCGCCAGCCGCTCCAGCGTGACCTGCGGAAAGGCCAGAAGCTCGAACGCCGTCCGGCGGCGGCCGTCGCGGTTGATCTCCAGGCCGGCCCGCGCCGCCTCGCTCGGCGTCAGCGACAGACCGTCCAGCAGCGACCGTCCCTGTTCGAGCGCCGAAACGCGCCGGCCGAATGCGGCCGCCCGTTCAGCGCCGACACAGCCCAGCGAAAGCCCCGCCGGCGTCAGCCGCTGGTCGGCATTGTCGGCGCGCAGCTTCAGCCGGAACTCGGCCCGGGACGTGAACATGCGGTAGGGCTCGCTCACGCCCCGGGTGACCAGATCGTCGATCATGACGCCGATGTAGGCCTCCGACCGCGACAGGACGAAGGTCCGCCCGCGCCCGCCGGCCGCCAGCGCCGCGTTGAGGCCGGCCACGATTCCCTGGGCCGCGGCCTCCTCGTACCCGGTGGTGCCGTTGATCTGGCCGGCCAGGTAGAGACCGGGCAGGCGCTTCGCTTCGAGCGTCAGCTCGAGTTCGCGGGGATCGACATAGTCATACTCGATGGCATAGCCGGGCCGCAGTATCGCTACCCCCTCCAGCCCTCGAATGGTGCGGATAAAAGCCTCCTGGACCTCGGCGGGAAGCGAGGTGGAAATCCCGTTCGGATAGACGGTCGGGTCGTCCAGTCCCTCGGGCTCGAGAAAGATCTGATGCGTGTCCCGGTCGGCGAACCGGACCACCTTGTCCTCGATCGAGGGACAGTAGCGCGGGCCGACGCTCTGGATCTGCCCGCCGTACATGGGCGACCGGCTCAGATTCGCGCGGATGATGGCATGCGTGGCCGCCGTCGTTTCCGTGACGCCGCAGGCGATCTGGGGCGTGGTGATCGCCGTCGTCAGGAACGAGAACGGGACCGGCGGATCATCGCCCGGCTGGCGGTCGACGCGATCCCAGTCGATGGTCCGCCCGTCGAGCCGGGCCGGCGTGCCGGTCTTGAGGCGCCCCATGGCGAGGCCGAGCCCGTAGAGCCGCTCCGACAGCCCGCGCGCTGGGGCCTCGCCATGACGTCCCGCCGGAATGCGCGTCTCGCCCAGATGAATGAGGCCGTTGAGGAACGTTCCGGTGGTCAGCACGACGGCCCCTGAGCGGAGTGCCCGCCCGTCGTCCAGGCGCACGCCGCTGACCCGGCCGTTCGCCACCAGCAGATCGTCGACCGCGCCTTCGATGACCGTCAGATTGGCCGTCGTGCCGATCGCCGCCTGCATCGCCTCCCGGTAGAGCCTGCGATCGGCCTGGGCGCGCGGTCCCTGGACCGCGGGACCCTTGGAGCGGTTGAGCAGCCGGAATTGGATGCCGGCCGCGTCGGCGACCCGTCCCATCAGGCCATCGAGCGCATCGACCTCGCGCACCAGGTGCCCCTTGCCCAGGCCGCCGATGGCCGGGTTGCACGACATCTCGCCGACCGTCGCGAAGCGGTGGGTGACGAGCGCCGTGCGCGCGCCCACCCGTGCGGCCGCGCCCGCGGCTTCCACGCCGGCATGGCCGCCACCCACGACGACGACATCGAAAACC
>Ga0209254_10005856_pt1 | contig 11304 bp, 11 predicted proteins | sample FrelakmetDIP11DI_FD_187148 | JGI IMG/M metagenome (GOLD analysis project Ga0209254, IMG submission 187148) | Freshwater lake sediment microbial communities from the University of Notre Dame, USA, for methane emissions studies - DIP11 DI (SPAdes)... | ecosystem: Environmental > Aquatic >... | reverse complement strand
GTCGATCGCGGTCTCTCTTCTTCCCGACGCATCCGGCGGCTTCAACCTGAAGTTCGCCGCGGAAGCCGTCCGGACGATCGCCGCGAACGTCCTGGCCTCGGGTCTGCCGCCGGGGACAGCCCTCAACGTCAACATCCCGCCCCCTCCTGTCAAGGGCGTCAAGATCACGCGCCTGGGCTGGAAGTTCTACGATCCCGAGATCATCGAGAAGACCGATCCCCGCGACTCGACGTATTATTGGATCGGCACGGGGACGCCGCGCCGCGTCGGCGACGCCGGGACCGACGTCATGGCCGCCCACGACGGCTTCATCTCCCTGACCCCCCTCCATACCGACATGACCGCCCACACCGTCCTGGTTTCGCCGAAGCTGCGGCGGATCGCCCGAGCCCTCCGCCCGGTCAGGTCCTAGCGAGCGCCGCCGGGAGCCGGGCGTTCCGGAAGGTGCGTAAACCGGAAAGTCCCCACCGCCCTAGTCAGGGCAGCTCGGCGGCGGGATCCTTTTCGTCTTGCGATGCTTGATATATTCGACGGCGATGGGAACGGTCGAGATGCCGATGATCACCAGAATAGCGATGGAATAGTTGTTCTTGACGACGGGGATGGTGCCGAAGAGATAGCCGGCCCCGGTAAGCAGGAGGACCCAGCCGATCCCGCCGATGACGTTGAACGCCAGGAAACGGCCGTAGGACATGCGGCCGACGCCCGCGACGAAGGGGGCGAAGGACCGGATGATCGGCACGAAACGGGCGATGATGATGGTCTTGCCGCCGTGCTTCTCGTAGAAGGCGTGGGTCCGGTCGAGGTATTCCTTCTTGAAGAACCGGGCGTCCTCCCGGCAGAAGACCTTCGGGCCGAGGCGGTGCCCGATCCAGTAGTTGACCGTATCGCCGATGATGGCCGCCGCGGACAGGCCCAGGATGAGCCAGCCGATCTTGAGCGCCTTCAGGGCGGCGAAGGTCCCGGCCGCGAAGAGCAGGGAGTCGCCCGGGAGGAACGGCATGACGACGAAGCCCGTTTCGACAAAGACGACCAAGAAGAGGATGCCGTAGGTCCAGAGGCCGTACTGCTGGATGATCCCGCTGAGGTACTTGTCGAGGTGCAGGGCGATGTCGAAGATCTTCTTAAGGAATTCCATCGGCCACGTAATATACCATAACAATGGGGTCGGACCACAGCATATCGTTTCTAATCAGTCAATTAACCTTTAGAATCGGGGTCGAAAAGGCCTTAAAACATCGTTTTCGGCCCCGAAAACGAATGAACTGACGGTTCTAAGAGCTCCTTTTTGGGGCCAAAAAGCGCTCAGTTAGGCTTAAAAGTCATCCGAAAACGGATTTAACTTAGTGTAAATAATTGACTTGCTGAGGTCCGACCCCATAGAATACAACCATGCGCAGCGCGCGGAAACTTGAGCTGGTCGGGAAGGCCCTCGACCGGCTCTCCCCTCTCGAGACGTCCTGCAGGCTGTGCCCGCGAGACTGCCGGACCGACCGGACGAAGGGCGCGGGCGGGGTCTGCCAAACCGGAAGCCTGGCGGCCGTGTCCCACGCCCTGCTCCATTTCGGCGAGGAGCCGGTCGTCAGCGGCAAGTCCGGCTCGGGGACGATCTTCTTCACCGGCTGCAACCTCAAGTGCCTGTTCTGCCAGAACTACCAGCTGAGCTGGCTGCTCGAGGGCAGCGCCGTCACGGACCGGGAGCTCGCGGCGATGTTGCTCGGCCTCCGGGACCAGGGCGCCCACAATATCAACTTCGTCTCGCCGAGCCACATCGTGCTGCCCATCCTCAGGGCCCTGCGCATCGCCCTGGCCGAAGGCCTCGACATCCCCCTCGTCTGGAATTCCAACGGCTACGATTCCGTCGAGGTCGTTCGGGCGCTGGAGGGCATCGTCGACGTCTACCTCCCCGACCTGAAGTACCGGTCGCCGGCCTTATCGAAAAAGTACTCCGCCGCGCCCGACTACTTCGACAAGGCGTCCGAGGCCGTCCGGGAGATGTCCCTGCAGCAGCCGGCCCTCGAGCTCGGCCCCGGCGGGACGGCCCGCAGGGGACTCGTCGTCCGGCACTTGCTCCTGCCGGGCGCCGTCGAGGACAGCCTCGAATTGCTGGACTGGATCGGGGAGAACCTCTCGCCGTTCATCGGCCTGAGCCTCATGAGCCAGTACCATCCCTGCTTCAAGGCCCCCGAAGAGATCCGGAGAAGCATATCCGCGGACGAATACCGCCGGGCCGCCGCGAAGGCGGTGGCCCTCGGGCTCGAACGCCTCTTCCTCCAGCCGGAGCCGTTCGGGGCGGACGAGCACCTCGTCCCCGACTTCAGGAAAAACAACCCGTTCCGCTGGAAATGAGCGGCCGCCCTGGCGCCCTATCGAGCGGCGGTCGTATAGTTCTTCGGCTGCGGCAGCTTCGACGGCGCAATGCCGAGGGCGCCCGCAAGGGCCTTGATCTTGTCGTGAGCGGCCTGGACGCCCTTGGGGCCGAGCCTCAGGAGCTGCTTCTGGGCCGGGCTCAGTCCCTCGAGCGCCGGGTCGGTCATCGCGTAGCTCAGGACCTTCTGTTCCAGCCGGATGGGACCGTTCACAACCGGCGTCTCGAGGAGCTCCCCCATCGCCCGGACGAGCGTGTCGTCGAAATCGACGCCCGGGTAGCCGAGCTCGTTAAAAGCTTCCTGGATGAGCGGGTCGACGGCCCGGTAGAGGCGGGCCGCGGCGGGCGCGTCGAGGGACTGGATGATCCCGACGACGGCCGCGTACCGGGTGTAGGAGGCCGGATCGACGAACGTCCCGGTCTTGGTCCGGGCGACCCGGAAATCGCCGGCCGGCTCGTAGAAGTCGATGTGCGGCTTCGGGCTCAGGCCGTTGGCCACGTTGTCGACCGAGACGACGAATTTGCGGATGAGGTCCTTGGTCAGGAGCCACTTCGCGAATTCGGGGTCCACGGACAGGGCCAGGGCGAATTCCCGGACGGCGGCGTCGCTCATCTCCAGCGGGACCGCGGGGAACGCGAGGGGCTCGAGGCCCGGCGCGGCCGAAGCCTTCTCCTCCACGGCCGGCCCGGGCGCTTCGGCGGCCGTCGCGGCGGCCGCCTTGTCCGTCTTTTTCATGAACAGGACATAATAGAGCCCGGCCACGACGGCCAGGATCACGAGGATGGCCGCGGCCAGGCCCCAGACCTTACGGGGTTCCTCCTTGGGCTCGTCGGTCCGTTCCTCGTCGGGATGAAGGTCGTCCATGGTCGTTCCTCCTTGAGTTCTTAGCCGAACCGGCCGGTGATGTAGTCTTCCGTCCGGGAGTCCTGCGGGGCGGTGAAAATGCGTTGCGTCTCGCCGATCTCGACGAGCTCGCCGAGCAGGAAGTACCCTGTGACGTCGGAGACGCGGGCCGCCTGCTGCATGTTGTGGGTGACGATGAGGATGGTGTAGCGCTTCTTGAGCTCGGCCATGAGGTCCTCGATGTTGGCCGTGGCGGCCAGGTCGAGGGCCGAGCAGGGCTCGTCCATGAGCAGGATCTCGGGCTCGACGGCGATGAGCCGGGCGATGCACAGCCGCTGCTGCTGCTCGCCCGAGAGCCGGAGGGCGTTCTCGTCCAGGCGGTCCTTGAGCTCGTCCCAGAGATGGACGGCCTCCAAGCTGCGGACGAGCCGGGCTTCAAGGGCCTTGGCGTCGCGGAGGCCGTGAACGCGGGGTCCATAGACGACGTTGTCGTAGACGCTCAGCGGGAAGGGGTTGGGCCGCTGGAAGACCATGCCCACCTTTTTCCGGAGATCGAGCAGGTCGATGCCGGGCTTGTAGATGTTCTCGCCGTCGATGAGGACCGTCCCCACGACCCGGACGTCGTCGATCAGGTCGGTCATCCGGTTGAGCGTCCGGAGGAAGGTCGTCTTGCCGCAGCCCGAGGGCCCGATGAGGGCCGTGATGCGGTTCTTCGCGATATCCAGGCTGATCTTCGTCAGGGCCTGGAACTTCCCGTAGTAGAAATCGAGGTCGCGGACTTCGATGATGGCCATGGGCCTACCCGAACCTCCCCCGGAGGTAGTCGTCGGTCCGCTGGTCGTCAGGGGCGGTGAAGATCTTGGCCGTCGGCCCGGCCTCGACGAGCTCGCCGCTGAGAAAAAAGGCGGTCCGGTCGGCGACGCGGGCCGCCTGCTTGGTGTTGTTGGTGACGAGGATGACCGTGTAGTCCTTTTTGAGCCGGCGCAGGGAATCCTCGATCTTCATCGTCGAGATGGGATCGAGCCCCGAGGTCGGTTCGTCGAGGAGGATGAATTCGGGGGCGACGGCCAGGATGCGGGCCAGACAGAGGCGCTGCTGCTGGCCGCCCGAGAGCTTCAGGCCGCTCGTGTCCAAGCGGTCCTTGACCTCATCCCAAAGGCCGCCTTTCTCAAGGCTGTCCCGGACGATGCCCTCGAGCCGGTCCCGGCTGTGGACGCCGGCCATCCGGGCCCCGAAGGCGACGTTCTCGTAGATCGAGCGCGGCAGCGGGACCGGTGTGGCGAAGACCATACCCAGCTTGCGCCGCAGGGCGACGACATCGACGTCCGGACCGTAGATGTCGCGGCCGTCGATCCGGATCGTCCCTTCGCGGCGCGAGCCGCGGACGAGGTCGTTGAGCCGGTTGAGGGCGCAGAGGAAGGTCGACTTGCCGCTCCGGGCCGGGCCGATGATGCCCAGGATCTCGTTGCGGTGGACATCGAGGTCGAGACCCCGGATCTTGCGGACCTCCCCGAAATACTGGCTGAACGCCCGGACCTCGATGGCGACATCGTTCGTCATGAGTACTTCTTGATGAAGCGGTTCATCAGATAATAGGTCAGGATATTGATGCCTAGGATGGCGATGATCAGGATGGCGGCCGTGCCGTAGGCCTTGGGCATCGAGATCCCTTCCCGGGCCAGGATGTAGAAGTGGACGGACATCGTCCGGGTCGAGGAGAAGAGCGAGGTCGGCATCCGCAGGGCGCTGCCGGCGGTGAAGATCGTCGCGGCCGTCTCCCCGATGGAGCGGCCGAGGCTGAGGACGATGCCGGTGACGATCCCCGGCAGGGCCGACGGCAGCACGACTCGCGTCACGGTCTGCCACTTGGTGCTGCCGAGGGAGAAACTGACCAGGCGGTAGGCCGGCGGCACGCTCTTGATGGCCTCTTCCGACGTCCGGATGATGGTGGGCAGGAGCATGAAGGCCAGGGTCAGGCCGCCGCTGAGGATGGACCAGCCGAACTTGAGTTTGGTCACGAACAGGATGAAGCCGAAAAGGCCGAAGATGATCGAGGGGATGCCGGCCAGGCACTCGGCCCCGAAGCGGATGATCCGGGTCAGCGGGCCGCCCCACGTGTATTCGGTGAGGTAGATGGCCGTGCCGACCCCGAGGGGAGCGGCGATGAGGATGGCCAGGACGCTCAGGGCGACCATGCCGACGATCGTCGAAAAGATGCCACCCGCCTTGCCCATGTCCACGGGATTCTTCGTCAGGAACTCGAGGGACAGGACGGGCAGGCCGCGGCTCAGGATGAAGACGATGATGAAAACGAGGACCGCGACCGTGATCAGGGTCAAGGCCCACAGACCGGTCCGGGCGGCCTTCTCCTCGAGGCGGGGTCCGAGGCGCTTCACGGCTGCTTCCTTCGCCGGGCCGAAGTCGCATTGGCGATCGTGTTCAGGACCATGATGATGACGAAGAGGACGACGCCGGTGGCGAAGAGCGCCTCGCGGTGCTCGCCCGTGGCGTAACTCATCTCCAGGGCCACGTTCGAGGTCAGGGTCCGGACCGGCGCCAGGAGCGAGCCGGGCACCTGGGCGGCGTTGCCGGCGACCATGATGGTGGCCATCGTCTCGCCGATGGCCCGCCCCATGCCGAGGATGATGCTGGCGATGATGCCCGATCGGGCGGCCGGGAAGAGGACCATCTTGACCGTCTGCCAACGCGTCGCGCCCAGGGCGATCGAGCCTTCCCGGTAGGACGGCGGAACGGCCTGGAGGGAATCGACCGAGATGGAGATGATGGTCGGCAGGATCATGATGCCCAGGATGATCGAGGCGGCCAGGACCGACAGGCCCGGCCCCCCGAAGGTCTCCCGGATGAACGGGACGAGGATGATGACGCCCATGAAGCCGTAGACGACCGAAGGGATCCCGGCCAGGAGCTCGATCACGGGCTTGATGAAACGCCGGACCCGCTTCGAGGAGAACTCCGTCAGCACGACGGCGCAGGCCAGCCCGAAGGGGATGCCGATCACCAGAGCGCCGGCGGTGACGAAGAGGGAGCCGACGATCATGGGCCAGAGCCCGAAGAGCTTCTCCGAGGGATACCAGCTCGTTCCGGTCAGGAAGCTCTTCAGGCCGTACTTGAACATGATCGGCGTGCCCTGGCCGACGATGAACACGGTGATGACGAGGAGGACGGAGACCGCCGAGAAAGCGACGACGAGCAGGGCCAGACGGACGAGCCGGTCGTTGCGCTCCAGCCGGTTCCCCGCTCTCTTGCTCCCCGTTCCTGCCATCGCGTCCTCCTCCCCCGCCGGTCACCGGACCGGGAGGAGACCCTCCTTCTTGACCAGGGCCTGGCCTTCATCGGACAGCACGAAATCGATGAAAGCCTTGGCGTGACCGATCGGCTCGCCCTGGCTGACGAAGAGGAAGGGCCGGACGAGCTTATAGCTCCCGTCACTGATATGGGCTTCGCTGGCCACGGCCCCGTCGAGGTCGAGGGCCCGGACCTGTTCGTTGACGAGGCCCAGGGAGATGAAGCCGATCGCGTGGGGATCATGGGCGACGATCTCGCGGACCGTGCCGTTGGAATCCTCGGTGAGAGCTCCCGGGAAGATCCGGGTCTTGCCCATGACCAGCTCCTGGAAGGCCCCCCGGGTCCCCGAGCCCTCCTCCCGCGTGACCACCGTGATCGATCGGTCGGGCCCGCCGAGGAGCCGCCAGTTCCTCAGGTCTCCGGCGAAGATCTGCTTGACCTCCGCGATCTTCACGCTCCGGACGGGATTGGAGGGATGGACGATGATGGCCAGGCCGTCCCGGGCGACGACGATCTCGACGAGGTCCTTCTCGTCGCCCTTGAGCTCGCGGGAGGACATGCCGATCTGGCAGGCCCCGCTCTTGCAGGCCTGGATGCCGGCGCTCGAACCGCCGCCCTGGACGTTGACCCCGTAGTCGGGATGGGTCTGCATGAAGATTTCGGCCCATTTGTCGGCGAACGGCTGGATGCTGGTCGAGCCGGCCAGGGTCAGGTCGGCCCGCTCACCGGTCCGGCGGCAGGCCGGAAAAAGGACGACGCCGGCGGCCAGCAGCACGAACAGCAGGGCAGGCCTTTGGCGCGTCATATCGTTCCGGGATAGACCACTAAGGGTGGATTATATCGAAAAGCAAGAAGGGGTCAAACCTAAACTTCGCCGGCCTCGTCGAGCTCGCGCCTCCGCTTGTCGTAGCCGGCCTTCTTTTCCTCGTACTCCGCCGTGAGCTTCTCCAGCTCCTCGAGCAGGCCGTCGATGGCCTTCTTCGTCTGGTGCATGGCCTTGGACACTTCGACGACCTTGGTTCCGTCGCGGTCCTGCGAGGCCTGGACCAGCCGGGCGTTGCATTCGCGCAGGGCGGCATCGCGCGCCTCCACGTCCTTCTCGACGGCGGCCATGCGCGTCTCGAGCGGCCGCAGGCCGCGCGACCGCTCGGCGATGACCTCGGAGCGCAGCTTGCGGAGCTCTTTGGGCGTCCATTTCGGCCGCTCCTCCCCGCCCGCGGCCGCGGGCGGCGGCCCGGGGGCGATCGGGCCCTGCATGAGCTCGTCCCGCCAGCCGACCTTGTCCAGGAACCTCTGATAGCCGCCCTCGTAGACGACGATGTCGTCGTTGTCGAAGACGACCAGCCGGTCGGCCAGGGCATGGAGGAACATCTCGTTGTGGGTGACCATGACCATGGCCCCCTCGAAGGCGTCGATGGCTTCGAGCAGGGCGTCGTTGGACTCGATGTCGAGGTGGTTGGTCGGCTCGTCGAGGAGCAGCAGGTTGAGCGGCGTCGCGATGAGCCGGCCGAGCAGGACCCGGCTCTTCTCTCCGCCCGAGAGCACCCGGATCCTCTTCAGGGCGTCGTCGCCCTCGAACATCATCCCGCCGGCGATGAACCGGGTCCGCTTCGGGTCGCCCTCGGGATCGGCCGAGCCGATCTCCTCGAGGACCGTGTTGGACTCCGACAGGGTCGAAATATGGGTTTGCTCGAAGTAGCCGGCCGCGACCGACTGGGGCGCGTCGACCACGCCGGACCGGGGATCCAGGTCCCCGGCCAGGAGCCGCAGCAGCGTCGTCTTGCCCCGGCCGTTCCGGCCGATGACGAAGACCCGGTCCTTGGCCCCGATGCTGATCGAGAACCGCCGGATGAGAGGCCGGTCCGGCGTGTAGGCGAAGGACAGGTCGCGGACGTCCAGGACGTACTTGTGATAGCCCGGTTTTTCGGCGAAGGCGAACTCCAGGTTCTTGACCTCCTCGAGCTTCTCCCGCTTCTCCATCTTCTCGAGGGACTTGACCCGGGACTGGACGAGGCCGCCCAGCCGGGCCTTGGCCCGGAACCGGGTGATGAAGAGGTCCATCTCCTTCCTCTTCCGCTCGTCGTTGACCCGCGTCTTCTCGTAGATCTCCTCCTCGGCCGCGATCTGCTCGTAGTACTTGCCGGTGTCCCCCTCGATCTTCCGGACGTTGCGGCGGTGGATGCCGAGAACATGGGTGACGACGTTGTCCATGAAGCTGCGGTCGTGGGTGATGAGCAGGAGCTCGCCCGGCCAGGCCGCCAGGAACCGCTCCAGCCACCGGATCGACGTGATGTCGAGGTAGTTGCTGGGCTCGTCGAGGAGAAGCATCTGGTAGTCGCCGACCAGGACCTTGGTCAGGTTGAGCCGGACCTGATAGCCGCCCGAGAGCTCGGACGGCTTCTTCTCCAGGTCGACCGCTTCGAAGCCCAGACCGGCCAGGACCTTTTCGACCTTCCAGATCTCGTTGGGAGCGTCGTGCGGCAGGGCCTTGGCGGCCTCGGCCAGGACGGTCGCTTCGGTGAACCGCGGCCTCTGCTCGACGTAGCCGATGCGGTACTTACGGGGCTTGGTGATCGTGCCCTCGTCGGGCTCCTCGTCCCCGGTGATCATCCGGAACAGGGTCGTCTTGCCGTGGCCGTTGCGGCCGACGACGCCGACGCGCTCCTTGCGGTTGACTTTGAAGCTGATGGCGTCGAAGAGCCCCTGTTTACCGTAGCTCTTCGACAGATTATCGACGACGATCATGGAGAGATCCCTTCTCGTACCGGAAGAACTATTATAGCAGACGGACCCGGCTTACTTCTTCGTCGCCTCGCCTTTGACCTCTTTGGTCTTGTGCGCGCCCTTGGTCACGTGGATCCGGAAGCCGTCCTCGCCGGGGAGCCAGACCTCGGACAGGACGTAGACCGTGATGTACTCCGTGTACGACGGGGCGAAGTCCCCGACCTCGTCGAAGACGAGCCGCGATCCGGCGACGGGCGGCTCGGGCTTGGCGATCCGCTCCAGGACAGTGAGCGGGATCTCCTTGCCGGTCGCTCCCTGCCGGAGGACGAGCCCGCCGTCGGCGGCCTTGGCCACGGCGTAATCGCCCGCGGCCAGCTTCTTGCCGCCGGCCGTGATCGGGAAGGGCACCTTGATTTCCGCCTGGGCGAAAGCCGAAGCGACGCCCGTAACAAGAAAGAAAACCAGGGCCAAACCCATGGCCGTCGTTTGACGTTTCATCGCGCGCCTCCTTCTCAGACCGTCACGTCGGCCGGATACGCGGGGATCGGGTCCGGCGATTCGGGAATGCCGCTCTTGGCGGCCTCGATCATGGCTTCGACGAACGTGTCGATCTCCTCGAGCGTCGTGTAGACGTTCGGCGAGATGCGGAGGGCCTGGTAGTCGAAGACCGAGTTCGGCGGCGCCCCGCCGACCAGCGGCACGCTGATGATCCGGTAGTTGTTCCTGAGCCATGTCGCCAGCTGGCGGACGTCGATGCCCTCGATGAAGACGGCCATGACGCCCCAGGCCTGGGGCGGCTCGCTCGTGTCGGTCAGGACCTTGATCTTGGGGTAGGCCTTGAGTGCGTTGACCCAGCGCATGCTGAGATAACGAAGCCGGGCCGCCTTGCGCTCCGCGCCGATGGCCTGATGGAAGGCCAGCGATTCGCCGAGGGCCGCCCGGATGGCCCAGGGGTGGGTCCCGATGGACTCGAACTTGCGGATGTCGCTGTCCTGCTGTTCCGGGGCGGCCTGGAGCGGCCAGAACCGCGGGATCATCTCCTTGCGGACGTACAGGCAGCCGTTGCCGAGCGGGGCCAGGAGCCACTTGTGGAGGCTGACGCCGTAGGCGTCGCACTCGAGGTCGCTCAGCTTGAACGGGAACTGCCCCAGGGCGTGGGCGCCGTCGACGATGGTGACGATGCCCTTGGAGCGGGCCAGCCGCGAGAGCCTTTTCACCGGAAAGAGCTGGGCGGTGAGATTGGTGATGTGGGTGAAGTGAAAGACCTTGGTCCGCGGCGTGATGGCCTTCTCGAACATGTTGAAGAGGAAGTCCTGCGTCGCCGGGACGGGGAACTGCAGCCGCGTGATCTTGATGCCTTCCCGCCGCATGCGCTGGTCCCACGTCGTCAGCATACGCGGATAATCCTGCTCGGTCGTGACGACCTCGTCGCCGGGCTCGAGATCGATGCCGTTCTGGGCGATCTGGAGGGCCTCGCTGGCGCCGCGGGTCAGGGCCATCTCCTCGCGGTCGCAGCCGAACTCGTTGGCCATCCGGCGGCGGAGCGTCTCACTGTTGCCGGCCACCATGCCCTGGTAGTGGACCGGGAGCATGTTGATCATCTCCATGTAGCGGAAGACGGAATCCAGGGACACCCGCGGCATGGGGCAGGTGAAGCCGTTATTGAGGTTGATGAGCTCGCGGTCGAGCTTGAAGGCCAGCTGGATCTCGCGCCAGTAGAACTCGTCCTGGGCAACGTCCTCGGGCGTCCGCCCCGCCATCGACTGGGAGGCCTCGTCGATGCGCGCCAGCCTCTTCGGATCGAAAGCCACGGCGGCCGCTCCGAACGCGCCGACCGACCTCATGAACGATCTCCGGCTCCAGGATCCGTTTCTCTTCATGTCCGACCTCCTCGTGTGTGCGACAATTCCGGTCGATGATGCGGGGGGATTGTAGAACAGTCCGCCGAACAAGGTCAAGGAGCGCGCGGCGCCGCCGGCCGGTCGCCGTAGGTGACCAGGTCGTCGAGCCGGATCCCCTCCCCCGGCCGGGGATTGAGGAGCGCCAGCCTGAGGGTGTGGCG
>Ga0209254_10005855_pt1 | contig 11304 bp, 9 predicted proteins | sample FrelakmetDIP11DI_FD_187148 | JGI IMG/M metagenome (GOLD analysis project Ga0209254, IMG submission 187148) | Freshwater lake sediment microbial communities from the University of Notre Dame, USA, for methane emissions studies - DIP11 DI (SPAdes)... | ecosystem: Environmental > Aquatic >... | reverse complement strand
GCTCGAGGCAGAGCCTGCCAGCCTGGTCATCGCCAACCGCACCCTCCCCAAAGCGCGGCTACTCGCCGAGGAATTTGGTGCCTTGGGAAGAGTGTTCGCTTGCGCATTTCTGGACCTTGCGGGGCACCGATTCGATCTGGTGCTCAATGCGACCGCAGCGAGCCTCAGTGGCGATGTTCCGCCACTCCCCGAGAATGTGTTGTCTCCGGGCGGCTGTTGTTACGACCTGGCCTACGGCACACGCCTGACCTCCTTCGTCCGCTGGGGCCTCGCGCACGGGGCGTCGGTGAGCGTCGACGGGATCGGCATGCTGGTGGAGCAGGCGGCCGAGGCCTTCTTTCTGTGGCGTGGCAGACGACCGGAAACGCGGCCTGTCGTTGAAGTCCTGAAGGCGGACCGAGGGTTCTGACGGCCCCATCCGGCCCGGTCGGTGGCACCGTTCCAAGAAAATGGCCAGCGGTCAGCGCACTTTCAGACCCAGCACGTCCTGCATGTCGAACAACCCGTGCGTTTGACCCATGACCCATTGCGCCGCCCGCAGCGCGCCTTTCGCAAAAGTCGAGCGGCTGGATGCCTTGTGGGAGATTTCTACGCGCTCACCCTCGTCGGCGAACATCACGGTGTGTTCACCGACGATGTCCCCGGCACGAATCGTCGCGAAGCCGATGGTCTTTCGGTCCCGCTCGCCCATGTTGCCTTGGCGTCCGAATACGGCGCAGCTCCGCAAGTCCCGCCCCAATGCTTCCGCGACTACCTCCCCCATGCGGAGGGCAGTCCCGGAAGGGGCATCAACTTTGTGGCGATGATGCGCCTCGACAATCTCGATATCGGTATACTCGCCGATCGTTCGTGCCGCGAGTTCGAGGAGCTTGAGAACGAGGTTCACTCCGACGCTCATGTTTGGCGCCAGGATGATCGCGATGGACTGACCGGCTTCTTCGATTGTCCGGCGCTGCTCGGCTGAGAAACCGGTTGTACCGATGACCATCCGCATCCCCCGGTCCCGAGCAAGTGATACGTGACCGAGGGTTGATTCAGGCCTGGTAAAGTCGATCAACACATCAATACTATCGCAGATAGCCACAAGGTCTGATCGTATAGGCACGCCAACCCGGGACAAACCCGCAATTTCTCCTGCATCCTGGCCCAGAACCGCGCTGTCCGAATGCTCGAGGGCCGCGGCCAGGGTTACCTCATCACTTTCCTGACACGCCGCGATGAGACTTTTTCCCATCCGACCCGCGGCTCCAGCGATCCCGACTCGAATCATCGATTCTCCCCCGATACTGATTGTTTGGCGTCCGCCGAACAGCAAACCAGGCGCTAATGCCCGAGAGAACTCACTCGGCAATGCAGTTGATTAAGCCGTCATGCCGGTACCATGCGACAGGGACGCTCTCCGACCATTGTCCCGCGCGTTAGGGTCCGGCAATCACCGCTGGAACGTCGAGAAGAGCGCTAAGTCAACTAACATTGCCCACATCTGAGCCCCTGTTGCCAACGCGTTACCGGTATTGACCCGTAGATTTTTCGACCGCTCGCTGTCCTGAGCCAGCTTGTCACAGACCGAGTTTATCGAAAAACTGCTTGACCCCGTCCAGCCAACCGTGAGCCTGCGGGCTATGGCGACTCCCGCCGCCACTGAGAGATTCGTCCAGGCGCTTGATCAGATCGATTTGTTCCTTGCCGAGGTGTACCGGCGTTTCCACCTGCACGCGGCACAACAAGTCACCCTGCGCACCACCGCGCACCGGTTTAACTCCCTTAGCTCGAAGCCGGAAAAGGCGGCCGGTTTGGGTCTCCGGCGGAATTTTCAAAAGAACCTTGCCGTCAAGTGTCGGCACATCCAACTCCCCCCCCAGACATGCGGTGGGAAAACTGATGGGGACCTCGCAGTACAGATTTGCGCCGTCCCGCGTGAAGATCGGATGCTCCTTGACGGTGACCTGAACGTACAAGTCACCCGCCGGACCTCCATGCTCTCCCGCCTCTCCCTCGCCACCGAGCCGGATGCGGTCTCCCGAGTCCACGCCGGCAGGAATCTTGACCGAAAGGGTTTTCGACTCTTGCACCCGGCCCTGACCATGACACGAGCGGCAAGGATCCTTGATCTGTTGACCAGTTCCGCGGCATGCCGGGCAGGTCTGTTGCACGGAGAAAAAGCCTTGCTGCATCCGGATGTTACCGTGCCCTTGGCAGGTCGAACAGGTCACGGGACCCGAGCCCTTCTTGGCACCGCTTCCGCCGCACTCGGAGCATGTCATCCAGGTTGGCACGCGGATCTTGACTTCCGTTCCAGCGACCGCCTCTTCGAGGGTGAGTTCTAAGTTATACCGGAGGTCTGCACCCCGCTGCGCTCGGCTACGGCGTCGGCCCCCGCCGAAAATATCACCAAAAACGTCGCTGAAGATATCGCTGAAGTTATCCCCGCTGAACCCGTGTCCGCCGGCCGCGCCCATCGACGGATCGACTCCAGCGTGACCGAACTGGTCATAGGCAGAGCGCTTCTGCGGATCCGAGAGGATCTCGTAGGCTTCCTTGATTTTCTTGAACTGTTCCTCGGCAGCCGGGTTGTCTTTGTTCCGATCCGGATGGTACTTCATGGCGAGCCGCCGGAAGCTCTTCTTGATATCGCTATCGCTGGCGTTCCGGGTGACTCCCAATAATTCGTAATAGTCTTCTTTGGCCATAACGCAAACAGGCCGCCGGCTTTCGCCGGCGGCTTCAGGCTTAAACGGTTACCTCGCGGGTGTCGGCCAGTCTACACTACTTGCGGTCGTCCTTGACTTCCTCAAACTCCGCGTCCACCACATCCTCCTTAGCCTTATCGCTCGATTCCGAAGCCTCAGCCTGAGAACTCGAAGCTGAACCGCTCTGCGTCTTTTGAGCATAAACGCGTTCGGCGAGCTTACCCGACAATTCCGTGAGGGACTGCGTTTTTCGCTCGATGGTCTCCTTGTCATCCCCCTTGATGGCTTCCTTGAGCTCCTGTATCGCACTCTCGATCTTGTGTTTCTCGTCCGCCTCGACTTGGTTTCCCAGTTCGTGGAGCGACTTGCTCGTCGCATGGATCATTGCATCCGCGTGATTTCGTGCATTCACCAACTCGTGCATTCTCCGGTCTTCCTCGGCGTGCAGGTCTGCGTCTTTGACCATGCGCTTGATCTCGTCTTCCGAGAGACCGCTCGAAGCCCTGATGACGATCGATTGCTGCTTGCCGGTCGCCTTGTCTTTCGCGGACACGTGCAAGATCCCGTTGGCATCGATGTCGAATGTAACCTCGACTTGGGGGATGCCGCGCGGCGCCGGCGGAATGTCCGCCAGGTCGAAACGACCCAGGGACTTATTATCCTTCGCCATCTCACGCTCTCCCTGGAGCACATGGATCGTGACCGCCGTCTGGCTGTCCTCGGCCGTTGAGAATACTTGCTGTTGCTTGGTCGGAATCGTCGTGTTCTTCTCGATCAGTTTGGTCATCACGCCACCCAGCGTTTCGATGCCGAGCGACAGGGGTGTCACATCCAGCAGCAAGACGTCTTTGACCTGTCCTCCCAGGACGCCGGCCTGAATCGCTGCGCCGACGGCTACCGCCTCGTCGGGATTCACGTCTTTTCGTGCTTCCTTCCCGAAGATCTCGCGCACGAACTCCTGCACCTTCGGCATGCGGGTCTGCCCGCCCACCAAAATCACTTCGTCGATGTCCGAGGGTTTAAGTCCGGCATCCTTCAACGCCGTTTCGCAGGGTCCTTTGGTTTTTAGAATGAGGTCTTCGACCAATGACTCCAATTTTGCACGGGTCAGTTTTAGATTGAGGTGTTTCGGGCCGCTCGCATCCGCGGTGATATACGGTAGATTGATGTCGGTTTGCTGGCTGGAGGACAGCTCAATCTTGGCCTTTTCCGCCGTTTCCTTTAGTCGCTGCAGAGCCAGCGGGTCGTTATGCAGGTCGACGCCGTTTTCCTTCCTGAATTCGTCCGCGATGTGATCAATGACACGCAGATCGAAATCCTCACCGCCCAAGAACGTGTCGCCGTTGGTGGACAACACCTCGAACTGGTGTTCGCCGTCGACTTCAGCGATCTCGATGATGGAGATGTCAAACGTCCCGCCGCCGAGATCGTACACAGCAATCTTCTGGTCACCGCGACTCTTGTCCATGCCGTAAGCAAGTGCCGCTGCGGTGGGCTCATTGATGATCCGCTTGACTTCCAGACCGGCGATTCGCCCCGCATCCTTTGTTGCCTGCCGCTGAGAGTCGTTGAAATACGCCGGCACGGTAATAACCGCCTGGGTGATCTCCTCGCCGAGGAATGCCTCCGCGTCTTTCTTGAGCTTCATCAGCACGCGCGCCGAAATCTCCGGGGGCGCCATCTTCTTGCCGACAGCCTCCACCCAGGCATCGCCGTTATCCGCCTCGACGATCTTGTAGGGCACCATTTTGATGTCTTTTTGCACCACATCGTCCTTAAAACGGCGCCCGATCAACCGTTTAATGGCAAACAGCGTATTCTTGGGATTAGTGATTGCCTGCCGCTTGGCGGATTGTCCGACCAACACTTCACCATCCGAGGAAAATGCCACCACGGAAGGGGTGGTGCGCCCACCTTCGGCGTTTTCAATGACCCGGGGTTTTCCCGCCTCCAAGATTGCTACGCAGGAGTTGGTCGTTCCCAGGTCGATTCCGATGATTCTTGTCATTGATTGAGTTCTCCGGTGGATTCAGGGGATCTGTCTCTTGCCCTTGCTCTACTTTTTGGGGGCGTACCCAGGGATTTCAAGCCTCACCCTTGACACCAGTCGGCGCTGGGACCGGTTGAGCTACAATCACCAGGGCGGGCCGCAACAATCGGTCGTGCAGCAAGTACCCTTTTTGGAAGACTCTTACAACACAGTTGGGCTCGGCATCTGCCGACGGTTCCGTCAACATCGCCTGATGGAGTTCGGGGTTGAAGCGCTCACCGAGAGGATCGACGGGTTTGACATCAAATCTGTCGAGCACGGCGAGCAACTGCTTGAGGGTCAACTCCATACCCTCGCGCATCGGTCCCGGCGCTCCCCCTGCCTCCGACTGAAGACCGAGCTCCAAGCTGTCGACGACCGCCAGCAGCTCTTTGGCAAGACGTTCCAGGGCAAACTTGTGGGCGTTCTGCAGATCCTTCTCAGCGCGGCGACGCACGTTCTCGAGTTCCGCCTGTGCGCGTACGAAGCGATCCCAGTTCTCCTCGGCCTTCTTCGCCGCTTCCGCCAATCGCTTCTCCATCTGCTCCAGTGCCGACGCCTCGACAACTTCGATGTCTTGGCGCGTTTGTTGGTGGGAGTTCGCGTCTTGCACGGAACTCGCCGCCGGCTCTGCACCTTGCTGTTGTACCAGTTCTTCTTCGTTCATAGTGATGACTCCTGGAGTCTCGGTAACATTCGTAACGTCACTTCCGCCGGTCAGTGCTGGACTACGCGGTGGATAGGAATTCGAGTTGGGATCGCGCTCGAAACTGCGGGTTGACCCCGGCCCGGCCTACGACACCTGGTAAAGCGCCGAGCCCAGCAGTCTGGCGGTAAGATCGACCAACGGTATCACGCGTTCGTACTCCATGCGGGTCGGACCAATCACGCCGAGGACTCCGACGACGCGACCCTCGACCGAGTACGAGGAGGTGACCAGACTGCACGGCGCGAGTGATCGACACCCGCTTTCCTCTCCGATGAAGATTTTCACACCCGGCGTTTCCAAGCATCGATCGAGCAAGTGCACGATGTCTTCCTTCTGCTGGAAGATCTCAAAGAGGCTTCGCAGGCGATCCATGTTGGCCAGCTCCGAAAACTCCATCAACTTTGTCTCACCTGCCAAGAAAAAAAGCCTCCGCCCCGGCTTCCGTTCCGCCAGCGCGAGTTTGACCATCTCTGCCGCATCGAGCATTTCCTGGCTAATGCGGTCTCTACTTTCTTCGAGCTCTCGGAACACGCTCTCGCGAATAGCGGCGAGATCCCGTCCGACGCATGTCGCATTGAGGTAGTTGGCGGCGATCTGCAACTGACCAGGGTTGAATGGGCGAGCAGGATGAATGATCTTGTTGTGGACCTCGCGGTCATTGGTGACGAGAATGGCGAGAATACGCTGTTCCGATAACGGGACGAACTCGATGTGCCTGAAGGTTCGCGTTTCCCGCCGCGGCACGGTAACCAGACCGGCCATCCGCGTGACATCGGACAGGAGTTTGGAAGCCGTCTCGAGGAGATCCTCGGGAGTGTCCTGTATGTCCAGGTCCTCCTGAAGCTGGTCTACGAGCTCCTGCCGGAGGGGGCGCACCGTCAACAGTGAATCCACAAAGAAGCGGTAGCCCGTCACCGTCGGCATGCGTCCGGCTGAGGTATGCGGCGATGTGATCAGGCCCAGTTCCTCCAGGTCGGCCATCACATTCCGGATCGTTGCCGGACTCAGGCTGAGCCCGGCATCCCTTGCCAGAGCTCGGGAGCCGACCGGCTGCCCTTCATCGATATAGCGCTCGACTAACACCTTGAACAGGTGTTGTGCACGCTCGCTCAACTCGGGAAAGTTCGACACCGCTCACACGACCTTTAGCACTCTGACGTTACGAGTGCTAAAGGTAGCAACCCCTAGATAATGTGTCAATAAGGTCATACCATAAGAAGGCAAGGTGCGCGACTTTGTGCACCGCGGTGCGGTCCCGCGCTGATTCTTCACTTTTCTTGTCCTGGAGTATCGTAATGAAAGGCGACCCGATGGTCATCGACTACTTGAACCGTGTCCTGGGCAATGAACTTATCGGTATCAACCAATACTTCCTGCACGCCCGGATGTTTAAGAACTGGGGATTCAACAAGCTTAATGAGCACGAATATAGCGAGTCGATCGATGAAATGAAGCACGCGGATCGGCTCATCGAACGTATACTCTTCTTGGAAGGCCTGCCGAATCTTCAGGAACTGGGACGGCTTCGCATCGGCGAGAATGTCAAGGAGATCCTGTCTTGCGATATGCAGCTGGAGCAACAGGCGCACGCTCTTCTCAAAGAGGGAGTGGCTATGTGTGAGGAGAAGGGGGACTTCGTGTCGCGAGATCTCCTCGCAGACATCCTGAGCAGCGAAGAAGAACACATCGATTGGCTCGAAACTCAGCTCGAGCTGATTCGAACCATCGGTCTCGAAAATTACTTGCAGTCCCATCTCTGAGGGGCACATACGGGAAACGTAAGTCCGTCGCCCGTCGACGACCGACTATCCGAGAAGATGCCGTCGTCCTTCCACACCGTCGCGCTGATCGGCAAACCGGACGCGGAACGCATCTCGGAAACGATCACACAGATCCATCAACACCTGGCCGGCCAACACTATCGCGTTCTTGTCGAAAGGAGTTGCGCGGGCTTTCTGCCCCTGAAAGTGGAAGCTTGTTCCCTGGAGGACTTGGGCCGCTTGTGCCAGGTGGCCATCGTCGTCGGAGGCGACGGTACCCTTCTGACCACTGCGCGGCTTCTGGTCGACAAAGACATTCCTCTGATTGGCGTCAACCTCGGCCGGCTGGGATTCTTGGTCGATATCTCGCCGGAGGAAGTTCAGGCCCGCCTCGACGCGATTCTGTCCGGCGATTACCAACTTGAAGAACGTCCGTTTCTGCATGCGCAAGTACTGCGGGACGGCGCAGTGCTGCACGACCAGACTGCGGTAAACGAAATTGTCATTCACAGCTGGAACGCCACCAGCATGATCGAGATCGAAACGAGTATCGACGGCGCCTTTCTCAATTCCCAGCGATCCGACGGGTTGATCGTATCCACCCCGACCGGCTCAACAGCCTATGCGCTGTCTGCCGGCGGCCCAATCCTTCACCCGGGGCTGAATGCTCTCGTCCTTGCCCCAATCAACCCCCACACTCTTACCAACCGGCCAATCGTTATCAGTGGCGACAGTGTGATCGAGATAGCTTTTCGGCCAAGCAAGCAATTTCAGGCTCAGGTGGTATGCGATAACGTGTCGCTTCCGGATGTTGCCCTCAGCGATCGCCTGCGGATCGCAAAACATCCGCGGACATTTCGAATGCTCCATCCGGTCGACTACGATTTCTTCGCCATCCTCCGCCGCAAACTCAACTGGAGCAGCGGCAATCGGACCTGACCTATGCTCACGAGCCTGAGCATCCGAGATCTGGCAGTTGTGGAATCCCTGGACCTGGACTTCGAACCCGGGTTCACCGTGCTGACGGGGGAGACGGGTGCGGGGAAATCGATTCTGTTGACGGCGCTCGGCCTAGCCTTGGGGGACCGCGCCGACACGGGATTGATCAGGGCGGGCGCCAACCGCGCAGAAGTGCACCTCACTTTCGATCTGGGGGATGCGCCGGAGGCTTGCCGGTGGCTTGAGACTCAAGATCTGGCCGACGAATCTATGTGTTTGCTGCGGCGAGTCATCAGTCCTGACGGTCGCTCCAAGGCGTTCATCAACAACCGTCCCGTGACCTTGCAAGCATTGCAGGAGCTTAGTTCGCGTCTGGTCGAAATTCACGGCCAACATGCCCACCTCGCCCTGCTTCAAGCTTCCGAGCAGCGACGGCTCCTGGACGAGTCTGCGGGCAACCAAACTTCGCTCACGGAAACCGCCGAACACTTCGCCCGCTGGAGGTCTTTGGACCGCGAGTTGGCAGATCGCCGACGCGACAGCGCCGAACGCAACTCCCGTGAGGAGTTGTTACGCTATCAAATCGAAGAGCTCGAAAGACAGAATATCAGCGAGCTGGATTACGAAGGATTGAGCAACGAACATACGCGCCTCGCGAACGCTGGTCGTATCGCTTCCATGGGCCAGCAGCAGCTAGATCTGCTTTACGATGATGAAGAGCGCTCGGTCAACCGTACACTAGCGCAGAGTGTCCACGCCATGAAAGAACTCGGGCAACTCGCACCAGAACTGCATGAGGTTACTGAGATGCTCCAAGAAGCGCAGATCCAGATCAAGGAAGCTGCGCACACGCTCCGCCGAGCTTTGGACGGAATGGAAGCCGATCCCAAACGCCTGGAGTGGTTAGAAGAAAGGCTCGGAGACGTGCACCGCTTGGCGCGCAAGCATCAGACCGGACCGCGGGAGCTTAAAGCTAAGCTTCAAGAGCTCATTGACGAGAACAACAGCCTGACATACGGCGCGGAACGTATCGACAAGCTGGAACAGGCGCTCCAGGAGACCGTTCTGCAGTACAGTGTATCAGCCGAGCGCCTATCGGAGCGACGGATTGCGACGGCGCGCAGTCTGGCCGAAGGAATCACCGCATTGATTCGAGAATTGGGAATGCCTTACGGCTACTTTGAGATCGATGTCCAGCATCAGACCGAGAGCGAACCGACCGTTTTCGGTAATGATCGCATTGCATTCTCAGTCGCCGCCAATCCCGGCCTGCCTCCGCGCCCCATCGGCAAGGTTGCTTCCGGCGGCGAACTTTCCCGTATCAGCCTTGCAATACAAGTCAGCGCGATCGATTACAAGGCCACGCCTACCCTAATTTTTGACGAAGTCGATACCGGCATCGGGGGCCGCGTTGCCGAGATCGTCGGGCAAAAACTGCGCATTCTGGCGAGTGACCGCCAAGTATTCTGCGTTACTCATCTTCCCCAGGTCGCCGCCCAGGGCCACAATCACTTACTGGTTGAAAAATGCAGCCAAGACCAAGTGACGCAAACTTCCGTGCGACCTCTCGCTTCCGGGGAACGAAAACAGGAGATCGCGCGTATGCTTGGGGGCGTCCGAATCACCGAACAAACCCTGGCGCACGCGGAGGAAATGCTGGGTTGGGCGGAATGAAAGTAAACGAGGTCGAGGATGAAGAAGCGATTCATGCCGGCGGAATGGATGCAGCAAAGCGCTGTGTTGCTGGCATGGCCAACCCCAGCGGGTGACTTCCGCCCTTGGTATCCCGAGGTCGAAAAAACCTACGTCCAGATTGCACGCGAAATCAGCCAGCGACAAACCTTGATCATCGCCTGTGGAAGCGTTGCTGACCAACGAGCAATCCTGGCCGTACTTAACGGCAACGGCTCCACCTTGGAGCGCATTCGGTTCGTTCATGTTGGCTATGATGACATCTGGGTGCGAGACACTGCCCCGCTAACGGTGGAAACGCCACAGGGAGCACTGCTGCTAGATTTTCGCTTCAATGGTTGGGGCAGGAAGTACGACTGCAGCCGGGACGAGACCCTGGCGAAAAGTCTTCTGGATTCGGGGGTGTTCGGGAAAGCATCGTTCGCAACAATCGATTTCGTTCTCGAAGGCGGTAGTATCGAGACTGATGGCGAGGGGACGTTGTTGACAACGCGCACCTGCCTGTTGAATCCGAACCGTAACCCCTCCTTCTCTCAGGAAGCCATCGAACAACTGCTCCGAGAAACACTCGGCATTCGCCGCTTCTTGTGGCTCGGTCACGGGGATGTCGAAGGCGACGATACCGATGCCCACGTGGACACCCTCGCGAGATTCTGCGACGCCGACACTATCGCGTATACGAGTTGCGACGATCCCGACGATCACCACTATGTTGGCCTCAAAGCCATGGAAACCGAACTCCGTCGTTTTCGGACAAAATCGGGGACCTGTTATCGACTGGTTCCTTTACCGATCCCTAAGCCGATTTTCGGCGAAGAAAGAGCACGGTTGCCCGCAACTTACGCCAATTTCCTGATCATCAACGATGCCGTGCTCTTGCCCGTTTATGGAGATGCGCGCGATGAAGTCGCCCAACAACGATTGGCGCAATGCTTTCCAACTCGGCAAGTCATTCCCATCGATTGCCGGTCGCTTATCCGGCAATACGGCGGCATTCACTGCATGACGATGCAATTCTCCAATTCCCTGCCCATACCCCCGCCATGAACCAGTTCATCAAGCTCGCGCTGGTGCAGCAAGCCTGCAATCTAAGCCACGACGGCAACCTGAATGCCTCTATGGAAGGCATCCGCGAAGCCGCTGCTCTCGGTGCGGAACTCGTGCTTCTCCCCGAACTTCATCTCGGCCCCTACTTCTGTCAGACGGAGGACGCGCAGTGCTTTAATCTCGCAGAGCCTATACCCGGTCCGACCAGCCGAATCCTCGGGGATTTGGCGAGGACTCTGGGTGTCGTGATCGTAGCCTCGCTATTCGAGCGAAGAGCACCCGGCCTATACCACAACACGGCCATTGTCCTCGAAAAGGATGGGGCGCTGGTCGGCAAGTATCGCAAGATGCACATTCCTGACGACCCGGGTTACTACGAGAAGTTTTATTTCACCCCGGGCGACCTCGGCTTTGCGCCGATCGACACTACGTTAGGAA
>Ga0209254_10005854_pt1 | contig 11304 bp, 7 predicted proteins | sample FrelakmetDIP11DI_FD_187148 | JGI IMG/M metagenome (GOLD analysis project Ga0209254, IMG submission 187148) | Freshwater lake sediment microbial communities from the University of Notre Dame, USA, for methane emissions studies - DIP11 DI (SPAdes)... | ecosystem: Environmental > Aquatic >... | reverse complement strand
CTCGGGATCGAACTCGCGCCGCTCCTCGGGCACCAGCGCGCCGATGTTGAAGCCGCCGGCCTTGTAGCCGCGGCTCGCCGTGACGTACCAGCCGCTGCGCTCGTGGAGGTCGCCGGCGAGCGAGAGGTGACCGCCGGCGAGCGTGTCGCGGGGCGAGAAGCTCGCGCCGTCGCTGTCGTCATAGTCGGCCGAGCGGGTCTCGACGCGCAGGCCGCTCGACACCACGAGACTTCCGCCCAGTCCCCACTCCGCCTCGCCGTACACGGCGGCGTTCACGGCCTCGTAGCCGGCGTCGAGCAGCGGCCTCAGCAGCTCGCCCGCGAACTCGTCGCGCTGGAGCGAGTCCTCCTCGAGCCGCAGGGCATAGACGCCCACCAGCCAGCCGAAACCGTCGTCGCGGGCCGTGGCCGCGCTCACGAGGCGCAGGTCCTGGCTCAGCGTGCGGCGCGTGCGATCGTAGCGCGAAAAGTAGTCATACGGCGCGTACTCGCCCCAGTAGGCATCGTTGCCCCAGTCGCCGTCGAAGCTGTAGACGATGTCCGAATCGGCGAAGGCGGTGATGCTCTGCAAGGTCGCGGCGCCGACGCGGCCCGTGATGCGGGCAGCGGCGCCACTCGAGCGCTGCGCGTCGCGGCCCGGCCGGTCGGAGAGCGTGTCGAAGGAATTGTCGGGCGCGAATGCGTCGAAGCCGTTGTCGAGGTCGGCGTGCAGCAGCGTGAGGCCCAGCCGCCAGCCATCCACCGGCTCGAGGCTGAGCCGCCCGCGGACCGTGAGCTCGTCGCGACCGTTGGTGTCGTTGCGGTCGAGGTAGCGGTTGTGCCGAAAGCCGTCGCTGCGGGACTGCTGGGCGGCCAGCCTCCACGCCCCGCCGTCCCCGACTCCGAGACCGACTGCGCCGCCGGCGGCGAGCCCGGCCGACCACAGGCCGTCGTCCCCGGCACTGAATTCCGTCCTCAGCTCCTGCTCCGGTCGCGGGGCACGGGTACGGACGTTGATGAGTCCCGCGAGCGCATTGGCGCCGTAGCGCGTGCCCTGCGGACCGCGCAGCACCTCGACCTGCTCCACGTCGAAGGAGGTGGCCGGCATGCCGACGCCGCTGAAGTCGATGTCGTCGATGAGAAACCCGACCGACGGGTTGGGAGCACCCTGGTACTGCTCGAGCTCGCCCACCCCACGCACCTGGAAGAACCGCGGCCGGGACGTGCCGCCGGACCAATTCAGGTTCGGCACCAGTCCCAGCACGTCCTGAAGGTGCTGCAGACCCGCCGACTGGAGCACGTCGGCGTCGAGCACGGTCGTGCTGGCCGGGAACTCCGAGGCCGGGGCCGGGCGCAGCGAGGCCGTGACGACGATTTCTTCGAGCGGTTGCGTCGGCCGGGACTCACTGGCCTGCACAGGAACGCCCGACGCGAGCGCAGCCGCTACGCAGAATCCCTTTAGACTTCGGGTGTAACCCGCTAAAAATTGTAAATAAATAACTTCGAAGAGATACACGATACCTGCTCCCTACGCCGGTATTAGCCGGATCAGGTTCAACGGGTTCGCCGGTAAGCGGCACGCACCGCGGTCGGCATCTCAGGCCCAGTCAGGCCACCCCAAGGTGAGGCGCAGTATAGCCGCGGCGCCCACCGGCACGTACCAGTCCGGTTGACGGCGGCGACGCCCTCAGGACTAATGCGCCTCCCCCAGCCCTGGATCGACTGCTCAATGGCCAAGCGCACGTGCCGCCTGTTCCTCATCGACACCTTTACGCAAGACCTCTTTTGCGGGAACCCGGCCGCCGTCGTGCTCGACGCGGAGCAGCTGACGGACGAGGAAATGCACCGCATCGCGCGGGAGATCCACGAGGAAGTGGCGTTCGTGCTGGCCTCGGACTCCCCGGAGTACGACGTCGAGGTCCGGTTCTTCTCCCCGAAGCGCGAGGTGACCTTCGTCGGGCACGCAACCGTCGCGGCCCATTACGCCCGGGCGCTCACCCTCGGCGTGCCGAAGGGCCGCGTCCGGCAGAAGTCGGGCAACTGGATCGTCGAGGTCGAGGTGACCGGTCGCGGGCCCAACCTGCGGGTCGCCATCCACCAGAGTCCGGCGACCTTCGGGCCGGTGGTACCCGAGGAGCGCCGCGGCGCCGTCCTCGACGCACTCGGCATCAGCTCCTCGAGCCTGCATCCGTCCTGTCCCATGCAGGTGCTGAGCAAGGCGAACTCCCGCCTGCTGATCGGACTGCGCTCGCCCGAGACGCTCGATTCGATGCAGCCCGACATGGATGCACTCGAGCACCTCACGCCGCACGTCGGCGCGGACGGCTTCTTCGTATTCGCGATCAAGCCGGACACCGACCCGCTCACGACCGAGTCGCGCATGTTCTGCCCCGCGATCGGCATCCCCGAGGACCCGGTGAGCGGCAACGCGCACGGCATGCTCGGCGTCTACCTGCTGAGCAACGGCCTCCTCACGGCCGGTGCGGACGGCACGGCGCGGTTCGTCGGCCACCAGGGCCGCTTCGTCGAGCGGCCGGGGACCGTCGAGGTGAACGTGACCGCGTCGGGCAAGCGCGCCACCGGCGTGAGCGTCGCCGGCCACGCCGTCGTCGTGTACCAGGCCGAACTGCAGCTCTGACTGGTGCAGCGCCGTCCGGCGCGTCAGTCATCGAGCCAGCGGTAACGCTCGCCGTCGACCTCCGCCCGTCCCTCCTCCACCAGCTTCACGGCGTGGGCCAGCAGCGAGTGGCGTGCGTAGAGGTGCAAGAACTTCGGCACGTCGTCGTAGACCACAGGCAGCACCTCGTCGAGGGTCGCCGTGCCGCGCTCGGCGAGCGCCGACACCAGCCTGGCTTCGCGCGCGTGCCGGTGCGCGATGACGCGATCGATCTCGGCGATCGCGTTCGGATTAAGCGCGCCGTGCCCGGGCGCGAGCGCAACGAGCGGCAATTCACGCAGCCGGCGCAGCGAGTCGAGGTACAGCCGCATCGACCCGTCGGGCGGGATGATGATCACCGTCGAGCCGCTCATCAGGTGGTCGCCGGTGAAGAGCAGCCCCGAGCCCTCGAGCAGCAGGCACACGTGGTTCGAGGCGTGACCCGGCGTGTGGACGGCGCGCAGCACCGCGCCGCCCCCCTCGATGCACTCGCCGTCGGCGAGCCCCGCGTCGGGCGCATAAGCCGGGTCCTGATAGCCGTCGTCCGGGGCCGGCAGGCCCAGCACCGGTGCACCGGTGCGCTCGCGCAGCCAGGAGGCGCCGGGCGAATGATCGGGATGCGAGTGCGTGCAGACGATGCGCTCGACCACGCCGCCTGCGACCTCGAGCACGCGCTCGAGGTGCGCGGGCTCCTCGCAGCCGGGGTCGATCACCACCGGCCGCTCGCTTCCCACGACGTAGGTGTTGGTGCCCGCGCCGGTGAGCGGACCGGCGTTCGGGGCGACGATGCGCCACACGGCGTCCGCAATCTGCTGGACGGCGCCGGTCACGGGCAGGGCCTGGGCGTCGAAATGCATCATGGATCCTCGACCCCGTAGCCCCGGGCGCGCAACTGTGCGACGAAGCCATCGGGCTTGAGGATCTGGTCGATGGACAGCACGGCCACCGTCGAGCGGTTGTCCGCGAGCGCCGCCTCCACCGCGTCGAGCCAGGCCGCGGCGCGACGCGCGGGCCAGTCCGTGTAGCCGCGGTCCTGCATCACCTGCGCATTCAGCGCCACCGTGATACAGGCGCTGGCGTTGTCCACCGGCGCGAGCGCGCGCAGCTTCTCGACGTCGCCTATCGCCCAGGCATTGGCGCGCACCTTCATGAGGTCGAGGTCGGATTCGAGCCGCTCGAGGGTCTTGGCGAAACACTCGACGTCGTCGAGCGGCGCCTGCTTGAACTCCTTGATCGCCGCGCGCGGCTTGTCGATCCTGACCGTGACCTCCGGCTCGATGATCTTCACCTTCGCCTTGCGCGCCAGCTTCTCGACCGCGGGCCAGACCACGCCGAACGGCTCGAGCCCCGACTTGCGAAGCGCCTTTTCGTACAGTTCCCGGGCGGCGAAAATGGGGCGCCACTTCTCGACGTCGCCGTCGTTGCCGATGTAGCGCTGCTTGAGCGGCAGCCAGCGCGCATACAGCTCGGCCGGCACCACATCCTCGAGCCGTGCATCGTCCGGGTTGCGCCGCAGCCCAACGAGCGACGGCAGCAGGGTCACGCCACCGAGCGGACCGACGCTGGCCCGCATCGAGACCGGGGCGATGACCGCCTGCGACTCGGCGAGCGCGACTTCGAGTTCGGCCGAGCGCCAACTGAGCTTCTTCGGCAACGGGCCGTAGGAGCCCAGGATCCACAGCACGTGATCCGTACCGTCAGATGGGCGGGTAACCTTCCAAAGTCCTGGGCCGGGCTGCTGGCCGGTCACCAGCACTTCCTCGATCGGCGGCGGTTCCTCGACGGCCGAGGCCCATGCGCTACCGCAAGCGAGCAGCACGAGTCCCGCCGCGATACCCGCCCAGATGGTCCTCACGATGAGATGCTCTCCTTCGTTGCGAAACGCCTCAGGCAGCGTCGCTCGACTCGACGTTCACCTCGATCCCGCCGAGATACCGCGCGACGGTATTGAACAGCCAGCAGCTGATCGGCACGAAGATGAGTCCCCCCAGACCGTAGAGGACCGGCATCATCAGGAAGAAGCCGAGGCCGGGCGCCGGCTCGCCTGGGGCCGGTGGAACAATCAGGCTGATCAGGCCCAGCAGGACTCCGACGGCCAGTCCCAGCACGAAATAGATCGCGGCGAAGACCTTCGCGGCCTGCCAGGGTGCAATGCGGGTGACGGTTCTTTTCATGAGTTCTCTCCGCGGCGGGATGCCGGCCGGCGCCGCAGCATAGTGGCTCGCGCGTCGCGATGCACTCGTGCGTCAGCGGCAGCGCAAGGACGCGTTCCACGCCCGAGCAGGCCAGCCGTTAGAATTCGCGCGCAACGCAAGGAAACCCCATGTCAGCCTGGTCACGCGCCCTCGCCCTTGCAGAACAGACCCCGCCCTCACGCAACCGCTACGTGGACTTCCTGCGGGCTTTGTCCATCTCCGCCGTTATCCTCGGCCACTGGATCATCGCCGCGCCGTGGATCCGCGACGGCGAGCTGCAGCTCGATCACATGCTGGCGGCACAGCCCTGGACGCAGTGGCTCACCCTGCTGTTCCAGGTGATGCCGGTATTCTTCCTGGTGGGCGGCTATTCGAACGCGGCCTCGTGGGACGCCGCGCAGCGCACCGGCACGCCCTACGGCACGTGGGTTGCGGGCCGCGCGCGACGACTGATCGGCCCGGTCATTCCGCTGATCCTCACCTGGGCGGCGATGGCATTCGTGTTCCGGCGCTTCGGCGTCAGCTACGAGATGATCCGCCACGCCTCGATCCTCGCGCTGGTGCCGATGTGGTTCCTGGCGGTGTACCTGCTGGTCGTGCTGCTCGTGCCGGTGACTCGTGCAGCCTGGCGCCGCTTCGGAATCCTGTCGCTGTGGACACTCGTGGCGCTCGCCGTCGTGGTGGACGTGCTGCGCTTCCACGACGGGCATCGCCCGGCACTCGGCTGGGTGAACTACCTGTTCGTCTGGGCCGCCGTGCACCAGCTCGGCTACCTCTGGCGCGACGGTCGTCTCGCCGGTGCTCGCGACGCGCTGCCCTGGCTCGCAGGCGGCGTGCTCGCCTGGATACTGCTCGTGCGTTTCGGACCCTATCCGCCCAGCATGGTCGGCGTTCCCGGCGAGCCCATCTCCAACACCACGCCGCCGAGCCTGCTGCTGCTCGCGTTTGCCGCGGCACAGGTGGGGCTCGTGCTCGCGCTCGAGCGGCCGATGCGCCGCTGGCTCGACGGCATGCGCCCCTGGGCGGCAACCGTGCTCGTCAACGGCACGATCATGACGGTGTATCTGTGGCACCTCACCGTGCTCGCGCTGCTGGTTGGCCTGGCGATCCTGGCCGGCGGATTCGGCCTGCACCTCGTACCCGGCAGCGGGCAGTGGTGGCTGGCACGACTGCCCTGGCTCGCGACGCTCACGGCCGGCCTCGGGCTGATCATCCCGCTGGTGGGTCGCTTCGAGCGCTCTGCGCCCTTGCCGCCGGATTTCCGACCCTCGACATTGCGCGTGCTCACCGGTGCGGCCCTCGTGAGCGCCGGCATCGCATTTCTCGCACTCGACGGTATCGCCGCGGCCGGGGCACTCGGCGTGCGCGGTGTCGTCGTCGCCGGGACGATCCTCGGCGCCTGGATGCTCGGCGTCCTCGGGACCGGAGCGTCGCGCGTCAGGTCGCCATGATCGTCGGACCGCCCTTCGCCTCGGCACGCTGGTAGGCGGGACGCGCCCGCATCCGCGCCTGGTATGCATGCAGGTGCGGGCAGGCCGCGGCGGCGGCGGCACGCGACAGCAGCGCCTCCACCGCAAAGCTCATTTGGAAATCGGCCATGGTGATCTCGTTGCCCGCAAACCAGCGGTGGCGGGAGAGATGGTCCTCGATGAACGCGAGCGCGGCCTTGAGGTTCGGATCGACGAGCTGGGCCTGCACCTTCTCGCTGATCCCCCGCGCGATCGGTTTTGCGAAGAACGGCATCGGCCGCTTCGGGATGGTGACGAACACGAGCTTCATCACCAGCCAGTTCATCAGCGAACCCTCGGCGTAGTGCATCCAGTAGCGGCATTGCCGGTACCCGGGCGTGCCGCGCGGCGGCTCCAGGTGCGCAAGCTCGCCCTGTCCCAGCGCACCGTACTTCTCGACGAGATACTCGATGATGGCACCGGACTCGGCGATCACCTCGCCGTCGTCGGTGACCACCGGCGACTTGCCGAGCGGGTGGATGGCCTTCAGCTCCGGCGGGGCGAGGCGCGTTGCGGCGTCGCGCCGGTACACCTTCAGTTCATAGGGCACGCCGAGTTCCTCGAGCAGCCAGAGGATGCGCTGCGAGCGCGAGGTCTCGAGGTGGTGGACAGTCAGCATGATCGCGGCACCTGGCCCACGGACGGGCTGGCAAAGGGTAGCAGCCGGCGCACAGCGGCGCGAAGTTGCTCCGCGCTCGACCCCGTATCACCCGTTCGGGTGATACCGCAGCACGTGGGTCGGCTGCTAGCGTCCCGGACAGGCGGATGACGCACGCCGACACCGGACAGCCAGCACTTGAACATCGGGTCCCGACTGACGTGGGTTCGTCCGTTCCTGATCCTGGTCACGGTCATCACCGTTCCGCTGGTGGTGTATTGGTTCGGCTACGTCGACGGCAGCATTCGCGCCGCGGTACGGCAGTTCCACACCACGGTCGCCGCGGTGGCGACCTCGCTGGAAGGACGGCTCGGCGCGCTCGACCAGGTCGCGCGAACGGCAGAGGGGCTACCGGATGAACAGGAGCGGCTGCCGTACCTGCGATCGCTGGTGAGCGCCAGCAACGCGAGTGCAGCGGATGTCAGCCGCCACCTGAGCCTCGCCGGCGACGAGCGCGGCCTGCTGCTTTCGGTGAGCGGCCCCAACGCGACGATCCAGTCGGTCAGCGTCAAGCTCGAGGACCTGATTCCCTGGGACATCGTCGAGGCCGAATTCGACGGGCTGCTCGTCCTTTCGGACACCGGTCGCCTGCTGGCGCAGGACCGGCGACTGCCTTCGCAGGCCCGCGGCTTGCCGGTCCACATCGTACGCAACGGCGAACCTGCCGATCTGCGCGGATTCTTCATCGAGGATGGCAACGTCGCCCGTGCCGTTGCCGCCGGCACCACGTCGCAGTCCACCACGGACGACCGTCCCACCGGTACCGCACCACCCGCAGCACGGAACACGAAGTGGAGGCTTCCCACGGACTTCTCCGGGACCGAGACCCTCACGCTCGCCGGGACGCGCTACCTCGCGTTCCTGCAACCGGTGCGCCTCTACACCTCACCGATCGGCAACCCGTCGGAACGACCCGACGAACTCGGCCCGGGCACGGTCGACGTACTGGTCGCCGGGCTGGTCGCGGAAGATCGCATGCGGCGGCAGTCGCGATCGCTGTCGCCGCAAACGCTGTCGAACGTGCTCGCCGCGGTGGGACTCGGGCTGTTCCTGATCCCTTTCCTGAAGCTGCGCTTCATCGGCGCGCGCGAGCGCATGCGCTACCGCGACGTGTTCACGATGGCCGTCGCACTGCTGGGGATCTCCGCGGTCGTCGTGCTGTTCATCATGGACGGAGCGGCCACTGCGACCGTGCGCAAGGGGCTGGATGCGGGCCATGCACAGCTGCATCGGGAAATCTCGGAGCGGGTCGAACAGGAGTCAGCTGCCGCGATCACGCAGCTCGTGGCCTTCGGGGAGCTCACGACTTTCTGCAGCGGGCTCGGACTCGAGCCCGCAGCCGGAGCGGTCCCCGGCTGCATGGAGGCCGGCTCGCCGCGGGCGGTGACGGGCAACCTCGGCGCGCTGCTGCTCCGCGGGGACACGATCGCCTACCCGCAGCTCGACACGATATTCCTCGCGGATCGAACCGGGCAGCAGACGTACAAGTGGAATCCCCGCACCATCCCCACCGGCAGCATCGCCATCGGCGGCCGCGGATATTTCCGCGATGCGTTGGCGCTCGCCGCGCCGGGCTCCGCGGATAGCGAGGCCCGCCCCGACCATCCACGCGCCGCAAGCGAGTTCGTGGTGTCCATGACCAGCGGCCAGGAGCAGATGGCGTTCTCGCTGCCGGTCAACGGGTCCACTGGACAGCTGGGAGCCGCCGTCCCCCCGGAGATGCGCAGCCACGTCGCGGTCATCACGACGCCGATGCGGTCGCTTGCACGGACCGTCGTGCCGTCGCCGTACGAGTTCGTGCTGGTCGGACGGGACGGACGGGTGACGTTCCGGAATGCGAAGAGCGCCTACCTCGGCGAGCGATTCTTCGAGCAGGTGCGTGGCGGTGCGGTCCTCGCGACGGTGCCACGGGACGGCCGGACCATCAGCGGCGACTTCTCGTATCGCTGGCGGAGCATCCGTGCCGTCGCCTCCGATGTCCCGGCGCTGCAGATGACGCTGGTCACCTACTACGACACCGAAACGGCGCGAGAGCTGGCTGCGCGCGCCTTTGGCACGGCGGTGGCGTTCGCGCTTGCCGCCATCCTGTCGACCGTCATTGGCTCCCTGTTTGCGACCTTCGTCTGGGGACGCCAGGCGCTCGACTGGTTGTGGCCGGACTCCGAAGAAACGGGCCGGTACGCCGTCGGCATCGTGGTCTGCGTGGTGGCCGTGCTGACGCTGGTCGCCGTGCGACCCCTGTTTCCCAGTCCGGGGTGGTTTGCGGTGGGCGTGCTGGTCATTCCGGGACTCGTCACCGTGCTGTGCGGCTCGCCGCTGTGGTTCCGGACCCGGCTGAGGTGGCAGCTCGGCGACGCCGACTCGACACCGACGCTGCACAAGGTCGCGTTCTGCGGCTTCCTGCTTTCGATGCTGCTTGCGCTCGTGGCGACGCCGACGGTCCTGGCGTTCGACGACTCGTTGCGGCTCTATTCGGCCGGGTACCAGCGCGTCTCGGCGCTGCAGTGGTGGCGGGACGTGGAGCGCGCCGCGCGGCGATTCGATGCCGAGTATGCCGAGGTGCGGGAGCTTCCCGAGCCTGCATCCGGAATGGAGCTGTGTGGCCCGCTCGGCCGCATCTGCGCCAGCAGCACGCATTACGCAAAGCTCGTCGCAACGCTGATCGACCGATCCGACCTGCCGACGGCTTCAGGTGCAGGCCCGGGGCCGGGCCGGGAATGGGACCTCTATCGAAGCTGCCCGAACCCGTTGGCACGGGACGGCCACGGACTCGTCGCGGACTTCCCGTCCGCCGACCTCGCGGACTGCAGTCGGGTGCATCAATCCATCGGCGCGCAGCTGCCCTGGAGTTTCACCACGCGCCTCGCGCGACCGCTCGCCGGGTTCGGCGACAGCGGGCCGGCGTTTGCCCGTGCGCTGGCCGCTGGCCGTGTCGAGATCGACGCGCCGGCTACGCCGCTGTCCGGCTGGACGAGGACAGGCTGGACGATACTGTGGATCCTCGTCGGCATCGCGCTGCTGGTTTTCATCACGCATTCCGTTGCAGTCCACATCCTCGGCCTCGGCTGGCGTAACCAGCGGCTGCTGGACGCCTCCGCACGCGTCGAGAAGGGCGACGGCAAGCGCTGGCTGGTGGTGCGTCCGACCCGTGCGTGTCTCGAGCGCCTGAACTCGGGCGCGACGAACGTCGTCGACCTGCGACATGCCACCGCGTCGGCGCAGCTGGTGGCACCGGAATCCGGCCAGACGCTCGTGGTCAAACATCTCGAAACCGCGCTTACGGACGAGTCCCTGCGCAGGTCGCTGCTGGCGCTGGCGGCCACTCCGTCGCCGGGCTGCCTGATCCTGTGCTCGGAGATCGATCCCCTGTACTACCTCTCGCAACGGGTGCGGGAAGCTGCCGAGACCCGCGTCGACCCATCGCTTGGCGCGGACGCTGCGAAGGACACATCGCGAGCGATCCGCGTCGAGCTGCAATCGCTGCGGGCCGCCTGGGCCCTCGCGCTGAGCGACTTCCAGAAGGCCCGCGTTCATCCGCCGGCGTTCCCGAAGCTCGACGAGACCCTGCCTCGCCCGGTCCGCGCCCTGCTTTTCAGTGAGTGCCGGCACAGCGAGCCCCTGATTGAAATCGCCGAGCGACTCGCCCGTTCACCGGACCTCGCGGATCACCGCGAAGACGAGATCATCGGCTTCGTGCTGGACGCAGCCGAGCCCTACTACCGGTCGGTATGGGAACTCTGCACGGACGACGAACGGCTGCTGCTGGTGCAGCTGGCCGAGGAAGGGGTGGTGAATCCGAAGCGGTTCGCCGTGTTCCGGCAGCTGCACCACCGCGGGCTGGTCGTCGTGGAGCCGCGCTTCGACCTGATGAACCAGAGCTTCCGGGACTTCGTGCGGAGCGTGGAGAGTCCCGAGCGCGTGCTGGAATGGGAGCAGACGCCAGCGGCACTGGGCTGGAAGCGATTCAGCACGCCGCTGTACACGCTGGCCGCCGTCGTCATCGCCATCCTGCTGTACACGCAGCAGGACCTGTTCTCTCAGATGCTGGCGCTGGCGACGGGTGCGGCCGGCGCGCTCAATTCGCTGCGCGGCCTCGGCATCATTGCCAACGCGAAAAGCCCCCCGCCCGCCACGAAGACCGCCAACGCGTAGGTTCGTCGGTCGCCCTCGCAGCGGCTGGTCAGTGCGCCGCGGCAGGCCGCGGCGATTGCGACATCAGCCGGTCCGTCCAGGCGATGCCGAGCGCCGAGAGAATGAACACGCTGTGGATGATGGTCTGCCACATGACGCCGGTCGACGTCACGGTCGT
>Ga0209254_10005853_pt1 | contig 11304 bp, 4 predicted proteins | sample FrelakmetDIP11DI_FD_187148 | JGI IMG/M metagenome (GOLD analysis project Ga0209254, IMG submission 187148) | Freshwater lake sediment microbial communities from the University of Notre Dame, USA, for methane emissions studies - DIP11 DI (SPAdes)... | ecosystem: Environmental > Aquatic >... | reverse complement strand
CTACGAGTTGTGCTCCCTGCTCTCCCCGCGAGAGGGAGGTGCTTTTCCCGCCACCTTCGCCGAGGGCATACCCGTCCGTTACTCCCGCCCGGGGCGCGCCCTCGCCGCCTGGCTTTCCTGGATAGAGGAGGGTTTTCCCCAGTCGACCCTGGTGAGGATGGTGCAGGAAGGGCTCCTCGATCCCGGCGCGGACCTGCCGGATGGCTGGAGCTTCTCCCGCCTGGGAAGCATCCTGCGCGCCCTGCCCATCGGCAAGGGACGCGGACGCCACCTGGCGGTTATCGACGCCGAGCTGGACTCGCTCGCATGGAGGAAGGCCCACCCCGTTTTCGAGGAAGACGGCGAGGAGGAGGCGGAACGCCGGGAACACCTGGAGCGGAGCGCGAAGATGCTGGGCGCGCTGCGTGAGCTGGCACGCGAGATGCTGGATGGCATCCCCGACACCGAGCATCCCGGATCGGGGCTGCTGCGCGCGGCCGAGGCTTTCCTGGTCGCGCGCGCACGTGTGGTCAGCGAACTCGACGATTACAGCCGCCTGCGCCTTCTCGACGAGATCAGGGAACTCGCTTCTTTCCTCCAAGAAGACGGTGCCTCCTATCCTCTGCCGGACATCCACGGTTGGCTGGAGGAACTGGCCCGCTCGGTCCGGGTAGAGGGCAAGGGTCCGCGGCCCGGCTGCCTTTATATGGCTCCCCTGGCAAGGGGAGGCCATTCCGGGCGCCCGCACACCTTCATCGTGGGTCTCGACGACGGACGTTTTCCCGGAGCCGGCCTGCAGGACCCCCTCCTCCTGGACTCGGAGAGGGCGGCCATCTCCATGGACCTCGCCACCGCCGCGGAACGTCTGGCCGCGAGCCTGGAAGATTTCGCGCGCCTGGCGGCAAGGTTGAGGGGTTCGGTGACCCTGAGCTACTGCTGCCGCAGCCTCTCGGATGACCGCGACATGTTTCCCAGCCCGGTGCTGCTCGCGGCCTACCGCATCATCACCGGCGACCACGAGGGCGTGCAGGACGACCTACTCGCCTGGCTCCCTGAGCCCACCTCCTTCGCGCCGCAGGACCCCCGCAGCTGCCTCGACGGCTCGGAATGGTGGCTCTGCCGCCTGTGCGGTGACCCCGCTCCACAAGATCCCGAGGAGGCCGTCGCCCTGTCCTTCCCCCACCTTGGCCGCGGGATGGAGGCGCGCCGCGCGCGGGAGAGCGACCTCTTCACGGCATACGACGGCCACGTGCCCGAGGCGGGAGAGGACCTAGATCCGGCGAAACCGGGGGGACCCGTACTCTCGGCGAGCCGCCTTGAGATGCTGGGCAACTGCCCGCTGGAATACTTCTTCGCCTACGTCCTGAGAGTAAAGCCGCCCGAGGAATACGCACTCGATCCCTCCCGGTGGCTGGAGCCAACGGAAAAGGGCGAACTGCTGCATGCCGTGTTCCACCAGTTCATGCTGCGGCTACCCGAGGAAGACCGCCGCCCGGTGCTGGAACGAGACCGAGGCCTACTGCAACAGGTCCTCGAGGAGCAGATCGATGCGTGGACACGGCGCAAGCCCCCACCCAACCGCGAGGTCCACGCACGAGAGATTGAAGACCTGCGGCGGGCCGCCCTCATCTTCCTGCGCGAAGAAGAGGGACACTGCCGCGATAGCTACCCCTTGTTGTTCGAGGTGGCGATCGGGTTCGAGGCAGACAGACAGGGCGATCCCGTGGATAACCCGCAGCCGGTCGAGATAGAGCTTCCGGACGGAAAGACCATCCGTACGCGCGGTTACATCGACCGTATCGACGAGTTGGGAGAATCCGGCAGCCTGCGTTTCTCCGTGTGCGATTACAAGACCGGTTCCAGCTACGGCTACGAGCAAGGTGATCCCTTCCAGAAGGGGCGCCGCATACAGAGCTTTATCTATATGATGCAGGCGCGGTCTTGCCTGGGTGCGCTCTATCGTGGTGCCGAGGTGGAATCCTTTCAGTACTTCTTCCCTTCCACCCGGGAGTACGGCAAACGTATCGAGTGGGATGCCCCTGCTCTCGCTGACGGCTTGTCCGTTCTGGACAGGCTATACGAGATGCTCTCCATGGGATGCTTTCCATTCAGCGATAAAAAGGGTGACGTCTCCATCAGCGACTACCGTTCCTACTTCGGTAACGTGGAGGCCGCGGCGGCCTCGACAGAGAGAAAAATGTCCAATCCGGATAATCGTGTCCTCTCCCCTTTCCAGGACCTGCGCGGCATGGGAAAGGGTGGTAGATGATGGACTCGAACGGCAGCACCGTCCCTACACATCCCCCCGACCACAAGCAGCGGGAACTCATTGTGCGCGAGCTCGACCGCAGCATCCTCGTGGAGGCCGCCGCGGGGACTGGCAAGACCACGAGCATGCTGGAGAGGATGCTGGCCCTGCTGCGTACGGGAAAGTGCGAGAGCATCCGCAGTATGGCCGCGGTCACCTTCACGCGCAAGGCGGCCGCTGAGCTGCGCTCCCGTTTCCAGGTGGCGCTGGAGCGGGCGGTGCGGGAAGCCGGGGGCGAGGAGAAAGCGCGCCTGGAGGGGGCCCTTACCCACATCGAACAGTGTTTCATAGGCACTATCCATTCCTTCTGCGGCCGCCTGCTCAGGGAAAGGCCTGTCGAGGCGGGGGTGGACCTCGCCTTTGAGGAGATCGAACAGGATGAAGACGAGCGGTTGCGCGAGGAAGCCTGGGAGATGTTCACGGCTGGACTGATCGCGGACGATCCCCGAGGTTTCCTGGAGGAGTTGAAGGATCTAGGTTTGAGCATCTCCCTCTTGCGCGAGGCTTTTGAGGATTTTTCCGACTATCCAGACATCGAGGAATGGCCACTACCCAAGAGGGCCGAACCGGAGTTCACTCGTATGAGGGCTGAGCTATCTGAATACCTGGCCCACATGGAGGCGCTGTCGCCCCGCCTGAAGTTCGATTACGGCGGCGACACCCTCGTCCCTGAGCTCCTGCGCCTGCCGCGCATCATCTCCCACTTCGAGGAACTGGACCGCCCGGACCAGCTCATGGAAGCGCTTGAGTTCTTTGATTCCAAGGCCGAGATAAAGGTGACTCACTGGCAGAAGAGAGGCGGTTTCTCAAAGCATGAGGCCCAGGGTGAACTGGACCGCTGGAACCGCTTCCGTGACGAGGTGGCAAGACCCGCCCTGCGGGTCTGGCGCGAACGGCGCTATATCACGGTCATGACCATCATGCAGTTAGCCCGCGACGTTTACGACGGGTTGCGCCGGGAGCGAGGCCAGCTCGATTTCCAGGACCTGCTCTTGAAAGCCGCGGCGCTGCTGCGGGAGAACCCTGCCGTCAGGCGCTACTTCCAGGCCCGCTTCTCACACCTTTTGGTTGACGAATTCCAGGATACCGACCCCATACAGGCCGAGGTCATCATGCTGCTCTGTTCCAGTGACCCCGACGAGAGCGACTGGCGGGCATGTGCGCCCCGCCCAGGCTCCCTCTTCCTGGTCGGTGACCCCAAGCAGTCCATCTACCGCTTCCGCCGCGCTGATATCGTCACCTACAACGAGGCCAAGAAGATTATCCTCGCAGGCGGAGGTCTGATGGTGGAACTGTCGGCCAATTTCCGCGCCGCTCCGCCCATAATCTCCTGGGTGAACGGGGTCTTCGAGCCGGGCGAACCCGCATACGACGATACGGGAAAGGTGCTGCTGCGGTTTCCAGCGCATGACTCTGAGGAATCGCCTCGTTACTTTCCTCTGCTGCAAGGAAGAGAAGAGAGCGTGGGCGGCGAATTGTGCGGCCTCCACCGGCTGCACATACCGGACGATCTCACAAAGAAGGAACTGGCTATGGAATACGAGGCCGACCTTATCTCGCGATTTATTCGCAGCGCACTGGACGGGGGCATCTCCATACCGCGCACCCGAAAGCAATTGGCCGAAGGTAAGAGTGCGGAGGCCGGCCCGGACGATTTCATGATTGTGACCTATAAGAAAGATGACCTCAGCGTATATGCCCTTGCCCTGCAGGGATACGGTATACCGCACCGGGTGACGGGAGGTCATACCTTGAACGAGCTAGAGGAGCTGAGGCTTCTTCACGCCTGCCTGCGGGCTGTGGTTCATCCAGATGACCCGGTAGCCCTGGTGGCGGTCTTGCGCAGTGAGCTGTTCGGCCTCAGCGACAGCACCCTCTATTCCTTCAAGAGATCGGGAGGGGTATTCTCCTACCATGCGCCGCTGCCCGAGGGCCTGGAAGAGGAACAAGCGAGCGCTTTCGCGGATGCCTTCGACCGCATGGTTCGCTATTCGCTCTGGCTCTCCCGCCTCCCCTACGCGGCCGCCTGCGAGAGGACCGCCGCCGACCTCGGGCTCCCCGCCCTGGCGGCCGCCCGCCCCGGCGGGGACATGCGGGCGGGGAGCCTGGGTAAATCCCTGGAACTGCTCCGTGAAACTCAGAGCGAGGTGTGGAGCGCGGCCCAGCTTGTCGACTATCTGGGCCGGCTGGTGGAGCGTGATGAGGAACATGACGGTATCTCCGCCCTCTCCGGGGCTCATCCCGCGGTCCAGGTCATGAACCTGCACAAGGTTAAGGGGCTGGAGGCCCCCGTGGTGTTCCTGGCCAGCCCTTCATGGGAATACGAGTTCCCGATAAAGAAACATATCGACCGCTCCGGAAATACTACCCGTGGTTATCTCGCCGTTTACAGTAAGGGAACAGGGTTCCGGGAGGGCAAGTTGCTGGCGCATCCCACGGACTGGGACGCCTTGGTGGAGAGGGAGCAGGTTTTTGAGAGGGCGGAGACACTGCGCCTGCGCTATGTAGCCGCTACCCGCGCCGGGGCAGCCACCATCATAACCCAGCGGGGTAAAGGCAAAGACCGCAACTTCTGGCGCCATTTCGGCCCTTTCCTCAGGGAGAGTTGCGACCTTCCCGACCCCGGTCCCCAAGCCCCGCCAGATATCGACAAGGTGCCTCTGACGGCGGAGGAGGCCGCGGGGGCGGCAGCGGAGATCCGTTCCCGGCTGGCCGCGTCGTGCGAACCCACTTACCAGGCCCTTCCTTTGAAGCATTACGCCCTCTCCCTGCAAAGAGATGCCGGGCCGGTCGAGATCGCCATGGAGGGTCCGGAGGAGACAACGTCTTCCATCCCCCTGGGTGAACACGGGGTGGAATGGGGTGAGGTTATCCACCTCCTGCTGCAGACGGCCATGTCCGAGCCCGGGGCCGAACTGGAGCGCCTGGCAGCGGCGGCCCTTGCGGAGGCGGGTCTGGCGGTTTCCCTGGCGCCGCAAGCCGCCGCGCTCGCGCGTTCCGTGACCACCTCCGAGATATGGCGCCGGGCCATGCAGAGCGAGACCCGGCTGGTGGAGGTGCCGCTGCAGGCATTGTGGGAAGATGGCTTCGCCGTGCCCACCATCCTGCGTGGAGCCATCGACCTCATCTTCCGCGAGGACGGGGGTTGGGTGCTGGTGGATTACAAGACGGACCGCCTGGAGAGCGGGGGCCAGCAGGCGGCGGCGCGAAAATATGCGGCCCAGGTGCGCCTCTACGCCGAAGCATGGGAGAAGTGCACCACTGAACCGGTCAACGAAGCTTTCCTTTATTTCACCGCTTCTGCCGCGCTGGTTAAGATCAGCATATAGGTAGCGCTATGATCTTCTCTTCTTCCGTTTCGGATCTATCGTATGCGCTACAATGGCGAAGAAACGATACACGGTTCTATGCGGTCCCGTGGACGGGCTAAAGGAGGTCAGTGAGATGGATTCTCTTATCCGGCCGGCGGTGGCCGGGGACGCGCCCGAGGTGGCCAGGCTCATGTATCTGGCGGGTAAGAGCCACGTGGAGACCTCCATCTACGACCTCACGTTCCCGGGGAGCATGGAGGAAAGGCTCTCGAAAATGGCCGCGCTCTTCACCGCCCAGACCCGGTCGTGGTATCACTATTCCCATTATCTGGTGAGCGAGTCAGGCGGCAGCATCGCGGGCTCCCTGTGCGGGTTCAACGAGCAAGAAGCGGGGGGCGTACTGCTGCAGGACGCCTATGTCGAGATCGGTACCGACCGCGCCGAGGGCAAGGCCATGTATGCGCGCATGCAGCCCTTCCACCGCGTCAATCCCAAACATTACGAGGACTCGTGGGTCGTAGAACATGTCGCCGTCTTCCCGGAATTCCGGGGACAAGGGGTCATCAGCGCCTTGCTGCAGGAGATACTCGACCGGGGCCGCGAACGCGGTTACCGGGGCGCCGAGCTAAATATGCTCATCGGCAACACGCCCGCCCAGGGGGCCTACGAAAAGGCCGGTTTTGTCGTCGTGGAAGAGAACACCGACGACGAATTCATGAAGATATTCGGAAGCCCCGGCATGGCCAGGTTGTACATGCAACTGTGATCCTTAATGCATGCGGCCTCCCCGCCGCAAGCCGCAGCCCTCGAGGGTGTAGAATATTGGTGTGGCAAAACATCGTTCCCGGGCCGTAAGGAGGGCACCGTGAAAAGGACCGTGGTTTTACTTATCCTGCTGGCGTTATTGTTTATCGCTGTGCTCGGGAGCGGTTGTGGTGGATCGCAGGGAAGTGAAACGGGAAACGGCGATAATACGGGCGGCGATGTCGACCTCGCCGAGTACGAGAGAGGCATCTCCGATGGGCAGGTACGGGGATACGAACAGGGATACTCCGACGGCAAAGAAGGCACTTACGATCCCGGGGTCGAGGTCTCGCCGGATCTCGGCGAGGATTACGCAGCGGGCTACGAGCAAGGCTGGATAGAGGGTTACGAAGACGGCCACGCGGATGCCGTCGCGGAGATTGAGGATGAAAAGGCCGAGCTGGCCGAGGTGGAAGCGGCTATGCTCGCCTTCGTCAAGCAGAACGCGGCCCCCGGTATGGAATTCAGGATCGAGAACATCGTTATCCACGGCAACCAGGCGGCCGGTATAGCCGTCTGCACCAGCGAGACGCTGGAGTCACCCCTGGTGGTCATGGAGAAGACCGCATCCGGCTGGAACGCCGTTGACTTCGGCACCGGCATCGAGCCTCCCTCGTGGTACGAGTATCGATAAAGGCCGGGAGGTAATCGCCTTGGACATCAGGATTACCAGGCCCGATCCGATACAATGGCAGGCGGACGCAGTCTCGACCGGATGGTTCCCGGGGTAGATCATGAAGCGTTCCGGAAAAGATCGTAAAAAGCCCGACAAGCCGATGGGCGGAGCCGGAAACTTCCCGCGGCCGCGGGAGCCAGGGCTCGATGGGCAGGAGATCCAGCCCGACCTTGACGAACGCTTAGCCCATTCCCTCCTCGAGTATTCTTTCGACCTGATTATGCTCGTCGGCCGGGACGGCACCATTCTCTACGTGAGTCCTTCCGCCAAGCGCATGCTGGGCTTCTCTTCCGCCGAGGTAACCGGTTCCACCATCTTCGAGTTCATCCATCCCGATGACCTCGAGCGCGCCCGGGACTTCTACTACTCCCACACGGACAGCAAGACCTTCTCCCGCCTTATCACCTTGCGCGTGCGGCACCTTGACGGTTCCTGGCGTGAACTGGAAGCGGTCGGGAACAACCTCCTGGAAGACCCAGACGTCGGGGGGATCGTGATCAGCGCCCGCGACATCACCGAGCGCCGCCTCCTGGAGGAAGACCTGCGCCGCAGCGAGGAGTATTTCCGTTATATCACCGAGAACACCTACGACATCATCTCGGTGCTCGACAGCAACGGCTTGCTGCGCTACGTGAGCCCCTCCTACGTTAACATCACCGGCTTCGATCCGGAGGAGATCATCGGCCAGCCCGCCTTCGCGAACATCCATCCCGACGACCTTGCGAACATCCTCAATATTTTCACGGACGGAGTGAGAGACCGCGCACCCTCGGCCAACGCCGAGTTCCGCTGGAAGCACAGGGACGGGACCTGGCACATCTACGAGGCCTTCGGGATAAACGCCCTGGACAATCCGTCCATCCGGGGCGTGATCGTGCATGCCCGCGACGTCACCGAGCGCAAGCGCTGGGAGGAGGCGCTGCGGGAATCCGAGGAGAAATACCGCCTCGTCTACGATTTCACCGGCGAGGCCATCTACACCTACGACACGGACTTCAATGTGATCGGAGTCAACAAGAAGGCGTGCGAACTCATCGGCTACGAGGAGCGCGAGATCCTCGGCCGCAATATGCTGGAGTTGAACATCCTGCATCCGGACGACTACGAGCGTACCCTGCAGGACATCCAGAGGCTTTACGCGGGCGAGGTTGTCAACGATGAGCTGCGCTTCATAAGAAAGGACGGAAGCGTCGCCATAGGGGACGTCACCGGCGCCCCCCTCTTCAACCACGAAGGGGAAGTCATCGCCTTCACCAACGTGGCGCGGGACATCACCGAGAGCAGGGAGATGGAGCTGCGGCTGGAGAAGTTCAACCAGTGCCTGCTCGAACTCGGGCCCGACCCCATGGAAAATATCAAGAAGATACTTTTCACCGGCGCCGAAGTACTGCGGGATTTCGGCCTCATGTACGCGAGGATGGATAAGGGACGTCTATCGATGTTCTCTCCCATCGATGCGATTGGGGATTTCACCATCTGCGAGGATCCGGAGCGCTATCTCTGTTACCGTCTGATCAACTCTGGCATGGAGTCGCCACTGAGCACGGAACAGATGGTGGGAACGGAATCTGAGAACGACCCCTTCGCTGTGGCGGGGGGTTTCCGTTCCTTCCTCGCCTATCCCACCCACCTCAGGGGGAAGATAGCCGGCTCACTCTGCCTCTTCTCCGTGGAGCCCGGGCAGTTCAGCCGGGACGACATCAACCTCATGGGGATGCTCTCCCGCGCCCTTACCATCGAAGAGGAGCGGCTCGCGCACGAAGAGAGCATCCGCCATTTCGTGGATATCGCCTCACACGAGCTGCGCACCCCCCTGTCCATCATCAAGGGCTACGCCGATGCCTTTCAGTTCGGAGACCTCATGGAGCTGGACGACTTCCAGCTGGAGAAGATACGCATCATCAACAGCAAGGCAGACAAGATGGCCAAGACCATCAACGATCTGCTCGACCTGTCGCGTATAGAGAGAGGACATTTCACGCTGGAGAAGATGGCGGCGGAACTCGGGCCCCTGGTACACTACGCCGTCAGGCAGATGAAGGAAAAGGGCGTGCGCAACGAGTTCGAGGTGCTGGTCTCTGACGGGCTGGGGGGATGGGAGCTGGACCCGGAAAAACTCGTCGATGCCCTGCTCATCCTCCTGGACAACGCCGTGCACTACTCCCCGCCCTCCTCGATCATACGCATCGAGGTCAGGTCCAGCGAGGAAGGCGTCTGCTTCTCCGTGCTCGACCGTGGTGCGGGGGTGCCGGAAAAGGACAGCGAGATCATCTTCGAGCGTTTCTACCAGCTTGAGGATTCCCGTCATCACTCCGCATCGGGCCTGGGGCTGGGGCTATATATAGCGGGAGAGATAGTGAGGGCTCACGGCGGCCGCATTTGGTACGAACCCCGCGAAGGCGGGGGCTCCATCTTCAGCTTCGTTATCCCCTGAACCCGGCTATCGGCCGGTGTACATCTCCGCGAAAAACCAACGCGCGGATGCGCTGTTGACCCCCATGGAGACATGGCCGCCCTGTATCGGTTCCCGTCCGCCGCCTCCCCTACCCATGTCGAAATACATGACCCTCTCGACCACGATGGGCTGGTCCGACGTGAGCTCCAGCGCCACCTGGGAGAGGTTACCAAATGCCGCGAGCTCCGAGTTGACGCTTATGGTAGTCCGCGAGCGCGGCCCCACGCTGTAATCCTCGCCGTGCGTACCCTCCCCCGGCCCCAGCAGATATTCTGCCTTCACCTTGGCCGCTTCGTCGCCCGGGTTCACGATCAGGACGTACTCGTGGATGCCGGGATAGGTGGTTCCCTCGGCGAACATCCACTTCAAAGCGGGCTTTATGTTGCCGGGTGAAACGTGTCCGTCATCCCAGCCGCCGTTGTAATCGAAATACATCGCCCTCTCGCAGGCGATGGGTCGGTCGCAGTCCACCACCACCGAAACGTCGCTGGCGGAAGAGAACGATTCGTTCACCAGGATGGTCCGTCGCGAAAGGGGAGGAAGTTCCACCTTCCGCGTCCCGCGCTTACCCGCCGGCGTGATAAAGGTGACCGTCGCCTCCGCCTCCTCCGCGTTCGGGTTAGCCATGGATATCCATTCCTCGAAATCCTCGCTTACATGGCCTTCGGCGAAATACCACTGGGAGGATAGCGAGTTCAGGCCGGGCTTGGTGTGTCCCCCGTCCGCGACGAACTCCCCGTTCATGGAGGCATAGCGGAAATAGATGGAGCGTTCGGCGACCACGGGTTGGTCCGTCTCCACCTTCACCGACACCTCCCCCTTGATATACGAGTTTAAGCAATAGGTCCTGCGGGCCCCCGCCTCGACGAAGATGTCGACCTCCACCGGATCGCCCTCCAGGGGCATGAGGGTCATGGTGCCCCTGGCGGTTTGCGTACCGAAATTGCCCAGGCATATATATTCCTGGAAGGGGCCTACATCGGAGGTGTAACCTTCGGCGAAATACCAGGCCATGCCGGCCTGCCGCGTACCGAAGGCGTCCGAGCCCCCATCCATCCACCCGTTATAGCGGAAGTACATCGGCCTCTCGGCCAGCAGGGGCGTGCCGTCAACGGAACGCACCCTCACGGCCATGTTCTTGTCCCTCAGGTAGCGGTTGGCGTTGCAGTCTATGGTGATGCGCGCATCGCCCGGGACCTCGCGATAGATGGTGAGGTACTCTCCCTGCTCGTCGTAGAAGGTCACCTCAGCCCAGGTGGAAACGGCATTAGGGTTGGCGATGCAGATAAAGGGGAAGAAGTTGTAGGACGTGTCCTCGGCCTTGAAGACATCCCGGCTGTCGTGGGGGAAACAGGGCTCCCCCAGGTCGCTATTGTCGCCGTCCCCGTTCTTATCCCCAGGCGCCGTGCCGAAGACCTCTTTCGCGGTCAGGCCGGGGTCGCCCGCCCAGGCGGGTTGAGACCATACGTCCCGGTTGGTGCTGCCTGGAAAACGGTTCTTGCGGTACGAGATGCCGGAACCGCCCAGGTAATAATGCGCACCGGATATGTGTTGGTAACCGCTGCCCGCCGTGAACCCGGAGAGGTCCGGCACCGTAAGCTCACCGATGGGAACGGAATGGTTCTTGAAGAGGTTCCTTAAATAGGGGGACGTGGCTCCGACGATCGGTGTGGCCGTATAGGACCTTATGCCGGTGGATGGGTGGAGAAAAGTATAGGAGTATTCGTTGATCCTGCGCAGGACCTCGAGCCCATCCATGCCGGGCATTTTA
>Ga0209254_10005852_pt1 | contig 11306 bp, 7 predicted proteins | sample FrelakmetDIP11DI_FD_187148 | JGI IMG/M metagenome (GOLD analysis project Ga0209254, IMG submission 187148) | Freshwater lake sediment microbial communities from the University of Notre Dame, USA, for methane emissions studies - DIP11 DI (SPAdes)... | ecosystem: Environmental > Aquatic >... | reverse complement strand
TAGCTGGGTCCGAGAAAATGGCGAAACCGGCCCGGCTCGTCAATCACGCAATCTGCCTGCAATTGCCGGTACTGCTGACCCGCAAGTTCTGCGCAATTGAGCAGGCGCGCCTGGTAGGGATCGATCACCACCTCCCGGATTACCGGCTTGCGCGCGTCAAGTGAATGCAAGAGCTCCCGGAACTGGCCCAATGCTGCGGCAACGATGGTCTTCGAAGATTTCGCAGCATCACCCGAGAGGCATTCCACGGCGATCTTCAGCTGACCGCCACAGGGCAGGCGTAAGCGCGCGGCCTCCTCAGCGGCAGCGCCAAAAATTGCGATAAGGCACTGGCCCGGTTGCGCGCAGTTTGCGCCATCTGCAAAACCCTGCAGCGTTCTGGCAACCAGATCCTCTTCGACGCAGCCACCCGACAAGGAACCGGCCCGCGATCCCTGGTCGTCAAATACGAACAGCGAACCACGCGGCCGTGGTGAGGAACCCCAGGTTGACAACACCGTGCAGAGCCAAACCGTGCGCCCGGCTTCCAGGCGTTCAAGCACAAATCCTATGACCTGCTGGTCGGCGCTTTTATAATTCATCATTTGGGGAATGATAGGGCATCTTGTCTGCGTCGAGTAGACGTAAGGGGCAATTGGCGCGCGGAGCGGATCAACCGGGGGCTGATCAAGCATCAGAAACTGAAGTTTATGCCCGCCATCAAAGATCTCGGCTTGTTGGGGCGAGCGCCATAAGGCTCCCGGGCAACCAGGTAAACCTCGTCAGCCAGGTTTTCCAACACCGCATACAATTTCCATTGCGAGTTGATCTCGAAGTGCGCCGACAGGTCGAAAATCGTGCTGCTGCCTGTTTTTTCGAAGGGCCCGCAACTGGCTTTGGTGCATACTGCGTCGATGAAATTCATGCTCAGGTAGAACGACCACGGCCCGCCGGTCAGGCCCGCGGAAGTCCACAGCTGGTTCCGTGGCACATAGGGAACCGGGTCACCCTTTTGGACCTGGCCAAAGAACACGGAATTGAAGTTGCTCTGAAATTCAGCGTGCATCCAGGTATAGGCCACCTGGATCGGAACCTGCCAATAGCTACTGGCGTCGAGTGTCATTTGGGCAGAGAGTTCAAGGCCCGGAATATTCACCCCCTGGCCACTGAACGCTTCGCCTGGCTCACAATTACTGCCGGATGAGTTGGTGCATATTCCGACCAGATTTTGATAGTCGTTGAAAAAAAACATCGCCTCGACATTGATCCAGTCGCGCGTATGGCGCATCCCCAACTCATAATTCGTGCTTTCTTCCGGATTGACGCCGGGCTCGTTACCCGGTGTGGCAAAGCCCCGATGCACGCCGCCAACCAGTTGCGTTGCCGTGTCCAGTGCAAAAATTGCGCCCATTCCGGGCAACCACACGGTGACAGTGTTTTCTCTCGCATCGCGAAAACTGCTGTCTTCCCGACTAGCTGGGTCATCGCTGTTGGTTTTATAGCGGATGCGGGAAAGTTTGATGTGTTCGTGACGCAATCCGGGAGTGAGGGTCCAGCGGCCCAGCTCTATTCGGTCATAGATGTAAGCCGCCCAGGCCTCTGCGTCCGCCACTTCGTTACCCGCATTGCCCTCGAGTCCCAGTTCATTCAGCACCAGGTTTCCCCCCAGTTGCTGGTAGTTGTCATTGCGCTGCAGCCGATCCTCTTCATCCTCATGGTAACGAATGCCCAGTTGCATTTCGTGGCTGGCCGCGCCCCACTGCACGGTTGTGTCCGCCAACAACTGCACTCCTTGTGCATAGTATTCCCGCGCATTGTTGCGGGCCTGGATGGAACCGCTGGCCGTGTCAGCTCCGTCCAGGATTGCCTGCAGTTCCGCTGCGCTGAGCCCGGCCAGATTTTCGTTGCGGTTAATGGCGCTGATGACGCCGCTCCATCCGGTGCTCCGGAAAGAACCGGGGTTCGCGCTACCGTCGAAATCAATGCCCTCTGTCTTGTACCAGGCACGGCTGAAGTTGTTGCGATAGGCGGTTAGATTCAGGCCGCTGCCTTGCTGATTTTCCAGCTGCCAGGCAAGCACCAATTGCTCATGTTCATTGTGCATTTCATCATTGACCGACAAACCATAGCGCCGCAATGCATTGTGCTGAAAATCGTTGTCTGTGAGGCCCAGGTAGCTTTGTTGCGAATTCTCTTCGGAATACTGGATCTTGATTTCCAGGCTTTGGCTTATCTGGGCGCCAGGGTCTGACAAGAAGGCAAGTTTTGCAAGATAGTCCTCGACTTCCAGGCCGGTCTTGCTGTCACTGCGATCGATCGTCTGGTAACCATCGGAATGCCACTGGTAGGTTTCGGCCAGGAATTGGACCTGCTCGCTGCCGCCACCATACCAGCCGTGCACGTGCCAGGTCGCGTCTGAGCCATACTCCGTCTGCAGGAATCCACTGTTTCGGGCGGGTATCGGGGTGGATTTGAGGTTGACCGCCCCGCCCACCGTGTATGGGCCCTGAGTGATCGATGCGGGACCCTTGAGAATTTCTACCGAACTGATTCTGCCAAACGTGGGGAAGTAATACGCCGCAGGCGCGGAATAGGGGGCGGGCGCAATCAACACACTATCTTCCATCAGGGTAATGCGACTGCTGCGCTCGGTGGCAGTGCCGCGAATGCTGATATTCGGTCGCAATCCCCAGCCATCTTCGAGTTGCACGGCAATGCCGGGCACCTGTCGCAGGGCCTGGACCACGTTGGTTGTTTCAAACATTTCCAGGTCTTTGGCAGTGATAACACTCGCTCCCCCGGCCACATCGTTGGCGGCCTCTGCTGATCCGAATATTGTCAAGGTTTCCAGCGCGTTGCATTCAGCGCTGTCCGTCCCGTCCGGTGCACATTCAGCGAGCAGGGGCGAGGAAACCCCCAGTATCGCGAGCCACAGCGCCCTGCGGGCAAAAAGTCCAATGCTCATGTAGCCAGACTCCTAGATGCGAATGATTCTTATTACGTTTCAGGAACTATAACCAATCGGAATCTGAATGGCAATCATTCTGAAGAATCGTCGCTATGGAGCCGCCGGCGCTGGTTAGGAAAGCGAATTTATCTTGCTGACAATGGGCGCACCGGCGACAAATCCAGATGCTGCCGGATGCCTTCGATGTCGTCCTCACGGCGGTGGGTGACGTAGAGCAGGGTGGACTCTGACCCTGCAGCGAATTCGCCCAACAGCTTGAGTACCTTCATGCGATTGTGGTCATCCAGCCCCTGGCAGGGTTCATCCAGGATCAGCAACGGAGGGTGCTTGATCAGGCCCCGGGCAATCAGCAACATCCTTTGCTCGCCGTAGGAAAAGTGTCTTAACGGCCGGTCTGCGCGGTCCTGCATTCCGAGGTAATTCAGCCATTGATCGGCCAGGTCCAGCTGCATAGGGGAGACCGGGTCGTACACGCCGATGGAATCAAAACAGCCAGAGAGTATGCACAGCCGCGCACTGACAGAAACCCGGTAGCTCAGTTGCAGCTCCGGGGAAATAATGCCCACTTTCTGCTTGATGTCCCAAACACTTTCCCCGGTTCCCCTTCTGCGCCCGAACAGACTGATCTCATTGCAGTAGGCCTGCGGGTGGTCGCCGCTGACCAGGTTCAGCAACGTTGTCTTGCCGGCCCCGTTGGGACCGGTGATTTTCCAGTGCTCGCCTTGATTCACCTGCCAGCTAAGGCTGTCGAGGATGGTTTTTTCCCCGTAGCGAACCGTGACGTTGCGCATCACTACCAGGGGTGAATTTCCTGGCATGCACACGCGGTCCGGAGGTGGTCCGGGAATCGGGGAATATTTGGGGTCAGAGTAAAAACTCTCGGAGAAATCTGTAGGTCCTGACCCTGGCCGAGGAGTTTTTACTCTGACCCCAAATATTTTGACCCCAAATATTTCGTGCTGCAGCCACTCTTCCCTGCTGCCCGCAAAAACCAGGCTGCCCTCGCGGAACACACCAACATGAGTGTGCTCAGGCAATAGGTCACTTCTCCGGTTCAGCATCATCAGCACCGCCTGCCCTTCGTTGATCAGGCCACAAATGAGTTCCCGCATGGCCTCGGTCGAGGCAACATCCAGGCCGTCGAAGGGTTCGTCCAGAAGCAACACGGACGGCCGGGCCAGGATGGCGCGGTAGATCAGCGCGCGGCGCATTTCCCCGGTTGACAGTGTACGAATTCCCTGGTCCAGCAAGCCAGACACTGCATCGTCCGCCAGTAGCGCAGGCAGAGATTCATGCGGCGATTCCAGGCCCAGGAAGCGGTACAGGGGTGTCCCGGTATCAACCCGTCCAATGAAGTTTGAATCATCCTGCCTGATCTCTTCAGCGATGATTCGTTCGAGGGCTTCGAAGGAGACACTGCGGGCGGTCTTTCCAGCGCGCGCTTCAACCAGTTCCATGAAGCTGGTTTTTCCCGAGCCGTTGTCACCCAGGAAGACCCAGTTCTCCCCGGGTCTCCAGGTCCAGTTGATGGGCGATAACGCAGGATTCCACCTGCCTGGAGGCAGTACTTCGTTCTCGAGTTGCAGGACGGTTGGCTTTACCGGCATTTGCTACGCCTTCCGGGGCCATCAAGCCTATGTGGCTTTTACCGCTGTGACCTGCATTTCCACCAGGTACTGAGGTGATGCCAATTTGGCCTGGACCGTAGCGCGCGCGGGTTTTGCATCGGTGGGAATCCAGCGGCTCCATTCGGCATTCATCGCTGCAAAATCAGCGATGTCCGCAAGATAGATGGTTACGCTGAGCATGTGTGAGCGGTCCGATCCCAGGGCGCCGAGCAGGCGGTCAATTTCCGCCAGCACCTGCCGAGCCTGGTCGCCGACCGGCTTGGAAGCATCGGGGGCCACCTGTCCTGCAAGAAAGATGAAATCACCGGCCGTCACGGCCTGGGACAGGTTGGCGCCGGGTTCTATTCGGTTGATCTGCATTCAAGCGATTCTCTTGTTGCTCCGGGGTAATACGTGGATTCTAGCGGATGATGCATAATGATGTCGCCCGCCCCTGGGCCGCCTGGCTCTGCCGGTGCAACGGTCAGCCGGGCTGCTACCGTTCGCCACCGGGGTGTAAACCGACAGTGTAGAACACAGTGTATAACAATGGAGGAAAGCGCCATGCCCACACCAACACCCGCTCGACGGACGCTCATCTTCGGTGGTCGCGTTCAAACCTGCGATGGCGTCACCACAGCGCAGCAGGCGCTGGTCCTCGAAGCTGGCCGGATCGTTGCGCTGGGTGAGCGCGACGACATGGTCGCGGCCGCCGGTCACGATCCGATCCGCATAGATGTGCAAGGCGCGACCGTGCTACCGGGCCTGGTCGATACACATCCGCATGCGATGCACTTCGCCGCGCTTGGCGCGGCCTGCGTTGATCTGTCTGACGCGCGCAACCATGACGACATCGTTGCGCGGATCTCCGCGCGCGCGGCACAAACGCCCAAGGGCGAGTGGATCATGTGCACGCCGGTCGGCGAGGCACATTACTTCACCCGGCGTTCGTACCGCGATCTCGAGGAACGGCAGCTACCGGACCGCCACGTCCTGGACTGCGCGAGCAGCGAGCATCCCATCATGATCCAGGCGTGGGCGCCACGCATACCGAATGTGGTCGCGTTCAACACGGCAGCGCTGCAGCGACTGGGGTTGTCGTGGGTTACGCCGCGCCGGGTGTGCGACGTGTTCATCGAGCGCGACGGGCGTAACGAACTGACCGGCATCCTGTATGGATCGGTGACGAACTATTACACTCATGACCCGTTCTGGCTGCAGATCTGGGGCAAGTTGCCGACCGCGCCCGATGCGATCTGGCCAGTGGCCGGTCGTTTGGGCATGAACGAGATGAATCGCCTTGGCGTGACGACGATTTATGAATCGCATGTCATGGAGCCGAGCCACATCAGCGCGTACCGTGAGCTGCGTGCCGGGCAGGCCCTGACCTGCCGCGTGAAGACCAGCCTCGAAGCCGCGCCGCAAGCCTTTAATCCGCACTTCATGCCGACCGAGGCGGACCTGCGCGCACGGCTGGCGTTGACCGCGTCGCTGACCGACCTGAACGATGCGTGGTTGCGCCATGATGGCATCACCGTCGCCCGCAGCGGCCCGTGCTGGCCGGGATTCCTGAACTGGCATGAGCCGTTCAAGAGTCCATACGGTGAACTCGTCCATGGCTACGAATTCCTGCCGAAATGGGTGGAGGAGATGGCCGTCGATTACTGCATGGACGAAGGTGTGCGCATGAATATCCTCGCCGCCACCGGCAAGGACCATGACAATTTTTTCCATTCAGTGGCAAAGCATGCAGCGGCCGAGATCCGCAAGCGCGGCTGGATTCTGCAGCACGCGATTTTTGTCAGCGAGGCGGATGCGCGCCGCTATGCTGCACTCGACATGTGCGTCACCACGTCGAAGGGATTTCACTGGGGCAAGGGCGATATGTACGTCGAACGCATCGGCCCGCACGTCAAGCAGGACATCGTTCCGCTCAAGCGCTGGCTCGACCACGGCGTGACGGTCGGTTGTGGGACCGATTGGGGCCCGCGCAATGTCTTCGAGCAGATCGCGCTGGCTGAAACCTGCGAATTCGGCGGCAGCGGTTACCACAACCTGGAGGTCGGCCAGGCGCTGACCCGTGGCCAGGCAATTCTTATGTGGACCCGGGACGCAGCGCGCGTCCTCGATTGGCACGGCGTCGGTACCATCGCCAGCGGTAATCACGCCGATATCACGATTGTCGACCGCGATCCCTTTACCTGCGATGTCCAGGATCTGCCTTCGACCCAGGTGTTGGCAACCATGGTTGATGGCGCGGTAGTGCACGATGGTGGCGCACTGAAATTCGCCTAGCGGGTTTGGCGCCTTATGGTCGCCTGACGCAGTTAATCGGGAGGAGCCCTCGCGAAAGCATCGGCTCTCCCTCTTTTTCCCTGGTCAATACCGCGGCCATGTGGGTTGGCGTAATGCGCTTTTCAGACAACGCCTTCTCGTCGTAAGCGTGGACGCGGTCGATAAAGTCCCGATCCCATTCCCCCTCACCGTTGAAATTGTGACCGAACGAACGATCAGTGAACGGATCGATCACATTGCCGAAGGCGACGAAAAGCTTGAAATGAAAGTGTTCGATGAGCAGGGGCAGGATGTCCTGCGCGCGGATGCCCTCGAATCCATAGGCTGAGCAGTCCCAGTCCGAGAATTTGTCCTCTTGCCGTTTCAGTTGCTGATTGAAGCGATAGGATGATGGCAGCTCCTTCCAAAATTCATCAACGGCTTTTAACGCTTCTGGCCAACGCAAGTGGCCGTTGCGTCCAATCATGTCGCTGACGAGGAACAGGCCGCGTGGAAGCAAGGCGCTTTGCACGCGCGCGAAGACTCGCTCCAGCTCCAACATATGATGCAGCGATTGGTTGGCGATAATCGCCGCATAGAATCCGCTGGGTTGCCACAGGTTGAAGTCGCCTTCCACGATCCTAATGTGCGCGCCGACACCGGCTTGTTGTGCGGCTTCGACGCCGCGCGCCAGCATGTAGGGATTCATGTCCAGGCATTCAATCACGAAGGATTGCAGGCCAGCCGCTCTCAGCAGGGTCGCCAGGCGGACTTCGGTGTCGCAGTTGCCGGCGCCCAGACTGATGAATCTTGGGTCCTGATCCGCGCAACGCACTGCCGCTTCCTGCATGTACTTCGCGAAAAATTGATCGGGATTGGAGAATCCGTACTCTTCGAACATCGCCCGCACATAAGTATGCGACCAGTAGTGAAATATGGCAGGCAACACATTGACGTCCTCAACGTCCTTGTAGGTTGCAGTCTCGGCCCGGAGCCGTGCCTGATACGACTTGCCCGAACCCGCCGATATGGTGCCTTCGGGATGGCGCAGTCCAGCCAGTTTGGCGTGAATGCGCCGCAACAGCACACTGGAATTCTTGATGTTTCGGAGCATATTTCGAAGCTGGGACATATTTTCGAATCAATGGCGAGAAAGGGTAGCCTACAGGGATTTCTGTGCCATGCTCAAATTCGCCCAATCCAGAGGCTTCCGCCACCGCAGGCACCACGAGCCTGCTCCGCATGCTGGAGCGGCACACTCAGGTAATAACGCCCTCATTGCGCAGTTCCACGATCTCTGTGCCGGAAAAGCCCACTGCCTCCAGCACGCTGTCACTGTCCTGGCCGGGACGGGGAGGGGGTGTGGGTATCCCGGTTGTTGAAACGCTGAAACGTGGCGCCGGCGCGTTCTGCATGACACCGGCAATTTCGATCACGGCCTTACGCGCCTGGTGATGTGCATGCTCGTGTACCTCGGCCAGGGTCAGCACGGGAGCAAAACACACATCGCTGCCTTCCATGATGGCGCACCACTGGTCACGGGTTTTCTGGCGGAATGCTGCGGCCAGCCGATGCCGTAGTTCCGGCCAGGTGTCGCTATTCATGGCCGAATACAGGGAGTGGAAGCCCGCTCCGGCGAACGCGGCGTGGGGAATGCCGGTTTTTTCCAGCAGCAGCCGGAAGAATTGAGGTTCCAGTGAGCCTATGGCCACGAAGCGGCCGTCGGCGGTTTCGTAGGTGTCATAGAACGGGGCTGCGCCCGCCAGCGCATGGGCACCGGGCTGTCCGGAAAACAGCCCCACTGCCATGAGGCCAAAGGACATCGCCATTTGCGCCAGCGCCCCATCGACCATGGCGGCATCCACCACCTGGCCAACACCGGTGCGCTGTGCTTGCAGCAGTGCGCACACCATGCCGAACGCCAGCAACATGCCGCCGCCACCAAAATCTCCCACCAGGTTCAGTGGTGGCACCGGTTTGCCACCGGCAACTCCGATGGCGTGCAGCGCTCCGGAAAGAGCAATGTAATTGATGTCGTGGCCGGCAGCATGGGCTAGTGGCCCCGCCTGGCCCCAACCGGTGATACGCCCGTAGACCAATTTGGTATTGCGCTGCAGGCAGATGTCCGGGCCGAAGCCCAGGCGTTCAGCGACACCGGGCCGAAAGCCCTCGAACAATCCGTCAGACTGGCCGACAAGGCGCAACAGAACCTCTACCCCGCGTGGATTCTTCAGGTCGAGGGCAATGGATTTATGGCTGCGGGCGAGCGGATCTGTGGGGATGGGCGAATCCGTCGGGGCACTGCTGCGGTCCACGCGTATGACCTCGGCGCCCATGTCAGCCAGCATCATGCCGCAGAACGGCCCCGGGCCCAGCCCCGTAATCTCAAGAATGCGAATTCCGCTCAATGGGCCCAAAATACAGTCCTTCCCCAAAAGATCAACTTGGGCCCATCAATTTACGTTCATCCAGGCCAATGCTGCGCGCAATGATTTCTTTCATGATCTCGGTGCTGCCGGCATATATGCGCGACACGCGGGCATCGGTGAACATGTGTGAAATGCGGTACTCGCTCATGTAGCCGGCTCCGCCGTGCAGTTGCACGCATTCATCCATCACCTTGGATTCAACTTCCGTGGCATGGAATTTTGCCTCGGCAGCAATTTCTGCGCTGAGTTGGCCGGCGTTGTGTAACAGTACGCATTGATCCATGAAGGTCTGGGTGACATCCAGCGCGGTGCGCATCTCGGCCATCTTGAAGCGACTGTTCTGGAAAGCGCCGATGGGCCGGCCGAAGGCCTTGCGCTCAAGGATATAGTCCAGCGTGATATCAAAAGCCACCTGTGCATGAGCAATGGCCTGGCAGGCGCTGATCAGCCGCTCCTCGGCAAGGAAATGCATGAGTTGGTAGAACCCTTTTTCCGGGTCACCGAGTACGTTTTCCGCCGGTACCCGCACGTTCTCAAAAAACAGCTCTGCCGTGTCCTGGGTTTTGAGGCCCATCTTGCTCAGGTTACGGCCACGGCTGAATCCCGGCATGCCTCCCTCGACCACGAACAGCCCCAGGCCATGGGGTTTGCCTGGCACGGAACGGGCCGCGACCACGAATGCTCCGCCATTGATTCCGTTGGAAATATAGGTCTTGGAGCCATTGATGATCCAGTCGTCACCATCGCGCACGGCACGGCTCTTGATACCTGCAATATCGCTGCCAGCGGACGGTTCGGACATGGCGACACCGAGTATGGTCTCGCCACTGATCATCTTTGGCAGCAGGCGTTGTTTGAGTGCTTCGCTGCCCAGTGCTCCGATGTATGGGCCGACCAGGCGGCTGTGCAGGCTCAGGAACAAGCCAATGTCGCCGTGGCGAATGGTCTCTTCGATGATTACCTGCTCAAAACGGAAATCGGTCACACCCGGGCCGCCATACTTCTCTTCCACCCACATGCACAGCAAGCCTTGCTTCCCGGCCTTGAGGAAGGCTGACTTATCGCAGATGCCCGCTTCCCGCCAGGCCTCGACATGGGGCTCGATTTCGGTCTGCATGAAGCGCCGCACCGAGTCGCGGAACATGGTGTGTTCGTCTTCAAATATCAGGCGTTGCATGCGTTCAGGCCCGGTGCAGCAAATCGATCAGGGATAAAAAGGCTGGTTGTTTTTGGCCCGTGCGCGCAACCAGCGCGATACCTTGAAGCGCTCGCCATGGGCTTTGGCCAAACGGTCACAGTTTTTGACAAACGGGCCGATACCGATGGTGTCGATGAAGGACAGCACGCCACCGGTCCAGGCCGGGAAGCCAATGCCGAAGATAGAGCCGACGTCTGCGTCCGCGGGATGGGTCACCACTTTCTCCTCAAAACAGCGCGCCGACTCCAGCGCCTCGATATACATCAACCGTTCGTTGACCACCGCGACGTCTGGCTGTACTGCACTTTGCGGGAAGTGTTGCGCCAGGCCGGGCCAGAGGTGTTTCTTCCCCTCTGCCGGGTATTCGTAGAAGCCCGCTCCGTAGCGCTTGCCCTTGCGAGCCAGTTGCATCATGGTCGCAATGGCCTGTTCCGCCGGGTCGGAGGGGTAGGCCTTGCCCAGTGCTTCTGCCGTTGCCTTGCCGATCTTCCAGGCAAGTTCGATGGTCACCTCATCGGTTACTGCCAGAGGCCCAACGGGCAAGCCAGCCATTTTCGCTGCATTCTCGATCAGGGCCGGGTTAATGCCCTCGGCCAGCATGCGAATGCCTTCACTGGTGTAAGTGCTAAATACCCGGCTGGTAAAAAAGCCGCGGCTGTCATTGACCACGATCGGGGTCTTGCCGATCTGCTGGACGTAGTCCAGGCTGCGGGCGATGGCTTCGTTGGAAGTTTTCTTGCCGACAATAACCTCAACCAGCGGCATCTTGTCCACCGGCGAGAAGAAATGCAGGCCGATGAAGCTCTTGGGTCGCTTGGAAGCGGTGGCCAGGCTGGTGATGGGCAGGGTCG
>Ga0209254_10005851_pt1 | contig 11307 bp, 8 predicted proteins | sample FrelakmetDIP11DI_FD_187148 | JGI IMG/M metagenome (GOLD analysis project Ga0209254, IMG submission 187148) | Freshwater lake sediment microbial communities from the University of Notre Dame, USA, for methane emissions studies - DIP11 DI (SPAdes)... | ecosystem: Environmental > Aquatic >... | reverse complement strand
CTCGGGGATGCCGGCTTCGACCTTGCCGACCAGGTCGGCGCCGACGTCGGCGCCCTTGGTGAAGATGCCGCCGCCGAGTCGCGCGAAGATCGAGATCAGTGAGCCGCCGAAGGCGAGACCCACGAGTGCGTGCAGCGACTTGTCGACGTCGCCACCGGTGACCTTGAGCATGACCCAGTAGTAAGCCGCCACGCCGATCAGGCCGAGACCGACAACGAGCATGCCGGTAATCGCGCCGCCGCGGAACGCGACCTGCAGCGCCGGGTCGAGACCCACGCTGGCCGCCTGTGCCGTGCGCACGTTGGCGCGGACGGAGACATTCATGCCGATGTAGCCGGCGAGACCGGAGAGGATGGCGCCGACGGCAAAGCCGCCCGCCGTGCCCCAGCCGAGCGCGAAGCCGAGCAGGAAGAACAACACGACACCGACGATACCGATCGTCGTGTACTGCCGGTTCAGGTAGGCGCTGGCGCCCTGCTGGATGGCGGCGGCGATTTCCTGCATGCGGGCATTGCCTGCAGGCTGGGCGACGATCCAGCGAACGGACAGGATGCCGTAAAGAATGGCGGCCACGCCGGCGCCAATCGCGAGCAGCAGCGCGAAGTCAGTAGTCATGCTCAACCTCCCAAACGGGTCTTCACTCGTAATCCTGGCGGGGGTGGTGCGGACGCCGAGTTCTGCGACTCGATCCAAGTCCCGGTCAGCCCCGGAAAAAAGGCGCGGGACTATACCACAAAGGCCTTTTTGAGCTTCTTTTTCACGGGTTTGTTCTTCAGCACCACGTATTTCGGCAGGCCGCCTTCGTACGGCGGGTAGTCCTCGCCCTGGATCAGCGGGGCGAGGTATTTGCGGCCCTTGGCAGTGATCTGGAAACCATCCGGCGTGATGTAGTCGCGGGGCAGCATCTTCTCGACGTTAGCCACCTGGTCGAGGCTCGCCATGCCGATCTTCCAGCGGTAGGGCCGGTTCGAGGTGCGGACGATGGTCGGCATCACCGAGTTGTGACCCTTGAGCGCGTATTCGACCGCGGCCTTGCCGACCGCATAGGCCTGCTCGACGTCGACCTTGGACGCGATGTGCCGCGCCGCACGCTGCAGGTAGTCCGCGACGGCCCAGTGGTACTTGTAGCCGAGCTTGTCCTTGACCAGCTGCGCCACGACCGGACCCACGCCGCCGAGCTGCGCGTGTCCGAAGGCGTCACGCGTGCCCGCGTCGGCCAGGAACTTGCCGTCCTTGTTGCGCACGCCTTCGGAGACGACGACCGCGCAGTAGCCGTACTTCTTTACGCACTCTTCGGTGCGGGCGAGGAAGGCTGCTTCGTCGAATGCGATCTCGGGGAACAGGATGATGTGCGGCGCGTCGCCGGCTTTCTGCGACGAGAGGCCGCCCGCCGCTGCGATCCAGCCCGCGTGGCGTCCCATGACTTCCAGCACGAACACCTTGGTCGACGTGCGGGCCATCGAGGCGACGTCGAAACCTGCTTCGCGGATCGACACCGCGACGTACTTGGCCACCGAGCCGAAGCCCGGGCAGCAGTCGGTGATCGGCAGATCGTTGTCGACCGTCTTCGGCACGTGAATGGCCTGCAGCGGATAACCCATCTTTCCGGCCAGCTGCGACACCTTGAAGCACGTGTCGGCCGAATCGCCGCCGCCGTTGTAAAAGAAATAGCCGATGTCGTGCGCCTTGAAGACCTCGAGCAGGCGCTCATACTGCGCCGGGTTGTCCTCGTACTTCTTCAGCTTGTAGCGGGCCGAGCCGAACGCGCCGGCCGGCGTGTGCCGCAGGGCGCGGATGTCCGCGGCACTTTCCTTGCTGGTGTCGATGAGGTCTTCGGTCAGCGCGCCGAGAATGCCGTTGCGGCCCGCGTAGAGCTTGCCGATCTTGCGCGGGTGCTTGCGGGCCGTCTCGATAACGCCGCAGGCGGACGCGTTGATAACGGCGGTGACACCGCCGGACTGGGCGTAGAAGGCGTTGCGCGGACCTGTCGGCTGCTTCATCGTTGCTCCCGAAAATATGTCCACAATCGTGGACTTACGTGCATTTGTCAGCCGCGAAGGATACCCCGGCCGAGCGCCGGCTTCTAACATTTTGCACGCGGGGCGACGCGCCCCTGCGGAAGCTGCTTCTGGCCCCGACGGGGCATTTTCGGTAACGTGCGCGCCTCTTGAAACCGACCCCGAACGGCCCCGCAACATGAGACTCGTACTGCTAGGCGCACCCGGCTCCGGCAAGGGCACCCAGGCCCAGCGCCTGCGTGACCAGAAGGGCATCCCCCAGGTTTCGTCTGGCGACCTGCTCCGCGACGCCGTGTCGCGCGGCACCGAACTCGGCAAGCGCGCCAAGGCGGCGATGGACGCCGGCGAGCTGGTGACCGACGCCGTCGTCCTCGGCCTGATCCGCGAGCGGCTCGGCCGCCCGGACGCTGCGAAGGGCTTCATCCTCGACGGCTATCCGCGCAACGTCGCGCAGGCGGGTGCGCTCGACCAGTTGCTGGCCGACATCGGCCAGCCGCTCGATGCGGTCGTGCTCATGCAGGTCGACGAAAAGGCGCTCGTGCTGCGCCTGACCGGCCGTCGCACGTGCCCCGACTGCGGCAAGGTGTTCAACGTGTATTCGTCGCCGTCGGGCAAGGGCGAGCGCTGCGACAACCCGGCCCACGGTGCTGAGTCGCCGCTCCTGAAGCAGCGTGACGACGACAAGGAAGACGTCATCGCGAACCGGCTCAAGGTCTACAACGCGCAGACCGCGCCGTTGATCGAACACTATCAGAGTCGCGGGCTGCTGCAGATCGTCAACGCCGACCAGCCCGTCGACCGCGTCTACGCCGAGTTTCTGAAGGTCACCGGCGCGTAACGTCAGGCGGTCGGTCCGGCGCCTTTCACAGAGCTTGGAAAGGCAGACACGCGCTTCGGAACAGGCCATCGATCCGGGACCTTCCCCAGAGCTTGGAAAGGCAGACACGCGCTCTGGGAAAGGTCCCGGATCGATGGCCTGAACTTACGCGAGCGCTGCCAGTAGCTTCTCGCCTACTATGTCCTTGCGCCAGCCGCGCATGAGCGGACTGTCGTCGGGCGCACCGGAGCCGAACGCGATCGCCTCGACGTCCCTGCGTGTCGCGAGCACCTCGGCGCCCACCTCCAGTTCCGCAGCCACGTCACGCACGACCTGCAGCAGACGGGTTGCGAGTGCCATCTGCGCGGGTTCGGGGCGCTTCGGCGCGGAGAGCGGAACGCCCGATTCGTCGGCGCGCGCGGCCTGCAACAGCACCAGCAATTCATCACCGCGCTTGCGGATCACGCTCGGCGGTAACGCCGGGACGGACTCCAGCGCCGCGATCGACACCGGGTCGCGCGCGGCGAGCGCATAGAGCGCTTCGTCCGCCAGGATCCAGCCGCGCGGTTTGTCCGCTTCGATGGCGCGCCGTTCGCGCCAGTCCGCAAGCGCACGCGCCGCCGATTGTTCTGCCGGCCGCAGCCGGTTCAGTCCCTTGAGCCGACGCCAGGCCAATGCCGGGTCGGTGCGGTACAGCGCGGGATTTTCGTAGGTGGCCGCTTCTTCGGCGACCCAGCCGGCACGGCCTTTCGCGACCAGGGTGGCCTGCAGGTCGGTGTGCAGCGTCAGAAGGTGTCGCACGTCGTCGGCGGCGTACGCGATTTGCGCGGGCGTGAGCGGCCTGCGCGACCAGTCGGTGCGCGTCTGGCCCTTGTCGATCGAGTGGCCGAGCTGCCGGGCGACGAGTTCCGCATAGCCGACCTGTGGCGGGAATCCAAGGAAAGCCGCGGCCACCTGCGTGTCGAACAGGGGTCCGGGCACGGCGCCGCCGGATTGCAGCAGCACCTCGAGATCCTGGCGCGCGGCATGCAGGATTTTCAGCTTCGAGCGGTCCTGCAGCAATTCGTGCAGCGGCGCGAGGTCCAGGTCGACGAGCGGATCGATCAGGTAGCAGTCGGATTCCGTGGCGATCTGCACGAGGCAGAGTTGCGCGTGGTAGGTCCGCTCGCGCATGAACTCGGTGTCGAGCGCGAGTCGGTCCGAACTGCGCAGCCGGAACAAGGCGGCCTCAAGTTCACCGGAGTCCTGGATCAGCCTCGCTTCGCGCATCGGGTCAGTCACCTGCGTGTAGAATCGCCGCTCCTCAGGCCGCCGCTTCGAATCGTGCCGCACTTCCTGAAGGCATTTCTCGACATCGTACTCTGGCGGCGTGGTCCACAGGACCTTCCAGCCTCGCGCTTGCTGCTGTGGCTGACCGCTGCGGCGTACGTCGCCGTGTCGATCGTGCAGCTCACGCTGCTCGAGGAACCGGCCGCAGCCTGGCTGGTCTTCGTCGTGCTCGATCCATTCCTGCTCACGGCGGGGGTGTACCTGCTGCTGAAACTGTTCGGCAAGACCGACCGGTTCCTGCAGACCGCCACCGCGGTGCTCGGCACCGGCGTCGTGCTCGGATTGTGCATGTTCCTGCCGGTACAATGGCTGTTGACGCAGGCGGGCGTGCCGCCGGAATCCACCGCGGCCGGCTTGATCGCGCTCGGCATGGTCGCAATCTTCGCGCTGGTCACGGGCCGCATCCTCAAGCTCGCGACCGAATCGAACCTGTTCACGGGCGTCACGCTGTCGCTCACGTATTTCCTGTTGATCAACCTGCTGCTCGGCCTCGCGAGCGGTGGAGGGGGCTGACTTTGCACCTGCACATCCTGGGTGTCTGCGGCACGTTCATGGGCGGCATCGCCGCGATCGCGCGCGCGGCCGGCCATCGCGTCACGGGTTCCGATCGCAACGTCTATCCGCCGATGAGCACGCAGCTCGCGGCACTCGGCATCGACGTCATCGAAGGCTACGAACCCGACCAGCTCAAGCTGCACCCGGACGTGTTCGTGGTCGGCAACGTGATGAGCCGTGGCAATCCGCTGGTCGAAGCGCTGCTCGACAGCGGCAAGCGCTATGAGTCCGGGCCCGACTGGCTGGCGCGCAACGTGCTGCAGGTCGATGACCGCTGGGTGCTCGGTGTCGCCGGCACGCACGGCAAGACGACGACCAGCAGCCTGCTCGCGTGGATTCTCGAACACGCGGGCCTCAATCCCGGCTTCCTGATCGGCGGCGTGCCGCTCGATTTCGACGTGAGTGCGCGCCTGGGCGGCGGCCGTCATTTCGTGATCGAGGCCGACGAGTACGACACCGCGTTCTTCGACAAGCGCGCGAAGTTCGTGCACTACCGGCCGCGCACGGCGATCCTCAACAATCTCGAGCACGACCACGCCGACATCTATCCGGACGTGGCCTCGATCCAGAAACAGTTCCACCTGCTGTTGCGCACCGTGCCCGGCAATGGCCGGCTGATCGTCAACGCCGACGAACCGCACCTCGATGAAGTGCTGCGCATGGGGTGCTGGACGCCCGTCGAGCGTTTCACCAGCGCCAGCACGGCAGGGTGTGAATGGCGTATAGCCGCGGCGGGCGGCGATGCAAGTTTCGCGAGTTTCGAAATCTGGCGCGGCGAGCGCTGCCTCGGCTGTGTCGACTGGGACATGCTGGGTCGACATAACGCGGCCAATGCGATTGCGGCCGTGGCCGCGGCGTGTCACGCGGGTGTCGGCGACGACGCCGCGCTCGAGGCGCTGCGACGATTCGGCGGCGTAAAGCGTCGCCTCGAGGTGCGCGGGATCGTGCGCGACATCGTCGTGTATGACGACTTTGCACATCACCCGACCGCCATCGCGACGACCCTCGACGGCGTTCGTCGCCGGGCAGGGCAGGGCCGCGTCATCGCGGTGCTCGAGCCACGCTCGAACACGATGAAACTCGGCACGCACAAGGCAGCGCTGGCCACGTCGCTCTCCAGCGCGGACCGTGTATTCGTCTACCAGTCGCCCGACGTGAAGTGGGACGTGGCCGACGCCATGCTGCCCCTCGGGTCGCTGGCCACGGTGCAGGCGGACCTGCACAAGCTCGTGGCTGCCCTGGTCGCAGAGGCGCGCCCGGGCGATCACCTGGTGCTGATGAGCAACGGCTCGTTCGGTGGCCTGCACGAACACCTGCTGCGGGCCCTGCGCGCCGTGGCGCCATAGTTGCCGCTGAAGCGGCATAATCGCCCCATGTCCGACCCGGCCTCGACGCCACAGGAAATTCCGCTGTTCCCGCTCGGCACCGTCCTGTTTCCAGGCGGTCCGCTGCCGCTGCGCATCTTCGAAGCGCGTTATATTGATCTGGTGCGGCGCTGCATGCGCGAAAATTCCGGCTTCGGCGTGGTTCTCCTGACAGACGGACCGGAGGCTGGCGACGGTCCCACGGCAACGAGTGACGTCGGCACGTACGCGCGCATCGTCGACTTTTCAGGCCAGCCAGACGGGTTGCTGGGCATCGAGGCCCGTGGCGAGCGCCGGTTCCGGATCCTGTCGCGCAGTCGCGCGCGCGACGGGCTCAATCTGGCCGAAGTGGAGTGGCTGCCCGACGAAGTGCACGTGTCGGTGCCGGAAGAATTTTCCGATCTCGGCCCTGCACTCGATTACGTCCTTGGCCAGGTCGGCGATCCCTACGAATCACTCGAGCGTCGGCTCGACGACGCGGGCTGGATCGCCGGTCGTCTTGCAGAAATCCTGCCCCTGCCGCCGGCGCAGAAGCAGCATTGCCTGGAACTCGACGATCCCGTCGAGCGCCTGCGATACCTCCGGCCGTTGTTTGAAATCACGACCGAGCCGCCGACGGCAGGCATCGAGCCCGACGAAGACTGAGTCCCTGCAGATTGCAGCGTCTGGGCGAGTAATCGCACTCGCGGTCACTGCCACCCTCGCGACCCATGAGCGCACGCGTGCAGGCATCCAGGCACGGCTGGTGAAGCACGGCAGGCTCGAGGCCGACCAGGCGCCCGCCGCACGCATCCGTTAAGCCGACCACTCGCCGCGGGATACAATCGCGGGATGGTGTCGGCCCCGCCTTCCGCTGAAAGTCGCGTGCCGCCGGTGGCAGCCCCGGTGACGGGTCGCCGGCTGCGCGTAATGAACGTCATTCTCTCGCGCGGATTCGCGGGCTCGGAGCGCGCGGCGGTGGAAGCCTGCGCGGCGTTGTCGCAACGGCACGATGTCGCGCTCGTCGTCCGCAGCGATCACCGCGACCGCTCGGGCGTCAGCCTGCTCGACGAACTCGAGCCCGGCATCCAGGTCTTCGAGGTGCCGCCGCGGTGGCGCACACAGCATCGACTCGCCGAGATCGTCGAGCAGTGGCGGCCGGACATCATTCACACGCACCTGCGCCGCGGCACACGCTATGTCGCACGTATCAAGCGCACGGCACGCCACGTCAGCACGCTGCACCTGCATCTCAACGGTCCGCACTACCTGCGGACCGACGCGCTCTTCTGCATCTCCGAGTGGCAGCTGGCGACGGTGCCGTCCAGCTACCACGGCAAGACGTATCTGGTACCGAACTCGCTGGTGTCGCACCCGCGGCTGCCGCCGGAGCGCATCCGCCAACTGCGTGCAGAACTCGGTGCGGGCGACGACGACTTCCTGATCGGCGGGGTCGGACGCCTGGTGCCGCGCAAGGGCTTCGACCTGCTGCTGCAGGCGTTTGCCCAGGCGCAGCTGCCGCAGGCGAAGCTTGTCATCGTGGGCGATGGCAGCGAGCGTGGTTCCCTGCAGCGAGTGGCAGGGGACGGCATGCGCTTCGAGGGCTTCCGCCGCGACGTGAAGGATCTCTACCAGGCCTTCGACCTGTTCGTGTGCCCGTCGCGGTACGAGCCCTTCGGGCGCGTGATCGCCGAGGCGCTCGACAGTGGCGTACCAGTAATTTCGTGTGAGTCGCAGGGGCCCCGCGACATTGCGCGGCGGTATCCAATCGACCTGGTCCCCATCGAAGATGTGGCGAAAATGGCCGCAGCCCTGCGCCGCCAACACGCCGCCGGGCGCCGGCGGATCGAATCGGACCTGTCCGAGTTCAGCCTGGAACAGACGGCTGCGCGGATGGAGCAGGCGTACTGGGCCGTGCTGTCGGCGGCGGCAGCGGCCACCAGCACTGAATCCGGATTCGCCGCCGCGCCGCTATTGACGGCCGCAGGAGCGAACGTTCCTTCCACTCGCGTGCTGTTCTCTCCCGTATCGGGCCCAGGCGGCGCAGGCGAACTGATGCGGTGCCTGATCATCGCGCGTGAGCTCGCGAAAGCGGATCCCACCGCGGACATCCGTTTCCTCGTGAACCGCGGCGCCGTGTTTCGCGAGTCGGTGAATTTCCCGATCATCGACTGCGACGCTTCGCCGACCAGGAGCACGCCGCAGGTGCTGGCGACGATCGAGTCGTTCCGGCCCGACGTGATGGTCTTCGACAATTCGGGTCGCACGTCACAACTGCGCGCGGCCAAGCGCGCTGGGGCCCGGCTCGTCTTCTCCAGCCGCTCGCCGAAGTTGCGCTGGAAGGCCTTTCGCATCAAGTGGATGCGCCTGCTCGACGAGCACTGGATCGTGTTCCCCACGTTCGTGACGGGCGGCCTGTCACGGGTCGAGCGCCTGAAGCTGCGCATCTTTCCCCACTACGGCGTGCGCCAGTTCGACACGCTGCTCACGCCTGCGGAACCCGAGACCCGCGCCGCGTGGCTGGCACAGCACGGGCTGCAGCCGGGCGCCTACGTCGTCTTTGTGCCCGGCGGGCGCGGCGAGGCCACCCGCGTGGCCGAACCGGCCGAACTCTTCATTGCCGCGGCGCGCGAATTCGTCGCCGCCACGGGCCAGCGCACGGTGGTGCTGACCGGTCGCAAGACCAGCGCGGACCAGGGCGATGCGCGTCTCACGTTGCTGCCGCGGGTCGAGCCCGACGAAGTGCAGTACCTGCTGTCGGAGGCGCTGATGGTCGTCAGCAACGGCGGCTCGACGATGATCCATGTGCTGGCGCATGGGCGACCGATCATCTCCATTCCGCTCGCGGGCGACCAGGATCGGCGCATCCGCCGGGCGGTACGCCTGCAGATCGCAGCAACGGCCGCGCGCACAGCAACCGCAATTGCGCGGGCCGCCGCCACGCTGCTGCACGACCCGCTCCGGCGCGCGACGATGGTTCGCCGCACTGCCGAGCTGGGCATCGCCAACGGTGTTGGCGAGGCGGTCGCAGCGTTGCTCGCGCTCGCTCGACGACGCAGTGACTGAATTCCGCGGCGGGGAGGCTGGGATCAGCCTGCGCGGAGGACGTCGGCAAGATCGGCGACGTAGACGCGCCGTTTTCCTTCCGGACAGGCATTGAACGCGATGCGCGTCCAGCTGCGGTCCCAGGCCGGATGCGGATCGACTCGCAGTGTGCCGGTAGAGCGTTCGGCCAACGGCCGAGTCCCTATGCGCACGAGTTGCGTTTCGTTGCCGTTGCTCAGGTCGATAAGTCGCAGGGGCGTGGTGCCGTCACCGAATGCCAGCGGCTCGTCCACGTACGCATCGGTAAGCAGATGACGGCCGTCAGGATGCAGGGTGGGGTGGCCCGATCCCGGTACGGCGGGCACCAGCGTTTCGCAGATCGAGCCATCAAGCGATAGGCGCGCGAAGCGCAGGCCGTCGCCCTGGGTGTTCAGGTTCATCAGCACGTGCTCGCCGTCCGGGCACCAGTTGGGGTGATGTCCGCCTTTTGTCCAGCGCTCGGCCGACACGGCGACGCGGACGTGGCTGCCGTCGGCGTTCATCGTGATGACGTGCTTCGCACCGTACCGACGCTTGCGCTTCCACGGCAGCAGGCTCCGCGGCAGCCAGCGCAGTGCGAGCATCAGCCGCGTGCCCTGCGGGTTCCATTTGACGTGGAAGCTGAAGAAGTCCCCGCGCTCGCGCGCCACGGGCAATGGCGGCACGACTTCCGCCACGATCTGCGCGAGGGACACCAACAGGCGCGAATTGCCGCTCTGCAGGTCGGTGATCCAGATGCCGTCGTCGGCGCTCGCTCCCCGGTTCTCCGGGATGTAACCCTTTGGCACGACCACGCCGTAACCTTGCTGTGTCACGGCCATCCGACGCAGGCAGGGGCTGGCGGCCCAGCGGCCGTCGGGCGACACCGAATAGATCGTGCCGCCGAGCCGCCGCGACTCGCCGGTCTGCAGGTCGAGTCGTACGCCGTACGGCATCCAGTCGCGGACCTCGATGTCGTTGAACAGCAGCGTCCGGTCATCCGCTCCCCATTGCGTCTGCGCGCCGAGCTGCACGTCCCAGCCGCGCGTCTCGGCGACCGTGCGCAGCTCGCCGGTTACGAGATCGATGACGCCGATCTCGGCAATATCACCTGGCTGCGGCCGGCGGTCTTCGAACGGCAGGCGCGTGACCGCCATGTAGCGGCCGGACGGGCTGAAAGGCGAGCTGTCGTAATAGCGGTGAATGTAACCGGTGTCTCCCGGAGTCACGCAATGAACCGGCACGCGCGGCGCGAAATCGGTGTACGCGGGGAACGTTCCGGCGAGCGAGGGGAGCATGCGTTCATTGTAGAGGGTCATGCCGCCAAAGAAATCCGGCTTGCGCCTGTGGGGGAAGTCGTCCGCGGTCTGTCGCGAGCAGGCGCCGACGAGGCTGGCAGCCGCCAGACCCGCGATCACCTCGCGCCGGTTGACTCCTGGCACACCAATCACCGGGTGAAGATCTGTGCGAACAGTGGCTCCAGCAACGAGCCGCCGCGCAACGTCAGGTGATGACTGTCGAAATAGAGTGGCAGGCCATCGCGGGTCACTTCGCAACGCACGTCGCGGCAAAGCACGGCGTCCGGACGCAACACCACTACGCCCGGCAGGGCGTCCAGTTCGTTGAGCACGGCGAGCACGTGCTCCTGTCGCGCCGTGTACTCCGCGCGCGTTGGCGCGTCTGGCGGCACGCGGCCGAAGCGGTGCGACCGCGCCAGCACCGACGGCACGTCCCAGCCCACCTCCGGCACGGAGGCCACGAGCCACACGCGCTTGCCCTGCGCGAGCAAGGCGGCAACGGATCTGCGCAGCGCACGCGCTAACACCTGGTGGTTGGTCGCGAGCGTGCGTTCGTTCGCGCGCGAGTCGGTGAGGTACACCGTCGCGCCGGATTCCCGGCCGTAGCGAGTGCCCTCCGCCAGCAGTGCCCAGCGACCGGCCAGCACCACGTCCGTCACGCCGGGCGAGCGGGCTGACAGATCGAGCACGGCTTCGGTGAAGGCATTGCAATCGTGCTCGGCATCGTGACCGGAGACCTCGGCATCTCGCAGCGGGGCGCAGCCAGGCCGCAGTGCGAGCAGTCCTGCAACACCCGCCTTCGCGCCCGCGGCGCCGATCGCATCGGCCATGGCGCGGGCGTGTGAGTCGCCCCAGACGAGGAACGTGGGCGCTGCAGCCTGCGG
>Ga0209254_10005850_pt1 | contig 11308 bp, 6 predicted proteins | sample FrelakmetDIP11DI_FD_187148 | JGI IMG/M metagenome (GOLD analysis project Ga0209254, IMG submission 187148) | Freshwater lake sediment microbial communities from the University of Notre Dame, USA, for methane emissions studies - DIP11 DI (SPAdes)... | ecosystem: Environmental > Aquatic >... | reverse complement strand
TGCCAGCAGTATCTGGAGATCCTGTTCTCCGGAATGGTTGATTGACCGCATAGCCAGTGATCTGGCTACAGATATCATTTTGCTTCTGTTCTCATCAGTTGCCATAACTTCGGCAGCTCTTTTCTCTGTTTCTGCCTCCTTCAGCATGCTGCCCGCTGCAGAGGCTCTCTCCTCAGCCTCCCGGGATCTGTTGATCGCAGCGATTGCATTCAGCTTTTCCAGGCTGGCCTCCTGTTCGGTCGTTCTTAAAGTATCTGACAACAGGTTGAGACTGTCACTAAGGACATTTGTATAAGCAACTGCCTCATCTTTCAGCTGCAAGGCTACTGACTTCTGTTTTTCAGACCTTACCCTGAGTGAATAGAGGGTGCCCAATGCAATGAGTGTGAGCAGGACTATCATTCCCAGTATACCTGCTATAAGGCGTGAACGTTTTATCTTACCGTTGTCTGCTTTCTTGTTGTACTCTTCCTGAGCAGCATGTTCCTCCTCTGAGTTTTTAAGGAACAGCATTGTTCTCTCAAATGCCGCATCTATCTTTTCAGCCCAGTCCAGTGTCGGATTGTTCTCTTCGCGCCATTTAACAGCTATAAACAGGTCAGGTGCGGTCCATAGTTTTCCATTACCTTCCTGATACTGTGCAGCAGCTGAGGCAAGCTTGAGATAAAGTCTCTTTGAAGCATCCTCATCATCCAGCCATTTTCTAAGCGTACTCCACAACTTAATAATGCTTTCATGGCTCAGGTCAATGATACTGTCCTTATTAAGAGGAATATCTGAAGGAGGAGTGAGAAAAGAATAGTCAGGATGCCTGAAAACCTCGGCGACATTGATTATCTCTTCTACCGTGCAGGCTGTCTGCGATGCAATATTGGAAATGCTTTCCGGCCGGCGCATCTCTCTGCCGTCTTCGGTACGGACAGTTATGGTACGGAAGAGTCTCGAGCAGACATACCGGTGTCTCTCATTAAGCTCTTCAAGTGCCTGTCCGGCATGCTGTGATATGGCTCCCTTAATCGTACCAACGGCCTCATAGTCCGCATTGCTCAGCGGACGGCTCATGTCACCGACCTTGTTCCACTGGTTCCACATACGCATAAGAAGGTGCTGTAACACCGGCAGTTGTCCGGGGTTGTCAGTCAGATCACCAAGTATGATCTTAACCAGCGAGCGGTCTATTGTTGCCCCTGACACTTTTGCCGGCTCTTCTATCACTGCGGTAAGCAAGTCACGACCTATCTGCGGAAGAAGAAAGCTACTCGTGTTCATCAGGTTGGTCAGCGTATGAAAGCGGGAACACTCTGATACATACTCAGACCGTAGTGTAAGAATGAGATAAAGCCCCTGATCAGGCTGCTGCACTGCGTTTACCAGCAGGTCAATAAAGTCGGTGGCTTCATCGCCCTCCGTGCCCCTGGTTGAAACAGGGCTGTATCTGAAGATCTCTTCAAACTGATCAATAACAATAACTATCTGCTGACGCAAACTTTTTCTGATCTTATTGATCACGTCAGTGATACCTTCACTTCTGTTATGCAGGGAGGCGGCTATGCTTGCCTGTGAAAGCTGGGTGAAACCCGCGCCGGCAGACAGTGCCGACAGCTCTGCCGCAAGATTGTCTATAGGGTTAATGTCAGGCCGGAAAACAAGGTATGACCATAACTTTTTCCCTCCAGTATTTTCTTTCATGAGAGCCGGTATCACTCCTGAGAGTACAAGCGACGACTTGCCGCTGCCTGATGCTCCTATCACGGAAACAAATCTGTTGTCCTTGAGCCTTGCAACTACCTTGGTTATGCTCTCGAGCCGACCAAAGAACAGGTGACCCTCATCAGGCCTGTAAGCTCTTAGTCCCGGGAATGGGTTTGATTTTATTATCGTTATTCTTTCAGCCATGGATGACTAATGATTAAACAGAATTAATGCTTTGTTTGTCCATATAATCAGCAAAGATATCAGTGTATTCCGAATAGTGAAAAACAAAATTGGTAATATCGTTCACAGGAAGTGAGTATAGCCCGCTTTTCCCCTGGTCCGACGGAACAATCCATGTGATAAGCCCTGGTAACGGCCCTGCATCATAAGATTCCGAGTAGCGCATTACGGAAGCCAGCATTATCATTCTTTCTTCCGGCAGCTTATTAAAGCAAAGGCTGAGAAAGCGGGTTTTCCCGAAGATCATTGCCACCTCCGGCACAGTGTCGGTGACCACACCGGCAACCCTGTTTCTCACCTGTTCCGTCAGCCTGCCTTCCACCTCGGTGAACCAGTCACGGTTAACTGTGCGTATAACCATTGCGGCTTCTTCCTGGAGCAGCTGGCTGTTGCTGAAGAGATATGAAACCACTATCTCTTTATCCACTCCTCGTCCCATCCGGGCAACCTGATGCAGAGCACACGCTTTGGTCCATACACCGGTAATATTCTGATCTGTTGAGAGTATCATGGTTGCCAGTGACGCTTCTGTCACAGGCCTCATAGGGAAGCACAGCGAGAGCTCTTTTAATCTGGCACTGTCTGAGTGCTGTCCGAGAAGTGCCTGCAGCGGACGGCGCAATGAGCCGTTAATCATCGTATCAATGACCTCCGCTGCTATTCCTGTCCCGTCTGCGTTTCCACTGACAGCACTGGTCCTGATCAGCCTTGCAGTGGCATTTCCGGATGTCAGCGAGAGAAGGGAGAAGAGCAGTTCATAATTCATGTTCCTTTCCCACCCGAGGGCTCCGGATAAAATAAAGTACCTGTTTTTCTCTGCCTCCGTCTGAAGTGCAATAAGCCGTCCGATATTGTATATCGTTCCGTTTATGGCCTCTTCTATCCTCTGCCGATGATTCGTATCAGGTACAAATCCCTGTTCACATAGGTATTTCACAGCTTCCAGCCTTACGGTTACGGGTCCACCTTCCATTAATTTACTCAGGTAAGGCATAACCTGCGGAAGAGGCATCATACTCATCAGGCGCATGACCATGAGGCTGACGCTCTCCCTGTTCTGAGGTCTGAAAGCGGAACCAATGATTTCACCATAGGTGTCAGGTCCGAAATGATGAAGAAGGTAAAATGCCTCTCTCTCTGTCTCAGGTATATAAAGAGCCTGCATCGCCTCTTCGCGCAGCTCTTTCATCCCGTAGATTCCTGCTGCTGCCAGCCCTATCCTTCTGATATCCGGATTTATATCGTTCAGCAATCTGATTATTTCAGATGTCTGTGGAGCTTTTTTCCCTTTCAGTATCGCCCGGGCAACGGCAGTTTTTTCATTTATCCCCGGCAGCCTGAGCAACTCACTGTTCCTGACAGGATCAGAATAGTACTTTTCAATATGGGCAATCATCCCGGATGCCTCGTGCCTGATTACTCCGCTGAAATCAGGCTTTGAGTCGATGGTTCTCAGAGCGGGGATAAGGGCAGGGTCAAAAGTGCGGCCTGCAACACGGACAACCTCTGAGGCATAACTGTCATCGGCACGGTTGATCAGGTAATCAAGCTTCCCGCATACAATATCCAGATAATGACTTGGAAAAAGCAACACGCTTCTGAAACCTCTGACAGCATCATGAGATAGTATCTGATTTCCAGAAGTCATTGTTATTGCCTCCTGCCTCCGGATACTGACCATGATAATACTCCTGAATTCAGCAAAAAGGATAATGTCCAGTATGATCTGAATTAATGCAAATAGTGGAATCAGAAGAACCAGTCCCGATGAATTATATCCCGTAAATCTTATGATTGGTATTATAAGCACCAGAATTAAAGTTATGGCTGCGGTCGTCTTTACTCTGACGTTTTTGATCCTGCACCATCGGGCACCTTCCTCTGCGTACAGCTTCATCATTGTTGCCAGGGCAGGCAGGGTATAAGCTGAAAAGGATGCAAAAAAGAAGATGGCAGCCAGAGAAGTAAACAGTGCCGACAGTAACTTAAGGGTTTCCTTCCCGTTAAGATCATAATAAATGTATATAAGCGATGCAGGGACTGAAACGGTTAAAAGTGTCAGGGCTGAGATTAGCAATCTCCCATTCAGCCGCATGTCTTTCAGCATGGGCAGATAAGAACGGTTTCGGATTACAAGAGCCAGCCCGGTTGTGGCTCCTGCGACGGAGACTGTATAAAGAAACGGCGTCGTTTCAAAAAGAGACATATCTGCAATTACTGCCAGCAGGGTAGCGGCAGTAATTACTGACAAAGTCAGAGCCGACCATAAGACCCACTGATAACCGGTTTTCATCTACCGTTTATTTTTAACATGTTCCGGAATACATACAGACTCACTTTACAAGATACAAAAAATAAAATCTATAAAAAAGCTCCCCGATCCCTTATCAGATCAGCAAGCTGAACTGTAAGTTTCTCTACAGTGGTGTTCTGGCCGTCAGCGATAATGTCTGCCTGCTCATACCACCCCGTTCTCTTTGCAAGCAGTTCCTGCACTCTGACCGCCAGGTCAGTCTCCCCGTCATTCATGAGGAGCGGACGTACGGTCTTTGACTTTTCAAGTCTTGAAACCAGTATGTCAACAGGCAGTTTAAGGTAAAGGATCACGCCCGTTTCTTTCATTATGCCCATATTCTCCGCCGAACAAGCAGTGCCACCTCCGCAGGCAACCACTGTACGCGATCTTGCCGAAGCCGTCATCAGGGCCTTTCTCTCAGCTTCCCTGAAATATTGCTCACCGCGGAGGGCGAACAGCTCTGCAACCGAAAGGCCATTATGCTCTTCTATCAGCCTGTCAATGTCAATAAAACTCCATCGAAGAGACGATGCAATCTTCCTGCCGGTGGTGCTTTTACCACTGCCCATGAAACCTGTCAGATAGATATTCACGCTGATCTAAAGATCTAGTTTCATCTGCGCCGGGTCTTCCGGAGGAGGCAATTGGGATTCCGTACCAGGGTGTTGCTTCTCTCCGTTGTCAGGCTGAGGGGTAACCTCACTTTTTACAACGGGTTCAAGCTCACGAATGTTTGACACACTGTAGTTCGACAGTCTCTTGCCCTTTGCACGGAAACTCTTTACCCCTATAAAACCCGCCACTTCAATAATCTCGTTGCTTCGTCCCTCGTTCTTGCCGCCAAAACTGATCTCGAGACGCGGATACTCTACCTCTGTCAGGCTAACGAGCTTTGATCCTTCGCTGTCAGCGATAAAGTACTGCAGTCTCTCTGACTCTTCAAAGACGAACCTCTTAACATAATAGAGTTCCTGCCCCTGGTCCCAGTAAACAGCGGAAAAGACTTTTGACTCCCTGAATTTCTCGATCAGCAAAAGGTCATCCTCAAAATGAAGTGAAAGATCTGTGCCTGATGTGCGGAAGCAGCCTCCTTTTGTTACAACCAGAAGAATTTCTTCTGAGGCGAACTCACCGAGGAACTTGCCCCTGCCATCGGCGTTTAGCCTCATCACGGCATCATCAAACCATAGCTTGCGGCCGCCCAGTGTCGATAATCCCTTTTCTTTAAGAGTGATTTTATGGATGGGATTCTTCGTCAGAATATTGCCCATTGAGGATCGTCCCTTGATCGCCAGCTCACCAAAGTCAAACTCAAAGGTGAGCTTCTTCAGCCTGGCACGCGGCTTATGATTAATCTTGATAACCTCCGCCTCACCGTTGGGATTTACGCTCAGGTAGTGTATCCGTGTACCGTCTGTTCCCCGGCCGAGGTTGTATTCCTTGTCCCTCGTCAGGCCTGTAAGGGCACAACGCTTTATGTACAGCGCGCCATCGCGTCCGTCCTGGTAAACAATATTGTAAATCGTACGGCTGTCATTCCTCAGAAAAACCTGCACATATATCACATCCTTCCCCACAAACTGTTTTTCAGCCACCTTCGTAATGAGATAGGTCCCGTCCTTTCTTATCACTATAATATCATCGATATCAGAGCAGTCACAGACAAACTCGTCTTTCCTGAGGCCGCTGCCGACAAAGCCCTCCTGGCGGTTGACATAAAGTTTGGAGTTGACAGCCACCACCTTCGATGCCTCAATGGTTTCAAAACTTCTTATCTCCGTACGGCGCTCTGAGTTTTTGCCATACTTCTTTTTTATCTGTCGGTAGTAATTGATAGTGTACGGGATGATGTTACCCAGATGGTTAGCCACCTCATCAAGCTCCCCCTCTATTCCCCTGATATGCTCATCGGCACGCGAAGAATCAAACTTGGAGATACGTTTGATCTTGATCTCGGTCAGCTTGATAATATCTTCACGTGTAATCTGGCGCCTGAAAAGCTTTTTGTAGGGCTTCAGCCCCTTATCTATTGCGCTTATGACAGCCTCCCACGTCTCGCTCTCCTCAATATCGCGGTATATCCTTTTCCCGATGAAAATCCTTTCGAGAGATGCGAAGTGCCACTCTTCATCAAGCTCAGCCTTGCGTATCTCGAGCTCACGCTTTAAAAGCATGACCGACTGGTCAGTTGAATGCCTCAGGATATCACTTACCCCAACAAAGGCGGGTTTGTTTTCGTCGGTGATGATGCAGGCGTTGGGCGATATTGAAAGTTCACAGTCAGTGAAAGCATACAGGGCATCAATGGTTTTATCAGGCGATATTCCGGACTGCAGTTGGATAACTATCTCCACTCCACCTGAAGTGTTGTCGTCTATCTTTTTTACCTTGATCTTGCCCTTGTCATTGGCCCTGACAATTGATTCGATGAGTGAACCTGTAGTGCGGCCAAAAGGTATTTCGGTGATAACCAGTCCTTTTTTATCGACCTTTTCAATCTTCGCCCTCACTTTGACCGCACCGCCCCTGATACCATCATTATACCGTGCCACATCTATCATACCGCCTGTCGGGAAATCGGGGTAAAGGACAAATGGTTTCCCCTGGAGATAGCTTATTGATGCATCAATGAGTTCGTTGAAATTGTGCGGAAGTATCTTTGATGCCAGTCCCACGGCAATACCTTCGACCCCCATTGCCAGGAGAAGAGGAAATTTCACCGGCAGGGTGACAGGTTCCTTGTTACGTCCGTCGTATGAGCTCATCCATTCTGTGGTCTTGCTGTTGAAGGCCACCTCAAGAGCGAACTTTGAAAGACGTGCTTCAATGTATCGGGGTGCAGCAGCGCCGTCACCCGTGAGAATATTCCCCCAGTTTCCCTGCGCATCCACCAGCAGATCCTTCTGCCCGAGCTGGACCAGCGCATCGCCGATGGAGGCATCACCGTGAGGATGGAACTGCATCGTATGACCTATGATGTTGGCCACCTTGTTGAAGCGGCCGTCATCCATACGTTTCATTGAATAAAGAATCCTTCTCTGGACAGGCTTCAAACCGTCAGAAATATGGGGTACGGCACGCTCGAGGATAACATACGACGCATAATCCAGGAACCAGTCCTGGTACATCCCCGACAACGCTGTTACCGCATGCAGGGCAGCGGGGATAAATCCGTTTTTTGTCTCTTTTAACTCCTCACCGCCTCCGGTGAAGGTATCATCTTCGTGATCAGTCTCTTTCATATTCTGCAACAATCTCCTCTCACGCCAGCGCTGTTTCCGGTAACTCCTCCTCAATTCTCAGGTTGTCAATTATAAAGTCCTGACGCTCAGGAGTATTCTTCCCCATGAAAAACTCAAGGAACTGAGTATACGGGTCTGCCTTTTTCATGATCACAGGCTCAAGCCGTATATCTTTCCCGATGAAACGTCCAAACTCATCAGGCGATATCTCACCAAGCCCCTTGAAACGTGTAATCTCCGGTTCAGGTCCCAAATCCTTTATCGCCTTGAGTCTTTCATTATCACTGAAACAGTAGCGTGTTTCCTTTTTATTGCGCACCCTGAAAAGGGGGGTCTGCAGGATATAAACATGGCCCTTTCGGACAAGATCAGGGAAGAATTGCAGGAAGAATGTCAGAAGAAGAAGGCGGATGTGCATGCCGTCAACATCTGCGTCAGTAGCTACAACCACGTTGTTATAACGGAGGTCTTCCACGGACTCTTCAATATTCAGTGCAGCCTGCAGCAGATTGAACTCCTCATTCTCATAAACGATCTTTTTCGTAAGGCCAAAACTGTTCAGCGGCTTGCCCCTCAGGCTGAAGACAGCCTGTGTCTCCACATTACGCGATTTGGTTATCGAGCCACTGGCTGAGTCTCCCTCGGTGATAAATATGGTAGAGTCAAGACGCCTGTCATCGTTTGAATTGTAATGAATACGGCAGTCGCGGAGCTTGCGGTTATGAAGACTGACTTTCTTTGATCTTTCCCGGGCAAGCTTCTGGATGGAGCTGATTGCCTTTCGTTCCTTCTCTGATTCCTGTATTTTCTTAAGCAGTATCTGTGCCGTCTCGCTGTTCTTGTGAAGATAGTCATCGAGGTGCTTGTGTATGAACTCAATAATATAATATCGGACGGAGGGGCCTTCAGGGCCCATGTCCTTGGATCCGAGCTTTGTCTTTGTCTGCGATTCGAAGATAGGCTCTTCGATCTTGACTGAAACAGCAGCTATGATTGATGTGCGAATGTCAGCAGGGTCAAAATCCTTTTTGTAGAAATCCCTGACGGTCTTTACTATCCCTTCACGGAAAGCTGTCAGGTGGGTGCCTCCCTGCGATGTGTGCTGGCCGTTGACAAAACTGTAATAATCTTCACCATACTGCAGCCCATGAGTGATGGCAATCTCAATATCCTCACCCCTGAGGTGGATTATGGGATATAGGCCCTCGCTGTTCATGTTGTCATTGAGAAGGTCTACCAGGCCATTGCGTGAAATGATCCTGTTGCCGTTGAAATTTATCACCATACCTGCATTGAGGTAGGTGTAGTTCTTCAGCATGTTCTCGACATACTCAGTGATATAGTGGTAGTTACCGAACATTAATTCATCGGGTGTAAAGATCACCTCTGTGCCGTTATCCTCCTTTGATGCTTTCAGTCCTTCATCCCTTACCACATTGCCGGCACTGAACTCAATCTCCTTAACCTGTCCGTCACGTAATGACCGCAGGATAAACATTGAAGACAGGGCATTGACAGCCTTGATGCCTACTCCGTTAAGTCCAACCGATTTTTTAAATGCCTTCGAGTCATATTTAGCCCCTGTGTTCATGCGTGATGAGACATCCAGTACTTTTCCAAGTGGTATGCCGCGGCCATAGTCGCGTACCCTGACCTCCCTGCCGCTGATGCTTACATCGATCTTACGGCCGAAACCCATCATATACTCATCCACCGCATTATCCATAACCTCCTTAAGCATGACATAAATGCCATCATCGAGAGATGAGCCGTCACCCAGCTTGCCGATGTACATACCGGGCCTCAGCCTGATATGCTCCTTCCACTCAAGGGTTTTGATGTTGTCTTCTGTATAGTTGCCGTCCATCATCCCAAATTTTCGGCAAATATAAAGATTTAGGAGAGGCCTTTACACCCGATTTATCAACAACAGCAGTGAATTTTTACCTTATAATAAGGCAGGAGGGGCTTCCGGAGTGGTTATTTTACTTTTATCGGCTCACTTCTGAGCTGTTCCATGGCACTGATCATTTGAGCATGCACCATGCCTGCAAGCTCTTCAGGATCGCCCGTCTTGAAATTGCCGGGAAAGATGGGATCCATAACCCTGATCCTTACTACTTTGCGATTCCCGAAGAGAAATCCTTTTTTCGGAAGGATATCGCCGGTGCCGTCTATCAGGACCGGGAGCAGGGGTTTGTCAGTCTTCACTGCGATCTGGAAGGCGCCTGTCTTGAATTTCCCTATAGCTCCTGTCAGTGACCGTGTCCCTTCAGGAAATATCACTATTGAAATGCCGTCCTGAAGTGATTCCACACACTTCTCCATCATCCTCATCACACTTGACTTGTTGCCCCTGACAAGTTCGATGTACTTCACCATCCTCATTTCCCATCCTACTATGGGAACTTTGAATATCTCGACCTTTGATACCCACCTCAGCCTGTGATGCAGCATATTGAAGAAAACAATATCCAGCATCGACTGATGATTGGGTACGATAACATACGCCTGGTTCTGGTCAATCTTCTCACGGCCATCGACGACCACCTTCCAGAAGGGACTCATCTTTGTAAGAACAATCCCCTGGATGACCATCCATCTGTTGTTCATCAGCCTGCGTTTGTCAAACGGGATTGCTATCAGCCAAAGCAGCAGTGCCACGGGTAAGGCAAGCGTGATGAAAATGATGCTTGACAACCAGACCCATGCAGACTTTATTATTTCCATGATACTATGCGTTTTTCTGTTTCTGCTAAGGCAAGAGCCAGCCCTGTTCCGGCAAGCAGTCCAAGCAGGGCTCCTCCGATAACATCGCCGGGATAATGCACTCCAAGGTAGATCCTGGAATAGGATACCAGTGCTGCCCAGATAAAGATGCTCCATGAATGCCATTTCTTACCCAGAAGCGGGGAGGTAAATGCTGCCATACCAAAGGAATTGGCAGCGTGCCCTGAGACAAAACCGTACATCCCTCCGCAATGACCTCTTACTGTATGTACAAGACCCTGAAGTGAGGGCTCATGACAAGGCCTGAGACGTCCGATGAAGTTCTTCATCATCACTGAAACCTGATCAGTGATGACCACGAGCAGCACTGCAAAGAGAAGGATCAGCCATACCCTTTTATTGTATTTGACGGCAAGGAGATAAATAACAAAAAGATAGAGCGGCATCCATACCGCCCTGAGGCTGAGTATCCGCATCACGATGTCAAGGAAAGGTGAGTGGAGGGAGTTCAGGAAGAGGAATATGGTGCGGTCAAGTTCAACCATGATCAACTGTTTATTGCTCTCCAGAGGATATCCTTAAGGGCTGTGATGCCTGTGCCGTTTATCGATGAGATGAACACTACCGGAATGTTGTCAGGTAATCCGGGTCTTATCCCATCCTTGAGCTCTTCGTCAATAAGGTCACATTTGGAAATCGCCATCACCCTTGGTTTATCGAGCAGTTCGGGGTTGTATTTTCTGAGTTCTTCAACAAGAATATGATATTCCCTGTTCACGTCATTGCTGTCAGACGGGATCATAAAGAGGAGCACCGCGTTCCGTTCAATATGCCTGAGGAACCTGATACCAAGGCCCTTGCCCTCGGCAGCGCCTTCTATTATACCCGGGATGTCAGCCATGACAAAAGATTTGTCGTCACGGTAGCTTACTATTCCCAGGTTGGGGGTCAGGGTGGTGAAAGGATAGTTGTCTATTTTGGGGCGGGCGGCGCTGACCACCGAAAGCAACGTCGATTTGCCGGCATTGGGAAACCCCACGAGGCCGACATCGGCGAGGACCTTCAGTTCCAGGATGAACCAGCCCTCTATTGAAGGCTCGCCGGG
>Ga0209254_10005849_pt1 | contig 11308 bp, 10 predicted proteins | sample FrelakmetDIP11DI_FD_187148 | JGI IMG/M metagenome (GOLD analysis project Ga0209254, IMG submission 187148) | Freshwater lake sediment microbial communities from the University of Notre Dame, USA, for methane emissions studies - DIP11 DI (SPAdes)... | ecosystem: Environmental > Aquatic >... | reverse complement strand
AGTTCTCGCGCTATTACCCAACTCATCCTTAACCTGGTAGAAGGAACGCCGATTAAACTCATTGACGGGGGAAATCAGAAACGTTGTTTTACCGATATTGCCGATGGGATTGAATGCTTGTTTAGAATTATCGAAAATCCTAACCATTGTTGTGATGGGCAGATCATCAATATTGGCAACCCGGATAATGAGGCCAGCATCAAAGCACTGGGAAAGATGTTGGTGAAAAAATTTGAAGAACATCCCCTCCGGTCAAATTTCCCGCCCTTTGCTGGTTTTCAGGAGGTGGAAAGTTCGGCATATTATGGAAGTGGTTATCAGGATTTGCAACACCGAAGGCCAAGTATTCGGAAAGCCAAGCAGCTCTTGCAGTGGAAACCTTCGATCGAGCTTGAGCAATCTGTAGAGCAAACCCTCGATTTTTTCTTACGGGAAGCTATCGGCTCTGGTGGATACGATGAAGACAACCGGTGATTCTTATGAGCCGTTATAATCACGGTGCCATGAGGATAGGCCTGCGGATTGACGTTGATACGTTTAGAGGTACCCGTTTCGGCGTGCCCAGTCTGGGTAAACTTTTAGCGGAGTTCGGTATCACCGCCTCATTCTTTTTTTCTGTGGGGCCGGATAATATGGGGCGTCATCTTTGGCGATTGTTTCGTCCCGCATTTTTAAAAAAGATGCTTCGTTCCAAGGCAACGAAACTGTATGGCTGGGATATCCTTTTCAAAGGCGTGTTCTGGCCAGGGCCAGTGATCGGAGAAAAACTGGGGCCTCTTATTCGAGCGACAGCGGAGGCAGGTCATGAAATTGGATTTCATTCCTGGGATCATTACGCATGGCAGAGGCACCTTTATAACATGAGCAGTGATGTCATCCATGATACGTTTAAAAGAGGTATCGCATTGCTTACCACGATTTTGGACCGGCCACCCTCATGTTCTGCGGTTCCAGGATGGAAATGTAACGATCAGGTCTTAAAGGAGAAAGCCACATTTTCTTTTACGTACAACAGTGACTGCCGGGGGGAAAGTATATTTTTTCCTATTGTGAATGGAATAACATTTTCCCAGCCCCAAATTCCCGTTACCTTACCAACCTATGATGAAGTTATTGGACGTAACGGGATTTCAAACCACAATTACAATGAGTATATCCTTTCTTTGCTACACCCCCACGGGCTTAATGTGTTAGCCATTCACGCGGAAGTAGAAGGAATGACCTGTCTTAAGATGTTTGAGCAGTTTCTGAAACAGGCCCAATCCCAGGGGACAACGTTTAGCCCCTTAGGGGGTTTGCTTGCTGATGCTTCGCAGTTTGAATGTTCTACCATAATTCCCAAAACAATTCCTGGCCGTGAGGGATGGGTTTCTTGCCAGGCAACAGTATCTTAATATGCGAGGATACCCTATGAATCGCTATCTTCCCTTGGTCTTATGTGGTGTACTTTTGAATGCCTCAGCCCAACTTTTTCTCAAGCAGGGAATGCGAGCCATTGGACCGTTTTCTTTTGTCGCGAAAAACTTTATATCGGTTGGGCTGAAGGTGGCACTTAATCCGCATATCCTCCTGGGTATGGCGTGCTATGCTTTTAGTATCATTGTGTGGCTCATGGTTCTGTCTCGGGTGGATGTGAGTTATGCTTATCCGCTGTTAAGTGTAGGGTATATCGTGACTGCATTAGCAGGGCAAATTTTTTTTGGAGAGGTTCTTGGTTTGGCACGGTGGATGGGCATTCTTGTCATTTGTGTTGGAGTTATACTGATCACCCGAAGCGGGTAAAGGATGTGAGCACTGCGAAAAGTTCGCCCAAAATCCGCACAGGCTGATACTCCTTTCAGGCGTTAACGCAGTTCCCGCTGGCAACAAAAAATAAACAATGAAAAAATTATCTCTGGTTGTAATCGGACTTTTTATTTTGATTTACATCGTGCCGCTCGGCATGCGACCGGTCGCCCTCCCCGACGAGACCCGGTACGCTGAGATTCCCCGGGAGATGCTCGTTTCGGGAGATTGGGTTGTGCCTCATTTCGACGGACTCCGGTATTTTGAAAAACCGGTGATGGGATATTGGTTTAATGCAGCCGCGATGTTTCTTTTTGGCCAAAACGCCTTTGCGATGCGCCTGCCGTCCGCTCTCGCCACGGGCATGGCTGCGTTGCTGCTTTGTTTGCTCGTCCGAAAATTTGGCGGTGGATATTTAGCAGGCATCAGCGCTGCTGCTGTTTTTCTTACCTCTATGGAAGTCTTCGGGGTTGGATGTTTCAATGTCTTAGATAGCATATTTTCCCTGTTTTTGGCCAACGCGATGGTTTCTTTCTTTTTTGCCCATAGAGAGAAGCACGCCGGAAAAAAGATTGGCTTTCTGGTGGTTTTCGGAGTGTTCTGCGGTCTCGCGTTCCTTACCAAGGGATTCCTTGCTTTTGCGATACCTGTAGTGACGATTGTTCCGTTTATGATCTGGGAACGGAGATGGCAGGAACTTTTCAGGATTTGCTGGATACCCCTTTTGGCTGCTCTGCTTGTCGCTTTGCCCTGGAGCGTGATAATCCATGAACGTGAGCCTGATTTCTGGCACTATTTTTTTTGGGTAGAACACATCAAACGGTTTATGTCAGATCACCCCCAGCATCCGGAACCTTTCTACTACTTTATTCCCCTGTTGTTTCTGGGAGGACTGCCCTGGACGGTATTCCTTCCGGCGGCATTTTCAGGACTCAAGGAGACCGCTCTCAAGGATTCTTTTCTCCGGTTTGCCTTCTGCTGGTTACTCTTTCCTTTTTTGTTCCTCTCCGCCTCACGGGGTAAACTCGGCACTTACATCCTCCCCTGTTTTCAGCCTCTGGTAATTCTAATTACTGCGGGTCTTCTCCACTACCTCAAAAAAGAAACAAAATGGGTAACAATTGGCGCGTATTTTTTGGCAGGGATAACAGGGTCATGTGCAGTTGGCCTGCTTTTCAGCCAGGTGCTGCCGGTTCCGTTGGGATGGAAACTTTTTGAGCAGGCTGAAATCTTGAAACTGGTGATTATATTCTTAGGACTGCTGACCTGGACAGTGTTTTTTATGGCTGGTGCGGCAACCTCAAATGTTAAGCAAAAACTTGTCTTGTTTTGTCTTGGACCGTTGCTGCTCATGCTGAGCTCGCCCGTTGCCATGCCGGATAGATTTAAAGATGGTCTCTTCCCGGGTGATTTTTTACTGCGTCATGCAGACAGGATAAGCCCGGACACGACCTTGGTTTCAGATAACTACCTCGTGTCTGCGGTCTGCTGGTTTTACAAACGAAGCGACGTATACCTGCTCGGCAAACCCGGCGAACTTGACTACGGAGTATCGCGCGCACCCGAGAAGAACCGTTTATTGACCCTTGATCAGTTTCGGGAGCTGGTTGCGCAACCTTCCCGGCGCATAACGCTTATTACCCTTGAAAAACGCTATCGGCATGATAAGCCCCAGCTTCCGCAACCAGGGTTTGTGGATAGTGGACACGGCTTCGTGTTTGTTCAATTCTATGAGTGTTCTAATAAAAAATAATTATGCTAATGAAACATACTATTAATTATTTATTGAGTAAAAGTTAAAATTACGGCAATATTTGCCCTAAAGGTGGTCGTTCCAAACAAAAATTAGTAAAAGTGAGGAAAAGACAGCAGTTACTTAAAATTTAATATTGGGTGTTTTCATAAGGCAATATGTCATTACTTGCAGAACTGAAAAAACGTGCACGTCATCTCAAGGCAGAGACCTTTGCTCTTTACTTTGCTGCGCGTGACCCAAGAACACCTTGGTATGCAAAACTTTTCGTTGCTGGCATCGTTGCTTATGCCTTCAGTCCTATTGATCTTATTCCAGACTTTGTGCCTGTTCTTGGCTATTTGGATGACCTCATCCTTGTACCAATGGGTATCGCTTTAGCTATTAAATTAATCCCCCATTCAGTTTTGGCAGACTGCCGAGCACAGGCGCAGGAAGCCTTACAGAATGGGAAGCCTAAAAGTTATATTGCTGCCGCGATCATTGTGGTAATCTGGCTGATGTTGGCTGTGCTGTGCGTCATCTGGGTCTATGAGAACTTCATGGTGAAAACTTGAAAACGCCCAACCTGACCGGCAGTAACATGCAGGGGAAAGGCTTAGCCTACAAGATACCATCGACTTTGAAACCCCACGCCGCTTTTTGGTTTATATTTGTAAATAATTGAGCGGTTGACAAAAGATAGTATTAATTTTATTATTTTTAACCTTTTATTGCTATAATGCTTTGGATGTTTTTAGACCGCAGTAATCTCCTGAGGGAGTGACCTCGAACATCGTTAGGGAGGTGTTGAATGAATATGTGGCTCATTATCGGATTTATTGGACAAGCCTTGTTTTCCATGAGGTTCATAGTTCAGTGGATCGCCTCGGAACGGAAAGGAGAAAGTGTTATTCCTACACTGTTCTGGTATTTTAGCCTTGCCGGAGGACTTACCTTGCTTGCGTATGCCATCTATAAGCAAGACCCGGTCTTTATCCTCGGACAAAGCGCGGGGGCGTTTATTTATATTCGGAATCTGGTCTTCGTTTTTCGTAAGAAGGGAGGCCAACTCAAAGGGGCCAAAGTTTAAGCGCACGCAACCATTGAAAGAGGCTATATAAAGACAACTTTATGCATAGCAAAAAAACATTTTTTTTGTTATGGATCTTCGTTCACCGGGGTTGCTGATTTTTTTTGGAGAGGAGACCACGTTAAACCAATAAAATAATTTGACGGGGAATTATTCTGCAAAAAATATTTTGTAACTGAGTCTCAGTCATCAGGTTGTCAAAAGGTAACATATAACTTCCCCACCCTAAAACCCTAATTTTTCGACATGAGCCAAATAAAATTAAACCCTCATTCGTTATTTTTTTCTTCTCACAACAACTTTGATCTGGAAAAAGTTTGTCTTCCTCTCTTACTTGTCATCTCTTTCGTTACCATATTTTTTCAACTGGGCGCCCGGAGTTTAGAGAATCAGTGCTATATCCGGTATGCTGAGGTGGCTCGTGAGATGATCCGCTCCGGGGACTGGATTGTCCCCCGATTAGAAGGCGAGCTTTTTCTCCATAAACCAGCGCTTATCATCTGGCTTATTGCCTTACCTTCAGCTTTAGTGGGCAAGGTTACTCCTTTATTGGCGAGGCTTCCTTCGGCGTTAAGCGCGGTGGCGATAATCGGACTTACCTATTATTTAGGGAAAAGGATGTTCCGGGATTTTCGGGTAGGAGCACTTGCTGGCCTTATCCTCTTAAGCTCCAAAGAATTCTTCTGGCAGGCGAGGACTGCCAGAGCGGACATGGCGCTTACCCTTTTTATCCTTTTTTCCTTGACTTGTTTCTTTTTGGCCTATGAGTCATCGGGTAAAAAAAGGTTTTTTCTTTTTATCCTCTTTTTTGTAGGCATGGCCTTGGGAACGCTGACCAAAGGGCCAGCGGTTATATTATTTTATTTGGGGCCGGTTACCCTTTTTCTTTTTTTAAAAAAAAGACTTCGGGTTTTATTAGAACCAGGATTTTGGTGGGGATGGTTTTTATTTGCGCTTATCCTCTTATCCTGGATATTGCCATACCTAAACCGAGTAAAGTTTTCTACCGTACTTGAACAGTTTCATCTATCCGCAATCCTGTCCCGACCTGAACCTTGGTATTACTATTTACTCCAATTTTGGCCCCGGTTTGCGCCCTGGTCTTTTTTTCTCCCTTCGGCAGTATTTTTTCTTTTACGAAAAAATCCGGATCAACGCGACGCGAAACTGATGCTCCTTTGCTGGATAGGGATCATCATAGCGCTTATTTTTCCCATCCAGAATAAAACCTATCGTTACTTCCTGCCGGTTTTTCCTGCCTATAGCATTATTCTGGGAGCTGCCTGTAAGGAAAATCTTTTACTGCTTGCCTCTTATCAGAAAGATTGGTTAACTCGATCCTGGAAATATTCCACTTGTTTCTGCTTCTTTATTTTCACGGTTTTCTTTCTACCAGCTCCGTTTTTAGCCTGGCGGTTTACTCATTCTTTTACTGCTACTATAGTAAGCACTGCTGTCGTTTTGGTGGGAGGCCTTTTAATAGGCTATGGCCTCAGGAAGGGGAAAATGTTATCCAAAGTAGTGGTCATCAGTTTACTCTCATTGCTTACCTATGAAACCTACTACTATTTTATTTCCCGCGAGGATAGAGTGCATTCACCATTTATGCAAATTGCGGAAAGCATTAAATCTCGGACCGACTCCGAAGCACTTTGTTTTTTCGATTTTGCTGGAGAAAAGGCGATTTTAATCGATTTTTATTTGGATACAGTGGCTCCAAAGTTTTCTGGCGCATCGGAAGTTGTAAATTATTTGACTAAAAACAATGAACCCCATGCCTGCCTAACGTCGCAGCAAGGATTTACTCAAATTTCACAAGACCTCTCTCCAAAAAGTCTTGAAGTCTATCCCATAACGTATTATAAAAAAGCAACCTATTATTTGATAATCTCTAAAAGAGAATAATACGTTACCTTTTGATTTCAAATTAAAATATTCGCGTATTTCACAAGTACAACGCGAGAGGAAAACTTTCTCTGCAATAAAAAATTATTGTTGTGTAACCTTTCTTAAAGATCAAACGACAACTTTTTAAAAGTCCAATGGATCACATCAACTGGCAGATTAATAAACAGCTTTTCCCTGACCTTAATCCTCAGGACATGGGGTATTTGGTCTCGGAATTTATGCGGGGAAAAGGTGAAGTTAAAAAGGATAAGCCTCGTAGAACTGTTAAGAAAATGGAGCTTAAGGGGAAGGGATCTTTTTTTGTCAAACATATTAAAATTAAAGGTTGGGACACCACCTTGAAATATTTTTTTCTTCCCAGAAAAATTTTAACTGAATGGCGAATCATGAATCAGTTAATTGGATTGGATATCCCTATACCCTATCCTGTGGCCTTGGGAATCAACCGAAAGTTTGGGTTTTTAAAGGAAGCATTTCTCATAACTCAGTCTTTGGGAGAAATGATAGATTTACATAGATTTTATAAGGAGAATATAAAAAACAACCTTGAAAAAGAAACCTTTATAAAAGCATTAATCACTTACTTGCGGTTCCTTCACCATAAAGGTGTCCTTCATCATGATATCCACCTTGAAAATATTATCGTCCCAAGAGAGAGGGTACATCCACTTTTCTTTTTTCTTGTTGACTTATATAAAACGCGGATTAAAAGGAACCCGAGCGAAAAAGAAAAAATGCTTAACCTTGCTCTTCTCATTTTTTACATTTCTGAAGCAAATCTTTTTGGACCGAATGATCAAGAAAAGTTTATCCGACTTTATTACTCCGAAGATGATTTTTCTGAGGCAAAACTCAATTTCATAACAAAAAAAATTTTTTCCCAGATAAAAAAGCTAAGGGACCAAAGATTCCTCAGCTGGGGGAGGAAAAGTTTTCGGACAGGTAAATTTTTTAACATTATTAAAGGGAAGGGGAAGTTTTTAATCTATCGCTGGGAATTTGACCCTAAACTTATTCCTGATATTCTTAAGGAGCATGAGGAGATTACCACGTCCATCCGGGGAATTATTCATCCCCGTCATGATCAGCTTCCTCCCGCTATTCTCAAAACTTCCCGCAAAGCTATTGTCACGAAAATTGATATAAAGGGTCAGACCTTTATCGTGAAAGAAGGTAGAAACGACGCGTTGCGGGCTTCGTTTCGGTTTTGGGTAGCGCGGTTACGAAACCGGCGGTCCTGGGCTAATAGTAATAAATTAGTTCTAAAAAGCATTCCCACTCCCCGTGGCTTAGCCCTTCTTGAAGAGAAGAGATTGGGTGTTTGGATGAGAAGCTTTTTAATTATGGAATATGTGGAAGGTGCGATCCCCCTTCGCTACTATGTCCAAATTTTTAAAAACCCCTCCGATCCCGAAGTTTTTCAAAAGAAAAGGGCTTTCATTTCTTTTATGGCGAATTTTATTCGGACCCTTCATCAGAAGGGAATTTATCATGGTGACTTAAAGTCGGACAATTTTTTAATTAAAGAAAAGGGAGAAAATGGATGGGAATGCTTAATCGTGGATACTGATCGGGTTTATTTTGGCAACAGGGTTTCCTTTCCTCACCTGATTAAGAACTTCGCTCAACTCAATGCTACGATTGCCCAATGTCTATCTCCTTCTAACCGAATCAAATTTTTTAAAGATTACAGTGAAAAAAATAAATGGACCCGCAAGCAGAGAAAAACAATCTACCGTCGAATTTTAAAAATCTGTCAATCCAGAAACACAGAACAATATGGTGTGAGTTTTAAGAAAAAACACCCTCCCTCCACTGGAGAGCGTTCTCTTAAGATTCTCCACATCAATACGGAATTAACCTGGCGTGGGGGAGAACAACAGGCACTTTATCTCATGGAGGGTTTAAATCAGCGAGGGCAGATGTCGCATTTAATTTGTCAGCCCAATAGTGCGATTTATGAACGTGCTCAGCAAAAAAATATTGTTATCTTTCCTGTTCGGATGAAAGGTGAATTTGATCTTGGTGCTGCTTTTAAAATCGCCCGAATAATAAAAAAAGAAAAATATGACATTGTCCACTCCCACACATCGCATGCCCATTCTCTTGTAATGTGGGCTTCCTTATTGTTAAGAAAAAAACCGGTCCGCATTGTTTCCCGCCGGGTTGATTTCAGTATCTTTCGGCACAATTTTCTCGGGATGAATCGTTATAAGTACACCAAAGGGGCAGATCACATCGTTGCTGTTGCCCATAAGGTCAAGGATGTCCTTATCCAGGACGGTATACCTTCCGAAAAAATATCGGTTGTCCATAGCGGAGCGGATATGGATCGGTTTCGAGGAAAAACCGGGGACTCTATCCGTAAAGAGTTCGCTTTATCCGCTCAGGCTCGAATACTTGGCAATGTAGGTTACTTGGTGGGCCACAAAGGCCAAAAGCACCTCATTCAGGCTATGACAAAAGTCGTTCAGAAATTCCCGGAAGCGCATCTTTTGATCGTCGGAAAAGGAGAATTAGAAAAAGAATTGAAAGACCTCACTGCCCACCTGGGCCTTAATAAACATATAACCTTTACCGGGTTTCGATCAGATGTTGGTGCGTTGATGAATATATTTGATATGCTCGTAGTATCAAGCACGGGAGAAGGTCTTACTGCGACTATCGTTGATGCGCTCGCTTTAGAAATTCCTGTCGTTACCACTGATGCCGGAGGGGTACCAGAAATCATCACTCATGGAGAGACGGGAATCATTGTCCCGCAAGCTGATCCAGATGCTTTGGCTCATGGGATCATTTGGACATTAAATAACTATGATAAAGCGAAGGAAATGGCCAAACGAGGCAAGAGGGACGTTTTGGAAAAATTCAGTGCAGATGCGATGGTGGAAGGAAGCCTTCGGATTTATCAAAAAATATGTAGTGCGGGAAGAGGTTAACCATGTCCGAAAAAATTAACCGGCTTCTTTTTTTCGGAAAGACACGAAAACGCACCCAAACCCCCTCGTTTTTCATAAAAGCCTTTCGTAACCAGGGCATCAATGTGCACGCTATCAATTATCGAAAAATGGAGCGGCTCTGGGGAAAATGGCTCACTGAAAAATATCTTTTTTCCACCTTTAATCGTTTCCGACCTCAGTTGGTTTTTATCAATACCATTGATATCCCTTTTAAGATGTTGTCCCAGATATCCGGGAAGACCAAGGTTGCTATTTACCTTCCAGACTTGATTACTCTTTCTGATAGTAGCGCCTCTTCGGGGTTTGTTACTCCTTATAAGGAAGAGATGATTGAACGGGGGAAATTAGCCGACTATTTTTTTATTACTAACCAGGGGCAGATTTCTTTTTTGAAGGAGCAGGGTATAAAAAACCCTATTTTCATTACTCAGGGATGCGATCGGGAAACGCACCGGATTATTAAAAGTAAAAGTCAAAAATGGAAAAGCGACGTGGCTTTTATCGGCGAAGCGAAAAAAACTGAGAGGATTAACTTTATAAAGGAGGTTGCTAAAGATTTTAACCTCAAAGTTTGGGGGGGAGAGTGGAAAAGGCGCGGGTTAAAATGTCACAAGCGCAATGTCTATCCGGATGAATTTGCAAAGATTTGTTCAGGGGCAAAAATAATTTTGGGCATTGATACGTCGAATCAGGTAGAAGGATACTTCTCCAACCGAACCTGGATAACGTTGGGGTGCGGGGGGTTTCTCCTAACCCGTTATGTTCCTGGTTTGGAAAAAATTTTTATTAATAAAAAGCATCTGGTTTGGTATCATAGTGTTGAGGAGTGCCTCCATCTTATTGCTGAATATCTCAAAAAAGATGAGGAAAGGGAAAGGATTAGCAGAGAAGGGTATCACTATGTTCATGAGCACCATACGTATGACCATGTGGTGAAAAGGATACTTCACCACATTGAATAGATCACTATGAGTAGTATATCTTTAATGAATCACAGGGATTGTTTATATTCTTTTTTCGTATGGTAATGTGCAATAGAGGAAGATCATTTTTTGATAAATAATGATTTTTTTGCTAACATAAAAAAATTCGTTTTCTTTCGTTAAAAGGATAGCAAGAAGTGCTTTTTCCATAAAAAGGAGAACATGGAAAACGGAAGCATTGTAATCCTCAATCTTCAGGACCCGAGGGAAAAGATCATCGGAAAACTCCTTGCCATTTTACCTTCCGGGATTACCATTAAGGGAGTGGATGTAAACTCGTTTCATGACTGGATGAAGCAGTTTACCCAAAAGCAAACGACAAACATCATTTTTTCCACCACCTTGTTTTTTCCTATGCATCGAGTTGTGAGCTGTTACCTTGACGAAAATATGGGAGATGTGCCTTCTTTCAGCTCTCAATTTAAAGGAAGAACCAAAAGGGAAATTACGAAGGTTCTTTAGTTTTGCCATCAATGTTTTTAAGGGAAGGAGGAAAACGTGGTAGAGAGATTCGGTCAATTTTTGGTTAAGCATGGTATTGTAGATGCAGCAACAGTACTTGAGGCTCTTAACCTTCAGAAAAAAAGAAGTATCGCTGTCGGCCAGATCGCACTTCAAGAAAGGATGCTTTCCATCAACCAGGTCTTTGAGGTTCTCAATGCCCAGATTAGAACTGCCAAGCCGTTTGGAGAGCTTGCGGTTGAAAAAGGCTTTTTGGAAAACAAAGAGGTTGAAAGGTTACTCGAAAAGCAAAAAAATAAGCCGGCCTTTGCTTGGGGAAAGACTGGTTGAGATGAACAAGATAACGAGCGAAGATCTTGACATTTTGCTCAAAAAGTTTAAGAAG
>Ga0209254_10005848_pt1 | contig 11309 bp, 7 predicted proteins | sample FrelakmetDIP11DI_FD_187148 | JGI IMG/M metagenome (GOLD analysis project Ga0209254, IMG submission 187148) | Freshwater lake sediment microbial communities from the University of Notre Dame, USA, for methane emissions studies - DIP11 DI (SPAdes)... | ecosystem: Environmental > Aquatic >... | reverse complement strand
TGCCGGATGCCGCGCGGCGTGATGGCCGCGACCGCCGAGGGCTGCGAGGCCGCGCTCGCGCTCTAGCGTTCGGCCCCGAAGATGAACCAGCTTGCCCCGTTGCCGTGGGGCGGCACCGGCGACCTGCCGAGCACGCAGTCGCGGAACTCCTGCTCCGGCAGCGTGCCCCAGTTCGGAATCCGGGCCTGGAAGTAGCGGCTCTCGTCGAAACCGGCGCCGGTCACCGCGCTGCGCAGATCCAGTGCGCGGAACGCGGCATAGTGCGGCTCGTTGTTGTAGTAGGCGTCCCAGTCCAGGTAGAAGGAATGGTACGCGTCGGTCTCGGAGGCGGGCGGCAGTTCCATGTGCACCATGAGGCCGCCCGGGCGCAGCAGGCGCCATGCCTCGCGCAGGATCCGCCCGGTGGAGCGCACCGACTGCTCGTGTAGGAAGAAGCTCGACACGACCAGGTCGAAGCTGCCAGCCGCGAAATCGAGCGACTCCGCGTTCTGCTGCGAATAGTGCACCGGGCAGCCCAGCATCTCGGCCCGGGCATGCGCATAGCGCAGCAGCGGTGCGCCGATGTCCACGCCGTGCAGTTCGGTGCCCGGGAAAACCTCCAGGTAGGGAAGGGTGTTCGCGCCGGTGGTGCAGCCGAGGTCGAGGATGCGCGCCGGCGCGAAGTCAGGCCGGGTGATCCGCAACCAGCGCGCGATCGAGGCTGCGACCCCGCCGCCACGCGTACGCAGCTTCAGTGCACCGCCGAACACCGCGGTACCGAGCGTGTAGAGGGCACCCTGGGCGACGTCGTCGCGGGCGAACTCGCTGTGGAAGCAGCCCGGCATCAGGTGTATGTCGAGCGAACTCACCTCCCTGGGCACCTTCGTCGCGGGGTCGAGCCGCAGCGTGCCGCCGGCCGGCCGCCGCGCCGCGATCTCGCGGCAGGCCGCGCGCAGTCGGGGCAGCGCGCGCTCGACCTGCGGCTGCACGGTCCACCAGGTGAGCTGCTGCGCCGAGTAGCGCAGCGCGCTCCAGGCCTTGAAGTAGGGTTCGCGCAGCATCAGCCTGCGCACTTCGCGTCCGTCGCGCGGCGCGGCCCCGGTACGCGCCCTGTGCGCCGGCTCGACACGCTGCTCGTAGGCGCCGCGCATGCCGCGTGCCATGTCCACCATCAGGTGCTTGCGCAAGCCCGCAACGAACGCCTGCCGCGCATGTTCGTCGTGGCGCGCGGGCGTCAGGGCTTCGATGCTGCCGGCCTCCAGTGCGTCGTCGGCCGACGGTCGGGTGAGTGCGGCGTGCGGCATGCCCTGGCTCCTCGGGCCGGTACTGGTTGCAGGTAGAATCGCATTATTTGGCGCTGCTGGATTCAGCAGCAGGATGCGTCCATGCCGGGGCCGCTCGCAGGTGTCGTGGTACTCGATCTGAGCCGGATCCTGGCAGGCCCTTGGGCCACCCAGGTTCTGGCCGATTTCGGCGCGGAGGTGATCAAGGTCGAGCACCCGCGGGGAGGCGATGACACCCGGAACTGGGGCCCGCCGTTCCTGCGGGACCGCGCAGGCCGCGCGACGGCCGAGTCCGCCTACTTTCTGGCCGCGAATCGCGGCAAGCGCTCCGTCGCGATCGACCTGGCCGGCGAGGAGGGTGCAGGGCTGGCGCGCCGGCTGGCCGCGCAGGCCGATGTGCTGGTCGAGAACTTCAAGGTCGGCACGCTGGCGCGCTACGGGCTCGCCTACCGCGACCTCGAACCCGGAAACCCGCGGCTCGTCTACCTGTCGATCTCGGCCTTCGGCCAGGACGGTCCCGACGCCGCCAGGCCAGGCTATGACGCGATGATCCAGGCCATGGGCGGCCTGATGAGCCTCACCGGCGTGCCCGACGGCGAGCCCGGGGCCGGCCCGCAGAAGGTCGGCGTGGCGGTCGCCGACCTGATGTGCGGCATGTATGCGGTCTCGGCGATCCTCACGGCCCTGCTCGAGCGCGAGCGCACCGGCCAGGGGCAGTACGTGGACCTGTCGCTGCTCGACACACAGGTGGCCTGGCTCGCCAACCAGAACCTCAACTACCTCGTCTCGGGACGCCCCCCCGCGCGGCAGGGCACGGCGCACCCGAACATCGTCCCCTACCAGGCCTTCGCGACCGCGGACGGCCACCTGATGCTGGCCGTCGGCAACGACGCCCAGTTCCAGCGTTTCTGCGCGGCGGCCGGCGACACCGGTCTCGGCGCCGACCCGCGCTATGCCGCGAACGAGGGCCGCGTTGCCCATCGGGCGGAACTGGTACCGGCCGTGGCCGCGCTGCTGCGACGGCGCACGACCGCGGCATGGCTCGAGGCGCTCGAGGCGGCGCAGGTACCCTGCGGGCCCATCAACGACCTCGCGCAGGTCTTCGACGAGCCCCAGGTGCGTCACCGCGGCCTGCGTCTCGACCTGCCGCACCCGACGGCCGGCAGCGCGCCGGGAGTGCGCAACCCGGTGCGCTTCTCGCGGACACCCATCGAATACGACCGCGCGCCGCCGCCGCTCGGGGCCGACACCCGGACCGAGCTTCGTGAGCGCCTCGGACTGGGGGACGCGGCGCTCGCCGAGCTCGTTGCCCGCGGCGTGATCGTGTGAAACCCGTCCTGTGCAGGGCAGGGCGATCAAGCGATAATTCAACAGTTTAGGACTGCCGAGCCTGCCCATGCCGACCCGCACGATCCGTTCGAGCCCGAGCCTCGCCAACGTCCGCTACGAGATCCGTGGCCGGCTGGCCCGTCGCGCCCAGGAAATGGAGCGCATGGGCTACGACATCACGATGCTCAACATCGGCAACCCGGGGGCCTTCGGTTTCCGCACGCCCGAGACCATGCGGCTCGCGATGATCGAGAACCTGCGCTCGGCCGAGGGGTACTGCCACCAGAAGGGCATCTTCCCGGCCCGCGAGGCCGTGGTCATGCAGCAGCAGGAGCGGGGTGTGCGCGGCGTCACTGCCGAGGACGTCTTCATCGGCAACGGCGTGAGCGAACTGATCGACCTCACGCTGCGGGCGCTGCTCGCCGCGGACGAGGAAGTGCTGGTGCCGAGCCCGGACTACCCGCTGTGGACCGCCGCGGTGAACCTCAACCGCGGCCGGGCGGTGCACTATCCGTGCCGGCCCGAGCGCGGCTTCGTCCCGGATCCCGACGAGATCGAGTCCCTGGTCACCAAGCGCACGCGCGCCATCGTCGTGATCAACCCGAACAACCCGACCGGCGCCGTCTATCCGCGCCCGGTGCTCGAGGCCATCGCGCGCATCGCGGAGAAGTACCACCTGCTGGTGCTCGCCGACGAGATCTACGACCAGATGACCTACGACGGTGCCGAGTTCGTGCCGATGGCGACGCTCGTGCACCAGACGCTCTGCGGCACGCTGAGCGGGCTGTCCAAGGTGTACCGGGCCTGCGGCTACCGGGTGGGCTGGGCGGTCTTCTCGGGCGACGTCGAGCATTCGAGAGAATACCTCTCCGCGCTCGAACTGCTCGCGTCGCTGCGCCTGTGCAGCAACGTGCCCGGCCAGTGGGCCGTGCAGACCGCGCTCGGCGGCTACCAGAGCATCCGCGAGCTGACCGGTCCGGGCGGCCGCCTGTACGAGTCGCGCAAGGCCATCCTCGACGCCGTGGCGCGCAGCCGCTTCCTGTACGTCACGCCGCCCATGGGTGCCTGCTACGCCTTCGTGGGCATCAGGACGGAGCTCCTGCCCGAGATCGACGACCAGCAGTTCGCGCTCGACCTGCTCGAGCACAAGCACGTGCTGGTGGCGCCGGGGTCGAGCTTCAACGTGGCGTACCGGAACCACTTCCGCATCACGAACCTGCCCGAGCCGCAGGTGATCGCCGAGGTCTTCGATCGCATCGGGGAACTGCTCGGTAACTACGCTGCCGGGGACGAGCCGGCCTCGCGGCCGAATCCCGCGCTGCGGGTGGTGGACGCTGTCGGCCGCAGCTGACAGGCCGGCGGCGCCTGCTGGCCTCGCCACGCGCCTGACGCGCGTCACGCCGACGCGTCGCCTCGCGCATCACCTGCGGACGCGCCACGACGAGGACTGCCTCGCGCAGGGCCTCGAGGTCTGGGCGACACCCGACATCGTCACCTGGGACGAGCTGATCGAGCGCATGTTCGCGCTCGACCGACAGGCCGGGCGCCTCGAAGGTCGCTGGCTGACGGCAGGCGCGGCGCAGCTGGTGTGGGAGCGCATCGTCCGGGCCGACCCGGATCTCAGCGCGCTGGTGGCGCCCGCGGGCGTCGCCCGGGCTGCCTGCCAGTCGTGGCGGCGGCTGCACGACTACCGCGTGCCGCTCGAGTCGATCGACGACGACGAGTCCGCCGAGACGGCGGCCTTTGCTCGCTGGTGCCGGCAGTACCTGCACCTGCTTGCGGAGCGCGGCTGGGTGGACGCGGTGCAGGCGCAGTCGCGCGTCCACGCCGTCGCGGCCGCGCCGGGCCTCGAGATCGTCGGATTCGACCGCCTCGCGCCGCTGCAGGAGGCGCTGCTCGATTCCTGGGCCGGCGCGGGCCTCGAGGTCCGGCGCGGTACTGCGCCGGAGGCGGTGGCCACGGCGCGACGCGTGTCCTGCCGCGATGCCGCCGCCGAAGTCGATGCGGCCGCACGTTGGGCCGCCTGCTCTCTGCACGAGCGGCCCGGGCGACGGATCGCCATCGTCGTGCCGGACCTGGAGCGCAGCCGCGCGGAGGTCCGCCGCATCGTTGAGCGGGTATTCGCGCCTGCGACTGGCATCACGGGCGGGCCGGCCCCGGAGGCGCAGGCCCTCGAGCTTGCGACGGCGCGTCCCCTTGCAGAGCAGCCCGTGGTGGCTGCGGCGCTCGACCTGCTGGAGACCCTGGTCCGCCCGCCCGATCTCGCGGCCATCAGTCGCCTGCTGCGCAATCCGTTCCTGGCCGGCGCCGCCGAGGAAGCCGGTGCCCGGGCCCGGCTGGATGCCCGGATCCGGCGGTTCGAAAGCCCGGGGCTCGGACTGGCGGCGGTCGGGCGCATGGCCCAGGAGTGCGGGTGCCCGGTACTCGGCGAGGTGCTCGCCGAGGGTCGGACCAGCATTGAACAATGGCCGGAGAAATCGTTTCCAAGTCATTGCTCAAAGTATGTTTTTGCGACCCTTGCAGCGCTCGGCTGGCCGGGCGCTTCGCCCGACAGCGCGGAGCACCAGGCGGAGCAGCGCTGGCGGGGACTGGTCTCGGAGTTCGGTGCCTGCGACGAGTTCACGGGCCGGATGACCCGCGGCGCGGCGCTGGGCCTGCTGCGCGAGAATGCCGGGCGGGTCCTGTTCGAGCCGCAGGAGTTGCGCACGCCGCTGCTGGTGATCGACCCTGAGACCTGCGCCGGCATGCGGTTCGACGCCCTGTGGGTCTGCGGTCTCGAGGCGGGGCGCTGGCCGCCGCCCGCCGCACCAGACCCGTTCCTGCCCCGCACCGCCCAGGTGCGGCATGGCGTGCCCCGGGCCTCCGCCGAGCTGGCGACGGCTGAAGCCCGGCGGGTGCTCGATCGCCTGCTGGCGAGCGCCACGGAAGTGATCCTGAGTGTCCCGGAGCTGCAGGACGATGCGCCGTTGCTGCCGAGTCCGCTGCTCGAGGGTATCGCAGCGCTCGACTTGCCGGCGCAGTGGTCCGGGCCACGCCTGGCGCAGGCCCAGTACGGGCAACGGCCACCGCTGGAATTGCTGCCGGATGCCGCGCTGCCGCCGGTCACGACGGCGGAGGCGGCGCGCGGCGGTGCCCGGCTGCTGGAACTGCAGGCCGCCTGTCCGTTCCGGGCCCAGGCCGAGCTGCGCCTGGGCGCGCGCGCCCTGGAGGAACCGGGCCTCGGCGTGGACGCCGCCGAGCGCGGCGACCTGCTGCACGCGGCGCTGGCGCACCTGTGGCGCGCACTCGGTGACCATGGCGCCCTGCGCGCCCTCGACGACGCCGGGCTGCGCACCGCGATACGCAGCGCCGTGTCGGCGGCACTCGTCGCGGCGCGCCGCAACGCCAGCGACGTGCTGCGCCACCTTCTGGACCTCGAGGCGGAATGGCTGGAGGCCCGCGTCCTCGAGATGGTGGAGGCCGATCGGGCGCGGCCACCGTTCGTGGTCGAGGCCGTCGAGCGGGCGTGCACCGGGCACATCGGCGAGCTCACCCTCGAGCTTCGCCCGGATCGGGTGGACCGGCTCGCGGACGGCTCGCTCGCGGTGATCGACTACAAGACCGGCGCGCAGGCCGAGGTGAAGGCATGGCTCGACGAGCGGCCGCGGCTGCCGCAGCTGCCGGCGTACGTGCAGGCGCTCGGGCCCGAGCGCGTCGCGGCGGTGGCCTTTGCGCGGGTGCGCAGCGGGGATACGGCCTATGCAGGCGTGGCCCGCAGCGCCGCGACGTTCCCGGGGCTCAGGGTCCCGGGCGCGAAGGGCGGTCCACGCGGCTACGACAGCTGGGAGCAGCTGCTTGCGCAGTGGCAGCGGCGTCTCGAGGCGCTGGCGCACGAGTACGTGACCGGCGACGCGCGCCTCGCCCCCGATCCGCCGCGGGCCTGCGAGTACTGCCACCTCGGCGCTCTGTGCCGCATCGCCGAGACGAGCGCCGTGCGCCAGCGCGAGGAGACGGCCGATGAATGACCTGCGCGCCGCCGATGCGCTGGCGCGCGAGCGCGCCCTCGACGTCGGCCAGAGCTTCATCGTCCAGGCGCCGGCCGGGTCGGGCAAGACGGAGCTGCTCACGCGGCGCTTCCTCGCGCTGCTCGCCGCCGTGGCCGAGCCCGAGTCGGTACTCGCGATCACTTTCACGCGTAAGGCCGCGGCGGAGATGCGCGATCGCATCGTGGGGGCGCTCGCCGCGGTGCGTGCGCCGGACCCGGCGCGCCCGCTGCAGGAACGCACGCTCGAACTGGCACGCGCTGCGCTTGCCGCCGACCGGGCGCGCGGCTGGAACCTGCTCGGCCAGCCGGGCCGGCTGCGCATCCAGACCATCGACGCTCTGAACCTGGGGCTCGCGCGGCGCCTGCCGCTGCTCTCCGGGCTGGGCGCGGGACTCGGCATCGAGGAGGACGCTCGCGATCTCTACCGCCGTGCGGCCGAGGGCCTGCTCGACCACCTGCCGCAGGGGCTGCCGCTCGCCTCGGCGGCGGTCGCGACGCTGCTCGCGCACGTGGACAACCGCGTCGAACGCTTCGTCGAGCTCGTGATCGAGATGCTCGCGCGTCGCGAGGCGTGGCTGCCCGTGCTGCCGGACGACGTATCGGGCGCCGGCGCCGAGGCGAGCCTGCGCCGCGAACTGGAATCGGCCCGGCAGCAACTCGTGGGCGGGCACCTCGAGTCGCTGTACCGGGCGATGCCCGCAGCGCTGCTGCGGGATGCCGCCGCGGTGGCCGCCGAGGCGGCAGGCAATCTCGCGGCCGCCGGGCAGGACTCCGCGCTCGGCGTGTGGGAGGGCGCGACGCGGTTGCCCGACGGCTTGCTCGAGGGCGCGGCTCTCTGGCAGGGACTCGCATCGCTGCTGCTGACCGGGGCGGGCAAGCCACGTAGCCGGTTCGATACGCGACTCGGGTTCCCGCCCGGGGACCGCGGCCAGGATCTCAAGCGCCGGGCGGGCCTCGTCGCGGCCGCGCTGGGCGAGCACGACGAGGCGGTCGCGCTGCTTCACGCGGTGCGTGGGCTGCCGCCTGCCGCCTACGACGCCGAGGAGTGGCAGGTGCTGGTGGCGCAGTTCCGCGTGCTGCGCCTGGCAGTCGCCGAGCTGGAGACGGTGTTCGCCGCGCAACGCGTCGCCGACTACCCGCGTTTCGCCTGGGCTGCGCGCCAGGCCCTGGGGACGGCAGACGCGCCGACGGACACGGCGCTGGCACTCGACGCCGAACTCAGGCACGTGCTCGTGGACGAGTTCCAGGACACGTCCGAGGCGCAGGTGAACCTGCTCGCGGCGCTCACGGCCGGCTGGCAGCCGGGAGACGGTCGCAGCGTGTTCCTGGTAGGCGACCCGATGCAGTCCGTGTACCGCTTTCGCAATGCGGAGGTCGGCCTGTTTCTCGACATCCGCGACCGCGGACTGGGCCCGCTGGAACTCGAGCCGCTGACGCTCGCAGTGAACTTCCGCTCGACCGTTCCGGTGGTCGATTGGGTGAACGACTGCTTCGGGCAGGTGCTGCCCGCGGCGGACGACCTGCTGCGTGGCGCGGTGAGCTACGCGCCGAGCGTGCCGCGTCCTGAGGCGGGCACGGACGGCGGGGTCCGGGTGCACGCGCTGCTGCGACGCAGCCGGCTCTACGAGGCCGAACAGGTCGCCGCCATCGTGCGGACCCGGCTCGACGCCGCGCCCGACGCTCGCATCGGGATCCTCGTGCAGGGACGCAGTCACCTCGTGCACGTCGTGGCGGAGCTGGCGCGGCAGGGCATCGCGTTCCGCGCCACCGACATCGACCCGCTGGGCCAGCGCCCTGCGGTGCTCGATCTGCTCGCGCTGACGCGTGCGCTGGCGCACCTCGCGGATCGCCCCGCGTGGCTCGCGATCCTGCGCGCGCCGTGGTGCGGACTCACGCTCGGCGCGCTGCACGCGCTGGTCGGCGACGAGCCCGACGCCGCGATCCCCGACCTGCTGTGCGACCCTGCGCGCCGCGCGCGCCTGGACGACGATGCGCGCGCGCGGCTCGAGCGCGCCTGGGGCGTGCTCGCCACGGCGTGCGACGAGCTGCGCCGCCTCGGGTTGCGCGACACGGTCGAGCGGGCCTGGAACGCGCTCGGCGGCCCGGCCACGCTCGCTTCGGAGCGCGAGCTGGAGGAGGCCGAGGCGTACCTCGACACGCTCGCCGGACTCGAGGAGCGACAGACCGGCCCGGTGGACCTCGCGCAGCTCGGGCGCGCGCTCGAATCCCTGTATGCGCCTTCGCGCGAGAACGGTGGCGTGCGCGTGGAGCTGCTCACCGTACACAAGGCGAAGGGGCTGCAGTACGACACGGTGATCGTGCCGGGACTCGAGCGTCTGCCGGGTCGCGATCCGAGGCGCCTGCTGCACTGGCTCAAGCTGCCGCTGGCGGGTCGCCACGAACTCGTGGTGGCGCCGGTCGAGCGCACCGGCGGGGAGGCGAATGCGCTGTATGCGTGGCTCGAGGAACTCGAGCGCGAGAAGCTGCTGCAGGAGCGCCGGCGGCTGCTGTACGTGGCTGCGACCCGCGCCGAGCGCTGGCTGCACCTGTTCGGCAGCGCGCAGGTGCAGGACAGCGGGGATCCGCCCACGGTGCGCCGGCCGGCGGCGAACTCGGCGCTCGGACTGCTGTGGCCGGCGGTCGGCCAGGAGTTCGTCGCGCGGCTGGCGGCGCTGCGCGACGTGGCAGGCGAGGCGGACACTGTCTCCGTAAGTGCCGCGCCGCTGCGCCGCTTTCCCCCCGGCTGGACGGCACCCGAACCGCCACCCGCACCGGACATCGATTCGCAGGCGGTGGCGCGCGCCGCCGTCGCGCCGGCGGTGGAATTCGACTGGGCCTCCGAGACCGCGCGCCACATCGGCACCGTGGTGCATCGCGAGCTGCAGCGGATCGCGCGGGACGGGGTCTTGCCGGACCCCGCCGACGCGCGACTGCAGCGGCGCTGGCGGGACGAACTCGCGGAGCTCGGGGTCCCGCCGGAACTGCGCGACGCGGCGGTGGAACGCGTCGCGAGCGCCGTCGTGCGCACGCTGGCTCACGAACGCGGCCGCTGGCTCCTCGACGCGGCGCACGGCGACTCGGCGACCGAACTCGCGCTCACGGGACGCGTCGGCGGCGATGTCGTGCGCGTGGTGATCGATCGCACGTTCGTCGACGCATCGGGCGTGCGCTGGATCGTGGACTACAAGACCAGCCGCCACGAGGGCGCCGGCCTCGACGCGTTCCTCGACAGCGAGCAGGAGCGCTACCGCCCGCAGCTCGAGCGCTACGCGTCGCTGCTGCGCCGGCGAGGCGCCGAGCCCGTGCGGCTCGGCCTGTATTTTCCGCTGCTGTCGGCCTGGCGCGAGTGGCCGGCCGGCTGAGCGCTACAGCGTCCCGCTCACGCTGAGCGGCCGCCGTCCGGCCGCATCGGCCGGTCCGAGCAGTTCGAGTGATCGCGCCAGCGCGGGCGGCGTTGCACCGCGCGGCGCAAGCGTGCCCTCGAGCAGGAAGCTGCGGTCCGCCGCGACCGTGAAGCGTCCATCGAACGAGAACGGGCCTTCCTTGTCGGTCACCCGGGCGGTGAGCGTCCCGGCGTCGGCCTCGCCCGGCTGCGGGTCCGGGATCACGACCTGATAACTGCCGATCGAGGTGTTGCGGGGCGGGGGCGCGATGAGTCCGTCCATGTCGAGCGTGCCGTTGAGCGCCGTGGGCCAGCCATCACTCAGCACGAGTTCCTCGAACCGGCCCGAGAGCCGCCCCCGCCAGCCGCGCGGCATGCCGATCGGGAGCGCCGACAATGCCTCGACCGGCAGGTCGGCCTGCGTGCCGGAGAGCCGCAACTCGCCGCGGAAGGAGGCGCTGAAGCTGCTGCGCAGCGAACCGTCGGGGCGCGCGAGCGACAGGTCACCGGCCACGCGCCCGATGAGCAGCGACACCGGCGATATGGTCCACTGCAGGTCGCCCAGCGGCGCCGAGCGCCAGGCCAGCCCCCGGGCCGTTCCGTTCCACACCGACCCCGACAGCGACGCGGCCTGGAGCCCCACGCGCGACAGCGTTCCACCAAGCAGGCTGGCCGGCAGCGTCGCAACCGCAATCGCGAGCACGGCGACGAGGCCGACTCCGACCAGCCACCAGGGAAATTTCGCGGGGGAGGGCGCGCCGGGCGCCTGCCGCTCAGGGACTCGGCGCTGAGCCATGAACGAGGGTCAGACTGGCGTTGACGAGTCCGGGGGCGCCGGCTGCGTCGAGCGTCGCCGTGTCGACCTTCACGCCGTATTGCTGCTGCAGGCTGGCGAGCCATGCAACCAGGACGTCGAACGAAGCGGACTCGAGCCGCAGCCGAAGCCCGTGCTCGCCGCTCGGGCTCTGGTCGCGGATCGCGCTGCCGAGGCCGGCCTCGCGCCCGGTGCGGTCCACGAGCACCACCAGCGATTCGCCGCCTGCGGCCGCGCCGCCGCCCGTGGCCGCGGCGGTCACGCGCGGGGCCGCCTGGCGCATCCAGGCGAGGTCCGTGGTCTTCTGCTCGATGCGGGCCGCGCGACTGGCGGCCGACTGGGTGACGGGCAGCACGATCGCGAAGTAGACCGCCGCGATCGCCGCCAGCGCCGCGGCGAGATAGACGAGGCTGCGTTCGCGGGGCGCAAGTCCGGCGAGCCAATGGCGCAGTTCGTTCATGCCTGGCCGAGCCTCACCTGCAGCCGTCCCTCGACCAC